>Ga0222719_10000140_pt1 | contig 71524 bp, 58 predicted proteins | sample C33_34DmetaG_FD_165039 | JGI IMG/M metagenome (GOLD analysis project Ga0222719, IMG submission 165039) | Estuarine water microbial communities from San Francisco Bay, California, United States - C33_34D | ecosystem: Environmental > Aquatic > Marine > Unclassified | place: USA: California...
CTGATTGCTGTTGATCTGATTGCTGTTGATCTGATTGCTGTTGATCTGATTGCTGTTGATCTGATTGCTGTTGATCTGATTGCTGTTGATCTGATTTGCTTTTAAAAAGCCTCATATCATCAGTAGAATTAAATTCAAGATCTTCTTTTATCTTACAAATTATATTATCAATTTGTGCAATTCCGGCTTGTAAATTATCTATATAAGGAATTTTTGCTTGGCAAATTTGACCGTTTTGCATTTCAGCTGTTATTAAATCATCAATATATGAGTAAAGTTGGAAATTACCATCTTCATCACTAAAGGATTCTTCCAGAGAGCTTTTAATTAAAGCTTCAACTGGCGTTTCATTTTCTGATATTAAGCGTCCCATAATAATTGCTGATTCTCTAGCCTTCCACGTTAGGGTTACTACGTTTCCAGGAAATAAAGTTGCTTCTTGAGTTGATGGTTCAACATTTACTAATGCTTCACCAACCGGACTTAAAGTAATTTTGGTTGTTGAAAAAGGTGAACTAGCTACAAGCATTGAGGAATTATTTTTTAAAGTACCTCTGGCTCCAGATCCTGCAAGACTATAGCTAGCATTGCTTTTCTTATTACCTTTAACTTTTGCAATTATAGCTGAAGTTCTATCACCTTGGCCACCAAATCCAAAATCAAGATTATTTGAAGCTAGAGAAAATTTATAGTTTCCACTGTGATTAGTTTTAATTTTATCATGCTTAATGTTCCAATTCAATTTTCCATATTTGCTGCCATAGTCAAAAAATAAAGTTTCACTTTGATTAGCTCCGTCATAATTATGGCCACCAGTTATCATTAAATCATCTCTTAGTAAATCTCGATCAGTCCAAGTTGCATTAAAATTATTTGTAAATGGGTGTTTTCCTCTTTCTGAAGTAGGGTTACCTTTTTGATTATTAAATTCCTTATTTGAGTTACTGGATAAAGACCAGCCATCTTTATTGTAACTGTTTCTTACAGATATCAAATAAGTTGTTTTATCATTAGTTTTAGTAGCGCTTAGGCTTAAATTAACTCGTAAATTACCTTTTATTAAGATAAGTTTATTATAAGAAGGGCCATAGCTGTATGAGTAATCTCCTTTTTCAGCTTCATTTCTGTTTCCTCTAAAACTTATATTTCCCATGTCTTTTGGCAAAATATAGTTTCCTCCTAAGGAAATATTAAAAGAATTACTAGAGACTGCATTATAAGATGCATCTTGATTGCTTAAATCTTTATCGTCTCGACCCTGAATAGTTTTTTTAACATTGAAATTTGTGTTTAGTCTTTTTTCTAAAAAACTCGCATTTCCATAAATTCCAGCAGAACGATCTTGATTTGAGGTTAATAAATAATCATTCGAAAATAGATATCTTGAAGATTCATATTGAATAGAAGTTTCTCCTGCAGTTTCAAATTTATTGGCAATAATGTTAGTTAATATACCAAAATAGTCATTAACACGAAATCCACCTCCAAGTCTTGTAACCATGATATTTGACATTTCGGGAATTCTTTGATCTTGTGCACCATTAGCTTTTTCAAATACACCAATATCCCCATAATAAAATGGCTCACCACTTACTGGAATTTCTGAACTTTTAGTAAAAAAATGACTTTCTTCTCTAATACCACGGCCATCTGTTATTAAGACCTTAATATCATATGAACCATTTGGTAGTGATGAGGTGTCAAGAATTTGATATCCAGATGAGTAAAATTCTTGAGCAAAGAGTTGATCATTTTTATAGATTTTAATTTCACTTTGGTAAGGTAAAAAAATCTCAATTTTTTTACTGTAGATCATGCCTTTTTTTTCTCTAGATTCAAAGAATCTTCTAATACCAGCTCCAAAATAGGAAGCTCCAGCTACGGTTTGTAAGTTTTGCATTGAGTTAAAGCCAACAGCAAGCTCATTATCTTGATAGTATGTTTTTGACTGAAGCGTGTTAATTTTTAAGGGAGAATTTTTAGAGTAGTTGTAATTAGACTGAACATTAAAATTTTTATAAGAAATAAAACTATTGCCATTAATGTTGTAGCTATTATCAGTATTTGCTTTATTGTCTTTAGAAAAAAGAGTGTTTAAATTACTAATAGTTGACAAACCTCTTTGGCTTGACTTTATGTAGCTATGTTTAAAAGGATTTACTTTTTCAATATAATTTTGGTTAATAACGATATCGACGCGATATTTACTTGGGCTATATACAACTGATGCAACTTCAGTGTCAACATTATTACAATCTACAGTTCTTTTTTCTTGCTCAAAACAGCTTATATTGGTATTTGAAAATAATTCACCAGTTAAAGAGTTAATTATTGCATTCTTATCAGTAACTCCTTCAATTTTATTAATTACTTCATCAATTTTATGAATAGTTATAAAATCTTGATTAATTGTTGCAAAATAATCACCAATTTTATTTCCGGCATAAAAAATATTTACTAGCAAGTCCACTGATGCATCTAGATCATCAAAGCCATCAGGTACTGAATTATCTACTACAATTGAACTAGGTTTTTTGGTCTCTATTTTTTCACTAATTTCTTCATTTGTGTTTTTTGGGTTTTCTTGAACTATAATTTCTTGATTATGGTTTAATATTTCTGGTTTTGTATTTGTTACTTCATCGGGGTTTTTATTTTGAGAAGTTTCTAGATTTTCTGGAAGATTATCAGGGCTAGATAAGGTTTTATTATTGGATTCTTGGCCTATATTATTTTTTACATTTTCTGGAATTTCTGAGGCCTGAATATTTTTAACATGGGACAATAGATTTATAATTAGCAAAAATATTAAGAAGATCTTTTTCATCTTAAATTATATGCTAAAAAATTTAAAAAGATCTTGTCTCACTATTGTTGCCAAAATTAACGGCAAAATCAACTTTGCTATCAAATGGCAAATCAACTTCATAGCTATTGCCAGAATATAATCTAAAACCAGGAATCTCCTTACATTTATCTGGATCTAGATTGTTAGTAGGGCATTGAGTTGCACCTCTAACGAGGATACTGGTATTACCTGTGTTTTTAAAAAATATTTTATTTCCCTCTCTTTTGCCTTCAAGCGAAGGTTTTATTTGGCTTGGTCTTACGATTATTAGAGCCTCATAAGCAATTAAAACTTTAACTGCCCGTTTTGCTGTACTCTCAACTTTAGCAATGATTGGCTCAACCCTAACTCTAAAAACTTTATCTTTTTGTAAATCATTATATAGCGAAACTAAGCGAATATTTTTTTGACCTTTAAATGGTATAACCATTTTTTGTGGCGATACAATTAAAGATTGTTTTTGGTTTTTTGCTACTTCGATTCTAGACTCGTCTTTAGTGCCTGGATTTAATACCTCAAGAACTGAAGTTTTAACATAAGCTTTTGAACCATCTTCGTTAACATTATACACCGGAACATCAATGAATTTGGTTTTTGGATCGTTGAAATCAACTACTATTGTTCCAAGCGATATTTTCGAACAAAAAGCATTTATAGGAAATATTAAAATGGCAAAGATTACTAGAACTGCCCGACTAAATCTTTTAATCATATTTATATTGGTTCAATGGTTAAAGTTAGAGTTCCGAAATAACTTCCTGGATTAGATTTCATTAAAACTTCTTTTAAAAAAACAATTTGCAATCTTGCAGTTAAATTTTGACCACCATTACAAGTGCTACTAGTTGTTTCGGTAGTATTGAAAATTCGTGATGCAACATTTTCAGTTAGTTGAAACATATTAGAGTTTAAAAAAGCCTCATCATTCCAATAAACCTGATATTCAATTTCATTTTTTTTATCTTTTACTGTGAATTTTTCACCTCTACCACTACCTCTTACTCTTACTCTATAAGTTCCTTCTGATGAAAAAACACAAACATCATCTACCAAGACTTTATCTTCATTTTCACCGCGCCAAACTACTGCATAAGGACTATCTAATTCTGAAGGACTATCTAATTCTGTTATTCGGTATCCAATTTCTACAGTTGAGGTTGGGTCTGTGCTATTATTTGGATTTTGACCTTGCGCCAGAGCAAAATTATGGGTTGTAGTTAATATTAGCCAAAAAATTGAAAAGAATTTCGTTATCTCGTTAAACCCAAATCCATCTTTACAAAGCGTATTACTGTCACCGTCTCGAAATATATCTAACCTTAAAGACTTTTTGTAAAACCTCATTATTATTAATCTTAAAAAAATCATTTATTCTGGCATTATAGTAATTATTACCGTTCCTCTATAAGTTGATACAAAAGCACCAGATAAGTCTCTGCTTAAAAAGGCAATAGTTAGTTTTGCATTTAAATTGCCATTGCACTCAAAGTCTTCAATGTTGGCATTAGTCATTCTCATCGACCTATTTGCAATTAACATTCTGCCATTAGCTCCGCTATTAATATCATCTTCCCAGAAAACTTTAAAAGGTACGTTATTTGTACCATCAGTAACTTCAAAATTTTCACGAATTCCAGTACCTCTAGCAGAAACCCTATAAGCACCTCGAGCACCGTTTGAATAAACGCATAATAAATCAGATTGCTCCATGTCATCAATTCTATTCCAGTTGGTAAAATCAAAGTCGTTAAGATTTGATATTTTGACTAGTTCGCTAATTTCGATTGCAACTTCAACTTCGCCTACAGAGCTATCAAGCCCAAGAGAGCCTTGCTGTTCTGCGTAAACGTAATTTAGAGGAAGCAAAAAAATAGCTGCTAAAATTACATTCTTAAAGGCAATATTGAATAAAAAAGATGTGTTAAAAAAAATTTTCACAACAATTTGTAAGCTGTTTTATTAAGGTAAAATTGTTTAAGTTATTAAAAGACCCCTGCAAATCAACGAATTTTAGTAATTTTGTTGTTATTTTAATTTTTTAAATTCACGTATATCTTGATACGCTAAAATTTAAAAAATATAAAATGCCTAAAAATTCCTCAAAATTGGTTGATTTGCAGAGGTCTTATTAAGGTTAGAAAAAATTAAAATCAATTTCAATTTGAATTGAGAATGAAATAATTAGTTAACAGTGTCTATTTACTCTGGTGATATAGATAGTGTTATGGATGTGCCATAATCTCCTGCAATAGCTTGAGCAAGATCATTTTGGGCAAAAGAAATGATTATCATGGCGTTCGATCCGCCATTACAATCAAGGAAGCGATTATCAGCGCCTTCTTGATTGATTATTGTCTGATTTGGGGTGAGTTGAACTGAGTTGATGCCCGTAGCATTGTCGCTCCACGATACTAGAAATGGCAAATAATATGTGGCTAAGGTTGTAGCATTTGTACTGGTAACAGCGAATTTATTTGGATCATTTATCATAGGGGTTCCGCTAACTGTAATTTGATATGTTGCTGTGTTTGCATAGATGCATACATCATCATTGCTTACCATATCTCCAGTACCATCCCAACTTGAAAAATCAAGATTGTCAACTCCGCTAATTTTTACTGAGTTTCTTAAAACCAAATTAACATTAACCTCGCCAGAAGAGGAAGAGTCTAAAAGTCCATCGATCGCGGCATTTAAATTTTGTGGTAACAAAAAAATCAATAAAAAAGCCAAATAATTTTTGAATTTTGTCACCTTACTTAATGTTCTAAAAGTTAATGTAGATGATTTTTTAATTAAAATTGTATAAATTTTATATAAAAATTTCATGATATATCTGAACTATAATAACTTTTGCGAGTATTTTATGCATTAATTAATACTCTTCTATATAAATTATAGTATATTTTGAGCATTAGTGCAATAATTTAAATTACCAAAAATATCAGATAAATGTTTAGTTTATTTTGGAGAAACTGTAAGTGTTAAAGTATCGCTATATTCAGTTTCACTGCCTTGTACTTGCTCCAAGTCAGAACTTGCAATCTTTAATTCAAGTTTAGAGTTTTTACCGCTAGCACAATCAACACTATATCGTTCTGCATTAAAAAATTCTGTTGTAGCACTGCCTTCTGTTAGCAATATTCCTTCAGGAGTTAAAGAGTTTGCTGTATTATCATACCATTTAAGTTCATACTTAATTTTTGTGTCTGTATCGGAAGTCATTGCAAATTCACCATCAACATCTGAATTAGTGCTGTTTGCAATAACTTGGTACCCAGAAGCACTATTTGAGTATATACAAATTTGATTCTCATTTATCTGGTCGCCATCTCCAATCTTCCAATCACCGAATTCCACATCTTCAAGTCCAGAAATTTTAATTTTCTTTTTTACATTAATGGTAATAGTCTTTTTACCAGTCGATCCTAAATCTAATGAAAGATCGCCATCTTTTGCAGCAAACGACATGCTTGATGTTATAAAAAATATAAATCCAATTATAATAGATGCAATTATTGGCATTTTCATATCTAAAAAATTTATTTTAACTCAAATGTTTTGTGATAAAGTATAATTTGTTTTTTTCTAATTAGTTTGAATGCAACTAATTTAAACAGAAGCAAAAAATCTTAAATATCAAAAATCTCCTATACATAAAATATATAGCATAAATTGTGTCATGTAACAACAGCAGCAAGAAGAATTTGTCATTTGTAATCAAAGTTTCCAATAATGAAACATTTTTTTGAGAAAGTATTATTTAAACTTTCATAAGTAATGCAAAAAAAATCTCACCAATACCACTAAGGCATTGATGAGATTAAGAAAGTCAGGAGTGACTTTTAACAGTCTAGTTAGGAACTACTGTAATTGTCACAACGTCTATATATGCAGTATCAGTACCTGGTGCAGCTTTTAAATCGTTGGCGGTAATTAAAAGTCTTAGACCTGAGTTATCTGAACCGGCACAACTAGCACTGATTCTATTATGGTTATTGTAAACAGCAGAATCAGTATTGTAAACTAACTCATCTCCATTAGCTGTACTTACACCATCATTAATCCAAAATAATTTATAAGGTATAATATGGTCGACAACTGTAGCATCGTCAGCGTCAAGTCCAAATAAACCATTTAAACTACTAGCTTTAACTTTATAACCTTCGGCACTGTTTGAATAAACACAAAGGTGGTCTGTATTATCAATATCAGCATCACCTTCTATATCCCAGTCTCCAAAGATAAAATCTTCAAAACCAGTAATTTTAATACGTTTAGGAATAGTAACGCTAATTTGTTTTGTACCAAAAGATTCTCCGTTAGGAGCACCTAAGGTTCCGTTAACAGCAGCAGTAGCCATATTTGAAGAAACAACTAAACCAGCTGCAGTCATTGTAGAAAGAATTTTTTTTGTTTTCATAAAATTTATAATTAAATTAATAAAAAGTTTTTGAATTTTTGTGTGATCTAAAATTTATTACCTATATCTATAATAGCACAAATTCATCAACATGGCAAGAATTGTTATAATTTTGAGACAGCGTATTATTTTGAGAGGTTACAAGTGTACGTGAAGCCTTGTAAATATTGTATCAAGCGTGAATTCTTATTTTGAAATATCTATTTTTTTTTTTGAGAAATAGCAAAAAAAATACTTTTTTATCTTAAAAATTAGCAGAATTCTTTTTAAATAAACGTCTGAAGCCTTTATTTTATTGGGAAGAGATGAATTGAAATTATTTGTAACTTAACACTTAACCGTTATAAATTAAGGAAGAGTAGCTTGTTTATCTTTATCTAAAGTAACCTTTCTAAAAAAGAAAAACACTGTAGCACCAACCAATAACAATCCTCCAGCAACAGATCCTGCGATTACACCTGTGCCAACTGTGGCAGATGGTGCTTCTGGTATTGGTGTTGTAGTGTTTGTATAATCGACTCCTGAAGTTGTTGGGGTGGTTATGGGTTGAGCTACTGAAGTTGTTGTAGTTATTGGGACAGTTGATGAAGATTGGGTTGCTGGAGTATTTGATGATGAAGCTGTTGGGGTGGTTATGGGTTGAGCTAATGCAGATTCGGATGTGGTTACTGGAGATGTTGCAGTGGTGCTTGTAGTTTGAGCTAATGCAGATTCGGATGTGGTTACTGGAGCTGTTGTACTAGTGGTTGAAGCTAGAGTTGCAGGAATTGTTGTGGCGCTCGTGTTAGTTGATTCAGTTGAATCTGTTTTTATGTCTGGAACTTCTTCCTGACATCTTGGATCATTTGGATCATTATTGCATGGACCTTCTCCACCTAAGTGCTGGGCCAAAGCTCGACTGGGTTTCCAGATAACAGTATGATTTTTTAATTCATCTCTTAATCCTCCCTGAGGGTAGGCTATTTTACTTATCTTACCAATCTCACCACTTTTTGTACAAAATACTAAAGTTGACGGCATGGTAGAAAATAATGCTATAATTGCTGCTTTATATTTACAATTCATAAATGAGTTTTAATTTAATTTTAAAATTTGTAAGATACTGCAAATCTAGCAACTCTTAAATCTGGAGGAAAAGCATCTGCATCTCCTCTAATTATATCGTCAAAACTCTTTTTATAACGATTTTCATTAGGGTCGCTAGAGGTATTTGAAAGGGTTGCAACTTCATAAGATGCAATAATATCAATATTTCTTAATAAAGAGTATTTTAAGCCAAATCCCCCAATATAAGTATCAAGTGTTGAATTTTTTTTGGTTTTAAAATCAGGAAATTTTTCATAATATCTAGCTGTGCTTTCTCTAGTATTGCCATAGCCGATAGTTATAAAAGCTGAAAAGCGATGTGTCGCATCATAACCAATGTTAAGCTTGGCTCCATAGCTATTTAATATATTGCCATTGATGTACGATTTAGGGCCGTAAAGCTTAACATCATCTTCAAGTTGAAGATTGGTATTAACACTATAATTATCGTAATAAATAGCAGGAGCAAAGTAAAGATTTTTGTAATTAAATGCATAGCTTAATTTAAAGCCATAAGAGGTGTTATTTTCTATAGTCTCTTCTTGATCAAATTTGTTATATTTAAATCTTACTGTAGTATTTATAACGCTTGATTCAATGTAAAGACCTTTTGTTCTGGCACTTGCTATATCAATTTTGGTTAAAATTACAATTAAAATAATAACTAAAATTCGTATCGTCATCAAAAATTAAATTTTAATTTAACAAGTAGGTGCAAATCAGATGATTGCTTCTGCTATTTTATTTAAAAGCTTAAAAAAAGATTCTTTGATAATGTACAATAATTTTAGAAATAGGTCAACATAAATTTCAAAAAAAATAGCAAATTTATCAAATAAATTTTTGTAAATCGGTAATTTTTATTTTTTGATCATAGAGCGCGCGGCCAACTATTGCACCAACAACACCATCTTTTTCTAGTTTTTGAATATTTAAAATATCGTCAAAATTACTAACTCCACCAGAAGCTATTACTGGAATTGAGATATTTCTAGCCAGATTTTGAGTTTCATTTAAGTTTGGCCCAGATAAGGTGCCGTCACGGGCAATATCAGTATAAATTATGGCAGAAACTCCGCAATCTTGATATTTTTTAGCTAAATCAATGGCTTTAACCTTGCTAGTTTCAACCCAGCCTTGAGTTGCTACAAAGCCATTTTTGGCATCAATGCCAACTACAATTTTACCAGGGAATTTTTGACAAGCTTCTTTTACAATCTGTGGATTTTCAAGAGCAATTGTGCCCAGAATTACTCGAGAAATGCCGATCTCAAGCCACTTTTCAATTGCAGAAATTGATCTAATGCCACCACCAAGCTGTACTGGTATTTTAATATTTTTAATAATTTGTTGAACTGACTTTTTATTTTTTGAGTCACCAGCAATTGCCCCGTCGAGGTCAACAATGTGTAAATATTTAAAACCTAAATCTTCAAATTCTTTAGCTTGCTTGGCTGGATTATCGTTATAAATAGTAGCTTGATTCATATCGCCCTTAAAAAGACGCACACATTGACCATTTTTAAGGTCGATTGCAGGGAAAATTATCATGATATTATCTATATTGTACGAAATGTTGATTATTTTGAGTGGTAATTTAATAGTTTGTAGAAAAATTTTTCCATCTTAATTTTCAACAAATGTTAAAAAACATTCATAAGTCATTTTCTTTGTTATCGTGGCTACTAATTGCTGTTGCTGGTGGCGCTTCTTTTGCTGGAATTGCCTTGATTAGGGGTGAAAGCATTTCTTCTCTTTGGTTTATTATTGCTTGTGCTTCTTTTCAGCTTATTGCCTATCGCTTTTACAGCGCTTTTATTGCTACTAAGATTTTAGTTTTAGATTCAAATTTAGCAACTCCAGCATTTGCAAGAGATGATGGTGAAGATTTTGTACCAACAAATAAATGGATTGTTTTTGGTCATCATTTTGCTGCAATTGCTGGACCTGGTCCTTTGATTGGTCCAACTTTGGCCATGCAATTCGGCTATTTACCTGGTACAATTTGGATTTTACTTGGCTGTGTTTTGGGTGGGGCAGTACAAGATATGGTAATTTTATTTATGTCGATTCGCCGTCAAGGCAGGTCTTTAGGACGCATGATAAAAGATGAAATCAGTCCACTTGCTGGTTACGCTGCATTAATTGGCACTTTAGCTATTGTTATTATATTGATTGCAGTTTTGGGACTTGTAGTGGTTAAGGCTTTGATGCATAGCCCGTGGGGTACTTTTACTGTGGCAATGACTATTCCAATTGCTATGATAATTGGTTGTTATCTTTATTTTATTCGTCCCAATGGAGTTTTGGAAGCAAGTATAGCAGGGATTGCCTTATTTTGTTTAGCTGTATATTTTGGTGAAGTTATTCATAATCATCCAACTTTATCATTAATTTTTGATAGGTCAGGGCGTTTTTTGGCGATTTCAGTAATAATTTATGGTTTTTTAGCAGCAGTTTTGCCAGTATGGCTATTGCTGGCGCCAAGAGATTATTTGTCATCCTTTTTAAAACTTGGCACCATTGCTTTGCTGGCTTTAGCTTTGTTGATTTTTCAACCAGATATTAAGATGCCAGCTTTAACACAATTTATTGATGGTAGCGGGCCAATTTTTAGTGGTAAAATCTTTCCATTTTTATTTATTACTATTGCATGCGGTGCAATTTCTGGCTTTCACGCTCTAGTTTCTTCAGGAACTACGCCCAAAATTATTAGCAATGAACAAGATGTTAGATTGATTGGCTATGGTAGCATGTTGCTCGAAGGTTGTGTGGCGATGATGGCAATTATTGCTGCAGGAATTCTGGAACCTGGTATATTTTTTGCGATTAATTCGCCTTCAGCGGTTTTAGGAAGCGACCCTGCATCAACAATTTCTTCATGGGGTTATGTGGTAACTAATCAAGAAGTTAATCTTTTAGCGAAACAAATGGGGGAAAATACTTTATTTTCAAGAACTGGCGGTGCACCATCTTTAGCAGTTGGTATGGCCAGTATTTTTGCTTCAGCTTTTGGCCAAGGTATGATTTCGCTGTGGTATCATTTTGCAATAATGTTTGAAGCAGTTTTTATTTTAACTACACTTGATGCTGGCACACGAGTTGCCAGATTTATGCTAGAAGATTTTATCAAGCAGGTTTTTAAATTTAAGCCAAAAAATAATATTTTATTTGCTATTTTTACTAGCTTTTTAGTAGTTAGTGCTTGGGGTTATTTTTTATATATTGGCGTGGTTGATCCAAAAGGAGGGGTTAATATGCTTTGGCCGTTATTTGGGATGTCAAACCAAATGCTGGCAGGAATTGCCTTGGCTTTTGCTACGGTGGCAATTTATCACAAATCACCAAATAAAAAATATTGCTTAATTACCGCTTTACCACTGGCTTTTGTGGTTATGATTACAAGTTGGGCAGTAATTATGAAGGTATCTTCCCCAGATACATCAATTGGTTTTTTAGCGATGGCTAATTCAGTGCAACAAAATATTAATAGCGGACTTTTATTTGGCCAAGATCTAGAGTTGGCAAAAAGAATGATTTTTAATCAAAAACTTTTAGCTTTTTTAGCAATAAGTTTTATGCTAATTTTATGGATTGTAGTTTTTGAAGCGCTAAGGGAGATTTATAGAAAAAATCAGAAAAGATGAATTTCTTAAAACAATTAATAGAATATATTAATGGCGATTTTGCTTACAAAAATTATTTAAAGATTTTTAATAAAAAGAATTGCCAAAAAACTCCTTTGTCTAAAAAGGATTTTTTAAGACAAAAAGAGCAAAGAAAATGGCAGAAAATCAACCGTTGTTGTTAATTTAGCTTACGCATATCCATGCTTTTTGGTGATTTTATGATGATTTTTTAAAATTTTCTCCTCATGTACATCTAGGTACACTGCGGAGCCAATTTTAAAAAATCATCATAAAATCCCTCAAAAATCCTGGCGCGCCTAAGCTAAACTATAAACGCCAATTCGGCTTAAGAAATTAATTAATCTTTTTAAATCAAGGAATTACTAAGAATTTTCAATAAATGAGCCAAAATCCAGATATTTTAGTGATTTTTTGTCAAAATAAGACTTAAAAGATTCACTTAGTTACATAAGCTAAAATCTTTTAAGCCTTATTTTAACTGCCAAATCCCTTAAAATCTTTGAATTTTGATCTCATTTCTTAAACGTAAATTGGCGTTATAAAGCTAAAATTAGTATAATATTTTTTATGATTCTAAAATTAATTCTTAAATTATGGCCAGCATTATTACCAATTTTGACATATCTTTTTTGGGTTGTGGTAGTGCAAAATATAATGGTTCGCTACCTTTTAAATAAAATATATGGACAGAAAGGTAAAAAGAAAAAATCTAAAATAATTGATGGCGAATATGAGATAATTGGCGATAAATCGACTAAAAAAAGCCAAGAATTTGATGATTTTCAAGAAAAATCGCTAAAATATCACTTTTCGCTAAAAAACAAAATTTTTGTAGGAGTTGTTTATTTATCGCTAATTACCGCAATTTTTAGTTTGATTTACACTGCTTTAAGTTAGGAAAAAAGATTTATCCTTTCTGCTATTGCTTTCCGGATAATCCTTGCCACACATATTCGCAAGTGAATGGCAAAATTGGCGCCATGGCTTCACAAATTGTCATTAAGCAGGTTAAAAGAACATCATAAGCATCTTGCTTATCTTGATCGATTTCAGATTGCCAAAAGCGCGAGCGATTTCTTCTGATGTACCAATTATTTAGCGCTTCAAAAAATTGATCAAATTCTTGACAAGCATTGACCGTGTTATATTCTATCAAGTTTTGTTCAATTTTAGTTATGCAATTTTTAAGTTTAGTTAAAATATAATTATCAGTGATGTTTTTAAACTCTTTTGTTTTAATTATCCTTTGCGCCTTGATCTTGTCGGCATTGGCATATAGGCAAAAGAAATTATAGGCGTTAAGTAGAGGTTTAATTGATAAGCGATAAACATCTTTGATGGCTTTACCTTCATGATCAATTTTTAATTCCTGACCTTTCATAACTGGTTGTGAAAGCAAATAGAAACGCATGGCATCAGAACCAACTTTTGAAAAAATTTCAATTGGATCAGGGTAGTTTTTTAGCCTTTTTGAAAGTTTTTGGGCATTTTCATCAAGAATTGTGCCATGACAAATTACATTTTTAAATGGAATTTTATCAAAAAGAGCAGTTGATAAAACCATCATGGTGTAAAACCAGCCACGGGTTTGGGCAATATATTCGGTGACGAAATCAGCAGGAAAATTATTTTCAAACCATTCTTTATTTTCAAAAGGATAGTGATTTTGAGCGTAAGGCATTGAGCCAGATTCAAACCAGCAATCCAAAACATCGGTGACACGCACCATTTTTGAGCAATTTTGATGATCGGGGTGTTTGGCATCAATTCTTGGATCATCGGGGTTTAGGCGGGTTAGATTATCGATAAATGGACGATGAAGATTGTCGGGCCTAACGCCAAAATCTTTTTCTAATTGATTCAAAGAGCCATAAACATCAATTCTTGGATAGGTTGGATCAGTGCTTCGCCACACAGGCACTGGGCAACCCCAAAAGCGATTGCGCGTAATTGACCAATCTCTAGCACCTTCAAGCCATTTGCCAAATTGCCCATCTTTAATATGTTCAGGGATCCAATTAATTTCTTGATTTAACTCAACCATGCGCTCTTTAAAATCAGAAACTTTAACATACCACGAGCTAACCGCCTTGTAAATTAAAGGTGTATCGGTGCGCCAACAATGTGGATAATTATGAAAATATTGCTCGGTTTTGAACCAAGAATTTTGTGATTTTAGATATTTTATAATATCGTCATTGGTTTCGAAAACTTGACGATTTTTGAGTGATAAATTTTCAAGATCAAAAATTTCATTGCTAAATTTACCAGCTTCATCAACTGGACAAATGGTCGCAATATTATTGGCTTTGGCTAAATTTTGGTCATCTTCACCAAAACCTGGGGCAATATGCACAATGCCAGTTCCTTCTTCAGTTGTAACAAAATCACCATGTAAAATTGTAAAAGCATTTTGGCAATTTTGTAATTTTTCATGATTTTTAAGGTAGGGAAAGAGTGGTTGATATTTTAAGCCAATTAGTTTTTTGCCTGAAAAACTATAATCAGAAACATCATCAGGATTTTCTTCATCACTTTTTTTAGATATTAAAGCCAATCCTTCATATTTTCCACTTTCTGCAGAAGCATTAGAGGTAATAAAAATATCGTCATTTAGTTTTTTTACCTTGTAAAGTATATCTTGATTAACCGCCAAAGCTAAATTTGAAGGCAAAGTCCAAGGAGTTGTGGTCCAAGCCAATAAATAAACTTTTTTGGGATTAAATTCTTTTAAAAATTCTGGAATTTGCGCAAGTTCAAATTTAACAGTCACTGCCTTGCTTTCTTTTTTGCGGTAAGAATTATCCATTCTTGTTTCAAAATTCGAAAGTGGCGTTTGACAAGCCCAAGAATAAGGCACAACGCGCAAATCTTCATAAATTAAACCCTTGTCAAAAAGAGTTTTAAAGGCCCAAATTACCGACTCCATATAGCCTAAATCCATAGTTTTATAGCTATTTTTAAAGTCGACAAAACGACCCTGGCGCGTCACGTAATATTGCCAATCATCAGCGTAGCGCATCACTGAAGCACGACAGGCTTGGTTGAATTTTTCAATACCATATTCTTGAATGGCGATTTGTCCTGAAATATTTTTATTTTCTTGTTTGCTTAATTCTTTTTCAGTTTCCATTTCAACTGGAAGGCCATGCGTATCCCAGCCAAATCGACGCTCAACTTTTTTGCCTTTCATAGTTTGAAAACGCGCTACTGCATCTTTAATAAAGCCAGTTAGCAAATGACCATAATGTGGTAAACCATTAGCAAAAGGCGGGCCATCATAAAAAACATAATCATTTTTTTGATTATTATCACGATTTTTTACTGATTTTTCGAAAATTTGCTCTTTTTGCCAAAATTTTAAAATTTGCTCTTCAATTTTTGCTAAATCTAAATTTTGATTTGGCTGCGGATAGTAGTTTTGACGCGTATTATTATTAGCGATATTTTCTTTCATCAAAATTTATTGTTTATTAATAAAGATCATAGATTTAAGTTAAGATCAAATTAAATCTTAAAAAAACATCAATCAAGTATATAAAATGGATAAAGTTGCATTAGATCATCTTAATATCATACTACGAAATGAGCTCGTAGCAATTAATCAATATTTTTTGCATGGCAAAATCATGCAAGATCAAGGTTTCAATAAATTAGCTAACCTAACCAAAGCTGAGTCAATTGATGAGATGAAACATGCTGATGCGATTATAGATCGTATATTATTTTTAAAAGGTACGCCAAAAATGACCGAATATGGCAATTTAAGAATTGGTCAGACTGTTGAAGAAATGTTAGCAAACGATTTAGCGCTTGAAATTGATGCTATTAAGGATTTAAAAAAAGCTATCAAATATTTTCAAGAATCTGGCGATATTGGTACCAAGGATCTTTTGGAAAAAATTCTAATCAGCGAAGAAAATCACTTTGATTTTTTAGAGACTCAAATTGATCTTATTAAAAAAGTTGGTTTACAAAATTATCTGGCAATACAAATTTAATTAAATGAAAACTCTTAAAATAGGGCTTGCTGGCCTTGGTACGGTGGGTAAGTCTGTCTATGAAATTCTTAAAAACGATTCAAAATCTTTAGCAAAAAAGCATAATACTAATTTTGAGATTGTTGCGGTTAGTGCTAAATCTAAAAAAAATTTTATTGATAGCAAGATCAAGTTTTGTGAAAACGCAATAGATTTAGCCAAGGATCCAAATATCGATGTTGTTGTTGAAGTAATTGGTGGCATGGAAGTAGCTAAAGACCTAATTTACGAATCTTTAAAAAATAAAAAACATTATATCACGGCTAACAAAGCTTTGTTGGCAAATGATGGTTATGAAATTGCCAAATTAGCTGATACAAATAATTGCTATATTGGCTATGAAGCATCAACAGTTGGCGCCGTACCGATAATTAAATCTTTTAAAAGTAATTTTTCCTCTGCAAATCAAATTTCAGAATTTTACGGTATTTTAAATGGCACATGTAATTTTATTTTAACTAAAATGACTACTAATGGTGCTAATTTTAGTGATGTATTAAAAGAGGCTCAGGAGCAGGGTTATGCAGAAGCTGATCCTACATTTGATATCAAAGGAATTGATGCAGCGCATAAATTGGCAATTTTGTCGGCAATTGCCTCTGGGACAAAGCCTAATTTTAATGGTCAATATATTGAGGGGGTTGATAAAATTGATGCTCTAGATATTAAATTAGCCAAAAATCTAGGCTATAAAATTAAGCTTTTAGCAGTTTATAAAAAAAATAATGAAAAACTTGAACAAGCGGTTTATCCTGCTCTAATTGATCAAAATTTATTGATAGCACAAGTTAATGGCACCTATAACACCATTTTAACAAACTGCTCAAATGCTGGCTGGAATATGACAATTGGTCACGGGGCAGGTGGCTTAATAACTGCTTCGGCGATTGTTGCTGATTTAACTGATATCGCCAATCAAAATTTCTCTAAAACTTTTTTATTTGATGCTAAAGATCTTGAGGATTCTAAAATAGAAGATATTAAGAAAAGAAAAGGTGATTATTTTGTCAAACTAGAAATATTAAAAGATTCAATTCAAAAAGATCGAGACTTTCTGCAAAAAGCAATCGGCAAAAATTTTAATTTGGTTCAAGCTTCGTTTATTGATGCTGAAAATGAGGTTTATGCAGGTTTTATTATTGAAAATAAGGAAGAAAGTGAGATTTTAAAATTAATAAATGGTCTTGATTTTGAAAAAGTTAAGTCTTCTAAATTTATTAGAGTCGAAAATCCTAAATTTTAGCCTTAAGCATTGAGAAACTTATGAAAAATTTTGTTTTAGAAATTTTTTGCGAAGAAATTCCTGCAAAACTCCAAAAAAGAGCTGCTGGCGATCTTCATAAACTAGTCTGTGAAGTTTTGCTAGGAGATAATCTTAACTTTGATCAAAAAAATCTTCAAATTTTTTCAAGTCCAAAAAGATTTGGTTTTGGTATATTAAATCTCAGTAATGAGCAAATAATTCCTGCGACACAAAAAATTGGTCCTAAAGTTGATGCTAATATTAAGGCAGTAGATGGTTTTCTAAAATCTTTAAATTTAAAAGATGTTTCACAATTAGTTAAGGTAGAAAACAAAGGTAATCAATATTACGCCTTTGAAACTAGTGAGACTAAAATTGAAACTAAGGATATATTAAGGGAATCCATCTTAAAAATTTTACCAAAATTAGTTAATATATGGCCAAGATTAATGAAATGGAATATTGATGGTTCATTGAACTACGGTCAATGGATTAGGCCGATTCGAAATATTTTATGTATTTTTGATCAAGAAAATTTAAAAATTGAATTTGCCGGAGTTAAGTCAAGTAATAAAACTTTTTTTGGCTTAAAGAATGAAGAAGAATTAATTGATAGTGCTAGCTCTTATTTGAAACTTATCAAAAAGAATAATATTATACTTAACTTTGAAGAGAGAAGATCATTTTTGGTAGAGTCAATTAACAGCAAAGCTAAAGAGTTATCTTTAAAAACAATCGACGAAAATCAAAGCAGTCTCTTTGATGAGGTTACAGGATTATGTGAAGTTCCAAAAGTTTTAGTCGGTGAAATAGATCAGCAGTTTATGACTTTGCCAGATGAAATTTTGGTTCTAACTTTAAAAGTAAATCAAAAATATTTTTGCTTAAAAGATAAGAAAAACAATCTTTCTCAAAACTTTATTTTTGTGATTGATGATATATCAAAAAATCTTGATTGTAAGAAAATTGCTTATGACAACCAAAAAATTGTTAAAGCAAGGCTTCATGATGCTAAATTTTTTATCGATGATGATCTAAAGAAGTCTTTAAAAGAAAGGGTAGAAGATCTTAGACAAGTAGTTTTTCATCAAAAATTAGGCAGTATTTTTGATAAAACTCTAAGATTAACACACTTGACTAAGTTTTTGGCGATTTTTGTCCCACATTGTGATTTGTCATTAATCGAAAAAATTGCCATATTATCAAAAGCAGATTTAACAACTAAAGCGGTCGCTGAATTTCCTGAGTTGCAAGGGAAAATTGGTAGCTTTTACGCACTTAATAATGGTGAAGATGATAAGGTTATTGCTGCTATTTATGAACACTACAAGCCAACCTCAGCTAATTCAGATTTACCTAAAACAGCTCTTGGAGTGGTTTTATCAATTGCGGACAAGATGGATAATATTGTTGGACTTTTTATGGTTGGAGAAAAGCCAACTAGTTCAAAAGATCCATTTGCTCTGAGAAGATCAGTTTTAGGGGTCATTCGAATTGGTTTTGAACATAATATTGCTTTCCCAATTAGAATTTTAGTGGAAAAGACTCTTAAAGCTTATCCTAATAAATTGGTGGATAAATATATAAATAAATATCCAAGAGCTTTTTACAAAACAAAACATGAGCTCGTTTCTGATATAATAATATTTTTTGTTGAAAGGCTTAAGGCTTATTTAAAAGAAAATGATGGACTACACCCCGAAATTGTAAATGCTGTAATCGATCATTATTTATCTGACTTGGATGCTCATAAATATTGCGATATTTTATATATTGCAAAAAAAATTAGATTTTTAGACCAAATAGTTTTTGGTGAAAAGAGGGCTAAAATTATAGACCTATATAAAAGAGTTGCAAATATTTTAAAAATTGAAGAAAAAAAGGACAGTCGATCATATCGAGGTAAGCCTTCAAAAATTACCTTCAAAACAAAAGAAGAGGCTTTGGTCTTTAAATCTGTAAAACGTATCTCAGCAAAATTTATAAAACTTATAAATAAGAGCGAATTTGATGAGGCTTTTGAAATTCTTAAGGTAATTGAAGCTCCATTAGAAAGATTTTTTGAGAATGTTGTTATTAATCACGAAGATAGCAAATTGCGTGAAAATCGCCTAATTCTTCTTTCTGTGATCAGAGATCTCTTTGAAAAGATATATGGCTTGTCAAAAATTGATATTCCATAGAAATTTATGATTAATTCAAATTTTTAAGCGTAAAGTTAAATAAATTTATGCAAAAACAAACTACTACTAATTTTATTTTTTAAGGATGACAAAATTTGTTTATACATTTGGCAATAAAAAGTCAGAAGGCGATGCCTCAATGAGAAACTTACTAGGTGGCAGGGTGCAAATTTAGCTGAGATGTCAAATTTAGGATTGCCAGTTCCACCGGGATTTACTATAACTACAGAATTTTGTGATTTTTATTACAAAAATAATAAAAACTTCCCTCAAGAATTAAAAGATCAGGTTTCAAAAGCTATAAAACATGTTGAAGATATTATTGGTGCAAAATTTGGCGATAGTCAAAATCCGCTTCTATTTTCAGTAAGGTCTGGCGCAAGAGCTTCAATGCCAGGTATGATGGATACGGTTTTAAATTTAGGCTTGAATGATAAAACTGTTGAAGCTTTAGCTAAAAAAAGTAATAATCGTCGCTTTGCACTTGATTCGTATCGACGCTTTATTCAAATGTATAGCGACGTAGTTTTGGAAGTCGATCATTATAATTTTGAATCAATTTTGGATGAAAAGAAGATTGAATTTGGAGCTAAGAATGATAATGATCTTACAGCTGAAAATCTAACAGAAATTATTGAGCTATTTAAGCAAAAAGTTGGAGAAGAAACTGGTACTGAATTTCCACAAGATGTTCAACAGCAATTATGGGGAGCGATTGAAGCTGTTTTTGCTTCATGGATGAATGAAAGAGCTATAACCTACCGTCAGCTCAACAAAATTCCACAAGAATGGGGTACTGCTGTTAACGTACAATCTATGGTTTTTGGTAATATGGGTGAAACTTCAGCAACTGGCGTTGCTTTTACTCGCAATCCTTCAACTGGAGAAAATTTTTTATATGGCGAATATCTCATTAATGCTCAAGGAGAGGATGTAGTTGCCGGCATTAGAACGCCACAGTCAATAACTATCAAAGGTAAAGAGGGGTTGGATTCAAAACTACCTTCAATGGAAGAGGCTATGCCAGAAGTTTTTGTAGAGTTAGTGAACATCTATCATAAGTTAGAAAAGCACTATAAAGATATGCAAGATATTGAATTTACTGTGCAAGATAAAAAATTATGGATGTTGCAAACACGAAGTGGCAAAAGAACTGCCGCAGCTTCTATTAAAATTGCTGTTGATATGGTTGAAGAAGGTCTGATTAATAAGAATGAAGCTCTGCTTAGAATTAATCCAAGTAGTCTTGATCAACTTTTACACCCCTCACTTGATCCAAAAGCTAAGACCAAAGTTATAGCTAAGGGCTTACCTGCTTCCCCTGGCGCAGCTTGCGGAATTGTAGTTTTTTCATCGAAAGAAGCTGAAAAAAGAGCAGAAAATGGTGAAAAAGTTTTGCTAGTCAGGCTTGAAACCAGTCCAGAAGATATTAAAGGAATGCATGTTTCTCAAGGAATTTTAACTGCAAGAGGTGGCATGACATCTCATGCTGCAGTTGTGGCTAGGGGCATGGGAACTCCATGTGTTTCAGGTGCATCAAATCTTGATGTTGATTACAAAAATAAGGTGATTATCGCATCCGGTATTAAAGTAAAGGAAGGTGAAGTTATAACAATCAATGGTAATAATGGGGAAGTAATGTTAGGTGAAGTGCCAACCTTAAAACCAAAACTTTCAAACGATTTTAAAAAGATAATGGATTGGGCAGATGAGGTAAGAACTCTAAAGATTAGAACTAATGCCGAAACTCCCGCAGATTGCCAAACAGCAAGAGACTATGGTGCTGAAGGTATTGGGTTATGCCGAACTGAGCATATGTTTTTTAATGAGGATCGAATAATCGCAGTTCGCGAAATGATTTTATCAGAAAACCTTAAAGGTCGCAAAAAAGCTCTAACAAAATTATTACCAATGCAAAGAAAAGATTTTGTAGAAATCTTTAAAATAATGAAAGGCTTACCTGTTACTATTAGGCTTCTTGACCCCCCGTTGCATGAGTTTTTGCCTCATAAGGAGCAAGAAATTAAAGAAGTAGCCGATGTGCTAGATGTTGAAATTGATCATGTTCGAAACAGAATTTTGCAGCTAAATGAGCAAAACCCAATGCTTGGTCATCGTGGCTGTAGACTTGGAATTTCATATCCAGAAATATATGAAATGCAAGTTCAAGCAATATTTGAAGCAGCTTCTATAGTTAAAAAAGATTCTGGTCAAGATGTTTTACTTGAGATTATGATCCCTTTGGTTTCATCTCCAAAAGAATTAGAGATTCTTAAAAAACATATTAAATTAACCGAAAATGAAGTAAAAATTAAGCAAAAAATTGAGCTTAATTACATGATTGGCACAATGATTGAGTTACCAAGAGCAGCTATAATTGCTGATAAAATTGCAAAAGAAGCTGAATTTTTTAGCTTTGGGACAAATGACCTTACCCAAACTAGCTTTGGTTTATCAAGAGATGATTCAGCAAGCTTTTTACCAGATTATAAAAAAGCTGGAATTTTCAAGTCCGATCCTTTTGCTGAATTAGATCAAGAAGGAGTTGGTGAGTTAATTAAAATTGCAGTTGCAAAAGGCAAGTCGACTCGTCAAGATATAAAGCTTGGAATTTGTGGTGAGCATGGAGGCGATCCTTCTTCAATTGAATTTTGTCAAAAAGCTGGCTTAAATTACGTTTCTTGCTCGCCATTTCGTGTGCCAATTGCAAGGTTGGCTGCTGCTAGAGCTAGTTTAAAAAGTTAGTGTTTTAACCTGATCATTAAATAGTTGACATAAGTATTATACTAAACTTCATCTTTAATGTTACATTTGGACTTTATCTTTTTGGTCTAAAATTCTTTATCCAAATGTACCATTAAAGATGAAATTTGGTATTAAACATCTTTTTAGCTAATTTTAATTATAAATTGAATTTGAAGCCTTGAAATAGTTGATTATTACTTTTTTTAAACGCAAATTGGAGTTATTAAGTTAAAATTTCTCCAATTTTAGGCTTAAAACCAAGTAGCAAGTCTTTAATATTCATAGGCTTTTTGCCACTTCTTTGAATTAAGATTGGTTTTATGGCAAAATCTTGGCATTTAATAATAAAATCTTTGTTAATAATGGTTCCAGCCTGAGTCTGATAATTTTCATAAATTATATTGGCTTCTAAAATCTTAAATTTCTCGCCATTATATTCAAAAAAAGCACCTAAATTGCCATTAAGGCCACGAATCTTTTGTAAAATATTTTGCGCTTTATCATTCCAATCAATTCGACATTCTTCTTTTAAAATTTTTGAAGCGTAAGTAGCTTGTTGATGATTTTGCACAGAAAGCTTTAGATTGTTACCCTTGATAGCTTCAATAGTCTTTTGAGTAAGATTGACTGCAAGATTTGACATTTTTTGGCTTAAAGTAATGAAGTTTTCATGCTTATCTAAATCAAATTCTTCTTGGAAAATTATATCGCCAGCATCAAGCTGTTCGTTCATTTTTATAATTGTCATAGCGCTTTTTTTATCGCCACTGATCAAAGCTCTTTGCATTGGTGCGGCACCTCGCCATTTAGGTAATTTTGAAGGATGAATATTTATGCATCCATATTTTGTTCCTGATAATATGTCTTTTGGCAATATTAATCCGAAAGAAATAACGATTGCTAAATCAGCATTTAAATCTCGAAATTCTTCTACGGATTTTGTGTTTTTAAAGTTTTTTGGCGTTATAACTTTTAAATTATGTCTCAAAGATAATTCGTGTATTGCTGATTTTACAAATTTTTTACCTCGACCAGCTATGGATGGTTCTTTTGTATAGACGGCAATTATTTCTAAATTTTTATCTTCTATTAAATTTTGTAATAATTCGCACCCAAAATCAGAAGTCCCCATAAAAATTACTTTCATATAATTTTTTTGATTTATTAAATTAGAATTTTTTATAATGAATAATGCTAAATTATAGAGTTTTCAGAGATTTTAGGATAAAAGTTACCTTAAATCATCCTTAATTTTTAATTGATAAGCTCTGAAAAATTATACTATAATTAACTTAAATTAAAATTTATTAAAATATAACATGACTTTAAAAATTAATAGATCTTTTGTAAGGTGGTTTTTAGTAAGTCTGTTATTTGCAACTATTGACTTGGTTAGTAAGCACTTAATTGCAAATTATTTGAGAACGATTGCAAATCAGATGCAAATTTATGATCCTAAAATCCAAATCCTTGCATTTTTTGATATTGTTTATGTTTGGAATAGAGGTGTTAGTTTTGGTTTTCTTAATAAGTTAGAAAATAGTCATTTAATTTTGTCATTATTGCAAGGATCAATTGCGATGATTGTAGTTTTTATGCTATACAGATCCAAGCAAACAGTTACCAATTTAGCTTATGCGTTAATACTTGGAGGGGCGGTAGGTAATGTAGTGGATAGAATAATTAATGGCGCAGTTTTTGACTTTCTTGATTTTCATATAGCTCTTTATCACTGGCCAGCTTTCAATCTTGCTGATAGTTTTATTTTTGTTGGAGTTGCTATATTAATTTATAGAGAGTTTTTTATGAAAAATAATTAGAATTAAATTTAAATATTAATGAAAAAACCTATAATAGTTACATCAATCGTTTTTCTTTTATTTTCATGTAGTAAGGACGTCGATCCACCTCTTATCATTCCGCCAAATTATGCAAAATTACCAAGTTTAGAAGATGAGGTTGCAAGCAATCAACAAAATGAGGAGCAAAAAACTGATCTAAAACCATTAAAAGATATTTTGCTAAAGGATTAATACCAAATCCCATTTATGGAACTGCTAACTAAACATAGACATTAATAAATCTTGAGAACGTCCAATTCTCCGTGTCAATTTAGATAAGATAATACCAAATCCCATTTATAATACCACATAGCTAATTTTCGTCTTTTTAGTTAAAAATCATCATAAATTAGCCATGTATATCAAAATACAAGGCTAAATTTTTTAATAATTTTTCCCTTAAAAATACTTTGTATCTATATGGCATTATAGATGGGATTTGAAAGCTGACCGCTTTCAATTCCTATTTTCTTAAAATCAAGATTTTGCTTCATTAAATAATCACTTATAGATAAGTTAATTAAGATTCATACATTTTATATGGAAAAATTTTGAGATAGAAATTTAAGTTAAAACCGCAGTAGTATTGGATATACTTTAAGGTTTTAACTTGAATTTATAGCCAAAATTTGCCTTATAAAAGTCTGAATCTTAATTGACTTATCTATATTACATCAACTTCACTTAAGGTTACTGATTCTTTTACCACTTCACCTTCTTGGTTAATAATACAAATAAAAGTTTCTTGCAAAGAGACATCTAAGCCTACATAATATTCCATAGTCACTCCTGTTAATTAAGGTTAATAAAATTTTTATTGGTCACTCCTTAAAAAAGTTAACCAAGAAAAAACTTAAATTATTTTTGAGGAATGTTAAGTCATTACCTCGTATTAAAATAAAGGAGTGGCTTTATTGGTGATTATGGTATGTATAATTTACTACATTTAGGGCAAAAAAAAAGGGGTTCAAGCAATAAACTTGAACCCCAAAAAATAAATCTAGAAAAACTTAATTATTGATAACTGTTACAGCTCTTCTATTTTTTGCCCAGATATCAGGAGTTGATCCAAAGAAAGCTGGTTTTTCTTTACCATAAGATACAATTTTAATTCTTGATGTGTCGACGCCCTTGCTTACAAGGTAGTTTTTAACAGAATTAGCTCTTTTTTCACCTAAAGCTATATTGTATTCTCTTGTTCCTCTTTCATCGCAATGACCCTCGATTGTTATTTTGATTGATGAATCACTCTTTAACCACTGCGCTTGAACGGCAAGTATAGATTTGGCTTCAGCTTTTAATTCAGCTGAGTCGTAGTCAAAGAAAACACGATCCTTTACTTCAATTTCTTCAACTTTTTCTTGAATATCTCTTTCAGCTTGTTCATTAATTTTTTCAGCTTGATCTTCATCTTCCATAGTTTCGTAAAACTCTTCCTGATCTGGTTTTTCAGTTACAAGATTGTCCTGAGGTTTGTTTTGACAAGATGTTACTACAAATGCAAACAATAATAAAATAGCAAGATTTCTAAACATATGAAAAAAATTTAAATTGAAGAAAGCAATTAACTTTTGCTAAAAACTATTTTTGTGTAATATAAAGTCAAGTTATCAAGATACTAAAAAAAACAAATTTAAATAGTTGCCTTAATAACCTCTACAATCAAGTTGCAAAAACTTTTAATTATGATATAATAGTCAAAAACCATCTTTTGATTTTAAAGAATTATAAATAATGACCAAAAGCTCTGAATCACAAAATAATTTACACAACCTTAATCTCGATAGAGTATTGGGTTGTGTGAGGGATGTCCAATTAGATAGAGATATCAAAGATAAATTTTTAGCTCTATTAAAAGAAAAAAATCTAGTTGCTAAGACAATATTTGATAGAAATAACGAGATCATTGAAAGGTTGCAAAATGCAAAAGAATTTAGAGAAAAGCAAATAGAATTTCATCGTAAGCAGGGCAATCTTAACAAAGAGCAAATAGCATCTTTTGCAAATTATTATCAAAGAAACAATGGTCAAAATGCCACATATAGCGATTATTATATAAAGCCCAGCTCTTTAAATGAGTTAGCTTCTTATAAAAATCTTCTGAATCTTCAAAATGAGCTAACTGTTAATCAGGAACTGGCTAGAAATTTTGTTGAAACCGTATATTATACTAAACAAGAACAGATAACTGAACAAGAACAGATAAAAGAACGGGTTAAAAGTCAAAATAAAGGTACATGGAAGGGTTATATGAATTAGCTTTAAATGCAGGCAGAAAGGTGGGTTTGGGTAAAAGGGTTGTCGGCGTAGAGTTTGATAAGAGGCATCAAAAATTTTTAGATAGAAGAAATGAATTATTAAAAAGTTCAAGCCACCTTATTGCTCATGATGCAAATGGTAGAGATTTTACATCAATTAACCAAAATTTAGAGTCAATTCTAGCTAATTTATCAACTTATTTTGATTTAGATCCTGAGCATGATGCAGCTATAATTAAAGAGATTAGGGAGAGAATTAATAATTATGGAAATGAAATTGGTGATGAAAAGCTCAAAAAATTAGAAAAAGATTTACAAGTTTTAAATGATGATTTTTCTAGAAAAGTTGAAGAAGGTCAAGAAGATGATGCTCAGAGATGGAAATATAGAGCTTTACAGTTTTTCTTATTAGTTTCTCCAATTGGCCCAATATCATTAGTTGGTGGCGCTTTAAGTTGGTTGCAAATTTTTGAAGCTTTTGGTCCGATATTTGAGAAAGGACTAACATTTGGTGAATCTGTAGGTGAGGTCTTTTCAAAATTTACTTTTGGAATTTCAGATAAAATGCAATTTGACAAAATTAGTGAATTTTTATTTGACTCAATTCCGCTGGTTAAAGAGCCGTTCGAATTATTTGCTGAAATTAGAAATAACGAAGCAATTAGTTTGGGTCTTGGTTTAGTAGGTGAGACAATAATTCCTAATCCACTTTTTGCTCTTGGTTTAGTGGCAACTTATTCTGTTTGGAATATGGGAAAAGAAATAGATCATCATACTAAGAGCAATAAAACTCAAAAAGAGTATCATGAAAAAATGATTGATATTATGAGTAAATATAAAATTGATAATTTTGACAAGCAGCAGGCAAACGCAAAAAGGGCAGCAGATGAAATTTTTGAATTAAGTCAAAAGATAAAAAAAGTAGAAGATATTAAAAACAACTTATGTGAAGAATATAAAAAAAATCCAGATTTATTTTCAAATAACGAGAACTTACTAAATGTTTTTAATGCATATAAAAATAGCAATTTAAATGATGTAAAAATCTTAAATATTGGAGATGCAATTAATGAATGTGGGTCGATTAAGAATTTTCTTGATAGGATTATAAAATTAGATGTTGGTGATATAAATCTTAAAAACGAAATAGATAAATTATCATATCATTTAAAAGAGAATAGAGCCATAAAAAGTTATATTGAAAATAATAATTTAGATCCAGATTATGCAGATCGCTTGAATTTAGAAGGTATAAAAAATCTAGTATTACTTGAAGATTTAAGTGATCAGCTTGATTTTATTAAAAACTTTGAAAATATAAATGATGATCCTAAAAAAGTTCAAAAGAGGATTAAAAGTCAGCAAGATAAAGTAAGTGAGTTAAAATCATCAATATTTAAAGATGAAAACCGCTCAGACGAAATCAATAAATTAGCAGGTGATATTGGCTTAATTGTTGATGATCAAAAAAAACATCTAGTAGATTCAATAGCAGAATCTTACAAAAGAAATTCTCCTAGTAACAGCCCATCTCCCCAAAGTCTCCAAAAGACATTCGAGCTACAAGCTACCAAATAGGGTAAGGAATGGTGGAGATAAGGAGACTCGAACTCCTGACCCTCTGCTTGCAAAGCAGATGCTCTACCAACTGAGCTATATCCCCAAGATGTATTTAAACAAAAATTATCCTAAAAAAACAAAAACTAACTCAAAGTATTTTACATTAAAAGATGCAATTTAAATAATGCAACTTAAATAAACTGTATTTAACATTTTAGCCTGAAAAATATTGTTTCTAAATTATCCATTTTCAAATAAAAATGGTATTATGCGTCGGTTGCTGATTCGTCATATTATTAAATTGTTAAAAAAAAACCACAAATGATTTTTAAGAAAAAATTTAAGACACATGCAAGAAGAATAAAAATCAATCAAGCCTTTAGTTTGATTGAATTATCTATTGTCTTGGTAATTATTTCAATTCTGATCACAGGAGCTTTATCGGCATCAATTTCGAGTGTCAATAATGCTAAATATGGAACAACAAGAAAATTGATGGATGCTTTGTATACAGCAATTGGAAATTACGTAAAAATTAATAAAAAATTGCCTTGCCCGGCATCACTAAAACTAGCAAAAAGTAGCACTGATTATGGTCAAGCAACTGGCACTGATGGTGATTGTTCTGAAGCAACAGGTGGCGTTAATGATATTGGTACAACTGATTTGGTTTATGGTATGGTTCCAGTTAATGATTTAGGTTTGCTAGGTGAAAATGGAGAAGATGCATTTGGAACAAAATTTTCTTACGTCGTTAACAAAAACCTAACTAAAGATGACACTTTTGATGATTTATTTATTGACGGCACTCCCGATCCTAATGGTTCAATTACTGTAAATGATAATGGGCGGTTAATCCAATTTGATTTATTGATAATTAGCCATGGAGCTAATAAAGCTGGTGGATTTGATGCAAACAGTACTTCAGCAAGCGCTAGAAGTAGCGACCTTAGTGAACAATCTAATGATTATTTAGATAGTTCCGCGACATTTCTTGCAAATGATTCAAGTAGCGATGAATTTGATGATATTTTGCTAAGTAAGAAATTAACTGCGCTAATTTCTGAATTTAATGCTTTTGAACATATTAAGTGTAAAGCTCAAACAGAGGTAGCATTGTATGGAAGTACAAATGTTAGTTGGGATGAAGCTCTTTATGGCCAAGAAGCCGTCGCGATCACCGCATGTCCTGCTTGTTCTAGTGCAGTAGATTATAGAGGAGATGTTTCTAATCCAACAAGAAAATGTAATGCTTTTGGACAGTGGGGCGCAATCATAAAGCCATGCGTTCCAGCAGGCCCTTGTTAGAAATAATATTATAAAAAATGGATATTTTAACCTACGAAATTTTCTTTAGCCTAATAACCCTGACTTTCTTAGAGGTAATTCTGGGAATCGATAATGTTATATTCATTGCAATTGCAATTGCAAAGTTACCAGCAAAAAATCGACAAAAAGCAAGGATTTTTGGTTTATCACTAGCATTGATTATTAGAATAATAATGCTATTTACCCTTTCGTGGGTAATGACCCTAACTACACCTCTTTTTTATATAAAAGATACTGCATTTTCTTTTAAAAATTTTTTATTACTTTTTGGTGGTCTATTTTTAGTTATAAAAAGTTCATGGGAAATTATATCCGATTTATTTCCTAAAAAAATCAATGAAAACCAAAAAGAAATTAACGTTGCAAAATCAATGATTGCCGCAATTGTTCAAATTTCTCTGATAGACTTTGTATTTTCTTTTGATTCGGTTATTACTGCAATTGCTATGACATCCAATATTCCGGTTATAATTACTGCTGTAGTCATTTCTATGTTCGTGATGTTAGTTGCTTCTGAAAAGGTAAGTTATTTTTTAAGAGAATACCCTTCACTAAAAGTTGTGGCTTTAGCATTCATATTTTTGGTAGGTGTAATATTAATTGCCGATGGATTAAATATACATATTTCTAAAGGTTATTTATACTTTTCTTTGTTTTTTACAATGGCAGTGGAGTCTTTAAATATTTTGATTCGCAAAAAACATAAACATCATTTGTAAATTAAAATTGTGGTCAGAGAAAAAATAGCAATCATAGGTTCTGGAATTTCTGGGTTAACAGCGGCATATTTTCTAAAAGAGAAATATGATATAAAGCTATATGAAAAGCATAATTATTTAGGCGGTCATTCAAACACAATTGATGTAAATTATCTTGGCAAAAAAATTGCTGTGGATACTGGTTTCATTGTTTTTAATCATAAGACTTATCCAAACCTCATAGAATTTTTTACGTTGATGGATGTTCCTTATGACAAAAGCAACATGTCTTTTGCAGCAAAGATTAACAATGGCGAATTTGAATATGCAGGAACTAACTTATTGTCATTATTTGCTCAAACTAAAAATCTTTTTGATAAAAATTTTTGGCGCATGCTTCGAGATATACTATATTTCAACAAGCATTCATTAAAAATTTTAGCTGATGCAGTAAATCCTAGATACACAATTGCTAACTTACTAAGAGATCTTGATGTTGGTGATTATTTTGTAAATTACTATATATTGCCAATGTCTGGAGCTATATGGAGTTGTCCAATTGAGGTTATGCTAAAATATCCAGCATATAGTTTTTTAAGTTTTTTTAAAAATCATGGATTGCTCAGTATTACTGATCAGCCGCAATGGTATACTGTTAAAGGAGGTTCAAAAGAATATGTTAAAAAAATTCAACAAAAAATTGGTAACCAAGATATTTTAACAAATAACTTTGTTCATGAGGTTTATAGAAAAAATGATGGTAAAATTGTTGTTAAATCAGATTTTGGAGAAGATATTTTTGATAAAGTAGTTTTAGCATCCCATCCAGATCAATCACTAAAAATGATAAAAGGTGTTGATACATTTCAATTTGAATTTTTATCAGCATTTAAATATCAAAAAAACTTGGCAATTTTACACAAAGACGAGTCGGTTATGCCAAATTCAAAAAGGGCTTGGGCTAGTTGGGTTTATAGCAAAAACAAAAATGATCAAGAGAGTCAAATTTCTGTTACTTATTGGATGAATAATTTACAAAATATAGATAAATCATTTCCATTATTTGTGACCTTGAATCCAAATTCTACAATAAAAAATTCTGATATTTTTGAAAGTATTGTTTATGAACATCCAATTTTCGATAAATCTGCAATAGAGATGCAAAAAAAAGTCAAGCAGGTTCAAGGTATTAATAATATTTACATTTGTGGAGCTTATTTAGGAAATGGTTTTCATGAAGATGGTATTTCTTCTGCTCTTAATGTTGTAAATATGCTTGGGGTTAAAGCGCCATGGCAGTGAATTTTAAACATGCTTATATATCTAAAGCTCAAATTTTTCACAAAAGATTAGCGCCCTCAATTAATAAATTTACTTATAATGTTTTTTATATCTGCTTTGATATTGCAAAAATCGAGACCCTAAAATCAAGATTTTTTTCGATAGATAGCTTTAATATCTTCTCTCTTAAAAGAAAAGATTATGGTTCAAAAGATGGTGAAGACATGGAAAAATGGGCTAGATCAATTTTATCTAAAAAAAATATAAAAGAAGTTGATAAAATTTTTTTACTAACTCATCCAAGAATTATGGGATACGCTTTTAATCCAGTAAGTTTTTGGTTTTGCTTAGAAAAAAGAGGCTTATTAAAAGCTGTTATTGCTCAAGTAAACAATACTTTTGGCGAAACTCATTTCTATCTTGTTTTTAATCAAGATAATGCAATTATTGATAAAAACCAATGGCTTGAAACAAGAAAAGATTTTCATGTTTCACCATTTTATAAAGTAAAAGGTCGATATAAGTTTCGTTTTTCTTTTAATAAAAAAAAGATAGCTGTTTGGATTGATTATTTTGAATATAAAAAATCTCTACTTACCTCACTAAGAGCAAAAAATGTTGAATTTAATGATTTTAATTTGCTAAAAGCTTTTTTTCTTATGCCTTTTATGATTTTTAAGGTAATATTTCTAATTCATTGGCAGGCATTAAAATTATTTATAAAAAAAAATAAATATGTTCCTAAGCCAACTAAACCAAATTTTAAATTAACAACAAGTGAATAAATACAAACTACTATGGTCAGCCTTAGAAAAGATTGAATCAGGATCAATTTCTATAAAACTGCCTAATGGTGAAATTAAAAAATTTGACTCAAATAATGTAGGTCCAAAAGCCCAAATTAATATTAAAACCATTACAGCACTTGATTTATCAATTCATGGAGGCGATGTTGGCTTCGGCGAAAGTTATATGGAAGAAATGTGGGATAGCGAAGATTTGCCAGCTTTGCTATCATTTTTTACACATAATGCTGAATCTCTTGAACATTATTTTCATGCTAAAAAATGGCAAAGTATTTGGCTTTTTTTAATAACATTGTTCAATAAAAATAGCAAAAGAGGAAGTAAAAAAAATATCAGTTATCATTATGATCTTGGAAATAATTTTTATCAATTATGGCTAGATAAAAGTATGACCTATTCAAGTGCAATATTTGATAGTAAAAATCTTACATTGCATAAGGCTCAAATAAATAAATATAACAATATTTTAAAAAAACTTTCTGGACAAACAGTGCTTGAAATTGGCTGTGGTTGGGGTGGTTTTGCTATTGAAGCCGCAAAGAAAAAATTTGATGTAACTTGCCTAACTTTATCAAAGAGACAAAAGCAATATTTCTACAATTTAATTGAAGGTACAGGTCTTGACAATAATATAAAAATTAAGCTTCAAGATTATAGAGATGAAAAAGGAATTTATGATAACATAGTATCAATTGAAATGTTTGAAGCTGTTGGACAAAAATATTGGCAAAAATATTTTCAAACACTTAATAAATGCCTAAAGAAAAAGGGCAAAGCTGTCTTGCAAATAATTACAATTGATGAAGAGATTTTTGAAGATTATAGAAATAGGGTTGATTTTATACAGAAACATATTTTTCCAGGTGGGTCTTTACCAACGAATACAATTATTAAGAATTTGGCTTTAGATAACGGTATGAAGGTTATTAGCGAATTGAGTTTTGGCCTTGATTATGCAAAAACTTTAGAAATTTGGTTAAAAAACTTTGATAAGGCAAAATCAAAAATCATAGAGCAGGGATTTGATGAGAAGTTTATTCGCAAATGGCGCTTTTATCTATCTTATTGTATTGCAGGTTTTTTAGCAAAACGGACTGATGTTGTTCAGTTTGAAATAATAAATGAATAAGAAAGAATTTTCTTTAATAATTCTATAAACTATTATTTTTAATACAGTAAGATGTTAGATCGTTAACAATTGAATTTCTTATTTCTTTTGCTCCCAAATCAAGCAAATTGCTAACAACGTAGTTTTCTGCCGTATGTGTTGCATATCTATTTGAAGATACATCATAGTTGTCATTTACATTAACATAGCCAGATGAGATGATTTTCTTATCACTTATTCTTTTTAATTTATAATCTATATTTATGTTAATTCTATATCGACCTGACGATCCAGTTTCGGTAATATAAGTTGGAGCTAAGGTTTTAGAAATATTATAAGCCAGAATATAGCTAGACTCTGCTTTAACTTTTTGTGGATTTAATGCGTCGTAAAGTGAATTTTTTAATTCTTGAGATTTTCTATCTCTAATTTTTTGTATTTTAATCGAAGCTAACTCATTAATGCACGAATCAGCTTTTTTATGATCATAAATAACTTGAAATCCACAAGAATTCAAAAAAAGAAATATTATTTTTAATAAAATAATATTTTGAACAATTCTAAAATTTATCATTCTATAAATTACAACTTATTCTTATATTCTAGAGCACTTTCTACATATTTTTTAAAAATAGGGTGTGCATCAAAAGGTCTGGATTTTAATTCTGGATGAAACTGAACACCGACAAAAAATGGATGATCAGCTACTTCAATAATTTCTGGTAATTTATCATCAGGAGACATGCCTGAAAATTTTAATCCTGCACTTTCTAGCTGTGAGCGGTAATTAATATTTACTTCATAGCGATGACGGTGCCTTTCTTCAATCAACTCTTGTTGATAGATTTTTGCGATAAAGCTTCCCTGAGAAATTTTGCAAGGATAAGATCCAAGACGCATTGTTCCACCTAAATTTTCTTTATCTTTTATAATTTTACTGCCTTGTTTAGTGGTCCATTCATTCATGTTACCAACTAAAAACTCACCGTTTTTTGATATTTCATGCGATGTAGCTTCGCTTATTCCAAGAACGTTTCTTGCATATTCAATCACTGCCATCTGCATGCCAAAGCAAATTCCTAAATATGGAATTTTTTTAGTTCTGGCGTATTTTATCATGCTGATTTTACCTTCGGTCCCATCAACTCCAAATCCACCCGGCACTAAAATTGCATGAATATTATCTGGCAAGTTCTGTTGGTTTTTTCTTGCATTTACCCAAATAACATTGGCTTTAATCTTGTGAGCTATAGCTGCATGATTTATTGCTTCAAGTAAAGATTTGTAAGAGTCAGGATAGCCAGTATATTTACCAACTATAGCAATATTTACTTCATCCTTAGGATTGTTAATAGCATTTCTAATTTTTAACCACTTATCTAAATTAACTTTTTCATCAAATTTTAAGTTAAAAAATCTAAGAATCTCTCTATCCAAGCCATTTTGGTGATATATGATTGGTACTTCATAAATTGATTTTACATTAGGAGCAGCAATTACTGAGCTTAAAGGTACAGATGTCATTAATGCAATCTTTCTAAGATGATCATCACTTATTCTCTTTTCAGCTCTGCATAAAAGAAAATTTGGCTGAATACCGATAGATCTCAGCTCTTTAACTGAATGTTGAGTGGGTTTAGTTTTTAATTCATCAGCACACTCAATATATGGTAGCAAGGTTAAATGTAAAAATGCACACTTAGAAGAACCCATTTCATAATGAAGTTGTCTCAAGGCTTCAAAAAAAGGCAAACCCTCAATATCTCCAATAGTCCCACCAATTTCGCAGAGCATAAAGTCAACATCTTGCGATTCGTTGACAATAAATTCCTTGATAAGATTAGTTACATGAGGAATAACTTGTACCGTACCTCCCAAGTAATCACCCCTTCTTTCTTTAGCAAGTAAATTTGAATATATTTTGCCAGCACTAATACTGTCTGACTTTTTAGCTTCAACGCCACTAAATCTTTCATAATGACCGAGATCAAGATCAGTTTCCGCTCCATCTTCAGTAACAAACACTTCGCCATGCTGAGTTGGGCTCATTGTTCCTGGATCTATATTAAGGTAAGGATCTAATTTTCTAAGCCTGACTTTAAAGCCACGCTCTTGAAGAAGCGATCCCAAAGCTGCAGAAGCTAAGCCTTTTCCCAAAGAAGATACAACACCACCTGTAATAAATATAAATCTAGTCATTTAATTAATTTAAAAGTATTTTGATTTTTTTAAAATATCTTAATTTACTTTAATAAAAATCAAATACTAAAGTTTAGTATGCGCATAGTATGTACAAATTTTAATGTAACTAAAAATATTATTGACTATCAGAATGGTTAAATTAAAAGTAGGGGCTATTTTTAATTTATTCGTTGTTAATATTTAATTTCTATGCCTACAATCAGTCAATTGATAAGAAAACCTCGCCAAAAGCAAGTTGCAAAAAATAAAGTTCCAGCAATGAAAGCTTGTCCACAGAAGAGGGGTGTTTGCACAAGAGTTTATACTACCACTCCGAAAAAACCAAACTCAGCTCTTAGAAAAGTTGCTCGTGTTAGATTGACCAACGGCTTTGAAGTAATTGCTTATATACCAGGTGAAGGACATAACTTACAAGAACACTCTGTAGTTGCTATCAGAGGAGGGCGCGTCAAAGATTTGCCAGGTGTTAGGTACCATATTGTTCGAGGTAGTCTTGATACCCAAGGTGTAAAAAATCGTAAACAAAGACGCTCTAAATATGGCGCCCAAAAACCTAAATAATTTTTTAAAATATACTATAACACACAACCATGAGAAGAAGAGCTGCAAAAATTAGGAAAATTTTCCCTGATGCAAAATACAAAGAGATAATAGTCTCAAGATTTATCAACCGACTTATGAATGATGGAAAAAAGTCAGTCGTTGAAAAAGCTCTATATGAAGCTTTTACTAGACTTGAAAAAAAGCTAGGTAGACATCCCATTGAAATCTTTAAAGAAGCTCTAGAAAATGTTACTCCAAAGATCGAAGTTAGATCAAGAAGGATTGGCGGTGCAACTTATCAAATCCCAGTCGAAGTACCTGTTAGAAGAGGTTCTGCTTTAGCATTAAAATGGCTTAAAACAGCTATTGTTAAAGTTAATGGAAGAGATTTATCTTCTAAAATTTACAATGTTTTAGTTGAATCTTTAGAAAATAGAGGTTGGGCAGTTAAAAAAAGAGAAGAAGTCTTTAAAATGGCCGAAGCTAATAAAGCCTTTTCGCATTATCGTTGGTAGTTTGTTGACAACACTCATAAAATATCATTTTAAATGCTTTTTGATGTTGCTATTCCAGTCCATGAAAAAGATTTAAGAACACTTGATTTTTGCATAGCATCAATAAAAAAAAATGTAGTAGGATTTAGAAATATCTACATAATATCTAAGAAGCGCTATACTAAAAATGGACTTTGGGTAGATGAAAGCAAATTTCCTTTTGCTTTTAAAGAAGTACAGAACTTATCTGGAAATATTTCAGCTAGTTGGTGCTTTCAACAGTTATTAAAGCTATATTCACCATTATCAATCAAAAACTCTTTGCCAAATATTTTAATTATTGACTCTGACACTATATTTTACAAGAAAACTACTTTTTTTGAAAATAACATTCCACTATACAATTTAAGTAAGGATCTAAATTTATATAACTCTGTTTTTCAAATACAAACCTGCAACCATATTTCAACATTAGTTCCCAAGGTTAAAGAAAAGTTACCTGAGCTATATAATTATAAAGAGCAAGAACACCAGATTGTTTGTAAAAAATTTCATGAAAAACTAAGTTTTTTAAGTGAAAATGATAAAAATCTGTCAAGTAATCTGATATCTCCTGTCTGTCATCACATGATATTCCAAAAAAAAGTTATTGAATGCTTGTTTAAATATATTGAAAAAAAGAATAATAATGAACAATTTTATAAAGTTTTTCTAAAAAGCTTCAATAATTTCAGGTTTGTAAGCGAATATAGTCTGTATTTTTACTTTTTAATTACTTTTTTTCCAAATTCATATAAAATTAGGATTCTTAAATATAAAAATTCAGCAAATCTAAACCCATTACTCGAATCTCTAAGAAAAAAATATGATTACTGTTCATATCATTCTTATATGGCAAGAGATAGTTTAATGTTAAACATTATTAACAATTTTTATAGAAAAATAGCATATTAAAACTATTGTTAAATATAATGCTAAAAATATTATATAAAACTTCACAAAAAATAGGCATTAGTGAATTTAAATACTAAGCAAATATCTAAGTACCAATTATCGCAATTAACTATACATTGATGCTTTTTCTTTTTGGTCTAAAGTTTAGAAAAAAAACCTTTTTTATACTAGTACGGGCGGTTTTTTTTCTAAATTTTATTCTCAAAATATTTTACCTAAATGTCTAGTTAACTGAGATAATTGGTATAAAACGAAATAATTAACTTAATTTTTAATAATAAAAAATGGCAAGAGAAATTGAAATTGTAAAATATCGCAACATTGGAATCATGGCTCATATTGATGCTGGCAAGACCACAACAACAGAAAGAATTTTATACTATACAGGTAAATCTCATAAAATTGGTGAAGTTCATGACGGTGCGGCTACAATGGACTGGATGGAACAAGAGCAAGAAAGAGGTATTACAATTACATCCGCTGCTACGACTTGTTTCTGGAAGGAGCATAGAATTAATATAATCGATACACCTGGACACGTAGATTTTACAATTGAAGTTGAAAGATCTCTCAGGGTATTAGATGGTGCTGTAGCAGTCTTTGATGCAGTTGCTGGTGTAGAGCCTCAATCCGAAACAGTTTGGAGACAAGCAAATAAGTATAACGTTCCAAGAATGTGCTTCGTGAATAAAATGGACAGAGTTGGAGCGAATTTTTATAGATGTGTAGAAATGATGAAGACTAGACTTGGTGCAAAACCAATTCCAATTCAACTGCCGATAAATGAGGCTGAAGATTATGGCGGCTTAATCGACCTTGTTAAAATGAAAGCTGTAATTTGGGAAAGTGATGAAATGGGTGCCAAGTATTCTTATCAAGAAATTCCAAGTGATTTGGTTTCAAAGGCAAAAGAGTATAGAGAGCAACTTCTAGAGGTAGCAGTAGAGCAGTATGATGATATTATGGAAAAATATCTTGGTGGCGAAGAAATTACTGAAGAGGAGTTAAAAAAATGTATCCGCAAAGGCACTATTAAAAACTCATTTGTTCCAGTTTTAAATGGTACAGCTTTTAAAAACAAAGGTGTGCAAACTTTACTTGATGCAGTGGTAGATTACTTACCAAGTCCGGTTGATATTGAAGATACTCCGGCAATTAACTCTAAAAATGACGAGCATATTACAATATCATGCGGTGATAAGAAATTGGCAGCATTGGCATTTAAAATTATGACCGACCCTTTTGTTGGCTCTTTGACATTTGTCAGAATATACTCGGGAACAATATCTGGTGGAACAACAGTTATAAACACAACTAAAAATAATTCAAAAGAAAGAGTGGGAAGAATTCTTTTAATGCACTCAAATAATAGAGAAGACCTAAAAGAAGCATATGCTGGAGATATTGTTGCTTTAGCAGGATTAAAACAAACAACTACTGGTGATACATTAGTTGAGCAGGGATATGATATAATTCTCGAAAGAATGGTTTTTCCTGAACCAGTTATTGAGGTTTCTGTTGAGCCAAAATCAACAGCAGATCAAGAAAAAATGGGTATTGCCTTGTCAAGATTAGCGTCAGAAGATCCTTCACTTAGAATTGAATCAGATGAAGAGTCTGGTCAAACAATTTTAAAAGGTATGGGCGAGCTTCATTTAGAAATTATAGTTGATAGGATGAAACGCGAGTTCAAGGTTGATGCGAATATTGGTCAACCTAAGGTTGCATACAGGGAAGCTATTACAAAGCAAACAGAGATTGATTATACTCACAAGAAGCAATCTGGAGGTTCTGGTCAATATGCAAGAGTAAAAATTATTTTTGAACCTTTGGCTGAAGAAGACTCTTCACAAAATTTTGTTTTTGAAAGCGAAATAACTGGAGGAAGAGTTCCTAAAGAATATATTCCGGGGGTTGAAAAAGGTATTGAGTCCGCTAAAGAAACCGGCGTACTTGCTGGCTATCCAGTTGTTAGGCTGAAAGCTAGGTTAATTGACGGTGCTTTCCATGATGTCGATTCAAGCGTTTTAGCATTTGAAATTGCGTCAAGGGCTGCTTTTAGAGAAGCTATGGGTAAAGCAAATCCCGTTATACTTGAACCTATTATGAAAGTTGAGGTTACAACTCCAGAAGAATATATGGGAGATGTAATTGGAGACATTAACTCAAGAAGAGGGCAGATTCAAAATCTTGAAGCAAGAGATGTTGCTCAAGTTATTACTGCAAAAGTTCCATTATCCTCAATGTTTGGTTATGTGAACAATCTTAGATCGCTAACGCAAGGTAGAGCAAGCTATTCAATGGAATTTGAGTGCTATGAGCCGGTACCAAATAATATAGCTGAAGAAATTAAGGCCAAAAAATCATAATTTATTATATTTATTATAATTTGTAATTTTTCCACTTTATTTCTAAATTTTTTTTTGGGAAATAGAAGTGGAAAATTTTTTACTTAATTTATTGTAACTTATTTTACATAATATATATTATGAGATTTATTTATCTAAAATAGGAATAGATTTTAAAGAACATATTTTAACAATAATCAGATGTATTTAGCCAGCTTTGCTTAACTTAAGCCCATATTATTAAACTATGATTTTAAAAACAGACTATCTAATTAATAATATAGAAAAACTATTTAATTATTGGTGCAGTAATACTGCCGATAAAAAAAACTACCTGCCCTCAATTATTCCTTTTATTCAATTAGCTTCAATTCTTCAAATTGTCTCAAATAACAAAATTATAGACGATGTTTTATCAAGGTTCTCTACAATATATCGTGAGCTTTTTGCTGTTGATTTAACCTTAAATAATTCTGATTTTCACAATAAAGTTTATCATCATATTGAAAATATTGAAAAAAATAAAACTACTAAACTTAGCAAAAAAGAATTTGCGCATTTAGTTACAGCCAAAGATAATTTATATTTTCACGCATATTCTAGATTGGCGTTTTCGTTTGGATTTTTGATTTGCAACTCTCAAATTGATTGTCTTGATAGTATTACTAACTTTAAAAATGAATTACTTAATGTTAGCAAACATTTAAATGACGAGGACTTTGTTACTCTTTTTTTAGAAAGTTATAACAAACTTTCATTTTCTAATATGACATCTAAGCTAAGTATAGATAGTGTTGAAAGACATGTAATAAATACCCAGATACATAATTTAGAAGATAATATATTATATTCACTTAACGCCATAATGAATGATGATAAACTTGGAGAAACATTTAATTTTTTCTCAAGCTTTAATCCTTATGCACTTGATCACAAATCATATAAAGTAGATAATTTTAATAGCTATAGCTTTACCAATGATAATAATCCAATGTATCAAATTAATGTTGGTATTAAAATAAAATTTTCATTGATTTCTTACAATGAAAATGATCATAGATCATTAAACTCTCCATTTTTTTTAAATGCTAAATTAAAAGAGTCCTTAACTGAGATTTGCATCAGAAAGAAACTAGAGTCCAAATCCACTAAACCACAATTTGAGATAAAGGATCTAAATAAATATTTTCTTTGTCATGAAGATATTAGCGATCTCGATTTAATAAGTGATTATAATTATTGCGATAGCTTAGCGATTGATAAAAAAGATTTTTACGCTATAGTTGATGATATACAAGAAAAGCTAAACTTATTTGAGTCAGAAATTGTTAAAAACAATTATCGTAATTTTTGTTTAAAGAATAACAATATTAGAGATAACAGCTACTACTCTTCTGATACGTCTTCTGAATCTTTAAACTGTTCTTTTATATATAATTTGGTTAAAAGCTTTACTAGAATTGAGGCCTTTTTTTATAAGTTACTATTTATAAATTCCAACAAATCTAAAGATTTTGGTATTATAGTTAAAAATGTTTTCGATCCAAATGAAAGTGACAAAGTAAATTTTAAAAATATTATTTTACTTATAATTTCGGGTAAATTTCATGAGCACTTGTTTAAGATGATGGAAAATAATGAAGTTTGTTTAAGTGTATCAAATCTTTCGCAAGAAACTATAAGCAAATTTAGAGAATTAGAAAATTTTTTACAATTTTTAGCTTCTGATACCGGTCTTATTTTTCAAAATAACAATATTCACTTAAGTTTCTCATTATCAAACCGAGTAGATAATAAAAATCTTCTTAAAGTTAGTAAAGTTGATGAAAATAATTTGAACTACAACGGCTTGGTAGTTGAATTTCTTAAAATAATTCAAAAATCACTTATAAAATCAGGAAATAAGGTTAACTTCTTTCAAGACAATAATTTATTAGCTATCAAATTTCAAATCAAAAAAGTTGATAGCATTACATACTCAAATAATCGAGCTTTACTTAATAAAAGTACAAATATAATAGTGAGTCAAGCTTCTGATAATGAAGGTTTAATTAAAATTCATATTATCGGAAATAATTCAACTTTTAATCCAGATCGAAAGCGAGCTATTATTAACGATCACCATCTTGAAAGCTTACCGCCACTTTTTATAGAAGAACTAACTAATGAGTTTAACGATTTTGTTCATGGCTTAAGCGTTTGCGATATTGATAAACTATGCAAGCAAAATTTTAAGATAGACGGCATTGGAAATCTTGAATCGCTTGAATTAATAAATGCAAGAAATAGAGTTAGCAACTCAATTTAAGAAGTTGATGACATGAAGCAGCAATGTGAAGCATTTAACAAATAATGCTTGACTTGACTTAATTATATTAGTAAAAAAGTCAATTTCGATTTAAAACTAAAAAAGTTTTAAGTATATTTTTTTAAAAAGAAATGGCAGCAAAAGGCAAAACATCAAAAGCAAAAAGAAGTTCAATTTTATTTAAAATGGTTAGCTCGGCTGGAACCGGCTACTTTTATCTTGCTCGCAGAAATCCTAAGCAAAAAACTGAAAAAATGGTTTTTAAAAAATACGATCCTGTTGTTAGGAAGCATGTTGAGTTTAAAGAACAAAAATTATCATCATAATTTTTTTCTGACTTTTTTACTTATTTTTAGTTAGTTAGATTAATTAAAAAATTAATTTTGCTAATTCCTTCATATTATCTTGTGAATTAATGGCTAAAATTAAAGTTACAAATCCTATTGTCGAAATAGACGGCGATGAAATGACCCGAGTGATTTGGCAAATGATTAAAAATAAACTCATTTTGCCATTCATAGATCTTAATATAAAATATTTCGATCTTTCAGTTACAAATCGAGATTTAACTAATGATCAAGTAACAATAGACGCCGCTAAAGCAATTAAAGAATATAGCGTTGGAATAAAGTGCGCAACCATAACTCCAAACCCAGCTAGACAAAAAGAATTTAATCTTAAGCAGATTTGGCGATCACCAAATGGTACAATTCGTAATATTTTAGATGGCACTGTTTTCCGTGAACCAATTGTTTGTAAAAATGTCCCAAGACTTGTTGATAATTGGAAATATCCTATAATAGTTGGACGTCATGCATTTGGCGATCAATATAAAGCAACTGATTTCAAAGTGCCCTGCCCTGGAAAGTTAACAATTAAATTTTCAGGAGAAGATGGAAATGTAATTGAAAAAGAAGTTTATGACTTTAAAGGAGCAGGAGTTGCGCTAGCAATGTATAACACCGAAGAATCAATAAAAGGATTTGCTCGTTCATGCTTCAATCTAGCGCTTCAAAAAAAATGGCCTCTATATCTTTCAACTAAAGATACTATTCTTAAGCAATATGATGGTTGTTTTAAGGATATATTCCAACAAATCTTTGAAAAAGAATTTCAAAGTGATTTTAAGAAAGAAAATATTACTTACGAACATCGCTTAATAGACGACATGGTTGCATCTGCACTCAAATGGAATGGCAAATTTGTTTGGGCGTGTAAAAATTACGATGGTGATGTGCAATCAGATTCAGTTGCTCAAGGTTTTGGCTCATTAGGCTTAATGACATCTTGCTTAATAACGCCAGATGGCAAAATCATGGAAGCAGAAGCTGCCCATGGTACTGTTACAAGACATTTCCGTGAACATCAAAAAGGAAATCCAACATCAACAAATTCTATGGCATCAATATTTGCTTGGACTCGCGGCTTAGCTTTTAGAGGAAAATTAGATAATAATCTTGAATTGATAGATTTTAGCCAAAAGTTAGAAAATGCATGTATAAAAACTGTAGAGTCAGGGAAAATGACTAAGGATTTGGCAATCTGTATTCATGGTAAAAATGTTGAGCATAATAAACATTATCTCTATACTGAAGAATTTATCGATGAAATTGCCAAGAAGTTGAAGGATATTGGTTAATTTTCTATAGTTTATCTAAAGATTGGATTTGGTATTATACCATTTATGAGAGTTCAAGCATTTTTTGTAAAGGTCTTTTAGCTTGAAGTCTTAAATTTTCTTCTAGGTTAATTTCTTGTCCAAATTCACTCTTAGACCCATATTTCATTACTAAATAGAGTTTTTCTAGATCATTCAAAGCCATATAGGGACAACTATTGCATAATGCACAACCAGCACTATTAGTGAATGGACAATCATAAAATTTAGCATTCGGCCTCAGTCTTTTCATTTGGTGAATTATATGATGCTCTGTAAGGACTATAAATTCATCAACCTGACTTTCTTTAACATAATTCAATATAGAAGAAGTTGATCCAATATGATCAGCATAGTTTAGTAAGGTTTCTGGACATTCAGGATGAGCAATGATTTTGGCTTGTGGATGATTTACTTTAAGCTTTATCAACTCTTTTTCGCTATATTGTTCGTGAACAATACAAGAGCCATGCCATAAAATCATTTTACGACCAGTTTCTTTTTCAATATATCGACCCAAATGTTGATCTGGAGCAAAAATTATTTCTTTATCATTTGGGATTTGCGATATAATTTTTTTAGCATTTGATGAGGTAACAATTATGTCCGATAAAGCCTTAATTTCAGCGGAACAGTTAATATAAGTTACCGTTAAAGCATTTGGAAATTTTAGCTTAAATTCAGCAAACTCAGCTGGCGGACAAGATGTTTCAAGACTGCAACCCGCATTTGCATCTGGAATGTAAACTTTCTTAGATGGAGATAAAATTTTAGCAACTTCAGCCATAAATTTTACTCCACAAAAATAAATTTCATCAGCTTCATTATCAGCAGCCTTGCGAGATAAATCTAGAGAATCTCCAACAAAGTCAGCAATATCTTGAATTTCTGAATCCTGATAAAAATGAGATAAAATTATAGCATTTTTTTGCTCTTTAAGACGTAAAATTTCTTCTTCTATATTTTCTGGTATATGAAATGTCATCGCTAAAAACCAATAATTTGCTTAACTTCTTTCATTGTTTGAGAAGCAATGTTAATTGCTTTATTATTGCCTTCATCAAGAATTGTTTGTACATATGAATAATCGGCTTTCAAATCGTTAAATTTTTTTTGAATTGGTTGTATATTTTGTACTAAAATCTCAGCTAAGTCAGACTTAAATTTACCAAAGCCAGAATCATGATATTGGTTAGCAACTTCTAAAACATCTTTTTTTACTAGACTTGCAAAAATATCCAGCAAATTGCATATTTCTGGCCTATTTTCATCATAACTTATAAATTCTAGAGAATCTGTTTTGGCTTTTTTTATTTTTTTGATAATTAAATCTGTGTTGTCGTTAAGATTTATTCTTGATAAGTCAGATTCGTCTGACTTGCTCATTTTTTTATTTCCATCTTGCAGAGACATAATTCTTGCCACCTCTTTAACAATTAATGGCTCTGGAAGTTTAAAAAATTCTGTATTGTAGAGGCGATTAAAAGCACCTGCCAAATCTCTAGCTAATTCTAAATGCTGTTTTTGATCTTCGCCAACCGGTACCAAGTCTGTTTTATAAAGCAAAATATCTGCTGCCATTAAAACTGGATAAGCATAAAGTCCTAAATTACCATCACCAATGGCTTTATCTTTAAATTGCGTCATACGATTTAACCAGCCAAGCGGAGTTATAGTTGAAAAAATCCATGATAATTCAACATGTTGTGATATTTGACTTTGTACAAAAATGTTAGATTTTTTAGGATCTAAGCCGCAAGCCAAATAAAGAGCTGCAGCATCTAAAGTATTTTGTCGAAGCTCTAGTGGATTTTGTTTAACAGTAATTGCGTGTAAATTCATTATTCCAAATAAGCAATCATTGCCATCCTGAAGTGTAAGCCAATTTTTAATTGAGCCCAAATAATTCCCAAGGTGCATGTTTCCAGTGGGCTGAACGCCAGACAAAATTCTTTTCATTAAGCTAATTTTGCAGTTAAATAATTGATGAGCAATAACTAAATTCATCTTTTGTGGTAGATTTGGAATTTGTCTTTTTAGTCTAAAATTTAAGAACAAAACCTTGAGTAAATCCTGATACAAACAGTTTTTCTCTTAAATTTAATCCTCAAAAATCCTTTATCCAAATGTACTTTAAAAGATGAATTTCGGTATTATTCACATCAAAAGTCTTTTTTGCAATATATTTAAAACATATATTGCAAAAACTAAAATCATAAAAAATACTTAGTAATTGCAATCGCTAATTTTAACTTTAGATATTTTTCTTTGGTTTGAAAGTTAGAGGAAAGTCCGGACTCCGTAAGAGAATAGTACCAGTTAAGAGCTGGCAGATTTGTTGTTTTAGCAACAAATTTAGGGCAAGTGTCACAGAAAATATACCGCCAAATAATTTTTTGGTAAGGGTGAAAATGCGAGGTAAGAGCTCACACGCTTATATGGTAACATATATTTGGACAAACCCTGCTAGGAGCAAAACCAAATAGGAATAGTAATTTTAAAGTAACTTTTAAACAAATATCTCTCTTGTATTAGCTATTCGGGTAGGTTGCTTGAGATCGTTAGCGATATCGATCCTAGATGAATGATTGCTTTTAGATTTATTATCTATAAACAGAATCCGGCTTATTTTATAATGTTATTTTGGTCAAATTTACAATAAATTTTGACCAAAATAATGATTTATTTTTAATAGATGCAGACAACAAATCAAATTCGCAGTAAGTTTCTAGATTATTTTAAGAAAAATAATCATGAAGTTCTACCCTCCTCTTCCTTAATTCCACATAATGATCCTTCGCTGTTATTTACTAATGCGGGCATGATTCAGTTTAAGAATTATTTTACCGGACTAGAAAAACCAAAATTTAAAAGAGTTGCTACTTCTCAAAAATGTTTAAGAGCTGGAGGTAAGCATAATGACCTAGATAATGTTGGTCATACTGCAAGACATCATACTTTTTTTGAAATGTTAGGAAATTTTTCTTTTGGCGATTATTTTAAGGAGGAAGCTATTTTTTATGCTTGGGAATTCTTAACTAAAGAATTGCAAATCAATCCAAAAAAACTATTAGTCACAATTTATCATGATGATTATGAAGCTCAAAAGATATGGCAAGAAATTTCTGGTTTTTCTGAAGAAAAAATCATAAAAATAAAAACTGATGATAATTTTTGGTCTATGGGAGATACTGGACCTTGCGGTCCCTGCTCTGAAATTTTTTACGATCATGGTGAAAAAATATTTGGCGGGATTCCTGGGTCAAAAAATGAAGATGGCGATAGGTATATCGAAATATGGAATTTGGTTTTTATGCAATATGAAAAACATCAAGATGGCACCAGAACAAAATTACCAAAGCCATCAATTGACACCGGAATGGGTCTTGAAAGAATATCTTCGGTAATGCAATCCGTTCATGATAATTATCAAACAGATAGTTTTACTAAAATTATAGATGAAATTGACAAAATTTGTCAATCAAAGATTAAAACAAGCTATAAATTAGAGAATATTTAGTATTTCTTAAGCTCCTGATCATCATATTTTATAACTCTTTTTCGGTATTTTTGTAAAGCTGAATCAGTTAAAATAATAATAGATCCATATGTAAGAGAAAGTATGGAGCCAAACAAAACTGCAATCTTTACCTTATCAAAAACTAATGGACTATCTGAAAATGCTAAAGATCCAATAAATAAACTCATTGTAAAGCCGATACCTGTAAAAATTGCAACACCATAAAATTCACCCCATGATGTTCCTCTAGGTAAAGATGCAAATTTAAATCTAACTGCTAAATAGCTAAGTAATATTACACCAAACTGCTTACCAATAAATAACCCAAGAATTATACCCAAAATAATAGAGTCTTTGTAAAGAATTGATATATCAAAATCTTCAATTCTTACTCCAGCATTTACAAAGGCAAAAACTGGCAATATTAAAAAGTTAACTGAAGGCGACAATCTTCGATCAATATATTCTAGAATTGGAGTGTTACCAACTCTAAGTGGTATAAACATTGCCATTAGAACTCCAGCAATTGTTGCATGAACACCTGATTTTAAAATGGCTAACCATAAAAATAGGCCACATAGAAGATATGGCCAAACTTTTCTACAGCCATACCTATTAAGTAAAATCAATCCTATAAAAGAAAATGAAGATAATAGCAAGAAAGCAACGTTAATTTCTTTAGTGTAAAATAAAGCTATTATTAATATTGCCGCCAGATCATCTAACACAGCCAATGCTACAAGAAAAATTTTAGCTGAAGTAGTAATTCTCTTGCCAAACAAGCAAAGCATTCCATATGCAAACGCTATGTCAGTTGCTGTTGGTACAGCAAAACCCTTAAGATAAGATGGTTTATTGTGATTAAAAAGATAAAATATAAGAGCAGGCAATATTATGCCACCAATTGCAGCAATTGCAGGTAAGGAAATTTTTGCTTTAGACGAAAGATCTCCTTCCAAAACTTCCTTTTTTAACTCTAAGCCAATTAAGAAAAAAAATACCGCCATTAGGCCATCATTAACCCAATCTCGCAGTGATAATTCTTTACTATATGCAATAAAGTCAATCTTAATAGGCACTTCTAATGATAAAAACAAAAAGTAAAAATCAGAATCTTTAGAATTTGCAATCATCATTGCAAAAAATGTTGCAACAATTAAGATAATTCCTGTAGAGGCTTCAAGTTGAAAAAATTTCTTAATGTGATGCTTAATCATATATTATAGAATTAATAGTTTATGTATATCATAAAAAAACCAAATAGCAAAATACTATTAATTGAATCAAAATCAGTTTATTATTTTTACTGATAATCTTGAATAAACTAACTCAGTTATTACTAAATTAAAATAGAAAATAAAATTTTAACTATAACTCTTAATTTTTTAGCTAAAAAATATTTTAAATCCCAAAATCAACTTATTTGATAAATTGAAAGATATAATCTTACAACAACAAATTGCATCTAACTCTAAAAATTCAGCTTGGGTTTTTGCATCTGCAGGCTCTGGTAAAACGAGAATTTTAATTAATCGACTATTAAGATTATTGTTGTCTGAAGTTATGCCAAGCAAAATTTTGTGCCTTACTTTTACCAAAAACGCAGCTGGTGAAATGGAAAGCAGAATACAAGAAAGCTTGGCCAAATGGATTAAATATGATGATAACGAATTAATTGAAGAGATTAAAAATTTAGATTCAATAGTCCTCAAAAAAGAAGAACTTCCAAAAATAAGATCAGTTTTTTTTAAAATGATTGATCAAAATATTCGGATAAAGGTGATGACAATTCATTCATTTTGCCAGTCACTTTTAAAAATTTTTCCTTTTGAAGCTAAGATTAGTCCCAATTTTGAAATTTTGGAAGAAGCAAGTAAAAAAATTCTAATCCAAAAGTCTACACAAATTGCAATTAAGCAAGTTTTAAATAATGGTTACGCTTTTAAAAAAGTTAATAAAATATTCCAAAATTATAGTCAAGGTGAGGTAATTGAGGCAATTGAAAATATAATTAAAAATAAAGAAGATTTTCAAATTTTAAAAGATCATTTTTTTGATATTAAAAATATTGTAAATCAAATATACAGCAAGTTTTCTATTGAGTCGAACTTTGAGGTTGATACATTTTTGCAAAAATTTAAATTTGAGGCTATCAAAAACGATATAAAAGTTCTTCAAAAAAATCTAAGTCAATCAAAATTAGTAAAAGATGAACAGCTAGTAAAAACAAGTAATCTATTTCTTAAGAATCCTAATTTTGATAATTTTAATAAATATAAAGAAATATTTATAAATAAAGACAACATAATAAAAAAGCCATCGTCTACTATTTCTAAAGATGTTAATCTCTTAAATATTTATAATATTCAAGCAAATATAATTAACCTTTTTGAAGACAAGATTAAATCTTATAAAATTTGCGAGGAAAATTCGTCAATTTTATATTTAGTTAATCAAATTTTAGATATATTTAATAAACTTAAAAGCAAAGATGCTCTCCTTGATTACCAAGACTTAATTGTTATTACCAACAGTATTTTACAAAATAGTGAGTTTGCAAATTGGATTAAAATGAAGGTTGATAGTACCTATGAGCATATTTTAGTTGATGAATCTCAGGATACAAATTTAAAGCAATGGCAAATTATCAATTCTTTAACAGAAGATTTTTTTGCAGGAATTGGTGCTAGCAACAATAATCGCAGTCTTTTTGTTGTAGGCGATGAAAAGCAATCAATATATTCATTTCAAGGTGCGCAGGCTGATATCAGTTCTAGAATCTATGAATATTATAAAAGTAAAACAAATGATATAAAAAGATTAGACCTTAATAACTCATTTAGATCTGCGATAAATATATTAAAGGCAGTTGATAATATTTTTTGTAATCCAAAATTTGGATCCGCCATATCAAAAAGCAACGTTTACCAAAGACATAATTCTATTAGAAGTTATTTAGGCAAGTTTGAAATTTGGCCACAAATCGTAAATGACAATAATAATAACTTACACCAACAAACTAACGATTTAGATAGTACATTTCAAATTGATGCCAAAGAAAAATTAGCAAGATATATCGCCATAACAATAAAGCATGATATTATTTCTAGAAAAATCTTACCAGACAAAAATCGTCAAGTAACTTTTGGTGATTATATGATTTTACTTAGAAAAAAAACTAATGGCTTTGATAAAGAGCTTATAAAATATTTTAAAAAGTTTAATATCCCTTTTTCGAGTCAATCTAGACTTAAATTTAGTGATTCACTTGTTATTCAAGATTTTTTGTCAATTGCAATTTTCATTACTTCACCATTTGATAACTTAAATTTATGCTGCCTTCTTAAATCACCAATTTTTGGCTTAGCTGATTGTGATTTATTAGAGATAATAAACTATGATAAGGGGTCAGATATTCTAAATAATTTACAATATTCAACAAAATATGACGCCGAATATCAAGTTCTTTTATATCTAATAAATTTAAGCCAAAAATTTAGTGTATATGAATTTTATTATTTTGTTTTAAACCAACATTATTTTAGGCAGTCGTACTTAAATTACTTTGGCAATCAAATTGATGAAATAATCGATAAATTTTTAAATATTCTATACAACTTTAGCAAAAATAATTCGTCTGATTTTCAGAAATTTCTTGAATTTGTAAAACTGGCGGATCCTGAAATTAGCCTTAAATCATTAGGTGAAGATAGTGTAAAAATTCTTACTATTCATTCAGCCAAGGGTTTGCAAGCGCCTATTGTTTTTATGCCCGATTGCTGCTTTAATTTAAACAAGCAAAAAAAGGACTCTGTCTTGTGGTTAAATGGAAATTTTAATTTTCCTATATGGTGTGCAAAAAAAAATTTACAAAATTCTATTTTACAAAATCATAGTCTAGATCTTTGGAGAGAGACAAATGAAGAAAATCTTCGGTTGCTTTATGTAGCAATGACAAGAGCAGAAGATGAATTATATGTTGCAGGGTTTGGTGATGAAAAAAACCCTGAATCTTGGTATAATATAGTTAAAGATTCATCACCAGATAATTATTTACCAAATATATATAATGAAATTGATTTATTGGCTGCTGACATCAGTCGAAATAATGATCAAAAATTAGAGGAAACAAAAAATTCATACAAAATTTTGTTACCCAAAGATTTTAATATAAGTTGTAACTTAAATGAGGATATTAATTTTGGTCAAATATATGGTACTTTTATTCATAGATTGATAGATTTTTTGATAAAAAATCGATTTTATTCAAAACCTTGGCTTAAAGATAATTCGATAAAAATCATTAATAATATCAAGGTTTTTGATAATTTTCAAAAAAATAGATTAATAAGCAAAGTCAGCATCTTTTTAGATGGTGAGTTCTTCAATAGTTTAAAAGGTAAAATAATTAAGAGCGAATACGAAATTGCAAGCAATGGCAATATTTATAGAATTGATTTGGCTATTGTTGAAGAAAATAAACTAACTATAATTGATTATAAGTCAGAACAAAAGATTCCTAAAAAACTACCTATTAAATATAAAAATCAGCTAGAAAATTACAAAAGAATTATAGCTGACCTTTATCCGACAAAAAATATAGAGTGCTCCATATTTTGGCTTGAACAAGAAAAACTACAAAAAGTTTGTTAAAAATCTAAATTAACAACCTTTAAGGCATTTTCTTGAATAAACTCCCTTCTTGGTTCAACAACATTACCCATTAATATTGAGAAAGTTTCATCAGCTTCGTCAAAATGCTCTACTTTTACTTGAAGCAGTGTTCTGTTTGATGGATCTAGAGTTGTTTCCCATAATTGCTCAGCATTCATTTCACCTAAACCTTTGAAACGTTGAACTGAGATACCTTTTTGACCAATTTCAAAGATTGAACTCGCTAATATTGTTGGCCTATCTGCTTTTATTGAATCTTCGCCTCTGATAAGTTCCAAAGGTTCTTTAAAATTATCACCAATAATATTAATAATATTTCTAGCTGAAGAAATTTCTGGGTAGTCAAGATATGAGTTGTCAATTTTATAAGGCGTTTTGACCCCTCTATATTCTTTGGTAATTTCTATATTATTTTCTTGAGTAACATTAAAACTCCACTGAAAGTCAGCCGAGTAATTTCTAGAAAAACTATTTTTTAGTTTAGTAATTATATCTTGCTTTCTAGATTCATCAGTTAGCCAAGATTTATCAAAAACTCCAGAAAGTGCCGCAATCTCTGCAATTTCAGCTGGTATTATACGAGAAATAGAGTTAATTAAATTAGAAAATTGTATAACTTTTTTTGAAAAATCTGCCAAATCTGCTCCAGCAATATCTCCAATCGAAGTTTTAAGTACAGAATTTTTTAATGAATTTTCAATAATGTAATCATTAAGCGCTTGTTCATTTTTTAAATAAACTTCACTGCTTCCTTTTTTTACTTTGTAAAGTGGTGGTTGAGCTATGTATAGATATCCTTTTTCAATTAGTTTTGGCATGTGCCTAAAAAAGAAGGTAAGCAACAATGTTCTGATGTGAGATCCATCTACGTCAGCATCTGCCATGATAATAATTTTATGATAGCGAATTTTTTCTGGGTCAAAATCTTGATCGCCAATTCCAGTTCCAAGTGCTGTAATAATAGTTCCAACTTCTGTTGATGATAGCATTTTGTCAAATCTTGCTCTTTCAACATTAAGAATTTTACCTCGAATTGGTAAAATTGCCTGATATTTACGGTCACGACCTGATTTAGCAGATCCTCCTGCTGAATTACCCTCAACAATAAAAAGCTCACTTAGTGATGGATCTTTTTCTTGGCAATCGGATAATTTTCCTGGCAAATTCGAAACTTCTAGTGCTGATTTTCTTCTTGTTAACTCTCTAGCTTTTCTAGCTGCTTCACGAGCCTGAGCTGCTTCAAGTGATTTACCAATAATTGTTTTTGTTTCTGTTGGATGCTCTTCAAACCATTGCGCTAATTTGTCATTTACCCAATTTTCGACATAGGCTCTAACTTCTGAAGAAACTAATTTATCTTTGGTTTGTGATGAAAATTTAGGATCTGGAACTTTAACTGATAATACCGCAGTTAGTCCCTCTCGAATATCGTCACCTGTCAAAACTATTTTTTCTTTTTTAAAAAGCTTATTATCACTAGCATAATTATTAACAGTTCTTGTTAGAGCTGATTTTAGACCTGCAAGATGAGTACCTCCATCCCTTTGGCGAATGTTATTGGTAAAGCATAAAACATTCTCATGATAGCTATCATTCCATTGCATTGATACCTCCATACTTATACCACTTTCATTGTCTTCAGTCGTTATGGTTATTGGTTGATGAACAGCCTTTTTACTTCGATCTATAAATTTTACATAAGCCTCTACCCCACCTTCATACAATAAAATAACTTCTTTTTCTTGTTCAGCTCTGCAATCTTTAAGGATTATTTTAACTCCTGAATTCAAAAAAGATAATTCACGAAGTCTTTGTTCTAATGTTGTAAAACTAAAATCGGTAACATTTGAGAAAGTTTCGTGTGAAGGATAGAATGAAACTTGAGTACCCTTCTGCCCTTGTGCATCACCAACTACAGCAAGAGGAGCTTTTGAAACCCCATGCTCAAATCTCATAAAGTGTTTTTTACCATCACGCCAAATAGTTAGTTCAAGCCATTGTGATAGTGCATTTACAACTGATACACCTACCCCATGAAGACCACCTGATACCTTGTAAGAATTTTGATCAAATTTACCCCCAGCGTGAAGTTGAGTCATGATGACTTCAGCAGCTGAAATACCTTCTTCTTTATGAATATCAGTCGGAATTCCACGACCGTTATCTTTTACAGTAATTGATCCGTCTTGATTTATACTTACTAATATTTCATCACAATATTTTGCTAGAGCTTCGTCAATTGCATTATCAACAACTTCATATACCATGTGGTGCAAACCACTCCCATCATCAGTGTCACCAATATACATACCTGGTCTTTTTCTAACCGCTTCAAGACCTTTTAAAACCTTTATCGAATCAGCAGCGTAATCATTTTGTCTAGCTTGATCATTTTTTTCATTAATAGCCATTTCTTTCATATTTTAGTGTGTTATATTGTGTAATATCTTATGATTATTCGGATAAAATATTTTAAAGCATCAAAACTAGCCCAAAATAATATTTGTTTTTAATAAATAAAATTTACTTGTTAGATTGAAAAAGTTTTATTATTTGGTTAGATTGATTTCAATAGTGTTTTTATGTTCTTTTGATTCAATAATCAAGTTTTGTTGAATCTCTTTTATATAGCAAAGAGAGTTTTTTTTATCTTCACAAAAATAGATTAGCCCTTGTAAGAAGTAGCTATTATTTGCTTTAAGTTGTGGTAAGGTTGTGCTATTGTTTTTTAAATCTTTCCAATCAATTAATTTAATTAGTTTTGCACTAGAATTATTTTCCATTTCTAATAAATTGAGATAGCTAGGGGCATAGTCATTAATTTTCCAGCCTTGTCCATAATTTAAACTAAGTTTTATATCTGAATTTGCTGGCAGTTTTATGTCTTTAACAGTTTCTTTGTTAATAGTAAAATTGATAATATTTCCTTTTTTAATTTTTTGTGAAGGAATAATATCAAAAAGCGATGTTTCATAGTTTGATCTTTTTATTGTTATAATTCTGCTGTTATTTGTATCAGAAATATAAAAGCGATCTGCCATACTAACGATCGAAGAAGGTTCGTCTAGTTTTAAGATATTTTCTTTGAAATTGTCAGAAAATGATTCATAGTCAGATACAGTGTTTGTTTCAAAATTGTATCTTCTAATTATATGATTTAAGCTATCGACGATATAGGCTCCAGTATCATCAACTGTTAGCGAGGTTGGATTTTGCATTAGCGCTTCTGCAGCAGAGCCGTTTCGATGTCCAAATGAGCCGATTTTTTTGCCAACTAGAGTTTTTACATTTCCGTTAACATCAGCCTTGCGTAAAGATGAACTTTTTGAATCAATAAAATAAACCTCATTTTTGTATGCATAAAGATCTAAGGGTTGTGCAAGTTCAGCTTCTTTTCCAGCACCATCTTTTAAACCTAGTTTACCACTACCTACAAAAGCTGTTAGAGTTTTATCTCTAACATTAAAAGTTAAAATCTGATTTGTGCCAGAATTTGCAATTAGTAAATTATTATAGTCTGGAAAGAATTCAATATCAGATGGTGAGTTAAGTCTAGAATTGGCAACTGGCTTTATTGAATTTTCTACTATACCTCCAACTTGACCGTCACCAATAATTGTTTCAACTGAACGTTTATCAAAATCTGCAACACGAATAGCATTGTTTCCAGAATCAGAAATATAAAGTTTGTTTGCTTCAAAGGTCATACCTTGTGGGTTGTTAAAGGATGCAGATTCAAAACTACCATCCTCAAAACCCAGCTTTGAGTTACCTATTTTTTCTAAAATTTTTCCAGAGGTTGAGGTAACCAAAATATTGTTGGTTGAAACATCAGAAATAAATATAGCTGGCTTATTTTCAGAGTTGACTTTGAATTCACTGGTAAAACTCAAACGACTTGGAGATTTAAGAATTGTTTTTACTAAATTATTTTTTTCTAGTAAAATATTAACTGGTTTCTTGTTTAGTCTATATCTATATTTTTTTGCCAAAAAATTAGCATCTTTTTCCAAATTTTTAATAGCTTGAGAGTTACTATAAGTATTTTTTACTTTACCCAAAGGGTTGATCAAGATATAGGTTGGTAAAGATTTTATTGAAAATTCATTATAAAGCTTACTATCTAGATCATCTATAACAGGAAAATTAATATCATATTTCTCAACAGCCTTTTTAATAGCCTGCAATTTACTGTCATCGTTAAAAAATTTTACATGAATTCCTATAATCAAAACACCGTCTCTTTCTTTGGCTTTTAATTTTTTTAGCTTATCAATATTTTGTATACAAGATTGGCATGAGTAATTCCAGAAATTCAAAATAATAATTTTATTTTTTAGATCTTCTTTTTGTAATGGCTCTACTAAATTAATCCAATTTTTTTTGTCTGTTTTTACTATTTTGTTAATAATTAAATTGCTTTGTTTTGACGAATCGTAGAGAAATGATATTGCAGAAAAAATTGACCAAGCAACAATAATTGAGACTATGAAGAACAGGATAAGTGACCTATCCTTTGTGCTCATGTTTATTTTTGGGATGGTGAATTTTAGCATTATTGATTATTCTTATTTCAAAAGAGTATATTTTATAAATAAGAGGTTTTAAAGCCGACTTTTAATATATTATAAAATTTTAACTTTTTTAGCTGAGTTTGCAATTTAAACCCAAAAAAAGTGATTGTTAGGAGATAGTTTATTAACCAGTAAGTAGTTAATTTATAGAAATTTTTTAATTAATTCAAAGTAACTATTACTTATATGGCAGTTATATGAATTATTTAAGCAAAAAACTAAAGAAAAACTAAGCTAAACAAACTGGTTAATTTAAATAAGAATTAAGGACAAATTCTAGAATATTTCACCTTTTCTACCCCTTCTTCTTCTTGCAATATTATCTTTTAAAACTCTTTTTTTCTTTTCCGAAGGTTTTTCGTAAGCCTGTCTTCTTCTAGCTTCTTTTATCAAACCTTCTCTTTGAGCTTTTTTTCTTAGAGAACGAATTGCCATCTCTAAGTTCGATCTTCCGTTAACTGCTATTTCCAAGTAAAATACCTCCTTAATAAATAAAATGAATTAGTAAAATCAACTTGCATGATGATTTTTAAGCTTTGTCTTATATCTACGAAGTTGCTTTTCAACCTTTTCGCATGCCTGACTAAATGAGCTATGAATATCATGTGATTGGTGATCTCCTTTAATTTCGATACCACCGCCCTTAACACCTTCATTGACAATTATAGTGCATAAAAATTCTGGCCCTTCCTTTTTAAAATATACTTCGGCTCCAACTGCTATATCAAAGTATTTTGTTACTGATTCAGTAAGTTTTTCTTCAATAAGTGAGACAAATGATTTGCTCTCATCAATGCCTGCAAAATAAATTTTTACTTCCATTTTTTAATTAATAGAATTTTTTAGAACATATTGTAAAATGCCACCAGATTTAAAATACTCAACTTCACTGTGAGTATCTAATCTGCAGATTAAAGAAATACTGGTTTTTGAGCCATCTTCTCTTATAATTACACAAGATAATTCACAGCCTGCTTCAAGTTTAGAATCTATATCTAATATATCAATAGTCTCATTACCTTTGATTTTCAATTTTGATATTGATAAACCATCTTTGAAACAGAGTGGTAAAACTCCCATCCCGACTAAGTTTGACCTATGAATTCTTTCAAAACTTTCTGCTATTACTGCCTTAATTCCTAAAAGTCTTGTTCCTTTAGCAGCCCAATCTCTGGATGAACCAGTTCCATATTCTTTTCCAGCAAACACAATTAATGGCGTCAAATTCTTTTTATAAGACATTGCAGCGTCATATAGAAAAACTTCATTTCCATCATTATCGTAGGAATAGCCACCTTCTTTTTGACTAGCTAACATTAAATTTTTAATTCTAACATTAGCAAATGTTCCCCTCATCATCACTTCATGATTTCCCCTTCTTGATCCATAGGAGTTAAAGTCATTTTTTTCTATTCCATGCTCAATAAGGTATTTTGCCGCTGCAGAATTTTGTGAAATATTACCAGCAGGTGAAATGTGATCAGTTGTAACTGAGTCACCTAGTAGTGCAATTATTTTTGCAGACTCAATATTGCTTGTATTGCTCTTTGTTAAATCTTCAAAAAAACTTGGCAATCTGATATAAGTGCTATCTTTTTCCCAATCATAAGTATTGGATTTGTTTACCATAATTTTTTGCCAATTTTCATCTCCTTCACAAAAGTTAGCATATTTTCTAGAAAAAATTTCTGAATTAACGTTTTTACTAATAAAATCGTTAATTTCTGAAGTTTTTGGCCAAATGTCACTCAAAAAAACATTATTGCCATTTTTATCTTTAGCAATTGCATCATTAGTAAGATTGATTTTTAAACTACCTGCTAATGCATAAGCAACTACTAGTGGAGGAGATGCTAGGTAATTTGCTTTAACCAACTGATGAATCCTGCCCTCAAAATTTCTATTTCCTGATAAAACTGCACCAACTGTTAAATCATTTTGACGAATTTCTTGATCAATCTCATGATCTAAAGGACCTGAGTTACCAATGCATGTTGTGCAACCATAGCCCACTATATTAAATCCAAGTTGATCTAAATAATTTTGCAAGCCAGAGTTTGCCAGATATTCACTAGCAACTTGTGATCCGGGAGCAAATGAGGTTTTAACATGTTTTTTAACTTTGATACCAAGCTCAATAGCTTTTTTTGCTAAAAGACCAGCTGCAATTAAAACCGCTGGATTGGATGTATTGGTACAAGACGTTATGGCAGCAATTACTATATCACCATCTTTCAAGTTGTTAGATTTCTTGTTTTGGGATCTACTTAAACTTCCTTGGAAATCTTCAAATGATTTCACAACTTGGTCTAGATCGCATCTATCTTGTGGCCTTTTAGGACCAGCTAAACTTGGCTTTATTTTAGATATATCAAGCTCTATAACTGAAGAAAAATTTGGTTCGAAGCTATAATCTTCAAGAAAAACACCCTGCTCTTTAGCGTAGTTTCTCACTAAATCAATTGCCTCATCACTTCTAGCTGTTAATTTAAGATAATCTATAGTTATTTCGTCAATTGGAAAAATTCCACAAGTTGCCCCATATTCTGGAGCCATATTGGATATCGTTGCTCTATCCGCTAATGTTAAGCTTTTTAGTCCATCTCCAAAAAATTCAACAAATTTACCAACAACGCCTTTTTTTCTAAGAATTTGAGTAATATTTAAAACTAAATCAGTTGCGGTTAAGCCTTCAGCCAATTTCCCAGTTAGTCTAAAACCTACAACCTCAGGAATTAACATTGATATTGGTTGGCCAAGCATTGCTGCTTCTGCTTCAATTCCACCTACACCCCAACCTAGAACGCCAAGAGCATTAACCATTGTAGTGTGGCTATCAGTTCCTACTACTGTGTCAAAAAAAGCGATATTTTCATTAGCCAAAACTCTATTGGTTACGACTGTAGCTAGTTTTTCAATATTAACTTGGTGACATATGCCCACTCCAGGAGGAACAACATTAAAATTATCAAATGATTTTTGAGCCCATTTTAAGAACTTATATCTCTCGAGATTTCTAGAATATTCTTTATCAATATTTTTTTGTAAAGATTCTTTATTTCCTGAAAAATCAACTTGAACCGAATGATCTATAACTAAATCTACTGGAACTAGAGGATTGATTTTTTTTGGATCTTTGCTCATCTTAACAACTGCATCTCGCATTGCTGCTAAATCAACAACTGCAGGAACTCCAGTAAAATCTTGCATTAAAACTCTGGATGGTGCAAAGGAAATTTCACATCTTTTGCTAAAATCCGATACTGAATCTATAATTAACTTAGCATCACTGATTAAATGTTGGTCATTGGTATAATTTCTGGCTATATTTTCCAATAAAACCTTTAAGCTAAAAGGTAATTTTGAAATATCACGGCCTAAAGATTTAGCGATAGTTTTTATATTGTAAAAGCTGAAATTTTTATCACCTATTTTAAGAGAAGTTTTTTGCATTTATTTATCTATTTTAAACGTGAGATGTTGCACTAACAATCCAATTTGGATTTGAAGATTTTAAATCTTTTTTAAAAGTCCAAATATCTTCTATTTTGTTAATTTCATCTTTAGACCCAGCAATTAAATTACCATCTTTATCACAAATGTAATTTATTTGTTGAGAGACAAATCTAACTGTAATTGAAGCAGTATTTGATAGATTTTTTGCTTTAATAATAGAAGATTCGTCAAACGCAATTATGTTTGTAACTAAAATTTTACCTTGCACCTTTCTTTTGTTATTTACGCTTTTAAATCCTTCATATATTTTCTGTGAAAGAAGCGTCTGAACATCTTCTAGTTTATCACTAGCAAATGCTTTAAGTATTGATTCAAATGCAATTTTGGCACCATTAATAAAAAATTGGCTTGTCATATTGGACTTCTCTAGAATTTTTGCTAGAGATTTCTTATCTGCATCTTGAAGATTACTTAATTGAGGATCGTTTTCTATGTCTTGTAACGCATCCTTAGTGCTTTTGAAGCCTATAATTTTTTTATTAGCTTCAAATTCTTTAGAATTGATATCTTCTATACTAGATTCACTCGAATTTTGAATTAAATTTCTAATTTTATTTTTTTCTGCATTTTTTATTACTCTATCCCTCTCCTCCTCATCAATTTTTCCAAGCTGCTTATTTAGCTTAAAAAATATGTAAAAAGCAATTGCTGCAAAAATAATAATATCCACAAGTAAATATAACATTAAATTATTAAACAAAACGCGGTTGATACTTAATGTCTTAATATTAAGTGGGGCAGACGACGGGTTTCGAACCCGCGACCCCCAGAACCACAACCTGGTGCTCTAACCAACTGAGCTACGTCTGCCATATTTTGCGCTATGCTAGCTTCTAGATAGCAAAAAAGTCAATCCTATTTTCTTTAAAAATATCTAGAAAGTTTGGAAAACTAGTTTTGATCATAGATGTATCATCAATTTCAATTCCTCTTTCCATAGTTAAGCCCATTACTAAAAATGACATAGCAATTCTATGATCCATTGCTGTATCTATTTTTGCTAATTTCTTATGATTTTGCGTCTGACCTTTAATTTCTAGAAAGTCAGCACCTTCAACTACTTCAACACCGCATTCTTTTAAATTATTTGCAACCATAGCTAGTCGATCACTTTCTTTAACCCTCAACTCTTCCAAGCCTTCCATTTTAGTAACCCCAGATGCATTAACTGCTGCTATAGCAAGAATCGGGTACTCATCTATCATACTAATTGCCCTTGATGCAGGAATATTTACAGCTTTTAACTTACTATAACAAACATGAATATCAGCTACATTCTCACCGCAAACCTGTCTTTTATTTTTAAGTTCTATATTAGCTCCCATTTCAATTAAACTATCAATAATTCCTGTACGAAGTGGATTTATACCAATATTTGGTAGTGTTATATCAGAATCTTTAATCAGAAGCGCTGCTACAATTAAAAATGCTGCAGAAGAAATATCGCTAATAACTTCAATATCCTTGGCATAAAAATCATTAAAACCATCACATTCAATGATTGCTCCTTGACCTTCATCTTTCTTTCTGACCTTTAAACCTAAATGGCGCATCATGATCTCACTATGATCACGACATTTTTTTGGCTCATAAATTGTTGTAGTACCCCTAGTTGCAATAGCAGCTAGCAAAATGCAGCTTTTAACTTGCGCTGAAGCAACTTTCATTACATGATCTGTAGCTATAGCTTCATTATTTCCTACAATTGCGAAAGGCATTAATTTATCTTGTCTAGCAATGATCTGAGCACCAAATTTTTTGATTGGATCAAATATTCGAGCCATTGGCCTTCTTCGTAATGAACCATCTCCGGTAAAAAATGAAGTAAAATCATATGGTGCAACTAATCCCGCCATTAATCTTGCCGCAGTACCAGAGTTACCCATATCTAAAACATTATTTGGCTCCATCAAACCTACTATACCAGAGCCATTTACAAGCCAGAAATCTTTATTTCTATTGATATCAACCCCCATCAATTCAAGAGCTGCAGCAGTTTTTAAAACATCCTCACCTTCTAAGAGGCCAGTTATTTTAGTTTGACCATTTGCTAATGCTGAAAATATTAGAGATCGATGTGAAATTGATTTATCACCAGGTATTTTAATTACGCCTTTGAGTGGTATGTCGCATTTCTTGGATTGAGCAGGAAATAATTGCATATTTATAGGCCTGGCATGAAGTTAAAAATTGCCTGAGTCATTGGTTTTATAAAAAAGATTAGAAAAACATTAAATAATGCAGCAATCATTATAATTAAATTTGAGTTTAAGTTACCCTCTAATTCAATTATATTATTTGGCTGATCAAAGTACATTATTTTTACAATTCGTAAATAATAAAAAGCCGAAATCACGCTAAATAAAACAGCAACTACTGCAACAGCAACAAATTGCCCCGCTATCACTGAAGAAAGTACATAAAATTTTGAGAAAAAACCTGCCAAAGGTGGAATTCCAGCACTTGAAAACATTAAAACAGATAATGCGAAAGCCACTCTTGGATTTGTTTTAGCTAGTCCTGAGAGTGATTGAATATCATAAATTTTCTTTGCCTCTTCATCATTTTCATGATTATACAAATTACTATTTTTGCAAACAACTATGTTCAAGAAACCAAAGGTACCAATTGAAATCACAGCATAAATCATTGAGTAAAAGACTGCATATGAAAAGCCATATTTATTAAAAATTACTAATGAGAGCAATATAAAACCTACATGCCCAATTGAGCTATATGCAAGTAGCCTTTTAAAGTTCTTTTGAAAGATTGCGCCAAAGCTACCAATAGCAAATGACAATAATGATATGGTAATAAATATTTTATTTAGTCCTGGCCACTTAATATTTAAGTTGGATAAAATATTTATGAATGCAATAATTACAGAAAACTTTATAACCGTTGCAAAAAAAGTAGTTACAATTGGTGGAGATCCTTCGTAAACATCAGGCGACCACATATGAAAAGGAGCAGCAGCAATCTTGAAAAACATGGCTACTATCACTAGAATAAATCCAACCATAACTCCAATTGGAACATTTTTTATAATCTCAGACTCGGAATGAGGATATAGCTGAGACAGCGCATTAAAATTAGTAGTTCCACTATAACCATAAATTAAGGATATTCCAAAAAGCAAGATAGCTGAGGCAAGTGATCCTAAAATAAAGTATTTAATTCCTGCTTCAGCTGATTTAGGAGATTTACGATTGATTGCTGCAAGAATATACAGTGATAAAGCTTGTAGTTCTAGGGCTAGATAAAAAATTAAAAAGTCATTAGCTGATATCATTACTATACTACCTAGCGTAGCCAAGAAAATTAAAGAAATAAATTCTGCACTAATTTTTGCTTCACTGATTATAAAGTTAAGTGAAAATAGCAAAACAGCAGTTAAAATAAGAATTATAAAAGATTTAATGTAAGATGTAAAAAAACTAACCTTTATCATATCATTGAACAGCAATGATTCAGCAACAAAGTTTTTACTTATTGCAATAAGTGTTACAGCACATACCAACAATGCTAGAAGATGAGAAAGGTAAGATATAGATGATACTTTTTTTCTAAGAAAAACATCAAGCATCAATATTATTATAGCCCCACTAAAAAGAGTTATTTCTGGAGATAAAAGCTCTAAATTCATTTAATTATAAATTTTTATTAGCGACTCAACCGGAGTAGTAAAAAAGTCAAGTAAGATATTTGGCATAATACCAAATATCATAACCAAAAAAGCCATTAATCCCAGCGCTAGAAATTCGGAATAATTTAGATCTTTAAAGCTGCTAATTTTTGAGTTGGAGATTTCGCTAAACCAAACTCTTTTGTAAAGCCATAACATATAACATGCCCCAAAAATAACTCCCGTGGCTGCCAAAATTGCAGTGATTTTACTAGCTTGGAAAGTTCCAATAATTGATAGAAACTCACCTACAAAGCCACTTGTACCTGGTAAACCAACTGATGCCATAGTAAATATCATTGCTAAAAATGCAAAATTTGGCATTTTTTCAGCTATACCACCCATTTCGTTAATCTTTTTAGTATGTAGCCTATCATAAATTACACCTACGCAAATAAATAGAGCTGCAGAAACAATACCGTGACTGATCATTTGTATAATGGCTCCATTTAAACCTTGCTGGTTAAAACTAAAGATCCCCATTGTTACAAAACCCATGTGAGCAACAGAAGAATAAGCTATCATTTTTTTCATATCTTCCTGCATGAGAGCTACAAAAGATGCGTAAATTATAGCAATTACACTAATCGTAAAAATAAATGGTGCAAAATATACAGAAGCCTCAGGAAAAAATGGCAAAGAAAACCTAATAAAACCATAAGCTCCTAATTTAATTAAAATTCCTGCCAATATAACCGATCCTGCAGTTGGCGCTTGCACGTGAGCGTCGGGTAGCCATGTATGGAAGGGAAACATTGGAACCTTAACAGCAAATGAAGCAAAGAATGCAAGCCAGAACCATTTTTGATAAGATAGTGGTATTTTTTGTAAATATTCAGTTAGAACAATTATGTCTGTTGTACCAGTAAATACATAAATATAAATAATAGATATCAGAAAGAATAATGAGCCAAAGATTGTATAGAGGAAAAATTTGTAAGATGCATATATTTTGTTTTCACCACCCCAAATTCCTATTACTAAAAACATTGGTATTAGAGAAGCTTCAAATAATATATAAAAAAACAACAAATCTAAGGCACAAAAAGCGCCTATTACCATGCCTTCAATTAATAAAAAACAAATTACAAATTCTTTAAACCTTGATTTTACTGAGTAACGACTGATTATCAAGCAGATCGGTGTTAAAAAAGTTGTTAATACTATCATTAAAACAGAAATACCATCTACACCGACATAATATTTAATATCATGATTAGATATAAATTTTACCATTTCTTTAAATTGAAACCCATCTACAGACTTATCAAAATTAGCAATTAACACTATGGATAAGACAAAGGTTATTATTGAAACAGCGAGAGAAAAATAATAGTTTAAGGCATCTTTCTTTAAACCAACTACCAATAATAAAATTGCTGATAGGATTGGCAAAAAAGTGATAGTTGACAGTGCTGGTAGGTTAAAAAATAAACTCATTGATTAAATATTATATCATGAACAAAAGAACGCAACCTTGGTGATTAATAGTGTAAATAAATGAAATTTTTTTACTAGGCCAAAACTTTATAATCAATCTTCATTTAAATTAATTTTTAAAATAAGTATTTTGGGACTATTTTTTAATTACTTTCAATAAATCTTCAACTACAATTAAACTCTGCTCATCATTATTCTTTTTAAAGATTTCCTGAGCTTTTTTTGCGTATTTTTCTGACTTATCCTGATCTTCTATTATTAAATTGTAATTTGCTAAAGCTAAGTAGGAGTTACCTTCTTGTCCTAAGTTATAATATATTTTGGATAATTTTAGATAAAGTTGAGCATTTAATTTTTCATAATTTTTAGCTTCTAATAAGTATTTAAGTGTTAATTGTAATATTTCCTTATCTGCAATCTTTGCAGCTATTACCGCATCACTAAAAGTGATTTTAGCTAATGAAGAATTTTTAGGATCTAATATTTTAATTGCTTTGTTCAAATATATAAGAGCTTCCTTTGGATGTCCTGATTCAAATAAAAACTGACCTTTTAACTCATATAAATAAGCTAAGTTAAAGTGGTTTTCTTGAGTTTTAAAGCTGTCAATAACATTATCAATTAATTCAATTGATTCTTGATAATTTCCATGACGATGATATGCTATCGCTAGCATATACTTCCCCAATTCACTTTTATCTTTTTTATATTTTTTAATTAAATCCACAGGATTATCCATAAAGCCTTCTAATTTTGCTAAGATTATATTCATTATTGGTTGCAAAGAAAAATTAATTTCTTGATTAGAAAACTTTTTGTCTTTTGTGCGATCAACGATTAAATCTATTCTTTTTTGACTAATTGGATGAGATAGTGCGTACTCATCAATCATTGGTTCATATGGCTTAAACTCATTCTCAAAGTATTTTAAAAGCTTAACTAAGCCATCAGCAGGATAAGCAATTTTATCAAGAAATTTAATTGCATATTGATCAGCAGCTTCTTCTTGTGTTCTGGTATATTTTTGCTGCATTCGATCTGCAATATGCGTCCCTCCCAAGATTAATGCCGCCCCTCCATCATAAGAGCCAGCAGCCATAGCGCCAACTCCAAGCAAGTAGCTTAGTATCATCGCTGTTTTAGAATCATCAAATCCCTCACTATTTCTTACTAAATGGCCAGCTTTTATGTGACCCACTTCATGAGCAATAACGCCAATTAATGCATCAGGTGTTGAAAATTTTCTTAAAAGACCAGTATTAATAAAAATATTTTGACCACCACTAACAAAGGCATTCAAAGTTGAATCATTGACTAAATATATTTTGATATTTTTTTTATCTAAATTAGCTGATTCAATTATTGGATTAATTGCTTGTGCTAAGAAATCCTCAATTTCTCCATCACGAATCATTGAAATATTAGCAAAAGCGATCTTGCTAAAAAAACAAAGAATAATAAATTTTGTAAATATTCTCATTAATTATTTATTAAATGTTTTTCTCTCTGAGTGATAATATTTTAACTAAAATAGCAAAATATAGTGTTTTTTTTGCTTGCTTAGCTATAATAATTGTTGTACTACTTATTTTATCAACCGAAAAGAGTTCTGAAATAAAAAGGGAATTCACTACGATTAATATCGACATTAGTAATCAAATTAATATTTGTACTCCAAGTCAAAATGAAGAATGATATTAATCTAATAAAGCTATTTATTGAAAAGATTACTGCTGAAAATGGTTTATCTAAAAACACAACCGAGAGTTATGGTCGCGATATTAAGCTTTTTAAAGAATTTTGTAAGCTTAAAAATAAAAATTTAACTAACATCAATCAGTCAGGTATAGAGCTTTATATAAAGCAGCTATACCAACAAAATATAAAATCATCATCACTGTCGCGTAAAATTTCAGCTTTACGTAATTTTTATAACTTTTTGGAAGAGCAAGAAAAAATCCACCAAAACCCTTTGAAAAATATAGCAAGTCCAAAAAAGCAAAACAATTTGCCAAAATTTTTAAGCGAAAAAAACATCTTACAGCTTCTTGACTTTGCCCAGAAGGATAAATCTGAGTTTGGCATAAAATTATCATGTATATTAGAAATCTTATACGGGTCCGGCATTAGAATCTCGGAATTAATAAACCTACCAATTAGCTCGATTCAAAAGGACTATAATAATAATTTAAAAAATTATTTATTAATTAGAGGCAAAGGCAACAAAGAAAGAATCGTACCCTTAAGTAGATCGGCAATAACAATATTGGGAGAATACTTAATTCTTCGCAAAAAAATTGGCCATGATTCATCAAAATGGCTTTTTAGTGGACATATTCGTAGCTCAAAAAATGCACAAAACATTAAAATAAGATCAAAATTTGTTAAAATTGATAAACCCATGACCCGTCAAAGAATTAATCAAATGTTAAAGGAATTGGCATTAAAATCAGGGTTAGATCCACAAAAAATAAGCCCTCACATTTTGCGTCATTCATTTGCAACTCATTTATTAAATAGAGGAATAAATATAAGATACTTGCAAGAAATGTTAGGGCATGCTACAATAGGAACTACTGAAATTTATACTCATATTTTAGATGGTAAATTAAAGGAACTAGTCTTGAAACACCATCCAATGAATAAAAAATAAGATTTATGACTGAAAATTTGGAAAATAAAAATAATAAAAGTCAACGAGATCCTTTAGAGGAAAAAAAACTATTCACTCAGGAAGTTGCTAAACAAGCAAAAAATTTTGTTGGCGCACTTCTTGATCCAAAATTGGATGAAAATTTACTGTCTAGCTTACAAGCCAGAATTAATGAAGAAACATCAAATTATCTTAATTTAAGAAGTTATATCCTAAAATTAGATCAAGATAATGATGATAGCCTTAAAGATATCAACAATAATGAAATTAAAGGTAGTGATTTTAAAAAAATATTACACGATCCTAGGATGTTGGGTCTTAAAATTTCTGAAAAGGCAATTAGTTATAAGATTTCAGAATCAGCAGACGATAAAGAAAAGGAATTTTTAAACAATTTAAAAAGTAAAATTTTTAAAAAGGAATTAGAATTGCTTAAAATAATTCAAAAAGAAATACAAGATGAGTGCAATAAAGATGTCGAAAAACAGCAAGAAAAAGAAATATCTGCTCAAGAGTCTTTAAAAAAACATGAAGAAAAACAAAGTGGGTATATAATAAGAGCGAGCAAAAAAAATCTCATTCATCCCAAGGACAATGGACGCAAAATATAATTAATAATGAGCATTGCAATTCAAATAAAAATCCTGTAAAAGAAATTTAGAGCAAGAAGTTATTTGGCTTTTTTAATGTTAAATTACTTTAAATCTTCAGTTTATTATTTTTAGCAAATTTACAGATTGATGATTTTTTATTTTAAAAAATTTTAAAACTAGCTAAAATGATTCAAAACTAAAGATCCTTTACCAACTTTAAGGCTACTTTTTAAAGTTTTAAAAACATATTTATTAGCTTTTTTAACCGATTTTTTTATCGAATTACCTTTGGCTAAATTCGAACATATTGCTGATGCAAGACTACAGCCAGTTCCGTGAAACTGTATTTTGCTAATTTTGTTATTATATATCAGATGATAATTGCTAAAATCGTCTAACAATATACTATAAATCTTATCCTTACTTATATTTAGGTGGCCACCCTTTATCAAAACATTTTTAACTCCAAGCTCTTTGATTTTTTTAGCAGCTAATTTCATATCTTCCAAATTAAGTATTTCCATTCCTGATAAAATGTTAGCTTCGTCAATATTTGGAGTAACTAAAATTGAAATTGGTAGTAATTTTTTCTTCAAAACATCAATTGCCAAATCTTCCAGCAAAGCATCACCTGAAGTTGCTACCATCACCGGATCTAAGACTATATTTTTAATATTTCTATTATCTTTGAGAATTCTAAATACTTCTTGTGCAATTTCTAGGTTAGATAGCATGCCGATTTTTACAGCATCAAACTTGATATCATCTAAAACTACCTCAAGCTGCTTCTTTAAAAAGTTTATGTCTGGATTGTGAATAGCAAAAACCCCCTGAGTATTTTGCGCAGTCAAAGAAGTTACAATAGTTGAACAAAAAACTTTGTGAGCACAAGCTGTTTTAATATCAGCTTGTAAACCAGCTCCACCACCAGAATCTGAGCCAGCGATGATCAAGATTTTTTTTACTGAATTTGCCATACTAATTTACCAGCAACTATTGTTTTAACCGCCCTGCCCTTTACTTTAAAATCAGCAAAAGGCGAGTTTTTGGATTTAGAGTGAAATTTTTGTGGATCGATTTGCCATTCTTGATTTATATCAATCAAGGTTAAATCGGCTCTAGCGCCTTTTTTAATTATACCACCATCAAAATTAATAATTTTTGCTGCATTACAAGTCATTTTAGCTAATAAATTGACTAGAGAAATCAAGCCTTGGTGGTAGAGAGACAATGATAATGGCAACATAGTTTCAACGCCAACAATACCAAAAGATGCAGTTGCTAAATCCTTATTTTTGGAATCTAAGTCATGCGGTGCATGGTCGGTAGAAATAGCGTCAATCAAGCCAGTTTTTAAACCCTCAATCAATGCCAAGCGATCAATTTCAGATCTAAGTGGTGGGTTCATTTTAGCATTAGTTCCAGATTTTAAAACTTGTTGATCAGTTAACATAAAATGATGCGGACAAACTTCAACTGTGGCATTTAAACCCTTATCTTTAGCTCTTTTAATAGCATCTAGCGCTTCTTTAGTTGATACATGAAGTAAGTGATATCGACCACCAGTTTTTTCTAAAATAGCCAAATCACGTTCCACAATTACTGATTCTGAAATATTAGGAATGCCATTAACATTTAATTTTCTTGAAACTTCTCCTTCATTAATGCACCCTTTGTTACTTAGATTTAAATCCTCGGCATGTTGTGCCACAACCAAATCTAAATTTTTTGATTCTTCAAAAGCACGGCGCATCAAATGCGCATTCATTACTGGCAAGCCGTCATCAGTCAAACCAACTGCTCCTGCCTTTTTTAATTCATCAAAATTTGTTAACTCCTGACCCTTCATCTGCTTGGTAATGCAAGCATAAGCTAAAATATTACAATAAGCCTCATTCTTAGCTTTTTCCTTAATAAATTCTAAGATTTTTGCATTATCAATTGTTGGTGAAGTATTTGGCTGACAAACTACTGTTGTTATTCCACCAGCAACAGCGGACTTAGAACCACTAACTAGATCTTCTTTGTGAGTTTGTCCTGGATCACGAAAATGTACTTGAATATCAATCAAACCTGGGCACAAAACATGACCACCGCAATCTATAATTTCTGCATTGCTAGCTTCAATATTAATACCAAAATCAGCAATTTTATCGCCAACTGTTAAAAGCTCGCCCTGCTTTTGATATTTTGTTGCCGGATCAATAATTATAGCATTTTTATAGAGTATTTTTTTGTTTTTATCTATTTTTTGATTATATGGTAAGTTAAATTGCGTCATATTTATTCCCATTCAATTGTTCCGGGTGGTTTTGAAGTGATGTCACAAACTACACGATTTACACCTCTAACTTCACCAATAATTCGATTACAAACTTTGGTTAAAAAATTATAATCAAATTGATAAATTTCAGCAGTCATACCATCTGTTGAGGTAACGGCCCTTAAAGCCAAAACATATTCATAAGTTCGAGCATCGCCCATCACACCAACAGTTTTAACTGGCAACAGCACAGCAAAAGCTTGCCAAATTTTATCATAAAGTCGCGCCTTTCTAATTTCTTCTAAATAAATTTCATCAGCTTGTTGTAAAATTTTAACTTTTTCTAAAGTAACTTCTCCGGGGATTCTAATCGCCAAACCTGGTCCTGGAAATGGATGTCTTGAAACCATGCCATAAGTTAAACCTAATTCTTCGCCTAATTTTCTAACCTCATCTTTAAAAAGCATGCGCACCGGTTCAAGCAATTTTAGCTTCATATCTTCTGGTAAACCCCCAACATTATGATGTGATTTAATAGTGTGGCTTTTGCCAGAATTTGGATGGGTTGATTCAATAACATCAGGATAAAGTGTGCCTTGCGCTAAAAACTCTGCATCTTTGATTTTAGATGCTTCTTGATCAAAAATTTCGATAAAAGTTTTGCCAATTATCTTTCTTTTTTGCTCGGGATCTGAAATATCTTTTAACTTACTTAAAAACAGCTCACCAGCATCAACATAAACCAAATTTACTTTAAAATGATGCTCAAAAGTTTCTTTAACTTGCCTGCCTTCATCTTTTCGAAGTAATCCAGTATCAACAAAAATACAGGTTAATTGCTTACCAATTGCTTTGTGAATAAGTGCAGCCACTACCGACGAATCAACACCGCCACTCAAGCCGCAAATCACCTTTTTATCACCAACTGTTTTTCTGATTTTAACAATTTCTTCTTGCATAAAATTGCCCATATTCCAATCCCTATTACAACCAGCAATTTT
>Ga0222719_10000142_pt1 | contig 69965 bp, 96 predicted proteins | sample C33_34DmetaG_FD_165039 | JGI IMG/M metagenome (GOLD analysis project Ga0222719, IMG submission 165039) | Estuarine water microbial communities from San Francisco Bay, California, United States - C33_34D | ecosystem: Environmental > Aquatic > Marine > Unclassified | place: USA: California...
TTGCCCGGGGGTTCGTAGTGTTAAGGGTACTAGGGGTAATGAGGGTGGTCGCGGTGTTGTTTCGGGGCCTATTATTTATTGGCGGGGAGGTGATCATCACAGTTGGACCCACTGTTGCGCCATCACCACCATTTAAACTACCTAATCTTCCGTTTTTTGACTTCTTGTTCATGCGCACAGACGTCGGCACGTTCACCGGGGTCATGCCAGGTGTCCAGGCGTTGGGAGAAGAGTTACAAGCGTACTCTTTTTTACATGGGGGCTTTATCTGACCGCGAAGCACATTTGGCAAGTTGACGCTTGTGTCAATTGGTATCGGCCCTTCCAACGAGACCTGACGAATGCCTTCCTTCAGACCAGATATCTCCAAATCGGAGACGTAGGCAGCTGACAATTCCCGTGCCTTTGTTTTCAGGGCCCGCCTCTGAGAGTCCGTCAACTGTACTCCCTGAGCCTCCATATTCGCTATGTACGCTCGACTAATTTGTGCATACTTATCCTTTAACGCGCGTTTCAGGTATGTGTGCAGTGCCCTCAGTTGCGCCGTCTTAGGGAGCGGATCGGGCGATAATTCCATACTGTTGTTCTATTTCGATATTATTTTCTCCTCTAACTATCACAATGAAACCTACTCACGAAGGACGCCGCCGTACCCATGACGAATCTGATGATGAATTCCGTTTCGAGAGGCTAAAGCCACAGACGCAGACGGATACCCTTGTCAACGTTCTCGAGATGGTCATCTCCGCTGTCCTCGCCGTTTACTATGCTTGGTACATCCAAAGAACGTGCAATAACAAATGGAGCATCAGCATTCTCAAAACCATCGGACTCCTGTGCCTGTCCTGCCTGACATTCAGTGTTGTCACTGGTCCCATGTGGTACTGGGATTACCACGCAAAGGAACGCGCTAGGCATGCCGGTACACCTTTCAACGGCACCATCCCAGGAAAGATTGCTGCCTTCATGACGGGGACCCACGTTGGCTGGGCCATTATCGCGGTGATTTCGTTCGTCATGTTTACCATCTTCACCAAGACCTGTAAGATTTAAATATGTGCACACAACAATGATCACAACAACGACATTAATAGTGTTTGCATTTGTGTTGGTTGGATTCGTTTTCTACTCCAGGGAACAGTATACAACGTACCCAAGTGTCAACGAGCGCCGTCTCAACACCATCAAACAACTCTCCGACGACGTGCTCCAAGATCTTCAGAAAATGTCCCCAACAGGATATACCACCCCAACCACTGCGCCACCAGTCTATAATCCCAATGTCTATGCGCAACAACCGATCGCACCGCAGTATGTGCAGCAACCAACAACCACACCACAGTATGTGCAGCAACCAACAACCCCCTCACCAACCTCAGGCTCCGCAAACATTCCCTCGTGGGTCCACAACCTGACCAGCACAGCTGCCGCCCAACAACTCACCATCCTCAATCCAGGGTACACCGTCGAACGAGTTCCCACGGGTGGCGCAATGACCAGGGATTATAGAGTTAATAGGATCAGGGTCACCTACGGCATCGGTGACCGCGTTATTTCCATCTCGCAAGGCTAAGGAGCACCGCACACAAACTCTAAAAAGATGTTCTTTTGGTAACCCAGAGAGTCGCCAAAACAACATTTGCAACATCACATATCGTCTATTATTTGCTTCGAACCAGGTAAAACCCTCTGATGTAGCGGATATCAATCGCGTCCACAATGTACAACAGCATATCCAGGATTTTATGGTCCAAATTCGGCGTTCCAGAGATGAACGATACCAATGTGCCCGAGTGTTTTCTCACAAGAGGCACAATCACGCGATGATCAATCTCCTTACCCAGATGGTACTGTATGCGTTCCTTCAGAAACTCAGAGATGATCCTATCCGACATACCGACCACCAGGTTACTCACATTATGAGAACAGCCTCCACCCGTTGCTCTGAGCCCCAGAGATATCACGCTGGAAAAGCTTCGTGCCAGAGGCTTTGCGATCGTCGCCAGTCCAGATCGCGGTTCCTTCTCCATAAACACATTCTCCAGGGCCGCCTGAAGCGATACTCGAATCTTCTCCTTCGTTCCCTCCTCCTGCAACAACATCCGACCACGCACCAATATCTTATCAGTCACCACGGCATCCACCGTTTTGAGGACGTACCCCAGCGGAATCATAAACCAACCCAACTGGCTCGTCGGGAGGAAAACAGAAAGCGTCTTCCCGAACAATGTCGAACATGCCCCAGCAAGACCCCTCACCATAGACATTGCCGGTCCCGTCATGTAATTCGCATACGCGGGGTCCTCCTGCATCATCTTGGCAACGTACTCTGCAATGCCCGGGATGCTGTCCAAAAATTCCCGGTGAAGAACGCTTGTCACATTTCCACCGTGTAAATTGTGCACATCATGCCTGTACGATTCGAACGCCCGTGTGAGCATCTTCTTTGTTCTGTCACGCAACTCCCGGTCGGCAACACGCTGCACAGGTGACGTTCTGTGTACGTACCCCGTGTTCTTCTCACCAGCACCACTGCCCCGTCTGTACACACCGTGCTTCTGGAACAATCGGTACCCGCGGACAACTCGACGCATATCCTCTCGTGCACCCTCCATCTCCTCTGGAGTCTTTGCATCTCGAATACGCCGATACGCAGCCTCCGTCTTGTTGGCGTAGGAACTCGACACGTCACCGTACATCATTCCGTGTCGGTACCCCAACGTCTCTTCCCATGACGGTTCCCTGGAAAACCTTGGCACTGTGTTCTTCCGGTTCCTCCAGAATCTATGAGCAAGCCTGATTTCTTCCTGCTTGGTGACGCCAGGCTTTGGAACAATCCTCGATGATACCTCGTCTTCTTCTTTACCACCCCGTTTACGCCCGTACATCTCAAATGCAGAGTTTTCCATTATCTATCACATGGCACACATTTAATTCGAGACCTCCTCAGCGTCGTTGGTGGTGGTGGCGACGGTGTTAACGGTCTCAACAAGGGGAACCGCACTTTGCTTGCAATCAGTACACACGTTCTTCCGCGCATGGAACAGGGCCACAGACGTCACCACCGTCATATCACGACAAAACGGGCAGATACATATGATTTGCTCGCAGTTCGACGTACAACGGCAGCGGATACACATTTTCACCAAACACCCACTGCAGATGGTCTGGTCGCAACACGCCGTCTGCTGTTCGTACATACTGCACTCTTTCGAGCAACACATCGTGTAACATATCCCACACTCTTCCAGGTCGTCGTCACTGTCCAAGCAGTGCATGGGTATCGTCACCTCAATAATGGCAGTTGTTGTTGAATTGTTCGTCATTTCTTACTTACATCTAAAATCTGCTTAAAATAACCAGGATTTAACGGCTCAGAATTCATCATCCACGGCAAAGGTTTGCTGATCGGGCTTGGTCATCACCCCTGCACGCTGGTACTGCGATGGGAACCGCTCGAAAAAGTTGACCTTACTGTCCAGGCCAATCAGCTCCATCCAGGGGAATGGGTTGGTGGCATTGTAAATCTTCTTGCCCGTCAAATCCATCATGGCTCTGTCGGCAACAAACTTGATATACTCGCACATCATGTCGCTATTCATGCCAATCAGGTGACAGGGGATGGCGTCGCACACAAACGCCAACTCCGTATCCACAGCTTCCCTAATGATGGTCTCCACCGTGCTGTGCGGCAGGGCATGCTTGATGTATTTCGTGTACATCTCCACGCCAAATTGGTAATGGAGACCCTCGTCCCTGGAGATGAATTCGTTGGCCAAACACAGTCCGGGCATGATCCCGCGCCGTTTCAGCCAGTATATCGCACAGAATGATGCAGAAAAAAGAATGCCCTCAACACACACAAAGGCAATCAAACGCTCAGCAAACCGTTTCGACGAGTCCAGGTACTTGAGCGCCCACGCAGCCTTCTTGCGGACCGGGGGCATGGTCTCAATCGCTTGGAACAAATGTAGTGCCTCTCCTGGCTCCGCGAGGGCGTCAATCAGCAAGGAGTACGTCTCCGAATGAATGGCCTCAATCATGATCTGGCTCGAGTAAAACTGTCTGGCCTCTGCGGATTGCACCTCGTTGAGGAAATTCATTGCCAAATTCTCCATCACAATCCCGTCGCTTCCGGCAAAGAAGGCCAGAATGTTCTTAATGAAGTACCGGTCGTCGTCGCTCAGTGTCTTCCAATGCTGCACATCCTCCGCCAGGGAAATCTCAGCGGGTGTCCAGAAGCTCGCGATGGCCTTGGTGTACATATCGAACAACGACTGGTGCTGAATCGGGAACAGGGTGAACCGCAACGGGTTTTCCTGAAGCAACGGCTCGTCCACCAAATCGCACAACTTGTCGTACCCACCAATGATGGTCGAGTCTCGAATGATCTGGGGGTACGTCGAGGCCGTATACTCCGGGTTGAGATCTTTCAGGTACTCGTTCACATGATCCATCGACGCCATGGGGATCGTGGTATACTCCAACTGCTTCGAATCCAGCAAGGATACGGCTTTGTCACAGTATGGACACGTGCCGTCAGCTTTGACCAGGAGTACAAACATCATGGTGATCCTATTACTAGTCACATATTATGTCTTCCTCTTTATGTAACCCTTCAAAACTCGAAATGGCTCGTTCGACACTCTGACGAAGAAACGCCTCAGCCTGATCCTCCGGGTCCCACGACTCCCATGATCCCACAGACTCCCTCACCTTTGCGCATACCTTGCACATACACACGTTGTCTCGTACCTCCGCGCCACGTCTGACCTCTTCCTCGTTCACTTCATCCGGGGCCTCCTCCTCATCGGCACTCTCCTCACCGAACAAATCCTCCTCCATCTGCATGACCTCATTCACCACCTCTGGATCGTCCAAACTCTGCAAAAAGTGACGGGCCTGGTACTTGAGAGCGCCGTTCACATCCTCTGCCGTGGCCTGGCTCCTGTTGTCGTGCACAGCAACCATATACGCCACGTCCGAAGCCTGTCGCGTCATTACAACGACCATCGCAATTAATCGTTTTGTGGTGGTGCATAACTCCTCACTGATGCCCCCAGCTTCCACAAAATTAGAGCCTACTCCAGATTTCAAATTAGTCGGTATTTGGTCACTCATGATGAATGTGTGCTCATTCGTTATTAACATTCCTTTAAAGGCGTTGTAGTTTCGAAATATGTCACCCGAAACCATTGCCAAACATGACGTCGCAAGAACACCTCAAAGAAGCCATTGTCCGCTCAACGACTCTCTCCTGTCTGCTCTCCATCGATTACGTCAACGGCGCAGCACACCCGCCGCTGGAAGAGATGGTCGCCAATGAACTCCCGAACGTTCTGCGCAGTATCACCAGAGTCGAAAACCTTGGTCTCGATCTGGAACGGGAGCTGCAAATGCCGTTCTGTAAAGACCCTCCCACTCTCGTGCATCAGGTGGTCCAAACCGTGACCAAACGATCCGAGGCTATCAAGGCAATCGACGAGTACGGACACTGCGATATGGTCTTCGGCGCCATGAAATATATGAGGAAACCCCCTCAGAGCGACGAAGCCAATATGGATGATATGACGAGGGATATCGCCAGGATTCTTGGGTGCGAATCGTGCGAAGAGTCTGCCGCGGATGGAGTTATCCAGGCTTACACCAACGTCCACACCAGTCTCATTCGAATGTAATACCTGCTGCTGTAAAAAAAACTTACTGCGCAACTGGATTCAGGGCTCCAGCGTTCTCATCAACGGTGCCATCAAACGTAAACGACCGGACAAACTTGACCTTTGGCTGATGGGTATACGTCACGGTGCGTCCTCCCCTGGTAATGCTCTTCGGCTCAATTTTTGCCTTTTGTCCATCGAACACGCGAACTTCCCTCGTTCCAGTCTGACGAAGATGAATCTGTGTATGCCCCCTGCTTGCAGCCTTCAACGCCGCATACCTGTAATCTGTGGAGACAAACTTACCGAGTGCCACCATGGAAGATGGGTCGTGCAACATAAACGTACGTTTCTGCTTGGGTTGTTTCTTCTGGGATGATGTGGGCTTGGTCTCCGGTGGGGAAATGTCTCTCGGCATGGTAGTCGCCATGGTGTTGCCTCATACAATAGTTTCTTGAATTTGACGCGCAGGAAGAGGTGCAAAATTGGATGTTCGAGACAAGTCGGGCGTTTACCCAGATGTTCCGTCAAATTGGTGTCACAAACCACCGGGTGTTACACTCATTTACACCCAAACGGTGTACCATCAGCACCATGACGATCCAAGGGACACTCAACAAGGGCATTCCAGTCGAGACCATCAAAAGCCACGGGAATCTAATGCGGCAGAATGGGCTTCGTATACAAACCAATTCGAAAGACTTCAACAATCAGGTGACGGTCAAGAGCGGAAACGCCTCAATTAAGATTTTTACCAACGGGCGCGTTCACTGTACCGGGTCGCAGAGCCTCGTGTTCTTTATCGAGTGCATGGACAGACTGTGCAGGACCCTCTCGGTGACGCTGGAACGTGCTGATATCGTCATGATCAACCTCAACTTTGGCTGCCAACGGAGCATCCCCCTGCCAATACTCAAAGACTACCTCGGGATTTCCTATGATCCAGACTGTTATAGCGGCGTAAAGGGGACGGTGGTCCAAGGTAATGCGTCGGCAACCATCATGGCGTTCTCTACAGGAAGCGTGATCATCAGCGGAGGATCGACATCACCTGCCGGACTCCATGCCATCTACGAACACGTCTGTATCATGCTGGATACCATCTTCAGGACGCATCGGGATACCAACCCCCCCATCGTAAAGCCCAACACCAGGGCAAGACACGTTGATCAATACGAGATTCAGCACGGGTACAGCTCCAGGCTCACCGTCTTCGACCTCGAGTGAGCGGTTCCGTGTGTGTATGGATGTGTAAAATATATCTCATCAGTATACCAATCATGCCATCTGTCCAGCCCGTATTCAACCCAAGGATGTTCACAGATTATCGCTCATCGTCCGTTACACACTCCGAACGCCCTCCCACACGTCCCGGCTCATTGAAGACTGCTGAAATGCCTGCTCAACAAAAGTAACCAGTCTCTTTGCGTCGGTGTGGGTGTTCATATCACGGTCCGATCGGATCAGGGACTCGTATGTCCTCCAAAACTTGGGCACGGGCGTAAACCACTGCGGTCTACACAATACCTTTCTCAATCCAGCACGACTATCTGATCCCCACCCAAACAAAGGCGATTCTAACGGGCTATCCCAATCCGTGCACGATGCAAGCACTTGCCAACGTCCATGCACATTCTTTCCTTCTACTCGACACCCTTTCGTGATTCCCACAGCAATCACGAAAGGACGCACCTCGTAATCCTGCTGGTGACAGTACACCACCAGGTTATTCTCCGAAATCTTTTTTGCTGTAATGTGTGCCTGCTTCGGGCTCCGAAATGTCTTTGTCTCCTCCATCACGACTCCCGGACGAATCGATCGGGCCCAGTCCCCACGACGAAGGCGGAGATCATATATCGATGACGTGAGCAACAAGACCTTTGCCGTGCTCACCCGGTGTACCTGGGGGACCGCCCGTTGGGGTCTCGGGGGCACGTCGAGCGTTAGTATGCGATCCAGAGGATTGTACTGGGGGTGAGTCATTTTTTTCCAGGAACAGTTTTGGTTTCTTTGTGAGTCCCATCAACCACCACTTGACAGGTGACATTATACAGGAGAACCTACATATAAAATCACTTCATCGTCCATTTGACAACCTTCTCACACGCATCCCTGCACAATGACCACTGTTTCTTGCGCAGCAGCTTGGAAAACATCTTGGTGCGACACACGGCGTTATGTTTGCACGAATTGTGGTGATTCTCAGAGGACGCTTTCTTCTTCCACCTCAGGAACCTTTTGAGCGTTTTCTCCTGGTTACCCTCCACACCATTCTTCTGCAGCCACTTCTTTGGACACCATTTGCCACCAATCCCGAAATTCAACATGGTATCCAACACCGCCGAAAAGAGAAGCGAAGACGGGGGGAGACGGAGCGATCCCAGTGCCTGGGCCGTCTCAAAGACGTAACCGCCCTGGCAACACAGAGCCTGGACCTGTGCAGCCATAAACGTGTCGTGCTCAGCCTTGTCCATTGACCTGATGCGAGCACACAACGCATCCGCCTTCGACTTATCCTTGTGACACGCAGATGCCATGGGACGCAAATCAGGTCCGCCCAGCTCGTGGAATATACGGAACATCGGTTGCGCATCTCCCCACGAGGCTTTCCCGGAATTGGCACTCGTAAAGCCCACCAATCCACACGTCACACCTCGCTCCTTGTAGTCGTACCTGAGAGCCTCCGCATAGGTAAACACACTCCCCCCGTGCGCAGAGATAAAGGTCTTGTCGTAGTCTTCATTGTCGTGTTCGCTCTTGGAGATTAAAAAGAAGATGCTTGTCCACGCCTCCAAGGTATCGATACTTGTTGTTTTGGCCAAGATATCGAGACATTGTGCGTCCAACGTAATCGTCATACGGGGTGGACAGATATATTTGATGTTTGTCGCTCGTTACACACCGGGGTTCATGAGCACACCCTTGTAGACCAGCACCAACAGGATACAGGCCACAATAATGCCGCTTGGAATCGTTGATACAAGTGAGCACTGTTTGAATTTTATCCATGAGCACGTGTACTTGCCGTTAAACGAGTGGACACCGAACACAGCACACGCAATCGCAATGAGGGATGAAAGGAGAAGCGTCAGCATATAAGAATCAACAGCAGATAATTATTTACGACATGAAAGACGGTGCCGTGAAAGATGAGGTGTCCAGAGATAAACCGCCCGGTGTGTACACAGTCTTCACCAACAACGCACACAAAACACACGCCACCAACACAGCACTCGGAAGCGTTGTCCAGTATCCGCACGACGAGAAGAAACGCATCAGTCCACACGTATACGCATCATGAAAGGAGTGGACACCGTACATTGCACACCCAATCGCTACCAGTGACGTCACAATCAGCAGTGTCGACATATATGGTACCGCACGAAAATTTATTACTCACACGTCAATGTCGTCCACCATTGCATTCATTTCGTTCTGTCTGTTGGTGTGGATATAGTACAACGTGATAACGGCAGCGGTAACTCCCAGGATGCCCACAGTAAACAGGAACGACTGACGAACACACTTCTTCCGATTCATGCTGGACCTGCACGTGATCTTTGCATGGAAGGTGTAGATCCCAAACAGCGCGCACAGAAGCACAGTAATGCCGGTGGCAAATTTGATATTGGTCATAAGACATTGATCCATAGTAGATCAATCGAAAAAAAATGTTACGCAAACTCCTTCTATTCCTGGTAGCAATCGTTCATGTGTGTGCAGCACGCAAGGCGCTTGTATCCGTATTTTCCCACTACAACGTTGGCGCAGGGGGGACAAACCTGTGGAAGTACCCCGCCAAAATCTCCGTCAATGGAAGACGCGTGCAAGTATTCCCAGTTGCCGTACACACGTCGCTTGTTTCCTCGTTAAAGTACAAGGTCCTCGTCATGAAGCACAAATCGAAGAAGGCCTATCTCCACGTCGTTGATCAGTGCGCAAGTGGGGATTGCAGAGTCAACAATAATAAAGCCAGGCACAATGGACAGGTTTTGCTGGATGTCCACGAGTCGGCAATGAAGAAACTGGGTCTGTCACGGACTCTACAGAAAGCCACCTTTGATGTTGTTGGCACTGTACCCATCAAAAAGCTGCCCGCATCCATTGTATCGCCAGATGCCAGGAAGGGGTACCTCCCACGTCTGTGGAAATAAAGAATAAACGCCTAGTACATCCTGATGTTTTCGTCATCGAACATCGATTTGTACACGTACATCGGTTGATTCTTCGGATCTTTGAAGTATGTGTCCATGTCGCGAGGGATGTACCGGTAAATAACTTTGGTCTTGCCAACCTTGATGAGCTCATTCACAACCATGAGACCCAGCCCAATAATCATCAGTATGGCTGCTATTTTCAATTCATGCATAACGCTTAAAGATATCGTTAGAAAAAGTTTAATATTAATATGACCCTTTGTCATGCACCACCGTACGCCGGTCACGAAGGAGACGCTCCAGAGACTGTTAGGGTATCAGATCCTGAATTGGCCTGGCTCTTATCTATGTGCTTTGACACATAAGAGTGCAGCCGGCGGCCTCGTACCACAATCTGCTCCCGAATCCTACGAAAAACTCGAGTTTCTTGGCGATTCCATACTGAACTTTATTGTTGGACGATGGCTCTACGAAACACACGCACACAGCCCAACAATCAACGAGGGATACCTTACCCAGATGCGCACCAAACTCGTCTCCGGCAAAGCTCTGTCCACCATCGCGCACCGAATGGGTCTCCAGCACGTGGTCATCATGTCCGACAAGGCCCTTTCTAGCGGGTTCAATACCAATCCCCGCATCCTAGAAGACGTCCTGGAAGCGCTGATCGGAGCATGTTACCTGGATGTAGGCTTGGTGGGCGCGCGACAGTTTGTCCTATCGTTCATCAATACATACGTCGACCAGTCCATGCTCGTCCACACCAACTTTAAGGACACACTCATGCAATACTGCCAGGCGCAAGGCAAAGACGTCCCTCTCCCAGAGTATACCAGCACCAAAGTCGGGGATACCTTTCACACCACGGCCAAGGCATGCGGTGCAACCGGTCACGGACGAGCACGTGTCAAAAAGGAGGCACAACAGATCGCCGCGCAGGACTGTTTGGGTGTGTTAGGCGCTCTCAAAAAAAATGCTACATCCTCCTAGATGTATGCAGCAGGCGTGCTCCCTGTCTGCTGGATTGGATCACAGATGTTCGTTTTAGTAGGCCTCGATGTCAGGGACGGTACATGGTCAGACTTCGCAGGGAAATACGAAAAACGAGATAAAGACATTAAGTGGACGGCAGCTCGTGAGTTCTTTGAGGAGACGTACGGGTGTATCATTGACGCACGTACCATGAGACAGAAACTCGATCATGCCATCGAAATCCGTGGCAAAACGCAGAATCATCACCCGTTCTATTGTTACATCGTTGAGGTCCCATTCATGCCTCATCTTCGACACACATTCAGTAACCAACTCACATTCATGAAACAGTGCAACGTGCACAGAATGTACCTCGAGAAGAACGATATCATGTACGTGTCGTTGGATACTCTCTACAATAAATTAGCACTCAGATCCGTCTTTCGGGACACACTTAAAGAAGCCAGGGAGGTGTTAATAGAAATTTCGCAAGGACCCAGAGCATTCCGTCAACGCGTAGAATCCGAGCCAAGAAATTCTGTCACATCTGGTACAACAGCGAATGACAGATGTTACGCTCATTCCTCATGGGAAGTCCCCGGCGGTCTTGGATGTTGATACGACAGCCCCCCTCGATCAGGGCGGCGTCACGTTCGATATCCCACGTGCTCCACGTGCCACACCACCACCACGACCACCACAAACCCAGCAACAAAGACGCCCACCACCGTCTCAGCCGCCACCTCGTCCACCTCCACCTCCAGAAGAAGAACTTCACGACTTTGCCAATCCCCAGAAAATAGAGTCGCCAGGTGATGAGGAGGAGTTCGACGAAGAGTTTGAGGAGGAAGAAGAGTATGATGAACAGGAAGAGATGCCAGAAATGCCCGATGATTACTACCATCAGGATGAGGAAGCGTATCAGCCTCGCGCTCCCATGCAACCCACACCAACGCCTCCATTCAAAACACTGGAGGAAGAACGAGCTGATCTCATGTACAAAGTCCACAGGGCTTCCAAAAACGGGATCACGGTGCGGTCTTTCGGGTGGGACACGGATATCCGCGAGATCAGGGCAGAAGCAGAGCGTGTCAAAATGGAACAGGAAGTTGATGCCAGCGTGGCCCTCCAGCGGCAGATCCTGATGACAATCTGTACGGGACTCGAATACGTGAATCAACGCTACGATTACCTGGATCTCGAGCTGGACGGGTGGAGCGAGAGTATCATGGAAGACCTCCCACGGTATGATCTCATCTTCGAAAAATTACACAAGAAACACGCCGGCAAAGTGTCGTTGCCCGTCGAACTGCAGCTCATCATGATGATTGGAGGATCGGCAATGACCTACCACATGGTCAACAAGGGCCGCAGGGTGCGATACGATACACCTTCCAAGAAATCAAAGAAGAAGTCGAAGAAGAAACGCAGCAGGAAGAGGGATGACTACTACGATTCTGATGATTCGGATACCTCGGAACGCAGCAGGATGCGACGCAAGTATTCCAAGCCGGCCCCATCCGAGCGGAAATCGCCACCACCACCCGGGCAGAGGGAGATGAAAGGACCCATGGGGATGGGAGGCATGGATATGGGAATGATGGGAAGTCTTGCTGGTCTCGGGGGAGGACTCGGAGGTCTCGGAGGACTCGGTGGACTTGGAAGCATGGCGGCCATGAGCATGCTGCCGCAAATGCCGGTTCCCACGATGAATATGCCCCAGATGACACGGAATACCATTGAGCCGATAAACAACAACAGCCCAATGCAGTCACCGCCAAGGGAGCAGCAGCAGCAGGAACAAGACCGCCGTGTCATGGAGGCGCCTCCGGTCCAAGAAGACCCTGTGGCGGACGACGACGACGATTCAGAGTCCGGAGGGGAGAGATTGTCGGATATCCCGTCAGAGGAGCTGAATGAGATGCTCGAGGCTGATCTCGATGCCATGCGATCTCCGTCTCCCACGCCGGACGAAAACACCAAACTGATCGAACTCGACGAGGAGCCAACCAAAGGGAAGAAGGGGAAAGGAAAGGGTGGTAGGAAGAAGAATCCACCCAAAAACGTCGTTGTGATCTGATCAAATTTTATTCTAACAAACAGTAATCGATGAATAGCTCGTGTGAATTCGCAACAATCGAAGAAGCGTTTGGTTCCAAATCGCTCAAATCTCCGGAACCCCCTAGTTTGCGCGGACACGTTGCCGAGATTCATGACAAGAGGGTCCAAGCCATGGACACCTCTATCCGAGAGACCCATAAGGCTGCTCAGGGGTACCCTGGCAGTCCCTCCTGTTTCGGAAACGCCAATGCAGGCCCAGAGAGGGAACTCGAACGGTGTCCAGCGGGTACCTCTTGCTCGGCATGCGCACGCCGTCATACATGCGGGAAACACAAGTCCATGATGAAGGTTCGTAACATCAAATTCATGTGGAAGTCACTCTCGAAAGATCAGAAGACAGATATTGCTCGACTCGTGTTGCACGATATTCTGACGTCTGATATTACGTTGCTTCTTGCCTTTGCGGCCTTGGTGTACCTTGCCATCAGGAGGTAGGTAGGTAAGTTAACGACGACTTCCGTAGTACCACGCCGAAGGCCTATGGTATTTGCTCGTACGTATCTTGTCGAGGGCATTGCGGTGAACCTTGGCCTGGTACTTTATCATCTTCGCCTGGTGGATCATGGCCTGTTTTTTATGATCACGAACGATTCCCTCGTGGTGCTTTGCCTTCATCCTGTACCAAAATCCCCAGGGAGTTGCCTTGGCCATTGCGGCGTAATACTGGGCCTTCCCCTGGTGATACTGCGCCATATCCGTGCGGTACCTGAACATATGTTCGTGCTGGTCAATCTTGTTTTGACGCATGGGAGACATGAGTCTGAGGTCTTCTTCCCTGTTCTGCTGCTGTGCTCGTGTCGTCATTTATACTTTACGGGATATTTTTTCAAAGACGTATCTGAATCGTGGACAATGTACACCTTCCAGATAGGTTCTTTTTGAATTGAGGCGTTACCAAAGATTTATATAATATCTGCATGTATCATACAATGTACATTCTCGGGACAGCAAGTAACCGTTTTGTGCGTGCTATCCGAAATCGGGCTGGTGGCGTGACGTACGTGGCTATGCCGGGGGCAGTGGTCGGAGATAGCGATGAGATTCGTGGCGAGCGGATTCATATCGTGAGTAACCAACAACTTCGTCAGATCATTCGCGCCACACCCTTTAAAGCCCCGTTTCTTTGTACCAGTTTTGTCACAGACATGAGTGGTTTGTTTAAGCGTCTAGAGCATTTTAACATGCCCATTGGTCACTGGGACACGAGCAGGGTCACAAACATGAAGGAAATGTTTGCAGAAGCACTTTCCTTTAACCAACCAATTGGGGATTGGGACGTCGGCAAAGTAATGTATATGTCGGAAATGTTCGAGAACGCCTATTCCTTTAATCAACCCATTAACCGCTGGAATGTAAGCAACGTGATCGATATGGACGAAATGTTCGCTTATGCAACGTCCTTTAACCAACCGATTGGGGATTGGGACGTCGGCAAAGTAATGAATATGTCGGGAATGTTCCGTTTTGCCGAATCCTTTAGTCGACCCATCAACCGCTGGAATGTAAGCAACGTGCTCGGTATGTCGGCAATGTTCGAGAACGCCTATTTCTTTAACCAGCCCATTGGGGACTGGAATGTCGGTCGTGTTACAAACATGTACCGAATGTTTGCAGTGGCAGAATCCTTCAACCAACCAATCGGGGGCTGGAATGTCAGCAACGTGATCGATATGGAAGAAATGTTCGCACGTGCAACGTCCTTTAACCAACCAGGCATTGCCAAGTGGGACCGCTTGTTGAAAATACCACTCTCACGCGTATACGACATGTTTGAAGATGCCCCCCTCGCCGAGGCTGCGTATCAAGCCGGTGTGGCTGCAGAGGGCGATCAACTCACACGGGCCTTCACATCGCGTCGCTACCGGCTGCACCCCAATACAAACGCCATCGATCCCGTGACGATGAACCGAGTACCTTTGAACGATGCGCGGGTAATTGCTGGCGATGTGGTGGGCAAAAATGCACAAATTCGCCACATCTTTCATAAACATACAATAGACGCCATGGCAAAATACGGTGGGGGGACGTTGCGCCATCCGTCGACGCGCGCCGTGTTTCTACCGCAGCACGTTGTCCCGCTACGTGATGTCCTTCATGCGAACGATGCCGCCATCTATAACCGTGTCGGGATCAATGAGCGGACGGTCGAAGACGTGCGGAAGAATGCGAAAAAAGCCAAAAAAAACACAAAGAATGCACGCTAACAGACAGGCAGTCGTGCTAGTACAACACCCAGGATACTTGTGACGTTTTGACACGCTTGGTTTTTCTATATTCGTATTGTAATGATCTATTCCACAGCCTCAATCTCAGTTGGTATTCTCCTCCTAACGATTCTCATTCTGCGCAAGAATGGTCGTGTTTGGACAAAAGGAGACACCTATTTCCTTGAACCGTCGGCAAATTCACCGTCAACCAGCCAGGCCCTTCTCGATCCGTACTCGCTATCCCACGTCTTGCACGGCTTTGCATTCTACGCACTGTTCCACAGGCTTTCCCCGGAGTCCAATTTCCTTGCGTCACTGGCCCTCGAATCGGCATGGGAAGTCGTTGAGAACTCATCATTCATCATTAACAAGTACAGAGCAAACACAGCGTCACTGGATTATTACGGGGATAGCATTCTCAACACCGTTGGTGATCTGATGAGTATGGTGGTTGGCTGGTTTATGGCAAAACATCTCCCAGTCCGGTCGTCCATTGCCGTGTTTCTGGCAATCGAGCTTCTCATGCTCGGGGTGTGGAAGGACAATCTCTCGATGAACGTGATCATGCTGCTGTACCCCATTGATGCAATCAAAACGTGGCAACTGAAAGCCATGAAATAACAGGTTCAGACGTACATCACGCGGGCCGCTGAGGGACTGATCTGTAGCACGTTGTAGTACAGTGCAAACACCTTGAACTTGAATCGAGGCACCCCCGGAGAAACAGTGGCAACGATACTGGCCTGCGTCAATCCTGCAAAGTCGGCTGAGCCCGTATTGGCACGGTCGGTCATGCGCAAGGCGAAGGAGTACACCCCAGGCGGACCAGCATAGGAACGAAACGTGTACAGATACGGGTGCATCAATTCGTAATACGCGGATGACATCGCAGCGTGCCGCTCCTGTCTGTTAAACATCAGATATGCTGATTTCAGAGGCCGCTCCAGGTAGGTAAACAGCTCATTCGTGTCCTCGGGGTACGCGACCCAGACCAGCCCTTTGACAGGGTAGCGAAGAGTTCCCAAATTCACGTTAAACACGGGGGTATCCTGTATCTCACCCCCAGAATCCACGACAAAACTCCTGGCGTCCGAGTCAACCACGCTCTCGAACATCACCGTCGTTCCTCGAAGTGCCTCCGCCGTCTCTGCAGCATCCAATTCAATGTAGTCCACCAACACCTTCACCTGAATCCCCGGGTCGGTCGGGGTGTGCGCAGATAAGACAGACGGAGACTCCCATTCGATGTCCAGAAGCAAATCCGCTCTGGTGATGGCCTGCAGTGGCAACGGGGCTCTCGTCCTTCCCGGTCTGCACGACAGGAATCGGAGCGGGATGTGCAGCGTATGCGATACATTCATGGGCAACGGTGTGCGACCGACCATTCTATCCAGGCCCTGTTCGTGTGACGCGCTGGTGTACAGAATGTCATACAAATCCAACCACAAACGCTCAATGTTGTGAATCTCCTGGTCATTAAGAAGTAATCTGATTCGCCGAAGCAACGTATACCCCACGCATTTCGTCCACTTGGCACCCGCAGGAGCACCGGGGACAGCAGGCAGGGTGATTTCCAAGTACATCTCCGTCATCAACGTGCCGGACTTGGGGATTTTGATTTGTGTTCGAGTCGTCGGCGCATACTGCATGTCAATCTGTTCCGTCCACGCTGCAAATGGTGTTGTTCTTTTGTACCGGATCACGAACGGACTCCAACAGGGCCCCCGGAGCATACATTCCTGCGGTCCGACGGCAGCAAGCTGAATGATAGCGCCTGAGCCTGGTGTGGACATCTCTACTGTTCTGTTACATGTTTTTTTTGACGAAAAGCAACGCTTGCGTCTTGCCCGAGGAATAGTGGACTTGGGCGCTCTCCTTTGAGAACTCGAACGAAAACGGATCGACTCCAGAGGCATCCAGAGGAAGATCAAAACGGGTCTGCACAACGTCACTAATGTTACCCATCGCCTTCATGTAGTCGGGCCACGATTGCACGGTGACGGGGGGCGATGCAAAGTGGATTGTTAAGGTTGTCTTGGGCTCCTTTGCTCGGGGCTGGTGTCTCCCCACAGCACCATCAACGTACAAATCCTCACCAATCCGACACGGACGGAACAATAGGGGAATGCCACACGAACACCGAAGTGCTCTGATCAGGGACATTGTGGGGTGCGTCTCGTGGGACCAATACTCGATCCTCTGCTTCGTCAGGTTGCACACGCAAATGTACAACGTCTTTCCCGTCGATTCGTATAAATCCTGTAACGTCATCTCGTGGGAAACCGATAAAATACGGCGAATAAAGCGAACCAGAGACAGCCCGTGATCCAAGCCAAACCCATTTCTACACTCCATTTCCGGGCGAAGAGGGTATTTGACGATTCTATTCATCATCCCCTTGCACGGACGCCCAAGCATCAGGCCAGCACACAACAAGGCCCCAACAGATGTCCCGTGATAGGTATGCACACGAGTCAACAGACCTTCTCGTTGCAGCGTTTGGAGGGCACCCAGAGCAACCATTCCCCGGGCACCCCCGCTACCGATCACCAGCTCCGTGATGTGCATGACTTAACAAATTGGCTTGTCTCTCGGTGAGGTCTTATATGCCATCTCTAACATGTCCTGGTAACGCAGCGATGAAAACAATGACCAACCCTGTCGTGCACACTCGTCTTGCAGCCAATGGAACAGGGACAAGACGTCTTCGCCGTGGTAATACTGGAACTCTTCCTCCGTTAATGGTGACTGAATCGCGGGAATGTATGCTTCTACCTCGTCACTGTCGAGATCCTCAACACACACACTATCACCAAGTCCTTCGAACAATGTATCCATGTCAGTAGGCCGCAACACCTCTGCTTTAAGCCTGTCTAATTTTGTGTAATCATGAGTTCACACACCTGCTGCTGCTGTCAGTACCAGGTGTGTGAAAAGTTTTTCGGGAGATCGAGATTAACGAATAGCAACCGTCTCGTATTTCTTCAACGCCTTCTCAAAGGTTGGGGTGGGCCAGAACGTCTCGTTTTTCTTGTTCCTGATAGCCTTCATAGCGTCATCAGCACTGAGGTTATACTTGTACATCATGTACGCAGCCACAGTGGTCGCCGAACGCTGCATGCCAGCTCTGCAGTGCACCAACACACCCTGACCACGCTGCAGCACAGAATCGATGGCCCGCACCACCACCGGAAAGTGTGAGAACATCACGTCATTGTTGCTCGGGTGGTCGTCAACGGGTATCCTGTACTCATCCACACCGTTCAACCCCAGAAAAGGAATGTTCTTCGAGCAATCCACCACAAAGCCGATGTCGTGTTTCCTGAAAAAATCCGGGTTCTGCGAGTCTCCTTCCGAGCCGATCCAAAGACCCTGCAAAATCTCCTTGGCCGGGAAATAACGGGGCATTACTAGTAGGGTCGGATAAAAAAATCGAATTATAGACATTTTTGCTCATGCTTGGGTTAACATGAGCATCCCGAAACGAAAGGCAACCTCCAACTCATCCAGGCATCGCTCCATTTGCCTTGGTGTCCAGTAGTCGGCTTCCATATTGATATCGTCCATGATGGCACCGGGGGACGGAATGTTGTTGTAGTACAGGCTCTCGTCCAAAAACCATGACGGGAGAACTGGACGTGCAGAGCGGGCAATCTGGACACCGCCACCGGCAAGATGTGCCAGGACAAAGGCGTAATAATGTGCCACCAACATGTCTCTAGTTCCCGGGGTTGTCTGCAGCGCTTGGAGATACTCCAAATACACCGTCGTATCACCCCGGTGCCTCCAGTCGACGTCCAGAGACAACAGGTCCTCAGACAAACGGTCTGCCAAACTCTCCGTCGGTGTGGGCATGATCGGGTCCAAGACAACGTGTACCTTCTGTCGTCTCACTAAATACGACGTAAAATGGTCTTGGTCTCTCCACGACACAGAGACCTGACGATTAAGCTGTGGCGTGGAGTGTAACGATATGGCGCGCTCTCTGAGATGCTGGCTGAATTTCATACTCATTGGCACATATATTATTAATTGACAGATGTCCAGTCTGTAGGGTAGCCCATCATCCATTCGTAGAAATTGATGTTTGGCCTCCCACATCTGAGCTTCGAAGGCGTCTGTTTGATAAAGCGTAATAGCGTACATAGGTGCTTTACAGAACGTTTGGTGAGGACCTGGCAGCCGTGAGTTTGTGCACAGGTAAGTGTTGGGAACCCCTTCCGGTGCACCTTTTCCGTCACAAGGGGAGATGACAGGTTTCCAGGGGCCGACGTTGCAGGGCGCTCATACAGAGACGGATCAACGACAATCTCCGGGATGAGATGGGTTTGGGGGACAATGCTCTTTTTGTACCGGGTTCTTTCCGATCCGGTGGCGGTTATCTCACCCACGTCGCCCTTACCGTCGCGGGGTAGCTGGACACTCTTCGAGAACTGGATGCTCTTCATCAGATTGGCCTGTGCAAGTGTATCGATCTGCCCCCCTGTCCAGAGATGTAGAAAACCCAGACGCGTTAAATCGGGAATCACACTGTTGCCAAGGAGTTTGACGCGAGCCGGAGGACACTGTTGCATGCTCATGGTTGTCGGGATGGTTTTCCAGGAGAAGGGAGGCGTCTGGGCATATGGGAGATCTTTGGGACAGGATGGTCTCGTCATCAGGATGTAGACACGGCTCCTGCTTTGAGGACATCCAACGTCGTGACCGTGCATTACAACATATCGAGCGGTTTTGAACCCTATTTTTGAGAATGCATCCATAATGTTTGCGAAATCAGAGGCGAATGCGGGGGTGATGAGGTTCTTGTGATTTTCCAGAAAAACCATCTTTGCCCCACTCTTCTTCACCACCCGCACGACGTCGTATATCAGGTTCGATTGGGGATTTTTGAGCCCCTGACGATTCCCCAGCGGACTAAACCCCAAACATGGAAACCCCGCAGTCACAAGGTCTGCCTTCGGGGGGGATTTGAGTGTCCGAATGTCGTCATGAATCGGGGCCGTGGGCAGTTTGCCGTTCTTCATCAGGGCCGTCAATGTTATTCTCGACGCAGGCTCAATGTCGCAGTACATGACGGGGGTAAAACCCAGTGGATGTAGTGCCACACTCATCCCTCCTATACCGCTAAACAGGTCAATAGCCTTCATTGTCGTCATGGTACCAGAAGGAGAATAATTTAGCACTGTTTTTGCGCGTTTAATTTGACAAGAAGTTGTACGTGACCAGCTGCTTTTCTCCCTTAATGGATGCATTCACGCCTCGATCGAGGGGTGTATACATCTGCGACGCATCCTGGTAATACTGTAGGTACTGCTTGGTTCCTTCTTGCACCTGGCTAGATACAATGTCCAGCACAATGGCATCCAGACGCCTGATCTCCTCCATATTGGGGTCATACACATTGTCAGCAAAGGCCTCGTACACGCTGCGCATGATTTGAATCAACTCAACGTCAGATTGCCTGTCGATGGCATGTCCCGTCCGCTGCCTCACCAGGTAGAACAGCGAGTTCTGGATATCGTTCACGTTGTCAACCGTGAAATAGATCTTAGACAAGGGCGTATCGCATTGACGGAGCATCGAGGTGGCTTCTCGCAGGTAATTCTCCACGTCTTGGACTGTTGTTTGCGTGCACATGACATACCATGTGGTTTTTTTCTTCAGGGTCGTCCGAGTCGCCGTAGAAGAACCCCCTGTCCTCCGTGTCCAGACACCAGTGTAGTCTGGAGGGGTGCCACGTGATCCGTATAAACTCTTCCAATGACTCCTTCCAAAAACAACGGGCCTTGTACCTCTGCAGAATCCGCAACAAATCGATGCGAGGAGCACCGCCTTGCTGTAATCGTGCTCTCACCTGGTGGTCAGTAATCGTTAACCACACCGGCCAACCAGTCTGTCGGAGCATGTCTGTCTTGTGCCGGACCGAGTGGAGATTCACGGCGCATACGTTCTCCGCATCCGCCCAATGCCACCGGTAGTCTTCGTCGATAAACCCCAATAACACGTCCGGCACGTACACCCTGGTCCAACGACCACCGATGCTGATGCCCGCACACACGCTGGGGTACACGATGCCGGTCTCCACCACCTGCTCTGGCGATTGGAGTGTACACAACGGCACAAATGAGCTAAAAAAGTTACACTCGTCGAGATAACGAATACACGATTCAAAGATTTTCATGGTGATGACAACGACCCAATCTGTAAGCGTCTTTAAGCGTCCCACGTTATTGGAAACTCTATCAAAGACGAGACATCAATGTACGGATCATTCGGGTGCCCCGGAAAGAACCCCTCGTATCGAAGCACCATCTCAGCATTCAAGCCGATGACAATACCCTCCAGTTTCCGAATGCGCTCTGTTGCCTCCGCATCAGCCTCATTGTAGAGATCAATCAGATCGCTCAACTTCTGCTTGTAAATATCAACTTCCACCTGCCGTCGTATCTTCACATCCTCCAACTCTTCGCGATAAAACGTTACATCCTTTTCAAGCTTACTGATTGAACGCTTACTCATCATGCGTTATTCCGTGACGTGCGTTGCGAGACAAAAACGAAGCGTTCCGAGGTTGGCGATCGAATACTGCAACACCAGTGGGAAATCTTTTTTTATGAACAAGGTGAGCACATTTGAGAGTGAAGAAGCCCTGGTGAAGAGAGACAAATATCGGAGACTGTAAATGGCTTCTTCGACAGATTCTCCAGTTGTTTCCGTCACACTCATACACCCGTCAGATTCACCTATGCTCGTGTGTTGCCTTGCAAAGGTCCCGTCACAAACGAGTTGTAACTGTGACCCGTGAATGCTGATTGTCATATACTCCCCCAAATTCGTCATCTCCCTGCACAGTCGCTGAAAGTATACGCTGGGCAACGTCAGGACACGATCGAATGTCACGTCCGGAATGTTAAAGTTCTCCGAATCGCAATCCAGCAACTTTAGAGCGTATTGTGTCCTGGCGTTCTTCTCCGCGTTTTCTATCACCAGCCCCAATTCGTACGGCGTTTCCGATTCCATAAAGATGGTAATTGTATCGTGCGATGATGCCGTTTTGAGCAGTTTCCAGATGCTCGACATGTTGATGCCCGTCACAACCGTGCCAGGGCAGTAAAACTCGTCAAACTGGTCTGCATCCAAACGCATGTGGATCAGAGCACACCGCGCACCGTCCATTGTCAGGATTTTAGCTCCACCACCCTCACCCTTCTCATCACGCGCTTCCCACGTGACGTTGGTGTCGTGCACGATGTGGTATAAACACTCAAACAGACTTCGCAACGCCCCGCCTTGGACGGTCTTGGCGAAGAGCGTGTACTCTTTGTCTGAATCCATCGCGGACAATGCACAGTTACATTCGTCGCAGTGTGCAGTTTCTTTAAATGCCTACGAAAATGAGGAAAACTGTGTCGGATTCACAGTCTCGTCGTCATCCAGACTTGTGTACGCCAACTCTCCAGCACCGCCTTCCCCCAGTACGGTGGCATACGCTTCCAATGGCAACCTGTTTTCGTACTGCTGCAGCCACTCAAACGCTTCAGTGCCCGTCTTAATCCCCCCTGGCGTCACAACCGAAGGCACAGCATGGATGGAATGCCGGGGTGCCTGCTCGTCGACGTTGTACAGATGCACATCCTCCAGCTGCAGTCTCCTGATGATTTTGACAAACCGGATGCTGTTTGGGCATTGCTGTGACACGTACGCGACAATCATTAGTGCTTCCCGGGAAAATTGTATACCCGGTTCGACGCGCGCGAAAAAAAACTCTGTCATCACACCATGTACGACCGAATCATCGTCAAAAAGATCATCGCGGATATTCAGAACGGAGCCGTCAATCCACAGAGTGCCATGAGTCTCATCAAAGCCGTCGTGAAGTATACAAAGGGTAACGAAGACGCCGTGGTGGATATCCTGGAAACGCTCCAGAAAGGCCCAGATGGAGTCTCCGGGACCTCTGACGACATTCCAGAGAGCACCCTGGAGATTGTCAGGTTCATGCTCGAGCACGACGTGGTTCGCGAACTGGTCGAGGAACTCAGGAAACGGGTCATTACATGGTTTCCGTGTCTAAAATAATCTAGTTTTACATCAATGTACCTCGGGTCGTTAATGATTGAAGCATTGGTTGTCGGTGCCGTCTTGGCCGCACTGCTCACTGCCAGTTCCATCCTGTATCCCATCACCGGACCACAAGACGCTGCCTATACGGGATTCATACTCGGGATGATTGCCCACCTGGCGTTTGAGCTCACAAAGGTCAATTCATGGTACTGCTCGTCCGGTGCAGCCTGCAGTGCTTAAAGAAGCCCATCCCGTTTCATTTTTAACAGGACACTTAAAGAGCCTCTATGTACACATTTTGGCAAGATACCAAGATGTCTACATTCAGTCAGAGCCAGAGCCACGTCGACCCAACCATGGAAACCACCCAGACCAATGAGTCCGTCACCGAACAGTCATCAGGCGTTACCACCCAAATGCCCGAAGTCAATGATAACGAGTATTATGCCGGTATGATTGACGCCCAAATGACCATCACCCTCTCCAAGAACAAGCAAGTACGAGTCGTCCTGGTGTCCAGCGATGCCCGTATTGCCGAGCAAGTCTCTGCCAAGTTTATGCCGTCCCGCATCACCATTGTCAAGAGGCCGCAAAAGAAGGACGTGTGCACGATTCTCTTCCTTGGAGAGCAGAGCAGACCGTTGCTGGAGTTTGCCATGGAACACTGCAAACTCAAGAAGACCATGGCCCAGAAGACCTTCGACTTCCTGGAGGGCAAGATTGACATGTCGTTGATGACAGACGTCCTCAAAGAGCCACTCAACGAGAATGTCGAAGACCTGACGCTGGACTATGCTTCTGGTATGTTCGATGTTCGTGGTATCGTCACCATGCCAGTACCCGCAACCGAGACGACCAAGAGGAAGCGAGGAAACGTCAAGCTCGTTGTGCCCAAGGCCGAGCAGTTCCTGGTGCCTGCCCTCCAACGTGTGCTGCACGGCCGCGTGAAGAAGACCAGCCCATGCAGGTTGGTCTACGAGAACAGGGACATGATCGGGACCCTCAAGAGCACCGTGGCGAATCACGTCAGGGCCAAACGCCAAGACCTCATGATGCTCGATTAAATGATTGGTGGTGGCCAGTTCCACTCGTGCGTACACTTAAAGACTTTTATATTGTCACCCCTGTAACACACGAATCATCATGCTTTGTCGCCAACAACAACAACGTCAACTCAAAAAACCGTACAAATCGACGGTGGCACCCGATCAGGAAGATGCCGCACCCTTTGATCACGAGGAAGAAAACCCACAACCGATGGATATGGAAATCATGGAGCACGACGAATGGAACGAAGAACAGTGCTCCTTTACTGACGATGACGACGACGTGAACTATGATGCCACCTCCATGACAACCGAACCAGACCTCGATCTCAGCAGCAGTCTGCAAGGCAGTCCGGTATTCAAAAGTTACGGAAAGAGCGTCTTTGTAGAGCCCGCATCTCCGCCAGGTGTCCCCATCGGGCTGGATGATGATTCGTGGATCGTTTAATTCCGAATAATCTTATCCTCTGCCGAAGTATGACGCCGCAGCAACAGCAACAGCAGCAAGAAGCCGAACTACACAACGAGGTTGAGATGCAATCCCTCTCCGAATGTGGATCGGACGCCGGCCAAGAACTCGAATCCGAAATTGAGTCCGAATACGATGACGACAATCCCATGATTTCAACCTCTGGGGAAGCCATTGCAGACATTGTACACGACGTTGCAGAGGACATGGCTGCAGTCTCCGGGGCGCTGTATACCAGTCAGGGCGAGACCATCACCGACGTCCTGGCAGGTATTCGAACAGCACTCAACCAGATGAACAAGATTGTGTACAACAAAATGCAAAAGTAAGTAACGAATTTACAGGGTCCGCGCGTACCTGGAGCCAAACCGGTTGACCATGCCCAAGATCTCCGCATTGTGGATGTGCTCGAACCCAGCAGGCAGCCTGTACCGCAACCCCTTCCTCGATGAGACGGGTGCCCCGGTATCCGCCCGAACCGGCCACGACGCCACGTACGTTGACCGAAGTGTCGACAATTGGTATTCAAGTGCAACATACAACGCCAGAGATGCCCAGAAAATATCACCTTCCAACCCAACACTACGCCTCACACCTCGAAGAGCAGTCTCAATGGCCTCTTGGAGACGTGATCGCAGAATCGGCTTTTCAAAAGCAGGGACCCTGGTCTTGGGTGTGGCTCGCAACAAACGCCCAAGACTCGTAAACCTGCTCAACCTAGAATCAACCATCGAGCGCAGACTCCCCGAAACAGCAAGACGCTCGACAGACAACGTGCTTTTGCCCCGGTACTGTTTCTTCAGCATCTCTGCCAACGGAAGCAGACTCTTGCTGGCCCGATGGAGATGGTCATCCATTCCTTGTTTTTGGTACGTCTCCCATGCACTGCGCACCCTCCTAAAATCGGCAGCATCCCCTCCTTTATTGGGGTGCGTTTTGAGGATCAACTTCTTGTACTTACGAGCAATGTCGTCATGCGTGTTTGCATCTGTAACGCCCAGAGCAGTTCTCCACCCTGACATTATATACACATACATAGATTTTTACTTCCACCTTAAAGGGATGATTACCACGTGAACCCTCCAAAACACACACAATGGACGTCTACATTCTCACATGGTCAGCCAGGGACACTGATAATCGTTTTGAGATTCATGGCTTTGGAAAGACGCTCAACGGGGAAAGTATCGTGTGTCGTGTGGTGACCAAACCGTACCTCTTCGTCAAACTTGCAGGACTATCCCTCCCCCGCCGACGCACGTTTCTGGATGACGCAGAAAAACAGTATGCGACAGTCGGACATCTGTGCTCCCTCGTCACCAAGAAAGATGCATGGGGGTACTCCAAATCATCAGACAACTTTGCAAAACTCGTCTTCGATACCCAAAGAGACCAGAAACGGGCAAAAAAGAAACTAGGATACGATAAATACGAAGTCTACGAGGGGAACGTTGATCCAGTCGTGCGTCTTTGCCACGATCGTCGAATTGCTCCAGTGGGATGGATTCGGATTCAGTCGTCCGTGAAAGGAACACTCTATTTCGGCGCAGATCTCGAGTTTGTTGTACCGGAACACCGTGTGTCACCGTCCACCCAAACAGCCATACCCCCTCTGGTCGTATGCAGCTGGGATATCGAGGTGTACAGTCACGACGGCAACTTTCCTAGCTCGGCGCACCCGGAGAACTGCATCATCCAAATAGCCAGTTCGTTCCAGAGACTGGGGGAATCGCAACCCTATTGCACAACCGTCATCTGTTTACACGAAACAGCGGAAGTCGAGGGCGTTGACATCATCTCCGTAGACGACGAGGCGGGTGTCCTCATCGAATGGATAGAACTTTTGCGCAAACACAATGTCGACATCTTTCTGGCATACAACAGCTGGCAATTCGATTGGGAATACATTATCGGTCGCCAGAATGTCCTGGAAGAACTCATGGGCGATACCGAAGTGGCCAAACACCTGCGACTGATGGGCAGGGGAGGACCAGAAGCGGGTACTGCCAGAACCTGGGAACTCAACAGCGGTGCATACGGACAGAACAACTACAGCCTGATTCGGGCCCCAGGCATCCTCGATCTCGACCTGATGCAACTGGTGAAACGAGAACATAAACTGGAGTCGTACTCATTGAACAACGTCTCCCTCAAATTCCTCAACGATTCCAAAGTGGACCTGCCAGCCTACCAAATCTTCCAGAAGTTTGTGCAAGGACCGGCAGAACGGGCGGAAATTGCCACGTACGCAGCTCAGGATGTACTACTACCTCTCCGGCTGCTCACGCGTCTCAACATCTTCGAAAACCTCACACAAATGGCAATCGCAACGGGTGTGCCGGTGGAGTATCTCTTATCCAGGGGCCAGCAGATCAAGGTGTTCTCCGTCATCCTCAAACAGGCCAAAGACATGGGCTTCCTCCTACCAGACGACAAGAACATGACCATCACCGGGAAATTCGAAGGGGCAACCGTGCTCGACGCCAAAAAGGGAGTCTATTACGACCCCGTGTGTGGACTCGACTTCGCCAGTCTGTACCCCTCCATCATGAGGACGTACAACCTCTGCTACAGCACCCTCGTCATCCCGGGCAAAGACCAACCGGAGAACGTGTACACCGTCGACACAGGACTCGGCGTGTACACATTCTCCCAGGACGAAAAGGGTATCCTTCCAACGCTCCTCGAAAACCTCGCAACGTGGAGGAAAGACGCAAAGAAGAAGATGGCACTCTGCAAGAAACAAGGCGACACCTTCGGGGAATCTCTCTGGAACGGTGCTCAGCTTGCATTCAAAATCACGATGAACAGCGTGTATGGCTTTACAGGAGCATCGAGAGGATTCATGCCATGCGTTCCGATTGCCGCAGCCACCACGGCCACAGGCAGACGGCTCATCGAGGAAACCAAACAACTGTGTCTCGAAATGGTCCCGGGAAGCGATGTGGTGTACGGCGACACGGATTCTGTGATGGTCCGTTTCAAGGTCCCGGACGAACACATGTACGATCTCGCGTACCATTTTGAGGTGGCTGAGAACGTTGCAGCGCGTATTACTGCTCACTTTCCCGGGTGCATAGAGCTCGAATTCGAGAAGGCGTATTATCCATATATGCTCTTCTCAAAAAAGCGTTATGCAGGCCTCATGTTCACAGATCCCACGAAACATGACTACATAGATGTCAAAGGGATTCAAATTGTCCGCCGCGATAATGCACCAATCGTGAAGCAGGTGAGCCAGTCAATCCTGGACGCCATCATGTACGAAAGGTCAACGGACACGGCCATCACCAAGGCCAGGGAATGCGTTCGACGGGTGTTACAAGGAGAAGAACCAATTGAATCATTCGTCGTGAGCAAAACGCTGCGGGGATCGTATGCCAATCCCAATTCCCAGCCACACGTACTCGTTGCCCGCAAGATCCAAGAACGAACGGGAAAAGTCATCCAAAGCGGTGTCAGAGTCCCCTACGTCTTCGTCATAGACAACAACATTGATCAACTCATCAGTCAACGGGCAGAGGACCCGGACTACGTTGTCGAACACAACATCCCTCTGGACTTTGTGTACTACATCGATAACCAGCTGACAAGCCCCATCAACGCCCTTCTCGAACTGCTCGTCAAAAATCCCATGCTGCAGATCCTCGGTCACAAGGATGTTGCTCCACTTCTGGAGAAAACGCGCCAAACACGAGGTGATCAGATCAAAATGACGAAACGAATCAAGCTGAACCAGAAGAATAAGCAATATGAGATCACCCAGTTTTTTAAGCAGTAAATAAAAATGTAATAGTAAATACAATGGCGACAAAGACCACCATCACTGAACTCAAAAAGCATCTGTTGGAAAGCAAAACCAAGGGGAACACCAATAGTGACCACATCATTCAGAAGATTGACAACATCCTCAGCAACAACAGTAGAGCGAAGAAGTATGACTCATATCAGTTGCTAACACTGCGTCACGTTATGGAAATGGAGCAAATGAAACGTCATAGGACCAGTGTGATGCGTAATCCCGAATTCCAGGAGTTTATCAAAAACCAAGGTATCAAGATCAACAAGAACACGCCCAAATTTAACGTGGATGACGCGATCATGGACTTTTTTGATGCTAAAGCTGAGACTGCAGGTAACTATTCAGGTTTGTCCGAAAAAAACCATTTGCTTTATCACCACTTACGACTCGACGGATTTGATGCAACGATGGATGACCTGGGCAAGCAGGAAACGATTGCTATGCGACGCAAAACAAAACAGAACAAAGTACCAGAATACAACAGGCTTAACGCCTACAACATGGCTCTTAGGGCAGCGACGGCTAACAACAACAACAACAACAACAAGAACAAGAACAAGAACAGTGCGGCCATCAGCGTGAGGCATGATGAGCAAGCAATGCTGGATATGCAGTATGGAAGAGAAAGGCACATCAATGCTCTGAGCTATAATCTCGAAAAGAAGCTCGAGAGATTGGCACTAGAGAAAAAGAAGACAACAAACAGTACCGAAAAGGCAAAAGTAGGTCAGAAATACCTGAACACAATGGCTCAGCTCATGAACTTACGCCAACTTAATAATACTAACAACAGTCACCACGAAGAAGACGGGTTTTTAGAACATAATAATAATTCGAGAAGGCTGGCCTCGTTGGTGAAGGCTGCCGGGTCTGCTCCTGAAATTGGTTTGAACAAGAGGGAAAAAGCGCTGTATAACACACAGGAGAGAATTAAGGGTGCTTTTGAGCAGATAAAAGAGATATTAGACACATACAAGGGCAACGAAAACCATTTCAACGTCGAACAGTACAGGAACCAAGCGAATGAAAAAGAGTACGTCCAGGGACTATATACCGATATCAGAGACTTCGAGATGTTCAAATACCACAACACAGACCTCCAGCAGCATCTGTACAATTTGTACATTAAATACAAGAACGCAATCCCAGCAAACAAGAACAAACGCGTAATGATCCAGGCTCACGTACAGTTGGACCGATATCGCGCTGCTGCCGAACAGATACTGAGTGAGGTGGATTTGACGATTCAATCAGTGAAAAGAGATTTTAACGATATCATCAAAAACAAGTCAAAGATGATAAAGATGATAGAAGCGGACGAGCAAGAATTACAGCGTTTGGAAGATGAGAAACGTGCAATCGATAAAAAGCATGCACAGACGCTGAAAAACTTCTTACAGAACGAAAAGATCGTAAAGTACAAAGTGGGGCACAAGCGAGATCTCTTTATTGATACCATACGCGCGAGGATGGAGGAGAAGGGGCAAGTACCTTCTCAGAAAGAGATCAACGAGCAAGTCAAAAAAGCACGTGCTGAAGTGGCTGCGTTACAGAAAAAGCATAAGGTCAAAAACAGCAAGATCCCCAGGCTTCTTGCTATGTACATACACCGTCCAATTAGGGACATTGACAATACGATTTATATGCCCGCGGAGAAAAAGCATAAACTGAGGGAACCCCTCGTACTCTGATCAACAGTTTTTTATGTATGTTTACATGTAATGGGAGGAACATTCATGATGATTGATGGCAGGCTGGTCTGGAAGAACGGAGAGAAACTGGTATCGAAGAATGGAGAGAACGTTGTTTCAAGGGCAAAGTCTCCAGCACCGGCTAAGAAGACCAAGAAGACAACCACACCACCGGTAAGTCAGCCTAGTGAGTTGGTCAGTTCACCCAGTGGCTCAGCGGGAAGAAGGTTGAGGTTGATTGAGAACTACAACAGCAACAACGACAACGACAACTACACTCCTAATGCCAACAAATACAACTATTCACGCAACAATAAGAATTACAAACGCATGATGAAAAACAACAACAACAGCAATAACAACAACGACGTCAACTTCATTGCCATCGAAAAGAAGCCTCAGCGTTGCGAACAGCAGGGCAAAGTCCTGAATCCTGCGTCTGGGCGATGCGTTAATCCACCAAAACCCAAAGCCACCAAGAAGGCAAAAGCAACGTGCCCGGAGAAACCCTGCGCGAAGGGACAAGTGTGCAACCCTTCAACCGGACGCTGTGTCAAGGCTACCAGTCAACTCGGGAAACGACTGCTAAAACAAACAACACCAACATCGAGGGGGAACTCTGAACTGGAAAACGAGAGCAACAACAGCATCATCAACAACTTTGGTATGCGCCCACCTTCTTCTTCTCCTTCTCAGATAAGTGAACCTATTGTCAACCCAACGTGCCCGGAGAAACCCTGCGCGAAGGGACAAGTGTGCAACCCTTCAACCGGACGATGTGTCAAGGCTACCGGCCAACTCGGGAAACGACTTCTAAAACAAACAACACCATCGGCTGTATCTGGGGCTCAAAATCTGCTTTTCTTGTCATCATTCAAGAACAATACAAGCAACAACAACACAAGCAACAACAATATGGCAACATCAGCACACCGCAGGAAGAGGGTCCAAAATATGACCAATCAGGAGAAGACTCAGCGTTGCAAACAGCAAGGCAAGGTCCTGAATCCTACGTCTGGGCGATGCGTTAATCCACCAAAGCCCAAAGCCACCAAGAAGGCAAAAGCAACGTGCCCGGAGAAACCCTGCGCGAAGGGACAAGTGTGCAACCCTTCAACCGGACGCTGTGTCAAGGCTACCAGTCAACTCGGGAAACGACTGCTAAAACAAACAACACCAACATTGAGCAACTCGGGGGGGAACTCTGAACTGGAAAACAAGAGCAACAACAGCATCAGCCTCAGCATCAGCCTCAGCAACAGCAACAGCAACAGCAACAGCAACAGCATTGGAATGCCTTCTTCAATCACTTCTTCTTCTTCTCTGTTGATAAGTGATTGGAACTCACCCTCCAGCAGCACAACCTCCATTGTCAACCTTACCAACAATTCCACCGCCAACAGCCAGAGTGTTGGGAGACCACACATCGCATCGGATGGTCTGATCACCAAATTCGGCAAGTTTAACCTCAGGGAACACCAAGTCGACGCGTGTAAGGTCATGCTTGCCAGACCCGAGAAAGAGGGACTCCTGTTGTACTACGACATGGGCAGCGGGAAAACGTTGACGGCCTTGGCTGTGGGTGTGAATCTCATACACGCAGGACAAATCGACAAGGTTGTATGCGCAGTACCCAAGGCAGTTGTTGGTCAGTTCAAGGAGCAATTGAAACAGATGGAATTGGCTCTAAATGTTGCGTCTAAGTTTTCATTCACAACACACGACTCCGTTGGTAAGTCTAATATCACCTCAAAAACATTGCTTGTGATCGACGAGGTGCACCTGTTCCGGAGCGGAGAGGGGCCACAATTCGTAGCAGCCATGGAAGCAACAAACTCTGCGAACAAAGTGTTGGCCATGACGGGAACGCCGTTGGTGAATGCTCCTTCGGATATTGCTGCAGTGATTGCCTTAATCAATCTGAAAAAGACATTCCGTATGGTCACGCATCGTATTCGGGAAATGAATGAGAACCAACTACCACCACAATATACGAGCGATCCGGTCGGATATGTGAGACGGGCGTTGCTGAGAATGCCAAAGAACTCCAACTTGGGCGGTCCGGAAGTGGCTGCACTCAATAAAGCCTTTGCCAGTAACTTTTTGCTGGCAGGCGGCATCAACCCCGAAAAAGAAGACATCCTTAAACAGTATCTCAAGTGCACATTGTTGTATTACGCGCCGGATAAAAGTAACGCAGCGTACCTCGATTTGTATCCATCCACAGAAACAAGGGTGGTCAGAGTCCCAATGACGTACGCACAAACACAGAAGTATCTTAAGGTTGTAGGTAAACAAGAAATCAACCCGGCTACCGGTTTACCCATCAGAGAAGCTTACAAGAGTGAGACAAGACGTCTTGGCACATATATGTATCCCGACGGTGCGTTGCCAGGAAAGACCCTGCCCGGGTTCTTGCGACAGCAGAAGGAAAGAAAAATTCGTCTGCACAATATACACGTCCCGGAGACACAACATAGCCCCAAACTGGATGTACTTATGAAGATGACACAGCAGTACACAAACAAGGGACAAAAGGTTGTCATCTACTCGGTTTGGACCTCGGAAGTCCTCACCCTCCTCCGTAGTATGCTGCGCCGTGCGGGGATCACATTCAGGACCATTGATGGGACCGGGTCTGCTGCGGCGAGAGAAGACGCCAAAGCAAAATACAACAACGACGAGATCCAGGTCTTGCTGTTGTCCAAGGCTGCAGGGACTGGACTGGATCTCAAAAATACGAGTGCCGTGATGATTGTTGAGCCGGATTGGAATGAGGCAGCCATTCAACAGGCCATCGCCAGAGCCGTCCGGGCAGGCTCACACGACGGGGTGAATGTCCCACGCCATGTGGATATCTACAGGTTCGTGGCGGTGTATAATCCAAACGTCACGATTCCAAGTGGAAGAGCAAGTATGACCGCCGACGAACATTTGTACACGCTGTCCAAGGAGAAAATGAGGCATAATACGGAGATGATGAAGATCATGCAACAGGTGAGCAATGACACAGTACGATGCGGTGGGAACAGTCCGTAAGACAAACACTATCTGATATTACATCCAACTCGTTTCTCGGTATACTGATACGCATATCCCGGGAAACGAGTAATCATCTACACTGTCTCTGAAAGACCACGGCGTGGGGCTTTAGACGGTATATATCCTGGATCCTTGCCATTTTACCACATGCCTGGCCACCGGCGGCGTATCGATGCCATGCCTGATCTCCTCTGACCACCACGGAATCCGCCGTTGCCATGGCAAATAGCGAATAGTCCACGTGGCCGAACACCATCTCGGATGTAACGCTCGTTCCCGGTTGGAGAAGACACATAAGCATGAGCGGGGCTCGTCGCACAGTGGTGACGTTCCCCATAACCTCGCGAATGGCCTGCGGCAGCGTCTCCTGTTTGGTTTGCCTTGCATCCACAACAAACGGGTGCGTGATCCCCAGGCCAGGATGGTCAAGCTGCATCCCGAACAACTCTCGGATGTAGCTGGATTCGTGATTCCAGGCGTCTTTGTGACAGGTATCCTGCACATCGTCTACAGGTCTTTCCATCATAGGTGACTTTTTGCTCAGTGCCTCATGCATCACCAACAGGCTGCCATATGCCAGGGCTCCGGGATCGTCGGTGGATTTCTTACACTTCTCCAGCGCCAGTCGCAACTTGTCTACGTGGTCCGCTCGCGACGGTCCGTCCGACGGTGGCAAAGAAGCCAGCGAGATGTACTCACGAAGCACGGAACACGCATTCTTTCTGACGGCATACTGGTCTTTGGCCACGTGCTCCGTTTTGAGGTACGCAAGCAGGGCCGGAATGTAGAGCAGAAGCAAGGTCAACATGGAAATCCCATGAAAGTGTGTTTTTTTAAGCCTATAGTCGTTTTTTATAATCTGATGAATAACTATTAATGAATATAACGTTTATTGGATCGGGGAGGTACTCTGACGTCTTCCGAATCCAAGACGGGCGACATACAGTGATCATGAAACTGTCGTACTATAGAGACAACACCATGGCCGAATTTGCCAAGGAGTTACGTGCTGGTCACGCAGACACCGCCAAACACGTCAAAAATAGAGACTCGATCATGGTCAGCAATGCGTTTTCGAGCATGACAAACGCACTGGTCAACGGCTACAAATCGCCCCACTTTGTATACATCTACTGCAGCTCCGACTGTCAAAACATGCCACAGAAGCTCGCACCACTCATCCCGTCTCGAATGAAAACATCGACGTCAACACAGCTCAAATACAACAACATCTGCTTCATGGAGCAATTCTCTAGCGATATGACCAAATGGCTTCGGGGAAGATCGAAAACCCTCACAGATACCAACGTCTGTCAGGCCATCTTCGGGGTGCTCTACACGCTCGCACTCCTCCAGCACAAGTACCCGGGGTTTCGACACAATGACCTGTCAACAAACAACGTTCTTGTCAAACGAACCACAAAGCCACAAACCATCGGGTACGCCATCAACGGGTCAAAGTTCCTGGTGACGACTCCAACCATCGTTGCCCTCTCTGATTACGACTTTACACATGTCCCAAACCATAAATCTCTACAAAACGAACGGGTCGTCTCGGGAAAGTACAAGGTGACTCAGACACCCAACCCAACCTATGACACACACTTTTTCCTCAAAACCGTCCTTCGAAACATGCAAGGCAAGACCAAACAGCTTCCCAAAACGATATCCTTCCTCAAATCACTGCCATTCAAAAGCGATGATCGACTCGATCTTCAAAGGGTTCCCGGGATGGAGCCTCACGTGCTGATCAAGCATGCCTACTTCAAGCCCCTGCAAGTTCGACAATTCCCCCAATCCGTTGACGTGTACTCTGCCTCCTAGACAACGGGAAGATCGCAAACGAACGACAAACAAGCAGCAATAAGATCGCAAGATGTGTCTGTGATCTCATTGCCGTGTCGTCAACAAAGTACCAACCTCGTGGATCTGAATGTTCTCATCAATGTTCTTCAACGTGTTCCGGTACGTGAGCATATCGTTTGCCGTGGTTTTGTCGTGACGAACGTGGTGGAATTTCCACGTGTTGCCGTGATACGAACACTCGATGATGCTCCCTGGTGGAATATCGATTTTCATCTCAGCAACACAGACGTGCTCCTTCCCACCCTGGTCATACACATGCAAACCGTCTTCCTTGTACAGAAAATCGACGGTATGGTCGCCGGCGTTCTTCAGCTTGTACATCTGTCGATGCCGTCCCACCGTGATCCCAAGCCGTGCTGGTGTGAGGATAATACCGTCAACATTGTGCTGCAAACTTGGTAGGTATTGCTGGTACTCCTCAAGCGTGTTGTAATACGATTTTAGCCTGAGCTCCACTTCGCCGGGGCTGTGGCGGTAACAGTGCATCGATCTTCTGAGGGCCTCCAATCGATCTTCTAACGGATCACGGTAGACGGGAATGCCCCCAACAACGATCGCATCGAAACCCATCCACACCCACTCTCCCGCGCTGGTCCGCACAAGTTCGCCATCCAAGACCGTGCCCTGGTACCACACCCTCGGACACTTTTTCAGCGGAATCACGTAGACATCCCAGGCCCTGGAGATGAGCGTGACCAGCTTGTACTCCCCGAACATGCAGACGGTCAGCAGCATTCTGTACCCATCGGTCTTCTCGCAGATTTTGTACTCCTGCCGTCTGATCACATCGAAATCGCTCTTCTCGATGCTACAAGGATTGGGTCCAGGAAATCGATTTTTATGATGCGACAAGCCGGACCACAAGTCGGAGACCTGCTCCAGGAAGTTCGATTTGTGGGGTTCGACCAGCACATGTGTCGAAAATCCCCCCAGGACGGTCACGGGCTCTGTTTCCATGATGATAGCGCTTTTATCGAACTTCTGATGACCCACCCACCCTCTTTAAGCCACTGGTCACTGTTCATTCACCACCCCGAAGGATGCCGTCACGTCTGGAACGGAAATTTGCTGGTGAGCCGCGATGGTCTGAATGGCATGTTCCCGCTCCGCTGCTTGTTGCTTTGCATATGATGCAAGGTTCAAACACCCGATCCCCACCGTATTCATGCTGCCACCGACAAACGCGATGAGCCTCACCCGCGAGTCTCCGAAGATATCGCTGCAAGCTGCATACGACACAATTCCTCCCGCGGTAATGATCACCTTGCTTGCTACTTCCAAGTGCTCGGAAACACGCCGCCACGTCCGCCGTTCTCGCAGCAGGGTCGGGACGTCTCGGTGTGTATCGTTTATCAACGTCTCACGAAGATCCTCCATTATACAGTAGTAGATAGATATTCATGAATTCGTGTCCTGGCATGAATTCGTGTCCGGGTTCCACCTGGTTGATGTATCGGGACACAGGAGGTTTGTCATGTCGTCGTAAAACGCCTGCACAATAATCGCATGCCGAATGTGAGTTCCATAGGGCATGGCACGCGATTCGATAAACCCGTACGGCCAGAAATGGGTAATGTTGTCAACATGCATCACGGCATCAGGTCCATCAAATTTCTTCATGATGCGATTCACTCTGTCACCCGTCCAAACACCCCCGTCACCCGTCAACGCATTCCACTGGTCAGAATACCTTGTGCAAACAACATGGGCAAATTCGTGGAGGAATATTTCCAAATTTCTGTTGTTCCCCATGATGATCGTGCCTTCTCCGGCCCCCCAATTCCATCCTCCGTTGGAAGTTCTCCAGCCTTCTGCACCATAGCTGACAACACTCGTGATCTGCAGGCGAGTATACTTATTGTACAGCTCAGTGGCCTTGGCTGACCACTCCACCAGATCCTCGTAAATGGAGCGGTTGTTGTACCCCTGAATCCATTGTCCGTTCTCATCTTTACACGAGGCCTCGTCTATGGTGAAGACCACATTCCCACCACGTCGTGGTCTTTGCTGCTTTGATGCTGTACACACGCTTCCGTTCCAATAGGGTGCAGACGAAGGGCATCGACACCTACCCGACTTGGTTCGCACGAGGTTGCTTTTACATGTAGGAATAGGAGGCCGTATGCACAGCGTCCCTGACCAACGAGGGAGGTCTTTGGGACATCTGCACCGACCCTGACTCGTCCGCACCGTATTCGCCGGACATCTCTGGACCTGCTGGGGGCGTCGAAGGCGGGGGTTTGTTGCCACACAGCGGCGCAACCCCGGGTGGTAATACGGGAGTTGTCTGGGGCACCGGCACTTTCCTTGCTTGTCTCTTCTCAGATTGCCAGGGCACTGCATATCTATACGAGGGGAGAGATAATTTAGTTGTCGTTATCCTCATCCTCGACGTTTGGCACCCAGAACACCTTTGCTGAGCATTCCTGGGGACACTCTTCGTATGCAACGATTTTCACCTCATCCCATACCGCCTCCTCAAAGTCTTCCGATTCGTTCAAACAGATCTGACACGCCAGTTCCACATTCTTTGCAACTTCAATCGTTTTTCCATACGATACAAAGGTTCCAAACGTCCGGTCCTTGTTGTACAGAGTAGCTGTCGCTTTGAAGCAGTATTTCCTCGCAATATGGGCTCTTTTGGGTGCGTTCATTGCCAACACCAACATGACCCTACACCGGAAAATTATTTGGGATTTTCTGATGTGCTTAAAGAAACATTGAGAATGGTGTGTCAGTATCCATGATGACAGACGTTGTTTCGAGTATTGCTGCGGGCGTTCGTGATCCTCAGACAATCCACCCCTGTATTGCAGGCGTCTTAGCCCGACCCCAATTTATACAACGCTCTCCAGAATGGTACGAGGTGCGCAAGGGACTGATCACGGCAAGTGATGCTGGAGGAGCACTCAACATCCCCGCGTTCAAAAGTCAACGGTATCCTCGTCGAGACTGTCTCCGCCAAAAAACAAGCGGAACGTTTACAGGCAACCACATGACAAGACACGGCCAAAAGTATGAGGATGATGTCAGGGAGCGGGCCATGCTTGCACTGGGGGAATCGGCGTGGGAGGTTGGCTTGTTGGTCCACGAACGATACCCGTGGCTTGGAGCCAGTCCGGACGGAATATCCAGCACAGGCCGTCTCATTGAGATCAAGTGCCCATACTCCAGGAAACCGAGCCCCACCAGCGTTCCTGCAGTGTACTACGCTCAGATTCAGGTGCAGTTAGAAGTCGTTGGTCTCAATCAGTGCTATTTTATTCAGTGGATGCCTGAATGGTTGGCACCCGACCAGCAGGAAATCTTTAGTATCCAGGTGGTAGAACGAGATCGCCAATGGTTTGCTGATCGGGTGGACGCCCTGAAAGACTTCCATAGCGAACTCATGGTCATGCGAGCTGCCTATGTCCCTCCACCCCCTCCACAGTGTCTTGTCGAGCCCGATTTATACGTTTTCTGATCCGAAAAAAAAACGGACGGTACTCCAACATGCCCCCAAGACCCGCCAAGAAGACCACTGCCACCCGCAAGCCAGCTGCCAGGAAACCAGCAGCGGCCAAGCCAGCAGGACAGAAGAAGATGCAAAAGATGGCCACGGAGCTTCGCAAGGCTGCCACGGTCCTCATGCGTCACTCCAAGCAAATCCGTGCTTCGTCCAAGTAGATGATGCGCGTTCGTTTACCAATAAAATTGTATCCTTCCATCTCATGAGCGCCGTGCCATACAAAACCGTTCAGATCACCCAGCAGGGATTCGGAGACGTTGTGAAGGATACCTCTGCCAAACTGTTCGTGGTTCCCATTGATCCCCCCGTGCGTATTCAAACAACCCCAGTGGTCCTGACGACCAGCATCGAAGATCCACAGGTGCCCTTCGTCTACATACAAGGCGACCAGAACATGATGACCTTCTTCAAACAGACGGAACAGGACATCGAGGACGTCTGCATCTCCAACAAGAAGCAATGGTTCACGCTGGCCAAGGACCTCGACGATGAGATCCTGAGGCGAGGCTACAAATCGTTCTTTTCCGACCAGGGGTACAAGGTGAAGGTTGCACCGGACGTCCCCTGTTTCGATGCCAACAAACGGCCCATCGGAAGGGAAGACGTCCCGGAGAACTCTACGGCCCGCATGGTGCTGGAGATGAACAGGATCTCCTTCGGACGACACGAGTTTGGTGTGACGTGGCAGGTTGTGCAGCTGCAGTTGGTGCCCGTGCAGTGCATGATCCAGGACGACGATCCGCCAGAGGACCCCGTAGATACTCATGACGATATCAAGTCGGAGATTGATGCCGACTTCATGTAAAAATATATGTATTGCTCTGGTACAATGCATCTGTACATCTTCCTGATCACTGCCGTCATAGCATCTCTACTCCTCTACCGCTTCCAGGAGTCTTGGCGTCCCTTTGCATGGTACGGATACCCTGGAACACGCAAGGGCAGCGTCGGGTATCAGGCCCGTGGGGACTGGTGTGGCGTCACCCCTGCAACCAGGACTGTTGACAAACCGATCCCGCTCATCGCCCCGGAGAATTGTCACACCGGATCTTGTTGATTGATCAGTCGTCTTTCAAATTATCATCAAAACATCATGATTTTCACGTGATGGTTTGATAATACGTATGTGTCTGCATGGAAAAAGCATGCATGGATCAGTTGAGATCCGTGGGGCAGTCGAGGGGACGGCCTTCCACTTGCTGGTCGATCGAGGACTGGTTCCACGGCGAGACGGCATTGTTCTTGGGGATGGGGATCTCCGACCTGATATCCCTGGAGATGTTCCTCTTGGTGCTCATGGCGCCAAGGGTGACCCACCGGGAGGCATCGATGAAGTTCTGGCCGGCAAGCTCCTTCGGGTCGGGAGCAAACTGTCCGAACCCGTCATCAGCAGGCGGCTTGGGCAACATGTTCGCAGAGGCCGAGCATGAGGTTGGCTGACCCAGGGACGCCTTCAGCAAGGCTCCCTTCGTCTCCTCGGGGTTGATGATGCGTGGTGCTGGCTGTCCTGCCGGGGCATAGGTCACCGGGGCCTCCTCCAACGGGGCATACGATTCCGAAGAAGACCTACTGCGGATGATGAGGATGAGCAAGATGACTGCACCAGCGGCGAGAAGAAGATGAAGACCGTTGTCCATTATGTTAATGATCTGAGAGAATTTTTTCCGCCAATTTCGACCCTGACATGACACTTAAAGAAACCAGAATGCCCGGGAAAGCATGTCCACCCATCTCACCGAGGTTACATTCAAGGACGCCGTGAGGACGTTCATCGAACTGCATGACGAGATCACCCTGTGCACCAAGGGATTGAGAGATCTGAAGAAGAAAAAGCAGGATCTGTCGGATGCCATCCTTCGGTTCATGAAAGATAACTCCATCGACGAGTTCCAAGTACCGGACGGCAAGCTCTCCAGAAAGACCAGCAAGCGCACGGAGGGTGTCAAAAAAGATCACATCATCAACTGCTTAAAGAGTTCCTTGGGAAGTGACGAGCAAGCAGAAGCCATCCTGCAGATGATCAATGCGCAACGGAACACGTTTGAAACGGAATCTCTGCGCCGCTCGGTGCAAAAAGGCTAATGTGTGCAAGGTGGCAACGTTCCTAGCAGAACATAGACATATCCACAGCGTCTTTCGTTCTCGCCATCTGCCACATTACACCAACGAACTCGAAGCCGACCTCGTGTCACTCCAAACAATCCAACCTACTGCCGATCTGCCCCCGTTGATCAGCGAACCGTACATCTCCGAATACGCCCTCTACCTCCAGAGCCTCTCCAGGCACGTGCTGCTGGCCCACTGGTTTGCCCTCGTCTACCCCTACATACAGATCCCTCACCAGGGCTGTCTCGTGGAGGGTCTCGTGCCCGATACGTGGCTTCAAACCAGTGCCTACTTTCACGTGGAAGATGATCTTTGGGTGCGCAAGATGTACGAAGATGAGGTGACAGGGTGGAGGTCTTTGGAGCGGTATGAGTTTTTTGCAGAGAGTCCGGAGGTCTATGTGCGTCTTCAAAAACTCTTTAGTCACTTGTAACTTTACCCGTTTGCGTCTATCCGAATCAAAAAGGGGAGCCTGCGTGTGGAAGTTGTTGACAGCAGTGGGGACCTGTCATGGCTTATGAATCAACTGATTTCTAATTAATACCTGTAGCATCAGTAAGTAACACATGCAATACAGTCCACCAGCACATTACCAAGGTGCACCCCGTCAATCTCATGTACCAAGGGTGCTCGATCCATCTGTCATTAACGAGGCATTCCCTGTGCCGGCAGAAAGACCGTTTCGAGGCAAATACAAACTCGTTGATACAAATGCTGAGAAGGTGATGCAAAAACTCCTTCCTTCTGCCGTCTATTGGAGGGGTGGCTCATACGGGAGCGTGTTCAGAGTCCCAGTGAGCTCTGACATGCGGCACTACAGAGACACCCTTCGGTTTTCGGTGGGAGAGTCCCCGTTACCTCCGAGCGGTTCCACCATCATTGTCAAAGTGGCAAAACGAGAGTACGGAGAAACCAACAAAGCCTTCGTTGCCCGGAGCATTCGAGAGGCGAAGGCACACCAGTACATGCTAGAACGAGCCCCGCAATACGTACCAGCCCTGTACTTTTCGGGCATCGATGTCAAACACATGCTCGCCATCACAGGAATGGAATACGTCCAGGGTGAAACGTTGAAAGCCTACCTTGCACGTCATCGAATGGATGCCAACCTGCTGGATCAGCTCAGGGACGCCGTGGGAATCATGATGCGTGCTGGATTCATTCATGCAGATTTGCACGATGAAAATGTGCTGGTCCAGATGCAGAACGGGCGTCCTCGCATTAAAATCATCGATTTCGGCTTTGGGGTCTACTTGTCAGAGACACACCGGACACGCATGGAACCACACCTGCGCCGAAACAACCTGCACGGGGCGTGGAAATCAGTAGAGCCCCATGTGGACGCAGTGCAGCAGAAACGCATTCCGGGTCTCACGTGGTACAACCCCAATGCGAAAGCCTTGCGAGCCTGGGAATCGTTAATGAAGCCAACGTCATCCCCAGCTGGTGTTCTCAACATTTCTGCTGCATCATCTGGAGCATCCAGCGGCAGCAGCAGCAGTGGTGGCGGTAGTCCTCGACGACCAAAGAGAGCACGAAGAGTTCCGTCCAGATACATGTAGTTATTTTACACTTTCAGATGATTATACGTATACCGCTCGTTTGTAACAATGTCAATCACGCTCCTGTGTATCCGATACTGGTTATGTCCGCTTTGGGTATAGGGTATAGGGTGCGCGCGTTTTCCGACTTTTTTCCGGAAATCACACGTGACCACCGTCATCATCTTTGTCACCCCCGTCACCTCTACAACATATTCAATTGATTCAAATTCAATTCAAATGCATATGTTCTCTTTCGAACAGGGGGCTGCTGCCGGTGTGGGGATGGGAGAACGGAGAGCGCTCAATCGTCTTGCGAATGTATGGGTAGTCGTTGTTTCATTTCGAGATTCACAGCGTTTGTACATCTCCAAATCAAAACGACTAACAGGTGTTGATATCAATGTACACGCATCGGATACAGATGGATGGGAGCAGGTGGGAGCAGATATCGTCTCCTGCGACCCAGCACTCCAACGACTCTGGCCAGCATGTCCCAAAAAGGATGGGGCACGGTGCATTGACGGAATATTACAGTTCCTGTGCCGGGTCCGACTTGTTGGCAGTGTACACATTCGGATTTCGGAAGAAGAACCCAACAATGAGAATGAGATAACAACTTAAAGACGACAACAATCAGTAACCATGACACATGCACCATCAACACATCTTGCCACAAACCACCATCCTCCGGGTGGTGAATGCCTCATGGAACTCGCTCTGGGACACACGCATTGGCAGACGGCCTCTCAGGTCGCTGCGAATCGACGCGCAGGTCATCGGCAAGCTGTTTCAGGAGCTCATGACCCACCAACTCCACACCGTCGATCCCGTCATGTGGCCAGATCCCCTCGCACCCAGGTCCGCCAAAGACCCCGACTTTAATTGCATTGACGCCAGGTACTCCTTTGAACTCAAAATGTGTTCGCAGAAAGGCAGCAGACACGTCTACGGCAACAGGTGCTCATCACCAGGCTACATGAGCACAAAGGGAAAGTCCAGGGACTGCTGGATGATGACGATCAATTATACAGATACGCGAATCAATCTAATCCGCTTTGGGTATATACACGGAATAGATTGGGTCGGACAGGGGAGCGCCTCGGGAAACTCTGCCAGGCTGAAGGCGCATGTCTACGACGCAAAACTTCGAGTTGTGAAAGGACCCTACCAACTCGAAGCTGACCCCATGATTCTACGGGGTGTTGGGGAAAAAACACCGTATACGTCCGTCAAAGATGCACTGGAAGCTGGTCACCCAGAGGCCAGAAGATTCGTCGACGCCAGTTTTTATTAGCACTACTTTTTACCGATCCGCTTCACTTTGAATGCCGACTTCTTTGTCACCCGGTCGTTCTCATCTTCCTTTTTCGAGTGCTTGTTCGCAAAACTGTGGTATGCCGGACACCCAATCTTAAAGTTCTTCGAATTGGGGCCACGGAGGGGGGCCTTGTACCAAAAAACGTTCTCTTCCAGCTTGTTGCTCTGTGTCGTGTTGTCCACCACCAGTAAATGGTAGTCCTCAGTTGTGTTGTCCATGATGCTCTGGAACATGTTGAACGTCGGAATCACGCCGAAGAAGTTCTTATACAGACGCTCCCTATCTTGTACTCCAGGCGTTCGGGTGGTTATCACGTAGTCAACGTTGCTCCGGAAATATGTTGGCAGGTCCATGAGGTACTGGGCGGTAATAACCAGCATAATGCCATAATGACGACCGTTAAACATAAGCTCTCTCATTTGCTTGGACACGAACAGCGTTTTATTGAAAGCAAGGTCGTCAAGCACGATAAAGATATTACGCATGGTTCCTTCCTTGGCCAGGCGTTTCTGCTTTGCAATGATGGTGTCAATCACATCAGGACGCCAGTCACTGTAAATATACGCATCAGGAACACCACACGTCTGCTGGAAAAAACCCGTGGCCTCCTCCGTGCTGCTTTTGAGGATACCCATCGGGATGTGGCGTTTGTGGTATAAAAGATCAGCCAAGACGACTGATTTTCCAGAATTCCTCTTCCCCACGATCAAAAACACCCGCCTATCATCAGTCTTGGCCATGTCAAATTTCTTCAGTGCTAGTGTACTCATGAGCCTCTCCAGTCTATTAAGAAAAAATAGGACCTCTCCTGACGTGGATTTTTAATTTTTTGGAGCAAGATGGCGGATGTTTTGTGTCGTCTTTTGGACCACTCGAACGACTACCACGTGCCCTGCTGTGGAAGATTCAGAAAACGATTCGTCTTCTGGAATGAGAACAATACTCAAGTGTGCTGCGATCAGTGTGGGGATGCCAACAAACCAAGCTACCAGATCTACAAGTACACCTACCAGCTTGCCATGAAATATGATGACGTGAAGCATTTTCTTCCGTATCATACGGACGTCATGTCATACGTCTCCAACGGGGCACGGGTCACTCTGCTGCGGCCCTCGATGCGTATGGCGGGGCAACACCAGTGTCTTTCCTGTTCCAACGTGGTGCAACGACGAAACTGTTATTGCAGCGTGCTGTGTCTATATGACGATCTCCTGATCACGCACGAACACACGGATGAACATACCCCCAGTCTCTTTCGCAAACACGTACAGCAGCAGACAATCACCGTGGCTCCACCACCACCTACACCAACGGGCCGTAAGCGCGTCAGCAGGGCAGCGGTGGTGAGGAGGACCCGAGACAGGAAGAACGCCTCGCCCACACCGTCGCCATCCCTGTAATTGCTGCCTCATTTGAATGAATCGTACAGTCTGTAAAATCGCTGAAGCTCAATATTTGCCAGTCTGTAGAGCCATTTACACCGTTCCGGCTCTGTGCACATGTCAACCGCAACCTGGATACGTGCAAACCTGAACGCCGACTTTTGAGCAAGCGGTGACATGTCTCCTATTGATGCTCGTGAATTAAAAATGTAACATACCTCAATAATCATGTCAATCACCAATTCCAAGGACACCTACTCGAATCTGCTGTATAGATCACCCGTTGGCAGGTCGTCCAATAACTGCTATGCCTATGCCATCGACCATTACGACACAGAACAGGGCAACAAACTGCAGCCGGGCGAACTCTCGGGAAAAGACTCCCCGATTGACCTGTCAAACTGCGCAGACCTGATAGAGAGAGCCATCAACGATGCAAAAAGCATGGGGTGGACACTCACGCCCAGCAACGTCAATTCCAAGTGCTCCAAAAACCAGTACCACGTCATGGCCGTCCTCTCGCCGGATCAAGATTATCATTGGTACCGTCATCATAAACACGTCCTCTACAGAATCCAGACTCCAAGGTCGATACGGGCCATCGCGCGTGAATTTGGCGTCCCGGAAAAGGATGTCCATATCCCAGGCGATCCATCCAAAGCCAACGCGGGTGATCTCGTGCTCGTCCGAAATGCACACGTCTGGTCACACAAACGCGGACTGTCGGAGGAGGGACCGTTGCTCAAAGATGCATGCGGCAAGTTCATTAAGAATCCCGCAACAGCATGCAGAGCATACCCCGGACTAGACTACTCTGTCGTGTGCAAAACCTTCTGTCTCAACAAAGCATCCGCCAAAAATAAATAAATAATGCTAATATATTACACATGGACAATCTGAGTAACAATGTCGATCCCTACACGTTTGAAAAGTTCCCCAAACGGTTTGCTGTCACCATTGGCAAACAGACCCATAACGCTCGTCAGTTGCTGCGTGCTGCGCGTCATAGCGGCGGCGAAATACGAGATATGTACAGACAACCAGTCGAGCCTCATATCCGCCACAATATACTGACAAAGACCGGGATCGTTCCAAGGGAAGCGGTACCATCACACATCCAGGATGAGCTGATTAGACACGGGCGCAAGATGGGACTGACGGAGGAAGAAATCACGGGACAGGTCAAATACCTCACCAGGAAAACCATTACAAGGCTGCGGCGACAGGCTGCGCGGGAACTGAGGAGAAGGCAAGGACTGACCGTGTACGATCACAACCCACACCATCAGGGACCTCCGAAGAGGCAAACAGATGGTCTGCGTAGGGAACTGTTTTAAAATGATTTTTCTGAATAATTAACGAACGAATCCACGCTGTCCTACACAACCCGCAAACTGCGCACTGCCAGATAATGTACACTGCTCCTCCAAATCCGCAACAACGGCACAGTGTCTCTGCAGCGCCTTGAAAAAGGTCTGGTCGGGGTTGAGCAGCTCGTCGTCGGAAGAGGACTCAAAGTGGATGATGTGGAAAGGCTTGCCGTTTTTGACAGTCTTGGTGTGTTCTCCGACCATCTGTTCGATCACGGAGGCCCGGAGAATCATCACCTTGCTCTCTTTAATGCTTTTGATGGGGATGTATCGGCTCATCGACGACCCCTCCGGCACGACGTTGTACACGTTTCCGGCATGCCCCATGGGTTCCGAAGAAGATACACTCTGGACCCTTGCCTTGACTCGTTCCCAGTCCACCTGAGACAGGGGGTACACGCCGTATACAGCATCACGGCCACCGTCAATGGCACCAAAGATAAAGTCGGCAGAAAACCCGTTCCTGGCGTCCACGATCACAACGTACTCACCGTCAGAGTACATGTTCAAAGCATCTCCAACGCTGTTGATGATGTGGAAATCCATCACAAGATCCGCACGACGAGCGGCAAGTTGCTGCAGCTTTAGAAGGGATGTTGTGCACTGCAGACTGATTTCGTCTGTATGAGTAACCACCGCGAAGATGATACGCGTCTTGGCTGTTGTTGCTGTTGTCGCTGCCATGCTCTGAGTTACAAATCGTATTTTTTATCACCACAATGAACGAGGGTGCCACACGCTTCTCCTCCTGCTGGTCACTACCACATGGTCATCATTTCGCGGTGTGTTGCCGGTGGTTTGGTCCACAAAGCTGCTGTTGCTGTCGGTGACGGACGTCTCGGGACAAATCTCGCCCTCCTCCGAGGTCTGGGAAGAATTCGCAGAGTCTTCATCCTCCAGCATAAGCAGTTCACCCACAATTTTCATCGATTCACGGAGCTCTTTCATGCATTGTTCGAGTCGGTAGGATTGGAAAGCACACAGACCAAGCGCGACGAGCCAAAGCATGGTGATCTTGTTGGTTCACGGCCAAACATACTTCTTTAAGCCCCTAGCCGGTGAATGTAAATGAGAATCGTTCTCGCACGTCACCGGAATACGTGTGGGTACCAATGTGACACATGGTCGATGCAATATCGGCGTAAATGGTGCCTCCAATTTGCTGGAATCGACGACAGAAAGCATAGTCCTCGCTGAGATACCGCTGTGAATCCTTATCAATCATGCAGTCCATGATGGCCACATACTCTTTGACGGGGTGCTTCCCCGGGTTGATGTCATTCACGCATTTCAGCTCCGGGTACTTTTCTTTCATTAACGTGATCACATCACGGGGAATCATCATACAGCCAGTTGCCGTATCCAGGACTTCAACAAACCCATTTTCCACCTTTGTATCTTTTTTAACGATATTGATGTTAAAATCAACGACCTGCGATTGGATGGGCTCCGTGGACCCTTTCTTGACCTGTGCCCAGTTATACGACTTTTTGGGGTACACACCAGACACCACAGAGTTTGGGCGCTGACGAGCAAACGGAAGCAATCGGTCGGTGATCATCGAGGGATTGAATGCAAGATCCGCATCCAGGAAGAGCAAGAACTTTGCGCCGGACTGGTGAAACTGCTCAATCAGAATGTTTCGGCCACGCTGAATGAGACTCTCGTTCCCCAACAACTGAATGGCAACGGAAATCCCCTGCTTCATACACTGTCCCTGGAGCTGGAGTAAACAGGCAACAAAGGCTGCATTCAATTTGCAACCATACGCTGGCGTTGCCACATAGAGTTCGGCCATATGTGGAAACGCGAGATTAGATTTATGTGGTACTGACGCATGTATTACCTGTGTTGACGACGAGAATGACGAACAGCATCCTCCAGAGCATCCCGGCGTGCTTCCCTGGCATACCGGGCAAAGGCACGCTCATACATATCAATGACGGTTGCATGGTACTTGACCGGGAGCCTGTCGAGTTCCGGCTTGAGGTGTTCCCGAACAAGCCTTCTGACCGTGGCGCTATCCCCGGCCTGGACTGCACGGACCAGATTTGAAGACGGATGAATGCTCATTATACCTGTATACTTATAAATAAAACTACGACGTCCTGTACCGGATGTTCTTGAATTTGAATGACTGATCCTTGGACGGTGCCCAACTCGCATCCGATCCACCGTACCACATGCTCCATTGGATACCACTGAATTTGTTCTTATCAGATGCATCCGTGATACGCCCATCGCTCAGGTCCAACCTCTTTCCGTTGACGACCAACCAGATCTTCGCATTGGACGTCTTGGGATCGTTCAGCGTCCACCCCATGGTCACAGAGTTCCATTCACCCTTCTTCAGGTGCACCTTCTCCTTCGTGTTCCGCCACAAATCGATGCCAGCATCCGGGAACTCGTTGTTACAGGCCTCCAAAAACTCCCTGCCCTGGTTCTTTTTGATGTTGCCCTGGTCGGTGCATGGATACAAATAACCCACCAATTGACCACCACGCCTCCACATGACCCTGTACGAGGCATCATTCTTTGCGTAATCCTTACCACCAGTGCCATTGTTGACGATGAGCCCGGGCAACTTGCCGCCTTTTACGGGGTCCCAATCTTTGTCCACAAACACATCGTACGACAGCTCGGCAGTGGTCGCAGGGAACCCTTTGAGTTTATCGTACTTAATGTTGACGCCCTGGTTCGAGCGGAATCCTTTCTTGGGAAGAATGACCTCCGCGTATTCCATCCCACCCCTAAAACGACTGGTGTTGCTGGTCCATCCGATCAGGGTGGTAGGAAGCGTTGTCCAACTCTCCCCCCCGTCACTGTTGTTGTCCTGAGCGGCAGCAGCGGCCTTGATCTCCTCCAAAGCCTTGTCCGCCCTCTCAACGTGCTTTTCAATCTTGGAGACGTTGCCGTCCACCTTCTTGAGGCGTTTCTTGATCTTGCCGAGGGTCTTGCTCACCCAATTGACGTTGTTGGTAGATCCCATGGTGAATCGCCATATATTATTTGACGCAACAAGACGCACTTAAAGGGGAGAACAAGTCACCACAATGCATGGATGACGTCGACGATCTTGTGCTGGACAACATCATACGTCTGTGCACCGCAGAGTCTCGAGGCAGGTTGGCATGTGTCTGTCAACGCTACAAACAGGCCGTCAGACGAGTGGACCGGATGCACGGCGCAACCGTTGTGGTCAAAGAGTACACATACCACCAACGAATCAAATGGATTCGGAGTCACGCACCGTCCATCCTCTCCTGCATCGCCACCAAAGTACCGCTGCACAGGCTGCCCGTACTCGATATGACAAACTTACGAGTTCTCAGACTTGCCAGGATCAACGTCAACATCCGAGAACTGCTCGCCATCAAACATCTGCCCCTCAAAAAACTCGAAATGGCGCATCTGACCAGGTGCTTTTACCAAATCGACCGGTTTCAAATGTCACTGCTCAACCACATTCCTCACATTTCCCTGTCGTTTGATGATACGTGGAACGCGGCAGTCCTCGACAATCTGGGGTGTATACAGACGCTGCAGATACGGTGCAGACAGGGGAACTGGTTCAGACAACCCACCGTTTGCATCGAGTCCGTTGGCAAACTGGAGCATCTTTCCGTGATATGCCACAACAAACCCAGGGTAGACGCCTCCGTCAACAAAACAGGACTCAGAAACCTATACTTCCACTGCGACACACTCAGAAACGTCCAACCCATGTACAGGCTCCTTGGTCCATACACGCACACACTGGAACTGCATGCGAAATTGGCCACAGTGTCCACCAGAAAGTTATTCGCAGCATCTCCAGGTCTCACACGTGTGCGGCTCCGGGTTATGAATCTGCAAAATACTTGCCAACCACTCCACACCATCAAACACATGTCGGTCTTTGCAGACATGTACATCTCTCGTGACAATATCCCACAACCCAAGTCGTTAATATGCCCTCGGATTGTACTCTATAAAAAGGAGAAACACCGCCAGACCCAAGATCATCAAAAAAAAGTATTGTGAATATATTATGGTGTCAACCAGGGGAAACAGAAAACGGATAGGAAATGATGAGGAGTCGGTCTACCCAAGAAGATCACCGAGATTCATGGCAAGCCCGGGCAGCAATATGAGCAATATGAGCAATTTCAGCCCGTTCTCGTCACCGGCTGCTGCTGCGACGGAGGACATGCAAGAGAGACGACAAGAGAGACAAAAGAGGCCAAGGAGGAATACGAAGTTCGAGACGGTGCAGTATACGGTGGAACACGATGGTCAGATGGCGTCAACGATTCCAGGGGTGAAGATTTATGCGGACGGGAGGATCGAACCCCCTGAGCATCTGCCTGAACATCTGAAAAATCGCATTAGGCACAGCTACTCCGAGATCCCGTCGTGGAATTTCCGTCGTGCTGAGGATAAATTCCCACTACCACGCATTTATCCCGGTGGATCGTCTGGACGTGTGGGAGGAGAGAACTTGTCGATGTTGGATAAACATGCCCAGAAATTGAGGCGGCTAGAGGCGTATGAGCGTTTGTCACAGAGTGCACCAAAAATACTACCGGCACGGAAAACGGGGGCGCAAAAGAAGGCCTCAAAGGTGAGATCATGGATGAGCAAGAGGAGGGAAGATTTCCCAGACGATTTTGCAGGGTACGAGGCCGAGGTTACCATCAAAAACCCCCGAAACGCTAAATTCTTCCAGGAACATTACGGGAAAAACGCAGAGAAAATGTATGAGGGGATGATGGAGGAAGCGGGTCATCATGCTATGCACAGGGACCGCGAAGACCTCGAACGGGAGCTCATGGTTGCCCGCGAACTGGCAAGGCGGCATCCAACCCCCAGCGCAAAGCAACGCATTCGGACCCTGAGGGAGGCACTCAGTATTCAAAACTCGATGTAATTCGATGTCATGAATGTTACTACTGCTTCCATCGCTTGCCGCAGGAGAGACACTGGATGAAACAGGTCATTGGCTCATCAGCTGATCGGGTTTGGAGCTGGTAAAAACTCGTCTTCTTCGATTTGCACTTGTTGCAGGTGAATGCTCCGTCCGGTGCATTCTCGACGTCCACTGTAAGCTGCTTTCGAAGGGCTTTATAGGCAACTCGTTCGAACACCGGGTTCCACAACTCTGGATTCATTTCGTAGGGCGTCATACTAATAAACTTTTTGAGGGGCAAGTCGCCCCGTTGTATATTCTGTCGTAACGTATCATTGGTCTGCAGGTTATACATGTCCAGACCAATGGCGCGATTTGTGTACACCTGCCGAAACGAACGTCCTTTTAACTCGGTCGTCCATTTCAACGGGATCTTTTCTTTCATACATCTGCGGATACAATCGTTCCACAGCACAATCTCCAACTGTTTCCCCAGACTCTCAGACTCCAACGTCTTTGCAAACCGAGATGCTACCTTGTCTCTTGTATTGTCAGGTGTCGCCATTACTCTCTCAGATCACACGTCTCGTCTTTAAGTGCATGACTACTGTGAGAGACTCTCGCTCATCACAGAGAGACCAAAGATGGGCATATACGGAAGAGCTGCCACAACGACCAGGGCCGCGCCAATCCCGAACATGATCTTGTTCTTTGATCCGTCCATTCTCTTCGACATGACCGCCAGAAGAATACCAACCAACGCAATGAGACCGCCAATGGCACTTGCACCCATACTTCCCACAGTTGCGCCGAAACCGAGCCTGATACTGTTCTTCAGATTCATTATGGTATACGTCAGGTTTTATTCTAATACGAGTCGTGCACATTGTCAACGCCCAACGCAATCAGGTACATAAACAGCATGAAAACAATCATCACAATGCTCGGGACCTTGGCATCGGCATGGAAAATCGTCAGCTCCGACACCAACAAACCGAGCAACACGGCCTTCTGGAGCCTGTACTTCTTCTCCTCAATGATACCCATCAACAAATACGTCAAAGCCGTCGTGAAAATGCCATAGGACAGAGATTTGATGACGTGGTGTCCCCCGAAGACACTCTCGGGGATGTACTGTTCGTACAACATCGGGCTGATCGCTGCGAACAGAGGCACCAGCAGCTTGACGTGATGATACGGGCTCCAACCGGCAGAAAGCAATCCTTGTCCTCCCATTTATACAAGTACGGGAGATTATTATTGCCAGTGTCATTTCATTTGCAGAATGAATTGCGATTGTGCAAATTTGTCAGAGCAGAATCTGCTTTGGTCGAGCGACCAGTGCGTTTGTACCACATGTGCCCGTGTCGTAGAAGCGCATCCCATGGAACAGGGACCCGAATGGTTCGATGATGCGCAAGCAAGGTGTCCCACGTTAGGCCGATATGATGCTTACTTGCCAGATCTACCAGGCGTTGTTTTCGAGGGGAAGAAGAAACGTGCTCGTGATCCACACAAAACCCTGAAAACCGGGCTCAGGCTGGTGGATACTTGCTCCTTGCAACTTGGCCTCACGCCTGATCACAAAATGACAGCTTCTGCAAGGGAAATTTTCACCGATTTCGTTCATGGCCGCAAGAAGACCAAGAAAACGATCCGTCAGCGCGATCTTAAAGTGTACGCGGCAGTGGCAATGTACTTTGGGTGCAAAATCCACGAACAGTCGTGCGACAGACACCCGAGAACCATTCGGGAGATTGCCGCATCGTGTGAAGTCACCTCCAAATGCTGCACGGATGCCATCAAAGAATTCAAAACCGTTCTCTCTGATGCCTGCTATGCCATGTTGCTTTTCCGCACCGTCACCGCCGAAGATCTATTCGTTCGTGCTCTGGCAAGTCTGTCGCTTCCGCCCAAGCAAAAGTGTGCAGTCCAGAAGATGTGCACGGAACTCTACGCCAAATTCAATGATATTCTCGCAGGAAAAACGCCCGAAACGGTTTGCTGTGTGTGTCTGTTTGTGGCGTGCGAACGATCCGGCGTAGACGTTGATAAGACTGATGTCCACAAGGCGTGTGCGGTGTCCAGCGCAACGCTGAAGAACGCCCTGCAATTTTTGAAGATACACTTAAGGAGACCGCCGCTCAAAGAAATGAACATATGAAGGGGGTCTACATCCGATGCACGTGCCCATACGTTCCTCATCCGGACGAATTGATACAATGGGTTGGACCCTCGTTTTACGCATGCCACAGTAGACACATTGATGAAACGAAAGGACACGTCGTGGAAATCGCGAGCCAAACAACGCCCCGTCTCACGTCGTTTCCGTGGCCCGTTGAGATATACGACATTACATGCATGGAGTTCTTCGCAGAGAGCATGATGGAGACAGACAGCGGAATATGCATCAACAACGCAAGATCCATCCCCCACGAACGACACCCCTACTCCTGGCGTAAACAGATTGCTCCCATCTGTCACTATACAAACTCCGTGGAACTCTACCACCCACAAAGCCTCCAAACATACCAATTTCTATGAATGTTACTGTTACATGTAAGAAGAAATCAACGAGTACACGTCATAATGCAAGTTATCCATGGCAATGTCAGCAGCCGTCTTCTCATCGTCGTTCTTGATGTGCGGATCAGCCCAATACTCCAGAAGCGTCTGACATATGCTCATGTACCCCTTCTCGGCAGCAAAGTGCAACGCCGTCCAACCCGTGTTCTCCTGTAAATTTATGTAGGCAATCGTCTCCTCGGGAACATCCTGCTTGCGGACTGGAGGGTGGTCTGTATCAACGGTTGGAATTGGAATTGCCATGATTTCGTGTATGATGGTGTGGTGTGTCATACCCCCCTCCCTTTAAGTATACCACTTAAAGGCAACGTGGGCAACATGTCCCGCCATGAAACGCATCCTCGCCATCGATGTCGGTCAAAAGAATCTGGGGGCGTGTGTCTGGTCTCCGGAAGAGGGGACAGTCCAACGCTGGGCAGTTTGGGAATCAGAGGGAACGTGGGCAGCTGCCGTGTGCGCGTGTCTCCAAACCAACGCCACGCCAGAGTTTATGGAAGAGGTGACGGACGTGGTGATCGAGCACCAACCCTCGAAGAACCCATCCATGACCCGAATTATGCACTACCTGGAGTGTTTCTTCGTCCTCAGCGGGGTTCCCGTGCACATCCAGGACTCCAAACACAAACTGCTGTACGCATCCACAACGCCCTGGTTTCCGACAGACAGTACCGAGCAAGAGTGGACGTATCGATACCGGAAGAAGCTGGCAGTGCAGACCGTCCATTCGTACCTTGTGGCCACGGAACAAACAACGTGGTTGGAGATGTACGACGGGAGCACCAAAAAGGATGACCTTGCTGACAGTCTGCTCCACGCCATGGCCTACCACACCTTCAAACCCGTGACGAACGGCGGCATCAACTCCACCACCAAAGCAACAGGCAGCTCCAAACCGACCAAGTTGATCGCCAGACCCCCCACTGCAAAGCAGGACAGAAACGGGCGATTCTCGGCACATAACGTCGCGTTTTTTTTGAAAGAGTGCCCCACTGCCGACGAGATCCAACAGTGTTTCAGGCAACAGCCCAGGGTAAAAAGGGCATTCAACAAACACTTTGCCTCAATTGACGAGTTTCTCTGCACCCGCAACAAAAAAAAAGCGCCCTCCTCGTAAGGACTATTAATGGATGATACGTTTCAAATTGTATTTAAAGTCGGAACCATAGCACATGTATACTCGACACGCGCGGAAAAACAGATGCACATAGACCAGTGGGTGAGCGAAGTGATGGCGCTGCAGAACTGGACCGGGTGGTACATGTATAGCGACGACCCCCCCGTCAAAACCCGGTTTACGCCCCAAGGACATTGCAAGGGTATCGTCCTGTGGAATGACAACGTGACGGGTTGGATGATCCATAGCATCCCGAAATGGCCCGCAAAAGTGCCCCTCGAAGAGTTGCCGGAAGATACGAAGGATGAATGTCACACCCTTTCCTTCTGGTTCGGAGATGCAGAGGCGCTCAATAAAATAGAGAAACAAGTCGATCTCATGGGAGCATCGGTTTACGCAGGCAAGAGATCACGGGTGTTCAACAGCAGCCACCTTGCCGTGCTCCAACGGGTAAAGCTGGACACCATGACCGACCACGTGGCAAAGAACCCGCATTGGGACCGGGACCTCTACCAGTCACTCGGTAGGTGCTCCGTGAATTCGAGGGCTTCCCTGGACAACACCACCATCGTCCGCAACGTGCAATCCATCTATCTGCCCGGATGGTCCGCGGAGAAGGATTTCGGGCGGTGGGCACTCGGGGATCGGTGGGTGTGTGTCGGAGACGTCCGGCGGGGTAACAAAGAGTTTACGTTCGGTGGTGGTTGTATTCTGCGGTATGATGACGAGTTGGTGGAGAAGATCCGTAAACTGATAGATAGCAAGACGGGTGACGATTACAAATGGTGATGAAGTATCTGAAGCACATCCGAGAGCACCTTGTCCATATCTTGGTCACCGTTGACCGTGTGGACCGGCTTTGAGGTGAACTTGAGGTAGTTGGTGTACTGGAACTCGATGCGTCGTAGGTACTCCCTGTCCAGGCCGTCTTCGCATTGCCTCCCCCTCGTATGTATTCTCTCGAAACAACGGTCCGGCGAGGTGTTGATGTACACGTACGCATCAGGTTCCCACGTCAACAGGTCGTGGTATTCCTTAAAAATGTCCCATGCTGCAGGTGTCATGTGCTCATCGTTGTAGCCCAGCTGACCAAAGACGTGGCGACAGGCTCCCGGGGACCTCTCGACGCAGACAACCTGATGCGGTGCTCCTTGAGGTGGTTCGGGTATAGATCGGAACGAGTGCAACACCTTTAGATTGAATGCGAGCGCCCATTTCGAGGGACAGTCATAGTATAAATCGAGCAAGTCTGCCCACTCATCAATCGGTTCTTCTTTGACGGTGTACCCATGCGTATCCCGCAGCGTTTGTAATACAGTGCTCTTCCCCGATCCGATGTTCCCTTCCACGCAGACAATCATGGTTCTTCTTCTACCATCTCCAGAGTCTTGGTTTTCTTTAAGCGGGTATTGTCCAGCGAAAGTCTGATGGGTTCCTCCCCGTGCAGAGAATACACCTTCTTCTTATACCTCCGGAAATCTGGCGTCTCGGGGTGGTTCTCGGGATAGATTCGGCGCAGTTTTTCGTAGGATATGCGCACAGACTCTGGTGTTGACGCGTAGTCCGTGAGACACTTGGCGAACGACTGGGTCAGGTGGACCCTCGTGGAGCACGGTCTGGTGGTGCACTGCAGCCAGGTTTTGCTCCCTTCGATGGTATGAATCAGTCTGTATGCCTGGTATGCCAATTGCATTGTTTTGTTGACATCATACGTCAGGTTTGCATCGTTTCTGCACCCGGACAGGATGCGGGAAAGGACGTGCTCCAGGGAAAATGCCAGCCATTCGACGGCCATTGAGCAGAATTTGTACAGGGGAAACGTGTCCACGTAGGGGTACTGCTGTGTCCTGACAATCACGCTTCTGGTGTTCTTGTTGTATGCCATACTGTGTCCTAACGGGCTCCGAGAGAACACGATGCACTCACGAAACAGTCGGGTCATGATGTCTGACAACGAGCCCTCCAACATGCGATGGGGCGATGGTGTGGTGAAAAACTGCTCTTCGAAGGTGTCGAGAGCCTCCTCCGTTCCCCACACAATGTGCTTCGGGTAGGGGGTGCTGTATACCGTCCGGGCACAGGTGTACAGTGTGTCATCGTCAATCGTCGAATACGTGTAATCGGTGATCACGTTGTTATCTTCCACATACTCTCGCAGCAATTTGAGGGCTTTTTTGAGGGAACACCGGGATATCTGGACAATCACGGGGCACGGTAACGAGGAGATGTACGGGGCCAAGGCTTTTCCGCACTCGGTCACCGGGTACTCTCGTGTGGCATCCATCATCATCTTGCTGACGGATCTGTAGGGTTCCTGGGCAATACCAGCATAGGTCACAACGTCTCCGAACGTACACACAAACACGGAGACGAGCATCTACTGGTTGCACACATTTTACACGGGCTCTGGTAACGCACCTGTAGCACCGTGTTTTATCTCTGATGGTACGGTAGGAGATGTTGATCAACGTCATGCCCAGTACGAGGAAGACGAAGAAGTACGTGGCCCTCTTCTCGGACGGTAGCAAGACCCACTTTGGTGCCAGGGGATACGGCGACTATACCATCTACTCGAAACGGGATACACGTCTCGCAAAACAGAAGAGAGCATCCTACATTGCCCGTCACGGTGCCACAGAGTCGTGGACAAATCCCAAGGCTGCAAGCACACTCTCCAGGTACATTTTGTGGGAATACCCGACACTCAACGGTGCTGTAGCCAGGTATAAACGCAGGTTTCCAAAGTGATTCATTCGTTACACATCATCTATCTTAAAAGCGAATACAAAAGCAAATAGGACTGGACGTTTGTTGTCATCGGAAGCTGAAAGACGCCGTACAAACACGTTCTCATCGTTTGTGCGGATATACCGGAACACACTGCGGGGTAATCTGCCTTGAGCAGAATACTGTACCCTGGAGCCATGATGGACATCGAATGGATTTTCCAATCGCGCACATCGGTCGTTACCTTGATATTGCTGTTCCCGGCGTTAAACGTAACAATTCCCGATGATGCACCGGAACGCACATACTTCATGACCATCCTGGAATCTGTATGACGCAACGCCTGCGCGGCAGCATGTTGAAGCTCCATCTCACGTTTTTATTTCGAACAAACCAAGCCTAATTCTGTTGTGCCCTGCAGATGGCACAGGTGTCCGCTTTGCTTTTCCATATCATGTGACACAATCTGTGCATTGCCTGCTTGCAACACGGCGTTTGCATCATCCATCTGGGATGACTCCGGGCATCGTGGCAAATCGGACAAAACGATTCTTGGCTGGGAGCGGTGATTGTTGAGGCCAGCGTCATGCGACACATGTAACACATCTCCTCATTTGCCTGCTTGATGATATACTGACCACAAGGACACACCGTCCACAACCACATACTGTTGAGCGCTTCCTGTATCTCTTTGATTGTATCCTCATCGATCGTGAATTCATGAAGAATGAAAAAGTTGTCCTCTTGCGATACACCGACCTCATTCTTCATGCACTCTTCTATACACGGCCTATCCTCGCACGTTGTGACACTCACGTCCACGTTGCAATGGTCGTCTTCCTTGATACCTCTGAGCAAAATCGGTATACCGCCAGGGTTTCTAAACACAAAGGCGTCGTTGGCTTCGCATAATCTGCTCAACGCAGCATACAAACTGTTTACTGACTCTATAAAAACCATACTAACATTCGCAATTATTCATCCGTCTGAGTGATCATCTGCTCTTGTTGCCTACCTGTACCATTTGATGTCCTCTGAATCAAAAACTTGACTCGCGAGACAATCGAGTTGATGTCGTCTCTGCTCAGGTACTTGAACGGACGTGTGGAGTGGACAAAGTTCTTAACGCATGTGGGTTCTCGAAGGACCACTCGACAGTACGGGCCTCCACGCACGTTGTCAAACCCAAACTTGCTCGCGAATTCACAGAATTTGTAGTATTCGTCGTTCGGATCGGATTCTTCTACGATCTCAATCACTCGAATCGGGGGACCGTGCTCCTTGACCCAATTAGAACTCGTCTCCGCCCCAGTAAAATGGTCGTACAGCCTGGTGTAAATGTTGTCCGTGGAACCAACGTAAATCTTCCCGTCTTGCAACAGGAGCACATACGTGAAATACCTGGCGTCGTTCTTCTTCAGCTTGGCATACATGATCTGAATGTTGCACCGAATCACGGCAGACTCGTGCAGGAGGTCCATGTTGACTGTAGACATGCGCTTAAAAGACTGAACGATCCTTTAAGCGTATGTTGACAAGAGAGGAATGCCTGCTTCTGTGCATACCAACAGCAGCAACACCGTCGGACAACATCACCAGCAGCAATGACGACGAGGGTGAAAAGTGTGATAATACGTGGTGCTGGCACTGTTGTCACGAGATCCCGGATATGGTGATCCCGCTTCCAATCGCCTACGATGACAGGAAAAACTCGTGGACACACACAGGGCAGTTTTGCTCGTGGGGATGCGCAAAGGGATACGCATTGGACAAACAAAAACTGGAATGGAGTCATCTGCTGGCCATGTTAAAGAGACACGTCACGGGAAAACGGACCAGGACAGTCCCTGCTCCACCCCGCCGATGTCTCCGAGTCTTTGGAGGGTCCATGACGCTCCATGAGTTCCGAGCCAAAAGTGATGAGGGCATGATCGTTGGTCACCTACCGACACACATGATCCCCCTCCAACAAATCACCGTGCAACAACATATATCCGCACAAACGAACGTCACAGGAGGGAAACAACGGAGTGTGTCCATGGCGAATCGCATGGCAACCACGACGGAGCCAAAGAATGAGACCCTCCGATTGAAACGGCCTCATGCTCAGGTGAAAAAGAATACGGGGCTAGAAATGTTCCTGGCATAATAATACGTGTAATCATCACTCCAGCGACATGACGTCATTGCAAAGCCTGGTGCTGGCTCCTCCACGGACGAAGGGCTCGACGTTCTTGGAATCGCGCACGGCAAACTTGGTCAGGTAGTCGGACGTGTCGGTCACACTCTGCTCATACTTGTACCTGCCCGGCTCGACGGTGCTCTGAAACTGCATCCACGGTCGCTGCCCGGTCTGGTACGCCGACGGACCGGAGAGACTGCCGTAGGGTTTCTCGACCCCACGCAGAATCTCCTGGTGACCCATCCGCAAGTTCGAGCTCGTGTTCGTGTCGGTGCTCTGGTGGAAGGTGCACGTATACGGCAACTCCTCTGGACACTCGTACGGTGAGAATTGGTTGATCACATACCGGAATGGTCGTTCCGAAGTTTTGGCCCTGAGATCTCTGTACTCGTCGTCCCTCAATGATACGGATGCTCCAATAAATTGCGCCATTAACGTCTGGGGAGAATTTAATTTTACAGATTCGTTACACCATGTGCTGCTTCACCTTGGCATGAATTGAGACCGTGTACTTTGTCTTCCAGAGACGCATGAGCAAAAGCAAGGTCTGTGGTGTGAGACCAAACGACCGGGCAACGTCCCCCGTCTTTTTGTAGTCCTTGGCATGAACGCATTGGGTCAATAATGTCCTACACGAATCCAGACCGTCACAGAGCGAGAGGGTTGTGTTGCCGGATTCCAACATGGCCCGGCGGATTTGGTTAATGTTCTTCAGCCTCGCAAAGCGCGCATTGTTCTTCGACCAGACGACCCCAAACGTCTTCACCTTGCCCTTCTTTCGTGCATTCGCAAACACCGTAGCCGTCGTCGTCAAAGGGAAGAAGGAGTACATATCATCACCTCCAAACAGGGCGTCTCCCATAACGTCTGCCCAGCTGTATGCTTCCGCGATGAGATGGGCTCTGTCATCCGGACACGCTGCCAGGTACGAATCGTACACGCCGCCAAATGCAATATTATCCCCACGGTAATCGATATCCGTTCTCCCCTCGAGGGCATACTTGGCGCCCAGCAGTCCCTTGTCTTCGTACTGGTCTTTTTTCGAATACACAATCGTAATTTTGTATTCATCTTCCTTCTCGGCGGCGGGAGTGGCTGATGTTTCATCAGGAACGGGAAGGGGGGCCGCCACCCGTATGTCCTGATACGTTTTCACCGGCAATGTGGCAACTTTTCCAGTCATCTCCTGCGCCACCAGCAGCACCGGCACAATGTCCAGCTTAATGGCGTTGGTGATGTGGGACACAAACGCCTGGTTGGTCGACACAATGGCGTCATAGTCGAACACCACAATGATTTTGCGTCGAAACGTCACCGCAATAGGACTTCTGGATGCGGCATACAAATCGACACCCTGTAAGCCGTTCATGTCGATGCATACGGATTCCATGTTGGCTTCTTTCACTGCCCGGTGCACATCGTCGATAATAACCAAGCCCTCCGGAATCGTCAAAAGACATGTTTTGGGAGCGTCTGTGGCTGTCTGGTGCATCCACGTCGTCAATTGCTCACATACATTATCTCTCGGAACCGTATTATGCTCGACCATGTGATGACAAGAGTATGTGAAAGTAGACCGGTAAAAATTCTCACGAAATTAGTCTACCTCCTCCTTCTCCTCTTCGGGGTGCAAATAGTCTGCTTGACTGCGCTGGTGTACAGAACGTTTTCCTCAGGCGTTCAGTAGGTGCTGTTTGTTAAAGTTGTTCTGACTGATGTTGGTTCGCACTCCTTTAAATACAGGGAATCTTGGCAGACCGTTCTTCGTGTACTCGTAGAACTGGATGGTAACGATATCGCCAATCTTAAAGAACTCTTTGCCAGAGTTGTGTTTCATCCCCTCGGAGATGCCAGTAAACACCTTGAAGGTGACCCGGTGACCGTACGGCGTCTTCCATTCGCAAATCAACGACTTTAGACGCTCAGTTCCCTCATACAATGTAAATCCGACAATCTTCGCCTCGCGCTCCTTGAATTCCTTCACCTTGAGCATATCCTCCGTCCGGACGCCCTGTTTATACGGCGCATTCTTCCGCAACACAATACCCTCGCCATTCCTGTTCCTAATCTCCCGGAAATGCTTCATGATCTGGTTGTGCGAGTTGGCGAGAGTCTGCTGCTCAATGCACACGCTCACCTCGGTGTTCTCCGTACAGATGGGCATCTTCTTCTTCAAACGGTTATAGGTGACGCTGAAATCATTGCTACTTGTCGGGTCGTCAAAGATCCGGTAGGATACCAGTTTCCATTCATCGTCGCGTGGAACCTTCTTTTTGATAATGCTCGAAAGCTTTTGGAAATCGGCACGCTTCGTCCACAGCTCGCCATCGTATGTACCCTCCGGAATCGAGTCCAAGAACCACTGCGGGGCGTGAATGATCAGTCCGTTCCTGCTGTACAACTTGCCCCGAAACGCGATGGCCCGGATTCCGTCCAGCTTCTCCGACATGTAGTACGGCCCCTTGTGATACCGCTCCTGGTACTTGTGAGCCAGCATGACCTCGGGCACGTTACGAGGCTCCTTCTCCTCCCTATTTTCCTCAATCACCTCTTTCGTGTCACACTCCGTCCCCAGGTTCTGGTAAAATTTCTGGAAGGTGGAGGTGGCCATGTACCGCTGGGGTGCAGGCAAATGAGACCGCTCGGCAGACACCTCGAAAGGAACGTCAATCCGGATGCAGTGGGTGGTGGCACCGTAATACCTGGCAATGGCGGCTATTTCCGCGCGACGGGATGCAGACGGGTTCGTGGCGTCCAAAATGATATCCCGCTTGGTCTGCTTCCGTTCCAACAACTCGACAAGACGCTCGTTGATCTTCCGCTTATCGGATTTGTACTGGTCAGAAGACACGATAATGGCATTGGTTTTCTGAGCCAATCTCGCACTGCGCCGTGTCTTTCCGCTGCCCGTGCTTCCAACCATGATGATCACCCGTTGTCCGGTGGGAGATGGACGTTGGTTTTTGGTCTGGGACATCCACACGCCGATCCCCACGTCCCCAAAGGTGTATACGCACCGTTTCGTGGCGGGGTTGTAGATTTTACCCGGATCGCACTTTTTCTGGGACCCGCCGGCAGAAACCTTGGCAACCCTTGGCTTCTTTGCTGCCGTCTTTGTTATCGTTGTCGAGGTGTTGGAATTCGAGTTAGATCGATTCGAGCGTTTCTTCTTGGGGGGCATATTAGTGACACACATTTTAAGTAAACTTCACCGTGCTCGAATTGACGTATTTGACCGTCAGATACCGTGCAATCTCGACCATGACGATGAGCGTGATGATGAACGTGATCGCGCTCTTGATGGCCCTCCCCCAATAGATATAGATCGGCTCGGCGCCGCCAAGGGGTGTTTTGATCTTGAAATTCCTCGTCTCCAAACGCGTAGCACCGGTCAACGTGGAAATAAACGGCATGATAAGGGCATCGATCAGGGTCCTCACCGTATCCTGGAACTGTGTGCTCAAAGCAAGGCCGATCGCAAACACAACCAAATCTTTCCCACCAACAAACGCCTTAATGTCACTCCCAATTCTGCTCAGCATAGTGTCCGCGTAGATATATTTACACACACGAGTTGCTGCTGGGGTCCCACGTCTTGCCAGGACACAACAGCCCCGCAATGTCATCGTAAAACGCCTGGAGAATGATGGCATGCCGCACGTCGGCCCCAGCAAAGTATTCATGGGCCTGGTTAAACTGGTACGGCCAGAAATGCATGTGGTCACATCCCATGGTGGCATCGGGACCGTCGAATTTCTTTACAACTTGATTCACCCTTGGACCGGTCCAGATATTGTTGGTCCGAAGTGCATTCCATTGGTCCGAATACCTCGACAGCAACACGTGAGCAAACTCGTGCAATAGGGTGTCGTACCCCCTCGAGCCCCCAAAACGAATGTCTCCTTTCCCGGTGCCCCAATTCCATCCTGCTTCGGCCGTCGGAACACCTGCTCCGTAGCTGACGACGGCGGTGATGTCTAGTCTGGTATACTTGTTGTACACTGCCGATGCTCTTGACGTCCATTCTCTGATACTATCCAGCAACGGACGACCATCGTGCTCCACTCCCTGAAACGTATCCTCCAGAATCTCGAATACAACACGGCCTCTTCTGCCAGGCTTGGACAGGGCAGCACACGACGTTCCCGTCCATTTGGGGAGTGTGGGTGGACATTTGCACCCCTTGCGTGTCCACAGGAGGTTACTTTTACACTGAGAGGCCGGGTCAATGCACCGTGATCCGTTCCATTTCGGGGCATTCTGGGGACATCTACACCGTCCCCCCATGAGAACAAGGTTACTGGGACACGTGATGGAGGTGACGCATTCTCCTCTTCTCGCGTCATACTTGGGCAGATGTTTGGGACACCCACACGCTCCCCGTCGGTTTCGTTGCATGCTTCTGGGACACGGCTGATCCATGCCAATAGGATGTCTTTTTTTTTCGACGTCCCTTTATAATGGCTCCCATCCAACCAGGTTCCGCAGCAGAAAAGGCACTTTCCATCGAGGCTCTCCGAGCGGATAAACACCGCATCATCAACGCCCTCGAAGAACAGAAACTGAATCCGGTGTACGCGCACGTTGCCTCTGATATCGAGGGTGCGCAGCGAACCCTGGAAACGTTGAGCGTCGAAACCCAAGGGACCAAGGTGCACAGCATCGTCAAAGAAGCCCAGCGAAGGCAACTGGTGGAGCGGTACGAAGACCCCAATAGTGTCCAGATCAATTGGTGGGTGATGGCCCTGTGTCTCATGGCTGTGGCAGTCCTCGTCAAAAAAATGTGTTAATTTAGTAAACCGTTATGGTGAATTCAGCTAACGAAGTCAGAAGCAGCTCAATAGTACAGGAGATGGGCATGAAACCACCAACCCAGCGACGGACAAGCAGCTCGCTAGCACAGGGGTCAAATGGGCAAAGTATCGGCATGGGCTCAGAGAGACCCAGCTCAATCTTCTCATACTCATCAGCACCAAAAAAGAAGACAACCAGCAACAGTAACACAGCCAGCAGCTCGCTAGCACAGGGGTCAAATGGGCAAAGTATCGGCATGGGCTCAGGGATACCCAGCTCAATCTTCTCATTCTCGTCAGCACCAAAAAAGAACACAGCCAGCAGCAGTAACACAGCCAGCAGCAGTAACACAGCCAGCAGCAGTAACACAGCCAGCAGCAGTAACACAGCCAGCAGCAGCAACAGAGTCGGTGGTGCCACCCAGGAACAAACGGGCATAAACCCAACAAGAAGCCCGCCAGTACAGACAACCTCCGGTAGACCGTCTTCTGGTAGTAACAGGGGGCGAGAAGAAGGCTCACAGCCAATCAGCACACCCGTAAGGGCTCCGACAACCTCCGAGCGGCGACAGGAGGGGATGGACAGCTCCGACAACAGTCTGATAACTAATACCAATACAAGGACCCTTGCTGGTATAGGTGCCAATCGTGTTCATAACAATTTGTCTTCAATACTGCAACCGTCACAGTCGACGTGGTCATTGAGGAGGACCTTGGCATCAAACGAGCCCCCGGTGTACACCGCATCACCTCAGACACTCCTCAACAGCCGACATCCGTGTAGCGGTATCATCGGGAAATCCAACCCCTTTGCTCACGACTGTTGGAAGCAACACATCACCGGCATCATCCGTCCACTCATGAGCAAATCCGAGTCGGGCAAATGGGCGTGCGGTGACACACAGGCCCTGGGTGCACACCAACACGTGGTCATCGAACAGGCAAAGATCATTGCTGCAGGAGGACCCCCGGAGACCAATACACACAGGGGGCTCATGGTCTACCAGAACACGGGCAGCGGGAAAACCGTGGTGGCCATGGGGATTGCTGCTTCGTTTTGGAAGACGGCTGATCGGATTTACTTCGTCACCACCAGGGATAACATCCGAGGCAATCCACCCTCTGAATACGCCCAAAACATGCTTCTCTTTTTTCCCGAGATGGTCCCCGTTGTCTTTGCCGGTGCCCCGTTGCCTCCCAGGGAACTGTGGACACGCAGCAAACTCAGGACTCCGTACGGGGATGATGGAATGACCGTCCTGAAGTGGTGCAACACCGTGGGGCAGAGTTTGCTCCAGCGTAAGATGGGATTCCAGACATTCATCAACTTTTCGCAGGATAAACGTGTCGTCCCACTCAAAGAAATCAGAAGACCCGGGAAATGGGTGGTTATCATTGACGAAGCACAGAACCTGTTCAAATTCCCCAACAACAATCGCAAGCAAATCGAAGGTCTCAAGGCCATGCAGAATGCGCTCACACGACCCGAGTACATGAAACATACCTTTGTGTTCCCTCTGACGGCCACACCGGGTGATAACCCCAGGGACGTGCTCAACCTGGTCAACATCGTCCGCCCGTATAACACCCCCCCGATCACAGTGCAAGAGTTTGCGAACAACCCCTCCATCATCAAAGGGCTTGTGAGTTACGCCGATATCCGAGGCGACAAATCCAAATTCGGTACAATCACCACCACAACGAGAGGTATCGGTATGGCAGAGAATGTCAAAGTCCCCTACGATCCGGCGTACTTTGCGGCATACGTGAAGGCAATCAAAGGGTACGGAAGGGATTTGAGCACGTTCGAGGAAGGCAAAGGAAAGCTCTTCTTCGGCAAATCGCGAGAGGGTAGCATCATGCTCCCCAGGAAGATTGTGGAGAAGTACCACACCAACCTCAACACCAAAGGTCCACATCACACGTATGCACCGGGCGGATGGAACACACAGTACGTCCTGAGCACCAAAACCATCAGGATGATGGAGAATATCAAAACCATGCAGGGGTGCCAATACGCCTACGTCCACAGCCAAAATGTGCTGAAAGCCCTCGGACCGGCATTCATTTCTGCAGGATTCGAGATCGTCAACCTCTCCAAGATACAGGGTGAAAGTTTCGAGTCGGTGCGGGCTCTATACGGCAGACCAAAGCCAAGAGTCGTGCTGTACCACCCGGGAAACATGGTGTACCCCGACAATAGCAGAATTGAAGGCGCCTCAGCAGCTGTGCCCAGGTTGAAAGCAGTCCTCCAGCTATTCAAATCGCCAGAGAACAGCCGGGGACAGCTGATTAAGGCGGTTGTTGGCACGCCGTTTGAGGGACTCGACATGTCCTACCTGCGAGGCGTCCACATCCTGGCACCTCTCCCAACCCTGGAAGATGACGAACAAGCCGTCGGACGGGCGCTTCGTTTCTGTGGACACGAGGAAAACGCAAAGACTGTGGCCATCTACCGGTACTTTGGGGTCCCGCCGAAACAACCAATACGACTGTCTCACCTGTCCGCCAGAGAGCAAGCCCAAATTGAGCGGGATGTCAAAGAGTTCCTGAAAATGCATCCGGACGGGATCAATGCACGTGTGTTCGAAGACGCCCGTCGTAGAGGTCTCCCGATGAAAAAGTTTATGGACTGCGTGAAAGCCCACTCGACAGAGTGCGGAATCGACCCAGAGAAAGGGGGTCTTCTCGGTCCCATCCAGTTTGGCGACAAAGTGCGGTGCGGTATCGAGCAATGTGAAGTGGAACTCACAAAGGAAGGAAAACTGGTCATCCCCAAGGAACGCATCGAAGAGAGAATTGTCGAACTTAAGAAAAACGCGCAGATCAATCGTGTCCAATCAAAATCAAAACGCGAAAGGATTATGGAAGAACTCAAAGAACGTCGCAATAACGAAATTCAAAAAATGGACTTTGCACGTGACGTTACAGGTACAACGACTCCGAATCGGAGAGATGTTACAATTCCAAAACGATTATATAACGGGCCGTATAAACTAAGCCCAGTCTTCATCTCCCAATTTGACCGGCGCAGGCACGGGTAATCATTCCTCATCCTGGAAGGCATACTCCTGCAACCTGTTAGGCTTGCTCACCACAGCGGCCTGGCTGATCCTGAAAGATGCCCCGAACGTCTTGTTGACGAACCAAATGGACGAAATCTCACAAATCACCTTGACACACGATCCCTTGGTGAGGTAATCGATGCCCACACGTTCCCTCTTCTCATCGTAGAATTGGGCGTTTGGCTCACCATTCATACCGGCACCAACCTTCATTTTGACGAACGGGGGGTACTCTGGGTTCTTATCATTCACAAGCCTCCTGTAAAACTCGGCAACCATCTCACGAGACTGCTTCTTTCCAAACCAAGCCTCCGAATGCTCCGTCGCCGTGTCGATGAGGTACTCGTCCAGCTCCCTGACCTTGGCCAAAAAGTCCTGCAACCTTGGCTCAGTCTCGTGTCCCCTGAAAGACAACTCAACGCTGTAACTCTGGATATCACCGTTGACGTCGTATGGTGTCACCCCGAACGGAAGCGACATCGTAGGCGTTTGCAAGAGCACCCTACCCTGCTCGCCCGAGATGTAAACGACTTTTCCTCCACGCTTGTTCTTCTCCACGGTGGGAGAGATCACCATTTGTTTTGGCTCGAAATCGGACGTGAGTTGCACCATGATGAATTGTTTGTGATGTAGAGTGGTAGAAGGCCCCTTTAAGTGTCTGATTTGAAAAGAGGAATTCGTCGTTTCGTATCACACACTTAAAGGAACCCGAATAGAAACGAGTAATGTTTTTGCGGTATCACGTGGCTGTGTGTGTATACTGCGTAAGTTGTGTCTCTCTGTACAACTTGTTAAACACGCATTATAATAGTCAGTGCACGTCCTGGATCGCTCTTGGAGAATCGGGATACTGTTCCTTAATCCGTAAAACGCTTGGTGCACTACAGACATCACCCTTAGTCGTTGCTGGTGCCGTAATCGGAGGAGCCCCACTACATCATGCCCCGAGGCGTCAAAACGTCCAGATCAGTCAATAAGGCTGCATCTGGAGGGTCAAATCGCGAACTCAAAATCCGCGACGATGACCAACGGTACGCAATCGTTACCAAGCTGCTCGGCAATAACAGGGTGATGGTCAACCTGGTGGAAGACGGGACACTGCGCGAATGTCGATGCACCATCCGAGGAAGCATGCGTCGCCGTGAATGGATCAGCACAGATAGCGTTGTTTTGGTTGCTCTGCGCGAACTGGCCGGCGATACGCACGATATCATCGCCAAGTACACTGATGATGAGGTGAAAACGCTCAAACGTTTGGGAGAACTGGTGCTGCCTGCCCCAGTGGAAGAGCATACCAGTATCAATCAGGAAGTCGAGATTGTCTTCGAGGATATTGATGAAATTTAATTTACGATAATGCCAGCAAGATGTACGGCACAAAGGCGGCAAAGAAACACCACATGGCACCCGTGGCTTTCTGGCGGCCGTAGACAACCTTGGAAAATGCAAACGTCAGCACAACAATAAACGCGTGAAGAACTCCCAGGTCGGCAGGTAGACCGTAGACAGACAGGAGCACCAAAAAGAGCAGGAACATCACGTAGTACAGACCGTTGCCGTCTTCGTAATTCCATTGCCACTGTAAATGAGGAGCCGATTCGGGAGTCACCTTGGTGCACAGGTCCTTACGCAGCGCAACAGTCGTATACTTGACGGTCATCAACGCATACAATACCGCAACAGCGTGGACGGGCATGGGAAGGGCCTGAAAGACCAGGGCGTACAGCACCAACGGCTCCAGATGGTTAATGACGATACCGGCCTTCGTTGCCAACGCATTCAGCCTCGAACAGGATGTGCTGCATGACCACAAGATGAACTCGATCAGCTGCATCTGGATCACCGTCATGTAAAATGCACCAAGGGGTCTGTTCTGCTTGTATAACAATAGCGATCCAAACATGCCAATCAGGTACGTTTGGATTGATACCGACTGATTGAAACACATATATCTATCTATCATGGATTAAAAGTTGGACGGTTTTGATATCGCACGAGCAAACACGGCAATCGCAACGTCTGCAGCCAAGAATTTCCAGGCGTCTCTGTTCCCCTCAATCAACGCAAATGCTGCCAAAGCGTACATGATACCGTGCACAGGTCTCCAATTGTGCCACCACGTCCCGTTCGCACCTCCTTCCCTCGCATCCAGGCGCAAATTCAATACCCGTAACACAAGGAACGTGGCCGAAACTCCCGCGAGCAGGTACCCAAACGGTCGTAACGCATGATCAGGTAACATGAGGGGCAAGGTTGACAACGCCACTCGGGAGGGAATACACATCGTC
>Ga0222719_10000143_pt1 | contig 69375 bp, 56 predicted proteins | sample C33_34DmetaG_FD_165039 | JGI IMG/M metagenome (GOLD analysis project Ga0222719, IMG submission 165039) | Estuarine water microbial communities from San Francisco Bay, California, United States - C33_34D | ecosystem: Environmental > Aquatic > Marine > Unclassified | place: USA: California...
GATAGTTTTTAGCGATTTTTTTGCAAAATTTTTAAAAATATCAGGTCATATTTTGAAAAATTTTACAAAAAAAAGAGCAAAAACTAGCCAAAATAATAAAATGAAATAATTAGTTAACAGTGTCTAAAGATCTTTTATTTTAGCAGTGTCTATTTTGTAAACAATCAAAGCTTAGCTATTTCTTTAAGAATTTGATCACCCATTTCACTGCAACTAATTGACTTGCTAGCAAGATTATTAATATCGCCAGTTCTAAGGCCCTTATTTAAAATATTTTCGATGGCTTTTTCGATAATATCAGCCTCTTTAACATAACCAAAAGAATATCGAAACATCATCGCTAAGCTCATAATAGTAGCAATCGGATTAGCTTTATTTTGACCCGCAATATCTGGCGCTGAACCATGAACTGGCTCATATAAAGCATATTGCTTGCCGTTTGCTTGTTTTTCTCCTAATGAAGCTGAAGGCAACATTCCTAGTGATCCAGTCAACATTGCTGCCGTGTCTGACAAAATATCACCAAACATATTGCCGGTAACAATTACATCAAATTGTTTTGGATTTCTAACTAATTGCATTGAAGCATTATCAACATACATGTGACTTAACTCGATATCCAAATAACCATTGGTGCGAACTTCGCTAACAACTTGGCGCCACATTTCGGTAGTTTCGATAACATTGGCTTTGTCAATCGAACAAACACGATTATCTCTAACTTGCGCTAATTCAAAAGCGACTTTAGCAATGCGCTCAACTTCTTTTGAGTTGTAAGTCATGGTGTTATAACCTTGACGTGAGCCATCTTCTAAAGTTTTAACGCCTCTTGGCTCGCCAAAATATAAATCACCAGTTAATTCGCGAACAATCATAATATCTAGGCCACGCACAATTTCAGGCTTTAAAGTTGAAGCATCAACCAGCGCGTCAAAAACCTTAGCTGGGCGCAAATTAGCAAATAAACCAAGCTCTTTTCTAATACCCAAAAGCCCTCTTTCTGGACGAACACTATAATCTAAATCTTCCCATTTTGGCCCACCAACTGCACCAAGCAAAATTGCATCACTTCCTTTGGCTAATTCTAGCGTTTCTTTTGGGAAAGGAGTACCAGTTTGATCATAGGCACAACCACCTAACAAGGCGTCTTTGGTGGTGAATTTTTTGTCAGTATTATTATTAAAAAATTTGATAACTTTTTGCGCCTGAGCTACAACTTCTGGGCCAATGCCGTCACCTTGGATAAGTAAAATTTCTTTCATCATATTTATAAAATTTTATGTAATTCGCTGAAAAGTTTCACTGATAATTCTATTTTCTGGTCATTAAGCCAAGCTTTTTTAAGCTCATCATAAGCAAAATAATCAGCCCCAGAAAATGGTGAAGAATACCAAATTTTTTGATTGCCTGAGTTACGATTGATGATAAATTTCTTGGCATTTTCAAGAATTTCTATTTCTAAAATACCGTCCAAATATTCAATATCAAGCTTAGAATTAACATCTTTTTGCTCTAGCTTTTCAGATAATTCTTCTAATTTTTCTTCGCAAAGATTGATAAATTCTGATTCGGTCATTTCTTAAATATTTCATTTAAAGTTTTTGAGCATTATAAAAAATTAGGTTTTTAGTCCTAAGAAGGCCCCTGCAAATCAACCAATTTTGAGGAATTTTTAGGCATTTTATATTTTTTAAATTTTAGCGTATCAAGATATACGTGAATTTAAAAAATCAAAATAACAACAAAATTACCAAAATTCGTTGATTTGCAGGGGCCTTCTAAGGATAAAGCATTTGCACTTGCCAACCATCATTAGCCAACTTTTTGTAAACCTCTCTTTTATGAATACGAAATTCGCCTTCTTGCCAAAATTCGATATATTGCGGCTTAACCCGAAAACCAGACCAAAATGGTGGGCGCGGAATTTGCAAATCATCGAATTCTTGCGTAAATTCATCTAATCTTCTTTCAAAATCTGACCAACATCTCATGGCATGAGATTGTTTTGAAGCCCAAGCGCCAATTTGACTCCCCCTTCTTCTAGAGGCAAAATAATCATCCGCTTCTTTTTGGCTAACCTTTTCAATTTCACCCTCAATTCTGATTTGCCTTCCTAAAGCACCCCAGTATAAACACAAAGCCACATTTTTATTGTTTTTTAATTCTCTACCTTTGCGACTTGTTAAATTAGTAAAAAAACAAAAACCCCTTTCGTCATATTTTTTTAGTAAAACCATACGCGATGATGGCTTATTATCTTCGCCAACGGTTGATAAGCACATAGCAGTAGGCTCAATAATTTCTTTATGGGCTTGAGCTTCGTCAAACCATTCTTTAAATTTCTGAAAAGGAGCTGAATAATCGCAGATTTTAGACATTTTGGCTGATTTAAATATAATTTTAAATTATATCAAAAAGCTAAAACCAAAAAATAAAATCACAAGATAAGAAGGGATTTGATTAAGAGACAATTTGCAATGCTAATTACCAAAACTACCAATAATTCGATTAAGTTATGCAATCATACTCAAAACATCATATCTATTAACGACCAGCATTCCTTCTATAGCTTTTATGGATGACACAGGAAAAGTATAAGGTACATCACTTCTTTTTACATGTATATTGTCACTTTCAGAATTATTTATAGGAAAGCCAAAATTGTTATTGTCAACTATTAATCGTTTATCATGCTTAATACTTTGAGGAATATTACTTAAAATTACGCAATCTTTATCTTTAACTTCCATTGGTAAAAATGTCTCATAAGCACCTTGGTGCTCAAGAGGCGTAGCTTTATATCGAATAGTAACTCCATCATAATAAGGTTTTGTTGAATGAAAAACATATTCATTATCTGTACCAGATTTCTTCAACAAAGTACCAAAAAAACTACTACTATGTCTATGCTGTTCTCTATTATCTACTGCATATCCTAACCCTGGTGAAACCACAGATGTATTAAATCCAAAAGCTTTTGCCCCCAAATCATATTCTACTCCTGAAGTTTGATGTTCCCTAAAAGCTCTAGCTAAATCTTGAACCTCCATCCTTTTTGGTTGTCTAGCTTCATAATTTGCTTTCATAGCTTGAGAAACTTGCCCCAAAAATTGTTCAATTTTTTTATCAAGTCCTTCTGTGGCTTGGGCTGTTTTTTGTTTTAACTCTTCCAATTGCTTTTGTAGTTTTTGCATTTGGGCATTCAATTCACCTAAAGCATTAGTTAGTTTCATATTATCTTGACCTTGATTACTTCGTTCTAGAGATATTTTTAAACCATCAATTTTCGCTTTAAATTCTTTTTGCAATTCGTTATTTTGCGCAAGTAATTCTTTTTTTACAGCTTCTAATTTTTCTGAAACTGCCCCTTGAATCACTTCAGGTTGTGCTTTAGAAGGATTATCAACTTTAGTAGCATCAGATAGTTTTGAAATTAATCCTTTTATTTCACCCAGATATTCTGTTAGATTTTTTGGGATTTGTGTTTGCATTTGATTGATTACTCCTTCAATATAATCAAGCTGTTTTTTAAGCTCATCTAATTGGGGATTACTAGCACTTATATCATTACCAGATTGAGCTCGATCGCCACCTCCATAACTAGTAATGGTAATGGTAATATTATTATTAGTATTAGGGGCTGCATCACCTCTTGCTAGGACAGGATTTTGTAAAGCTTGAATAGATTTATTTATAGCCTCAAGTAATTCTGATATTTCTTTCTTTTGTGATTTAATAGCGTCTCGGATAAGTTCCTCAACTTTTTTAATAACATCATAGTGAGAGTTGACTGCAGGCGCTGTAGTCTGTGCAGCAGCCATATCAGTAATTGGCGCTGCATTCTGTGTAGTGTTTTTAGCTGCTACTTTCAAACCATCCGGATCAGCCTGAGTTGAAGCTTCTTTTGACTTAGATTTATCTTGAACAGCTTGAGCTTGAAATTTATTTGTTGCAGAACAACTTTTTGCCCTAACTCTCTCAGTTGTTCTCTCAGTTGTTCCCTCAGTTCTTCTCTCAGTTGTGCTAGTTCTACCAGGCTTACTCGCAGGCTCTGCGTTTTCTGGCTTAGTTTTTTTCTGAGCGACTACACTCGGAAAAGTGAGTGGCTCAGTGGGTCTTGGATTATTAACAACAATAGTTATAAACTTATTTTTTTTCTCAATTTGAGGCTTTTCTATCGTATAATGAATTGTTTGATAATAATCAGCAAGTCTTGTGGCTTCTTGATCTTTAACAATAAATTTTTTATGTTCCCGCGCAATATAGCCTTCAATATCATTGATTTCTTTTTCATGATGAGCCATTGCCAAACATCTGGTTTCAGCAAATTGTTTATTAGCATCCAAAACTAGATTATAAAGACTAACTTTAGCTTCCGATGCTTTGAAATAAATATCACTAAAATGCTGGTCATAAGCAAGTTGGTTGATATATTGCCTTAAAGAAAGTTGTTGATCTTGATAATTTTGTGAATAACTAATTTTTGACATCATGTTAAGCATGAGAAGGCCAAATCTTTTTTTATTGTCGCTTAAGTTACTTTTATCGCTTAAGTTACTTTTATCTGTGTTAGAACGATCACTTGAATTCAAATCAAGAAAATCTTTAAATTCTTTACTTTTTTGTTTTAGAATGACATTATTTATTACTCGATCAAAAATTCGTGAATCTCTATATTCATTCATTACTAGAAATAAATCCTTTTCTTGAGGAGTAATTCGATTAGTGAGTATTCTTAACATTAACTGACGTTTTGATCTTTTACATCTTACTGCACATAGCTCAGCAATATCAGAAACATCTGGTAAGCTTTTATCTTTATAATCTTGAAAGGCCTTAATTAATAAGACTTTATGCTTAGTTCTTTCACTAGTTTCGTGTTCACTAATTTCTCGATGTTTAGCATATGGAGCAATTAATTTACCATCTATGGTTGCATGTTTTTTTTTTGCTACATATTTACGATCTTTGTAAATTACATCATATTTTAATCTACCTTGATTAGACTGAGATGTTTTGTTATCTCTTATATCTTGAAGTCTTTTTTTTAATTTTTCAGATATGCTATTATTTTCTTCAATATTTTCTATATTTTGGTTTTTTATTATATTATTGCTATCATAATTTTTATATTTCTGTTCCCTAGAAGATTGATAAAAGTCATAACAAGAAAATTTTTCTTTTTCATTGGATGTTATTGATCTTTCCTTGCTAGAATTAGCATGACTTTCTAATTGTTCCTTTGTAAATTTTATCTTTGGGACTTCTCCAGATAATTTAAGATACCGCCAAGTCCAAGAATAATTATCATGACCAGAAATAGATGCTGAAAAAAAAGCATTTTCTATGTCTATAGATTTATTTTTTTTAGGAAAAATCATAGATTGCAAATCAATTTATAAATAATACCAAATCATTTAAACTATACAATTTCTAAAGATTGTTAATGGCATAAGTATCATACTAAAAATTTTGAGATTATGCAAATATTATTTTTGATTTAGGTAATTTTGTTGTTATTTTGATTTTTTAAATTCACGTATATCTTGACCTAAGCTAAAATCTTTTAAACGCCAATTTGCCTTTAAACATCTCTTTAGCTAATTTTAAAAATATGTTTTCTATTAACGCGTCGAGTTATTACTTCTGCGGACTGTGGTTTGAAATTCCATCATTGCCAGCATTATGACTTGAACTGCCTGATTTTGTTGCTTGGTGATTAGCTTTGTTTTGAGAGCTAGCAGAATGATTTCCTTGGCGTAAAGATGTAGGTTTTTTGGCACTTGGAGCAATTGAGCCTATTATTCTTGGCGAGAATTTTTTGAGGGCGCGCGCACCTCTTTTTTGGATATTTCTACTTATTCGGCCAGTTCTTTGCGCCATGTCGCTGACACTAATAGTTTTATCTTTTAGACCACCACCTACTAGTTTATTGGCTAAACTTGAAATTTTATCAATAAATTGCATAAAAATATACATGGTCAGTGCTGCTTTAAAAATAGTCATAATTTTAGCACTATTAAGGCCAAATAATACTGGTATTCCTATTCCTAGAGCTTCAAAGCCAGTTAAATTCTTAATATCAGCTACCCTAAAAATACAATATATACTATCTTCTTGGGCTTTTTCATTGCAAATTAGCTTCTTTTCAACACCAGAAATTATATCAGTAGTTTTATTAGAGGAGCCATCTTTAAAATGAGCACTACCAATGATAACCGAATCAAAAACAGCAATCATCACTGTTATGTAAGCAAATAATATCATTGGTTGCAAAGCAACTCCCATCAGAGATTTATACCATTTTTGAAAGATATCGTTAGTTTTAGAAAATAAAGAGCACATTATTGTAATTGGCGAAATATAAATCAAAGTAGCCATAGCAATAATAGACATCACAAAAAGATGGAGCGCCCTAATTGAAATTGAAATCATAAAAAATCCAAAAAGAAAAGCGCCGACAAAAAACAATATACCAAGCCCGCCAGTAAAGAATGAGCCAATTATTAATAATAAAATATTTGGCACACTAACCCCCGGAGCAAAGCCTAAGGCGCGAGCAATTTTGCAATCTAAAGTATCAAAAATTGCCAAATATTCACTACCTGGTGGGTATGAAGCAACAATTGATAAATCCATATTTGACAAAGCTCTACCATCGTAAGTACCATTACCCTTGTCGGCACCATAGTCATATTTGTACATTTCTTGATAATTGTAACGCGGAAATTGACAGCCATCTAACAGGCCATCAATTTCTGATTCTTTTAGAGCTAGCTTTCTAGATTCATCTTCATACTTGGCTTCTAAACCAACTAACTCGATTGCAAGCCTATTAAGCTCTGCTTCAAGTTCGGCGGTGTTGCTGAATGTTTGGCCACTATCGCCAATAGTATGTGAAGAGTTTTGTAATTGGTTTAATTCTTGGTTGAGAGCAAATAAATTTGGATCAACATAGTCTGATGCCTGACATTTATTTTTTTGTTCATCGGTTAAGTCTTGTAGATTAGGATTTTCAATAGATTCACCATATTTTTTATAGCTAATTTGACACAATAAGCTGTCGATTTTGGCTTGAGCAGACGCAATATTTCCATCAAAATCTATACAATCAGCTGGCGCAACATAGCTACTTGCACCACTTGATCCTTGGCAATTTATAGCATTGCCGTCGCTTTTAGTGAGCGAACTTAAGTTATCTGAATCAACAGATAGATTGTTTCTACAAAAGCAGCTTCCACGAGTTTCGATATTTGATGCTATGTCATATTTTTGCTGCTCTAATGTTTGTATGTTAAAGTACTTTTGATACAAAATTTTTTGATCATTAAGTAAGCTAATTCTATTTGGCAAAAGATTGTTGGTACCTTCACCTAAAATATTAAGCCGCTCTTCTTCTTTTGAATTATTTACTGGCTCAGCAAGATTGGTAATTCTATTTTGCTCGGCTTGATCTTTAGCAAGGGCTAAAATTTCAGCTTTTGCTTGATCAAAAGTCAGTGGCGGATTATTTTTAGCAGCAAAGTCGGTAATGAGTTGATCAATTTCGCTTTTAGTAACAACAGAATTTTGATCAACTGAATTTGGTTGACTTAAATTGGCAATTCTATCTTGTTCAACTTGATTTTGAATAAGATTCTCAATCTCGCTTTTTGCCTGTTCAAAAGTAAGCTCTGGGTCTTTCTTGGCAGAATATTCGGTTATTTTTTGGTCAATCTGTTCTTGAGTTAAAATTTTAGAGGGATCGTACTGAGTATTTTGTTGGTATAAATTATCTAATTTAATTTGTGCTTGATCTAGAATATCTTTGGCAACAAAAATTGATGACTCTCCATTTAATAATTGATCGAGGGTATTTCGTCTTAACGGCTTAATACATGAGCTACAATTCTCATAATCTTTTAAGGAATCTCTAAGCTTCTCTAAGTATTTTGTATTAAACGAACTATGTAAGTAAGTTAGTTCTGCATATTTCCGGCAGATCAAGTAAAGACCCCATGGATTTGTTGTAATACAACCTTTTGCTCTATAGTCTGCAACAATTACATCAATATTAGATTGAGCAACAGTAGAGCTAATTTCTTTTAAAGAATCACTAGAGGCAAAATTGCCCTCCGTGATCTCTGTAAATCTATAATTTGAAACTGGGCTGTCATTATAATAAACAAACTTATATGGTTTATAAATATGATCTAAAGGAGAATAAGAAACTGCGGTTTTTTTATAGCCACTAATGGTGTAATAACCAGTTATTTCAGTTATTTCACTTATATTTTTCAGATATTTATCTATATCAGGATCAGCAAATTGAATAATTATGTTATGAACCTCATCAGCATAAGCATAAACTCCATTTTTAGCATTTGCACTGGTAATTGCCCGATTGTTGATAATTCTGTTGGCTTGCGTTTTATTGGGCTCTTGCAAACTGTTTGCTATGTTATAAGCCTGATCTTGCTTTATATAAGCAATATTTAACAATTTTTTGTTAAAGTCGTCTTTTGCTGATTCTAGGATAGACGTGGCTTGAGAAATTTCAGTTTGGAGTTGGCTATAACTATTAAACTCTTTTTGCATCAATGCAATTTCTAATTTTTCTTGCTCTAAATTGTAATCATACAAAGCTTTCTTTAGAGCTATTTCTAACTTTTCTTTTGCCAAGTTATAGGACTTTAATTCTTGCTGATATTGCTCTTGAGACCTAGCTATTCTTTGCCTTTCATCAAAAATATAGCCAGATGTTAGTGTGGTTTTATCTTGACCGGACTCAAGAATTATATTTGATTGTTCATTTGTTAGATTATATGGTTTTTGTGGCACTGGAATTAGGTCAATATCGCTTATGTTAAGATCTTGGATTTTTTGATTTAGGTTTTTAATGTTTGAAATTAGAGCATCGTAATCACCGTCAAGACTTGAATGATTTTGATTTATACCATTTACAACATCTTGCAAACTATCTATCAAACTTATAATATTTTGTTCTTCATTATCTTTTGCATCTAAAGCGTCATTAAACTCTAACGTTGCGTCACTTAAATTTTTTTCTAAATCTTTTATTGCTTGATTAGTTGCTAGTATTTCTCCTTCAATATTTCTAATATTGGCTTGATAGGTTGAATAATAATCTTCTAACTTAGTGAATTGGTTATTTAAGCCCATATATTCTTCTTGGTTTAAAAGATTTTGCTTCCTATCTTCATAGATTTCTTCATATCTGTCATCATTAGCCCTAAAAGTAAGTCCCGACATTACCTTAGAACTTCCCAAAACTCCTTCTATAAATTTTGATTGCCATGCATCACCAATAACAAAATACATAACAAAAGCTAATTTAAGGCAAAATATTAATATAGTTTTACGCTCAGGTACTTTTGGCATTGCAAATAGAATAGAAACTCCAAAAAACACTATTGCCAAAATAAGAGCTATTCTCACAGCAGTTTTTAGATGTTGGCGAATTGTTTCAAGAATCGATGGATATTCACTTAAATATTGACCCTTTTTGTAGATGTAATCTTGAGCTTGATCATTACCGCAGATATTTGCACGACTTGGAAAACCTGAAGTACATTTACTGCTTCCCGCCCTATTTAATAAAAAATTTGTGATTGTCTCACTAAAACATTGAGAAATTGGTGCCGTAAAGTTTCTGGAAGAGACTTGCGGAATATCTATTTCAAAGTTATAATTAAATTGTGAATCACCTCTTAGATCTTTGCACGCACTCGATATGTAGCTCGCCCCTTTACCATCAAAAGAAGAAAAATAACCATCATCATATGATGTAACTCTAGCACAATGATTAAGATATTGACAGTGATTGACATATCCACCCTTATTATCAGACTCAAATATTTCAGTACCTAAGCCAACAGTATAATTAAAGGGACATAAAGAAAAAGATTTGGCACATAAAAAATATTGATTACTAAAACCACGATAAATTGCATAATCTACATCAGAAATTTTACACTTAGTACCTTCTTTACAAAATTTGACAGAACCTCTGTTACCATCATCTAAACACAAAGTCTCTGCTGATCTTTTGATACAGCATTCGTAACTTTCTTTTGCTTCTTGCCTAGCATTTGCATCATAAGGAGAAAATCTTTGGCAGGCGAAATTGGAAGTAAAATTTTCACCAGAACCATTCATATAGTATCTTTGTTCTTTACCACCATAGCCTAGATTTTTCTCCCAATTTATTTTTTCACTATCTGGGTTTTTACAATTTCCGCCTGATTTATCGATATATTCCATACCGCCAAATAGAAACTCGCGATAGAACTGGTTTTTGATATTGCGATCTCTAGACTTTTGATCTTCTATCATATTAAGATTATTGTAACCTTTTTTATTTTCAGAGCCAGATTTATATCTTTTACAATATTCTTGCAGAGTTTTGCCATCATATTTCTCTGAATAATAATTCGTCACGTTATCTTGATATTTTGTACCATCTTCGTTGACTGAGGCGGCCTTTTCAAAGTCTCCATTATAGCTAAACAATACATCTAGGCAAAGAGAGTAAGGTCCTTTGGTATTTTTCCAAACTTCTTCTTGAAAACTATTAGTACTTGAATCTACCTTAATTTTTTTCCATGTTTGCCAATCTTTACCACAAACTTGTACATCGTGAGCTTTACTTTCGGCAACTCCATATATTGAGCCAAGCACAACTAATGAATGAGAAAACAAGGCGGAGAGAGCATAAGAAGCTGCACAACATCTCGCAACATCTGTCGAGGCCAATGTAACTTGACCGCAATGATATGGATTTGTAGAAGTTGGATTGGAACATAAAGCTGTCCAAGTTGCAAGCTCAGACGATCTTAAAGCGCATTGAGCAACGCCAACTCCTGCTTGTAGAGCCCATTGAGGCCCTGGTATAGGCGTTGGTGGAGGCGCTGGCAAAGACTGGCCTTTGGCTGAATCATTTAAACCTTTACAAGCAAAGGTTTTGGCTACACTGGCAGCGGAAAAAGCTGTTCCGTATGCGATAACAAAAGCTTTGCAGTGATCATTGGCCACATTAAAGTTAAAATCAATAGCCTTCATCTTCTTATCAAAAGCAGATAAACTGCCAGGATGACATCTATTTTCGTCCTCATTATAGCCTACACTACCTCTAACATCATCATAAACATCTCCATCATTTCCTGCTGCCATGGCCGACGGCGCCAAAAAATTAAAGGTAAGAGAAATAATAATTATGTATTTTAGAATTATTCTTGGCACTTAAATTTTTGATCTAAAAAGGTCAATTATTTGATTTATAGCAGTATTTTTAGTGCTAAAAGAGGTTTTATTAGCAATTAAAAACGAGGTTACTTCCAGAATTTTAATGACTTCGATCATGTTATTTGCTTTTAGAGTTTGTCCACTATCAACTAAATCAATAATAAAATCGCTTAGGCCAATTTTTGGAGCAATCTCAATTGCTCCATTAAGTTTTATTGTTTCGGCCTGAATTGATCTCTTGGCAAAGAATTTAGTAGCTAGATTAGTATATTTTGTAGCAACTCTTATATGGCTAACTTCATTAAAATCTATCTTACTATCTTTATTTGAAGCTAGAGAAAGCCTACAATTACCAATCTTCAAATTTAGGAGACGATAAATCATTTTTGACTCAAACTCTTCGACAACATCTAGCCCACAAATACCAATATCGGCTACGCCAAATTTGACAAAAGTTGCCACATCAAAGGATCTAACTTTAATAATTTGTAAGCTTGCTATACTTGTATCAAAAACCAATTTTCTAGTCGATTCTTGGTAAAATTCATCTTCAATTTGAAGATTAATTTTGGCAAAAATAGGCTCTAAATCTTTTAAAATACGACCCTTGGGTATTGCCATTAGTAATTTTTGTGTTGACGTCATCGACTTAATGTTTACTATTTTTTATCAAACTCTAATTTGACTTTGAAAAACAAAAGTTAAAAGTAAATTTTTGAAGTTAAAATTCCAAATATAAATTGATTCATTAGACACTTTTAACAAAGGTTTTTATAGTTTAAATTTAGTTAAATTTTAAGTGCTTTTTTAATCAAATTAACCCCAATATAAATATATTTGGATTAATTTTGTTATAAAATAAACTAAAATTTAGCATAAATAATCTTTGTTAACAGCGTCTAGCCAATTGATCTAATTAAGATTACAATTGGTATTAATTTTACAATTAAAAATTAAAATCCTAAAGCAATGAATCAAAAAAAACATGCTAAACCATTTAGTAATGATTTAAACAACATTGAAATAATTAAATATTTAAAAATAGTTTTAGGTGATGATGTTAAATTTATTAATTTGGCTCTAATTTATGGGGTTGTAATTAGTATTTTTACATTATCAATTCCTATTTCAATGCAGTTATTAATTAACTCCATTGCTTTCTTTTCTTTGCTTCAGCCAATAATCATAATTGGTTTTATACTTTTGGCAATTTTAGTTTTTTCAAGCTTTTTAAAAATTTTACAACATTATGTGATTGAAATCTTTCAACGCAGACTAATGGTAAGATTATCAGCAAAAATTGGTTTGATATTACTAAATGCCAAATATGCAGAATTAAAAAAGACTAATGAAACTGAATTTGTTAATCGTTTTTTTGATATTTATACCGTTCAAAAAACAGCGGTGGTTTTTATTAATCAGAGTTTTTTATTGATTTTTCAGTCATTTTTTGGCTTGATTTTAGTTACCTTTTACCACCCTTACCTATCTCTAGTTTGTGCCTTAATTATTTTGTCAGTATTCTTTACTTGGAAATATTTTTATAAATCAGCTGCCAGATACGCTTGCCTTGAAGGTAGAGCTAGATATGATATTGGTGGCTATTTGGAAGAAATTGCCCGAAGCAATAGCGCCTTCAAATCATACAAATCTCAAACTTATGCCAAATCAAAAATTGATAATTTAGCCAAAAATTATATCGAATATCGTAAAAAACATTTTCGCATTTCCCTAACTCAGATAATTTTACTTTTGTTAATATATACAATCTTTAGTTCTGTACTTTTAACAGTAGGTGGTGTATTGGTAGTTAAAGGTAGTTTAACATTAGGGCAATTAGTTGCTGCTGAACTCATTCTTTTTGCGATATTAAAAGGAATTGCTAGTTTTGGCAAAGATTTTACCAATATTTACGACTTAATTGCAGCCTGCGAAAAATTATCCCAATTTTTCAATATTGACCAGCAAGATGATAAGAAATCAAAAATTGGTTTGGATAAGTTCGATATTAAATTAGATAATGTTGAAATAATTTTTAGAAATAATAATTATCATTTTAATTATCTTTTTGAGAAAAATAAAAATTATTTAATTAACTGCCAAGATAGCTCATCAAGAATGTTAATTGTTCATTTGATAATGAATTATAAAAAACCAGATGTTGGCTCTATTGAACTTGATTCAATAAATATTGCTGATGTTAATTATAATAGTTTATGTTCTAATATATCAGTTCTAGACAATACTCACTTTGTTGAAGGTACCTTAATTGAATATTTAACCCTTAATAATCAGGATTACGATATATCAACTATTAATAAAATATGTAGCGATATTGGTCTAAAAAAATTAATTAATCACAATATTTATAGTCTTGAAACTAGGATTGTTCCTTCTGGATCGCCATTTTTAGAAGAAGAAAAAATTCTTTTTAGATTGGTAAGAATAATTTTGATGAAACCAAAAATTATCATTTTAACTGAGTTTTTTGATATTATTAACGATGAATCAAAGCGAAAAGTTATTAATTATTTACTAACTCAAACAGATATTAACGTAATATCTTTGGCCAATTCTTTGGATAATTATCTAAAAAAGGGTGACAAGAAATTTGATAAATTTCTGTCCCTAGACAGCAAAGGATTTAAAGAATTACAAAATTAAGAGATATGCAAATAAGAAAGGAAGATTTGGAATATTTCAAAACCCTTAAAACAATTGAAAACCCATCATTTTTAAAAACATTAGTCAGATCGACTGTGATTTTTTTGATTATTCTAGCGCTAATGCTTCTTTTTACGCCGTGGCAGCAAAATTCACAAGGCTACGGCTATGTTACCAACATTAATCCCGCCGACAGATTGCAAGATATAAATGCTACAGTTAGTGGCTCTATTAAACAATGGTATGTGCAAGAAATGAGCTTTGTAAATAAAGGCGATAAGATTGCCAAGATCGTCGATATAGATCCACAAATAATTGAAAGATTAAGTGCCGAAAGAAACGCTCTTAAAAGAAAAGCTGATGTAGTTACAATTGCTTCAAAAACCGCCTTACTCGATTATGAAAGACAAGAAGATTTATTTAAAAAAGGTCTTAGCTCGAAGAGAGAGTTTGAGAAAGCCAAAATTGAATATAAAAAACTACTATCAAGCAAAGAGTCTGCCTTAGCAGAATTAGCAATAATTCAAACTAAATTTGCTAGACAAAATAGTCAAATTATCAAAGCCCCAAATAATGGTGTGATTTTTGATATTTTATCAGGAGATAGCTCTACTTTTGTCCAAGTTGGCGACAAAATTGCTCGTTTTGCGCCCAACCTTGAAAAACCAATAGTTGAACTATATATTGATAGCAATGATGCAGGATTGATAAAGCCAGGAAGAAAGGTTAGATTACAATTTCAAGGCCTTCCTGCAATTCAATTCGGTGGCTGGCCTTCTCTTTCTGTTGGAACCTTTAAGGGCGTGGTAAAATCTGTAGATAAATTTGTTTCTAAAAATGGAAAATTTAGAATTATTATCGAGCAAGATATTGACGAGCAGTGGCCAGTTCAAGATTTTCTGCGCCATGGATTAAAAGTTCACGGCTGGGTTTTGCTTGACAATGTTAAGCTGGGTTACGAGATTTGGCGAAAAATCAATAATTTTCCACCTAATTTTGATTTGAATGCAAATCAAGAAAATTCTTATTTGGCAAATTAGTGAGATTATTCTTAATATTATCATCTTTTTTATTAATTTCTTTCGAATCTTTTGCTAAAAAGATAACAGTTGAAGATGTCAAAAAATCAGCACTTACTCACTATCCATTAATATTATCAAAATACGAAATGATTAATGTTGCTAAAGGTGATTATTTGGCCAGTAAGGGTATATTTGACATTAGGTTAAAACAAGAATATCAAGATTATACTCGCGGTTATTATGATGGAAAATTATCAAACACTTCAATTGAAAATCAAACTAGGGTTTTAGGTGCTAAAATTTATGCAGGTTATCGAAAATCATATGGTGATTTTGCACAATATGACGGTAATTATAATACCGCAAATTCTGGCGAAATTTATAGTGGAATTTCAGTACCGCTACTAAAAAATCGCAGTACCGACCAAAATAGAATCAATGAAATTCTGGCAAAATTAGATGTTGAAGAAAGCGAAATCTATCTTCTAGATATAAAAAACAAAATTCTTAGAGATGCAACAAAAGCATATTGGCAAGTATTGGTGGCCACAAAAAATTATCAAATATATCAAGATTTATATAATTTATCACTAAATCGTCAAAAACAACTTCAAGAGCAACTTTCTAAAGGAGGAATAGCTGAAATAATCTTGGTTGAAAACGAAAAAAACCTTATAGATCGAGAAATTCAGCTACTTGAAGCTCAAAGAGACTTAAATAATAGTCTTATTTACTTGTCATTGTTTTATCGCCTTGAAAATGGCAAACCGGCAATAGCTACGCAAGAAGATTTTGCCATGGAAGATTTTGAAGTTTCAGAAATAAATCTAAATTTAAATCAAGATAAAATTAAAAAAGCCTTGCTTCAAAGGCCAGAAATTAAATTACTCGATATTAAGAAAAAATCAGCTAAAGTTAATTTAGATTATTCTAAAAACTTAGCTCAGCCTGATTTAAATCTTGATTTCATTTCATCAAAAGATTTAGGCTCTGGACCTGATAGACTTACACAAAGCAACAATTTAGTGAAACTTAATTTTTCTATACCACTTCAATTTAGTGAAGCAAAAGGAAAGATCGCCACCAATAATTCAAAAATTAGAAAGATTAATTTTGAAAAACAAATTACCCAAGATAAGATTTTATATGAAATCAGTCAATTGGCTAACAATGTAAATAATGCAGTTCTGACTTATAATAACTATAAAAAACAGGTTAATTTAGCAAAAAAACTCGAAGAAGCCGAAAGAAATAAATTTAATCATGGTCATAGCGATTTCTTTTTAGTAAATCTTCGCGAACAACAAACCGCAAATAGTAAAATAAAAAAGATGAAAACCTTAGAAGAATACCAAAAAAACCTAGCAGACTATAAAGCGGCGATTTTCGAAATGCTATAATTCTATTAATATTCACCAACAATGTCATTAATTATCAATTTAAGTCGCTTTAGCTTAAAAAACTTATCTTTTTGCATTGGAAAAGATTTGTACAAAAGTTTTTTAATGGCTTTACTATCTTTGTTAGCTTCAATGGCAATCACTAGCGCTGCAGAAAACGACAAAAAGAATTTTATTTCTGGCAAAATTGTAACTGAACTTTTTGATGACTATACTTACGATTCTAATAAAAAATATAACGAGTATAATAAGACATATTTATATAGCTGGCTAAAATTTAAGACAAATTTAAGTAAAAATCTAAAATTAATATCAAATTTTCGACTTAGAGAAGAAAATAATTTTAGCGAACAAATTAGAAGAGAAGAGACTCAAGATAGTAGCGATTCTTATTTTGATAATCAATCGTTTTTCATTCATCAACTCAATTTGCAATATGAATATAATAATCTAAAATTTGTTGGCGGAAAATTTACCAGTAGCTTCGGTAGATTGTGGCGCTCTAAAGATAATATTTGGTTATTTGACAAGGCTCGTCGTGAATATAAAGAAGATGAAAAAATTGGTATTGCATCATATTTAAAAATTGGTGATTCAACAAGAAATGGTGAATATATTTTTGGTCTAGCCTCTTTTATCAACGATAGTAAGTTTTTGAATGGCTCAATTCTAACTAAAAGAGATGGACTTGATCAAACCAATGCAACGCAAGCAAGCAACAAAAAAGGCATGAAATCATATGATCTATCTTTAGATATCAACTTTGACTTTACTGACAAAGAAAGGTTATCTTATAATTTTTCTTACATTAATTTGGCAGTGAATGATAAGAATATTAATAATTCTGACCATAAAATCAAAGATCAGAAGGGTTATTCTTTGAGCACCGAATATCTTTATCCTTTTAGTAGCAATATAGTAGCAAATGGCTTTGTTGAATATATAAAATATAATAATTATTTTGGCAAAAGCGATACTGATCGAGAATTTTTAACCACCAAGGCAACTATTTATTTTTTTGATAAATATAAAATTATGCTAGGTAGATATTTTGATAAAATTAGAGAAACAGGAGTTGGTCGTTATGATGAAGAGGTTCGTGAGTTAGATTTTGGTTATAGCTTTAATGGCTATAAGTCATATGGTTATAAATATTGTGATGGATTTGAATTAATGCTTGGATTTAAGCAAGAAATTGAAGATAACAGAGCAGATAAGGTTGAAAATAATATTGCTGGATTTTTACTTAGATATGTTAAAGAATTTTAATCAAAACTCGTTTTTAAATTAAATTAGATTAATTCATGAAATTATATTACGACAAAGACGCTGATCTTAAAATTATTCAAAGCAAAAATGTAGCCATAATTGGTTATGGCTCTCAAGCTCATGCTCATGCTCAAAATTTACGTGATAGCGGCGTTAAAAATGTTAAAGTCGCTTTAAGAGAAGGCTCTCCATCAATTGCTAAAGCGCAAAATGCTAATTTTGAAGTCTTATCTAATAAAGAAGCAGCAAAATGGGCTGACTTAGTAATGGTTCTTACTCCAGATGAGTTACAAGCTGAAATTTACGAAAATGACTTAAAAGATAACTTAAAACAGGGCGCAACTTTAGCATTTGCTCATGGCTTAAATATTCATTTTGAATTAATAACAGCTAGACCAGATCTAGATGTAGTTATGATTGCCCCAAAGGGTCCAGGTCATACCGTACGTGGTGAATATGTTAAGGGCGGCGGAGTTCCATGTTTGGTTGCAGTTGCTCAAGATAAATCTGGCCAAGCTCTTAAAACTGCTTTATCTTATGCAAGTGCTGTTGGTGGTGGTCGCTCTGGAATCATTGAAACAACTTTTAAAGAAGAGTGTGAAACTGATTTATTCGGTGAGCAAGCTGTGCTGTGTGGCGGTTTAACTGCTCTTATTCAAAATGGTTTTGAAACTCTAGTTGAAGCAGGATACGCTCCTGAAATGGCTTATTTTGAGTGTTTGCACGAGATGAAGTTAATTGTGGATTTAATCTATGAAGGGGGCATTGCCAATATGCGCTATTCAATTTCAAATACTGCAGAATATGGCGATTTAACTCGCGGTCCAAGAATTGCTAATGAAGCAACAAAAGCTGAAATGAAAAAAGTTTTAGCTGAAATTCAATCAGGAGAATTTGTTCGTGAATTTATGGCTGAAAACAAAAATGGTAAAGTTAACTTCGAAAAACTACGTCAAAAAGGTCGTCAACATAAAATAGAAGAAGTTGGCGAAAATCTTAGATCTTTAATGCCATGGATTTCTAAAAATAAATTGGTTAATAGATCTGCTAATTAATCAATTTAGCAAAGCTTTTTCGCTTAATAATAAAGCAATATATCCGTCCTCAAAAATAGTTATTTAGCTATTTTTGAGGATTTTTAATTTGTTATAAGTGTTTTTAAATCAAAAATCCTTGCCCGCTGAAAGAGAGATATTTCTATCGGAACTACTTCTAGAAATTCCAACTCCGTAGCCTAAAGATAAATTTAGGTCATTTTTCAATTTAATTACATTAATTAGCCTTACCTCATGTTCTTGCTCATCATAAGTACCGATTTTATTCATCTTATTTAAATCACTAAATATTGCTAAGGATAATGTGTTAATTTTAACATAGTCTGAATCTATATAAAGCTTGTGAGAGATTTGGTTTCTAATTGTTAAATAAATGCCACCATTTGATTTTGAACCAGTTTCTTTGTCAAAAATTATATTATTCCTAAATTCAAAAAATTGCCAAAATGAAAAGCTTGATAAGATACTAAATCGAGCTTTGTTAGCATTTTTTTTACTATTATTCAAATAGTAATTTAATCTAAAACCACCATCCCAACCATTTTTCTTACTTCTAAAAATCTGAAACCTATTCTCTAAACCAGTTTCATGATATTTAGTGTTTTTATCATCTTTTTTATCAAAAAATGCTATTGAGCGAAATGCGTACCAATCACTAAATCCATAATCAATATGATGGCGCATTTGAAAGTAATTATCATAATCATTTTGCCTTTTATCATTTTGAAGACCAAAACGAGATTCAATTGACAACTCACCCTCTTCAATATCAGAACCTCCCACTTGAGATATGGGACTCGCTGCATTACTTACTGATAATAAGAATAGGGTTTTTGAGAAAACTACTATAAAAGCAAAAATTTTTAAGAAATTGACCATCTGTTCAGTAGAAATGCTATCGCTATTTTGCCTTCTTTAGCAACAAAAAATCAGCTAAAACACATGCCATCATGGCTTCACCTACGGGCACAGCGCGGATACCAACACAAGGATCATGTCTACCTTTAGTAATAATAGTTGTGTTATTATCATTAATATCAATTGTTCGGCGTGGAATTAAAATTGAGCTGGTTGGCTTGACTGCAAAGCGCACTACGATATCTTGACCAGAAGAAATACCACCCAAAATGCCGCCAGAATGGTTATTGGAGAATTTAGTTTGACCATTTTCACACCACATTTCGTCAGCTACTTGCGAACCTTTTTTTAAGGCAGCTGACATGCCATCGCCAATTTCTACTCCTTTAACCGCATTAATTGACATCATGGCCGAGGCTAATTTGGTATCTAGTTTATTATAAATCGGCTCACCTAAACCAATTGGTACATTTTTGGCAACAACTTCAATAATTGCACCAACCGAATCACCGCTTTTGCGAATTTCAGTTAAATAATCAGCAAATTCTTGGGCTGTTTTTTTATCGGGACAGAAAAAATCATTATTGTTGATCTCATTTAAATCAATTTGATTTGGGTCTAGTTTTTTTTCACCAATTTGGGTAATATAACCAAAGATTTGGATATTTTCTTGTTGAATAATTTTTCTTGCAATTGCGCCAGCTGCAACACGCATTGCGGTTTCACGCGCAGAAGATCTGCCACCACCACGATAATCACGAATGCCATATTTTTTAAAATAAGTATAATCAGCGTGATTAGGACGGAATTTATCTTGAATTTCTGAATAATCTCCAGATTTTTGATCTTGATTGTAAATTATTAAGCTAATCGGCGTGCCGGTAGTTTTGCCTTCAAAAACCCCTGATAAAATTTTCACCTCATCTTTTTCTTGCCTTTGGGTGGTAAATCTTGATTGCCCTGGACGTCTTTTATCTAAATATTTTTGAATATCACTTTCTTGCAAGTCAATTAGTGAAGGACAACCATCAACCACACAACCAATTGCTTCGCCATGACTTTCACCCCAAGTGGTAAAGTTAAAAATTTCACCAAATTTATTCATGATTTATAATTTAATCAAATTTTGACCATAAATTTTCACTAATTTTAGGTAAATTAGCATCAATTTCCTGCATTTCGGCCATATTGCCGTTGCAGTGTAAAACTAGATCGCAACCAGCTTCAATTATTTTTTGGGATAAATCGCCAATATTTCCATCCAAAGCCTTCATCGAAATATCATCGCTCATCAAAATATTTTTAAAGCCAATTTCATTTCTAATTAAGTCGATAGCTTTTTTAGAAAGAGTCGCGCAATTTTTTGGATCAATGGATTCATATAAAATATGAGCTGTCATCGCAAATTTTTGCTGATTTAGTTTTATAAATGGCTCAAAATCAAGATTTCTTAAATCTTCTAGGCTACAATTAACTTTTGGCAATTCTAAATGGCTATCACAAGTAGCGCGACCGTGACCTGGAATATGTTTAATAACTGGATAAACATTTTTTGATAACAAGCCTTCGCAAACTTTTTGTGCTAAATCGACAATTTGCTGACTAGCTTCCCCTAAAGCACGATCACCAATAACTTGATGAGTTTGTGGTAAAGAAAAATCTAAAACCGGCGCGCAATCAACATTGATACCTACCTCTACTAAATCATTAGCAATATTTTGGAAATTTTCAAAAATAGCTTGCTTGGCCTTTTCTTGATTTTGTTGATAAAGATTAGTAAAATATTTACCAGACTCATAACTTGGCCAAATTGGTGGTGCAAGGCGTGCAACGCGACCACCCTCTTGATCAATTAAAACTAAAACTTCACCACCCATAATTTCCCTTAGAGAGTCGGTAAGTTTTTTAAGTTGCGTCTTATTTTCGATATTACGTCTAAAAAGAATAAAACCAAGACAGCCACTTTTGCTAAAAAAAACCTTCTCTTCTTCGCTCAAAATAGTTGAAGAAAGACCATAAATCACTGGTTTTAAGATTTTATTATTGTTGGCAATTTTGGATAAAAGAGTCATTTACAATAGGCCTTTAGTCGAATTTATAGCGTTTTTTTGTCTTTCATCAATGGTAATTGATTGTTTTAAAGCTTTTGCTAAGGCTTTAAAACAAGATTCGATGATGTGATGATTGTTGATGCCATAGAGATTTTCAATGTGCAAATTGCAACCAATGCTTTGCGCTAAGGCAAAGAAAAATTCACGAAATAATTCACAATCCATTTCGCCAACTTTATCTCTTTTAAAGTCACAATTAAATACAGGATAAGCTCGACCAGAAAGATCAATCACACAGCGACTTAATGTTTCATCCATTGGAATATAGGCGTGAGCAAAGCGGGTAATACCCTTTTTATCACCCAAAGCTTCTTTGATAGCTTGACCAAGGGCAATGGCACAATCTTCAACTGAGTGATGAAAGTCGATATGTAAATCACCTTGGCAATTAAGTTCAATATCAATCAAGCTATGATGCGAAAGTTGCTCAATCATATGGTTAAAAAAGCCGATACCAGTATCTATTTTGTAAGAACCAGTACCATCAAGATTAATCGCAACTTTGATCTTAGTTTCTTTAGTGTTTCTTTCGATTTTTGCTTTTCTCATCTATTTTAAATTTTTGGCAACAAACTCCCAATTAATCAATTTTTCTAAGAAAGTTTCAATATAGCTTGGACGCGCATTTTGATAATCAAGATAATAAGCATGCTCCCAAACATCCATTGTCATCAGTGGTTTTGCATTAGTTGTTATAGGAGTTTGCGCGTTACCAGTTTTAGTAACTTTTAACTTACCGTTTTCAATAACTAGCCAAGCCCAACCAGAACCAAACTGTGTAGCGCCAGCATTTTTAAACTCAGTAACAAAGTTCTCAAAAGAGCCAAAATCAGCTTCAATCTTAGCTAAAACTTCACCTGATGGCTTGCCTCCACCATTTGGTTTCATAGAGTGCCAATAAAAAGTATGATTCCAAACTTGCGCCGCATTATTAAAAATGCCAGCTTTGGTTGAATCTTGAGCAGAAATTTTGATAACTTCTTCAAGTGATTTGCTAGCCAAATCAGTGCCTTCAACTAATTTATTGAGGTTGGTAACATAAGCTTGGTGATGTTTGCCATAGTGAAAATTGAGAGTTTCTTCAGAAATAAAAGGCGCTAAAGCGTTGCGCTCATAAGGTAATTTAGGAAGTTCAAAAGTCATAATATCTCCTGTTTTTTTATTATTATTAGAATCGTTAAAAAGATATTTTTTGTCAGCAAAAGCTAATTTTGGCAAAGAGCTAGCGGCCAAAGCAATTAGCGAAGTTAAACCAGCTTTTTTGATAAATTTTCTTTTTGACATTTGCATGAAGCAAGATTTAAGTAACAAATTACTTGTTGTCAATTGTAATAAAAAATTTAGTTAAATTATGAAAAAAATCTCAGCGGTAATTGTGGCGCATAATGAAGAAAGAAAAATTGAAGATTGTTTAAAAAGCTTGAATTTTGCTGATGAAATTGTGGTGGTACTTGATAAATGCACCGACAAAACCAAAGAAATTGTTAAAAACTATACCAATAAAATTATTGAAGGTAGCTGGCATATTGAAGGTCAAAGACGAAATATTGCTCTTGAAAATGCTACGGGTGATTGGATTTTTGAAATTGATGCTGACGAGAGGGTTTCTAGTGAATTAGCTAAAGAAATTTTAGCAATTAGGGAAAGTGAGCCTTGTCAATTTTGTGTAGAAATTGATAATTATGTTGGTGGCAGGTTAGTTAAATATGGATGGATTAGATCAATGGGTGTTTCACATAGAATTACTATGTTTAACAAAGGTGCAAAAAAATATCATGAAGATAAAGAAATTCATCCAACCGCTGATATGAAAGGCGAAGTTAAATATCTTAAAAATCCACTAACTCACATGATGGATGAAGATATTTCAGCACTTATTAAAAGATTTGATCGCAACACCACTTGGCGCGCCAATGATATGATTTCACAAAATAAAAAACTTGAGATTGGCTTTTTTAAAGAGATTTTTAGTATTAAAATGCGCCTAAGTAAGGCTTTTTGGCTCAATAAAGGTTATAAAGAAGGAATTTTGGGATTATTTATTGCTATCTTGGCGGCATTTTATCCAACCATTTCGCGCCTTAAAGCCTTAGAAATCAAACAATCTAAAAAATAAATGAGAATTGTTAATATTATTCTAACCAAAGACGATGGAGGAGTAGCAAAGGTTTCACTTGATTACGCCAATATATTTAAGAGCTTAGGTCATCAAACTTCATTTATTACTAAGAAAAACTCATCTTTTGTCAATAAGATTGAAAAAATTGGCGTAAATTTAAATGAGGTTAATAATAGATTTGGCTATTTTGATCTTATAGCGATCAAGCAAATTGCTAAACATCTCAAAAAATTAGATGCCGATTTAGTTGTAGCTCACAATAGTAAGGCGATTGCTCTAAGTAAAAAGGCCATTAAAAAACTTAAAAAAAAGCCCAAACTTATTGCTATAAATCATAGCACTAATGTTAAAAGATCAATCGGCGCCAATCTAATTTTGAACGTCAATAAAGAGATATTTTATAAAACTGTTGATCTCGGACAACCTTATGATCACAGTTTTGTGGTTTATAATGGCCTAGACTTTGCCAAGGATTTTACACAATCTAAAATTAATTTATTAAATAAGAAGGAAATTGTTCTTGGAGTTATAGGTAGAATAGATATATATAAAAATTTCTCAGCTGTTATTAATGCATTAAAAATTCTAAATGAAAAAACTTCACAAAAATTTGTCATTAAAATTGCCGGAACTGGAGAAGAAGAGCAAAACTTAAGGAAACTTGCAGAAAATCTTAAAATCAATGATCAGGTTGAATTCTTGGGATGGATTGAAGATGGTTATAAATTTTATCAGGAAATTGATATTTTTGTGTTACCCACATTGAGAGAAACCTTTGGTTTGGTAATTTTAGAAGCTATCAAACACCGCAAACCAATTATCGCTACTAGAACAGTTGGCCCTAGCGAAATTTTACGCCATGAAAAAGATGGTTTGTTAATAAACATCGAACCCAAAGAACAAATGCCAGATCGAATCGCCAAAGCAGTGATAAAATTAGTTAATAACCATCATTTAGTCAATGATTTGGTCAATAATTCTTACCAAAGAGCTTTGGATCACTTTTCTACTGAAATATTAAAGCAAAAATTGGCTGATATTTTGGATATGGTAAAAAAATAAATTTACCAATTCTGACCACAGCTAATATCAACTTTAAGTGGCAGGTCGAGAATAAAGGCATTTTCCATTTCGCTTTTAATAATCTTACTAACCAATTCTTGATTTTGTTGAGCAGTTTCAATGATTAATTCATCATGAATTTGCATAATAATTTGCGCAGGAATCTTATCTTTTTTGAAGTGATTACTTAATTTAATCATGGCTTTTTTGATTAAATCGGCAGCGCTCCCTTGAATTGGCGCATTGATTGCCAATCTTTCAGCTTCGCCACGAATAATGGGATTTTTGCTGTTAATTTCGTGAATAAAGCATTTTCGACCAGAAATTGTTTGCACAAAACCATTTGTCCGTGCAAAATCGATATAATTTTTCATAAAATTATCAATTCCAGGATAGGTTTTAAGATAATTTTTAATATACTCACTAGCTTCACTGCGTGATATTTTAAGCTGTCTGGCCAAGCCAAAACCGCTAATACCATAAATTATACCAAAATTTATAGCTTTGGCTTTTGATCTTAAATCTTCATTTACTTCATTTTCACTGACGCCAAAAACCTGACTAGCAGTGATTTTATGGATATCTTTATCTTCTTTAAAAGCCTGAACTAAATTCTCAATTTTAGCCATATGCGCTAAAATTCTTAATTCAATTTGTGAATAATCGGCTGAAATTAAAATATTACCATTTTGAGCAATAAAAGCTTGGCGAATTTGCTTACCTTCATGACTTCGAATCGGGATATTTTGTAAATTTGGATTGCTTGAACTTAGTCGACCAGTAATAGTTGAACTACTTGAAAAATGCGAGTGAATGCGATTGGTTTGTGGATTTATCTCTTTTGGCAACGCATCGGTGTATGTATTTTTAAGTTTAGAAAATTTACGAAAATCAAGAATTTTATCAGCAATTTCATTGCCTTCGAGTGACATTTCTTCTAAAACACTAGATTTAGTTGATAAAGCGCCAGTTTTTTTGGACTTTTTTGAAGAGGTTAGCCCCATTTTGTCAAACAAAATTTCAGAAAGTTGCTTAGTTGAAGCAATATTAAATTCTTGCCCAGCTAATTGATGAATCTGCGAAGTTAATTGATTGATTTTTTGACTAAATTGATCAGAAAGTTCTTTCATTTTAGTGATATCAATTTTAACGCCGTTAAATTCTATTTGCGCCAAAACTAAAAGTAGTGGTTTTTCATAAGAAATATAAGCTTGATTTAGTTTTTGTTTGAAAATTTGTGGCGCGAAAATTTGATAAAGTTGACTTAGACAATTATTTTTAAAGATCAAAAAATCTATTTTTTTTGTAAGTTCATTAAAAAATTCTGGTTCTTTATTTTTTGATATATCTTCTAAGGCCTGACCATAGCCACTTTCTTCAATATTGGTGTTTAAATTTAAATCGATTAATTGACGCAAATCACTTTTTGTTGAAGAGGTCAGTAAATGATTAATTAAATGCAAATCTTCAAAAGCGAGATCTTTAAATTCTGACAAGAATTTTCTTATATTGGGCAATTTTAAAGCTAAATTATAAAAATTTTTGAAATCAAAAAAGATTTTTTTAATTGAATCATCACTTAATAATTTTAGCAAAACCTCTAAACCAAATTTACTATTATTTGCTAATTGAGCTATGTTTGACTTTTGGCTAAAAAGATCTTGTAACTCATCTTCTTTATCTTGAACTTGGCTATCTAAATTAAAAAAATAAATATTAACTTCTTTTTTGCTGGTTAAAGGTGAAATGGTGATCACATCTAGCATGCCATCTTTAACATTATAATCAATGGTTACAGAGCCTTTTTCAATAGTTTGCTCAAGAAGTTTTTGCGAAGTTTTTTCGTCAAAAATTTCAATTTTATTGATGGTTTGCTCGACCTCGCTTGTTTGTAAAATATCATTTTTTTGACTTTCAGCCAAACTATCATCGATATTAAATTCTTTCTTGATGCGCGTCATTAATGAGCGAAATCCGTGCTCTTGTAAAAAATTGATTAAAGTTAACGGGTCAAATGCCTGAATTACAAAATTTTCAGGCTCTAAATTAAGATCAACCTTATCATCAAGAGTAATTAAAGATTTTGATAATTTGGCATTTTCAATTCCTTGGGCAATCAATTCTTTCTTGCGTTCTTGCTTAATTTCTTGATAATTTTGTAATAAGTTTTCTAAGTTACCAAATTGCAAGATTAGCTCGGCAGCAGTTTTGGGGCCAACTCCACGAACTCCTGGAACATTATCTGAAGAATCGCCAATTAACGACAAAACATCCAAAACTTGCTTAGGCTTTACAAAAAATTTCTCTTCAACCTCTTTTTCGCCAATAAAACGATTGCGCATGGCGTCATACATAAACACTTTATCATTTACCAGCTGCATCAAATCCTTATCAGAAGAGACAATTAAAACTTCAAAACCTTGCTTGGCTGACTTTTTAGCTAAAGTAGCGATGATATCATCAGCTTCGAAACCACTTTTTTCTAGAGTGGCAATATTCAGAGCCTGTGCTGTTTGGCGAATAATTGGAAATTGTGGCTTTAAATCTTCTGGACATTCTGGACGATTAGCTTTGTATTCACTAAAAATTTCGTGACGAAAAGTTTTACTACCTGAGTCAAGGGCGATTGCCATATGTGTAACATTAAGGCCAGCCATCAACTTAATTAGCATGTTGGTGAAGCCATAAACGGCGCCAACCGGCACACCGCTTGGATTAGTTAATGGCGGCAGCGAATGATAAGCGCGAAAAACAAAACCATAGCCATCAATTATCGCAATTTTTTTTGTCATTTTTTTAAAAAAATTAGGTTGAGTTTAGCAAGACTCTACTATTATCTAACAATTGCCAATTTCAATATTAATTTAAATTTTTATGTATCGTCTGTATCATCACCCAGTTTGCCCTTTCTCACGTAAGGTTAGATTACATTTGGCGGCTAAAAATATTCAATTCGAGTCAGTCGTAGAGAATTTTTGGTTGAGACGTAAGGAATTTATAGCAATTAGTCCATCTTCAAGAGCCCCTGTTTTGGTAGATAGTGATCAAGATGTTGTTATATGCGGTGGGCATGTAATTGCTGAATATATCGAGGAAAAAGAAGATATTGGTCGCAATTTTATTGGCGAAGAAATTACCCAAAGAGCAGAAGTAAGAAGATTGCAATCTTGGTTTGATGATAAATTTTATCGTGAAGTTATTAAATTTATATTAAATGAAAGATTTTTTTATCGCTACTTTGCAACCTCTACCGCTCCGGATACTGAAGTGTTGCGTTTTGCTCGCAAAAACTCAGAATCTCATTTTGAGTATATTGAAGAACTTCTAGAAACCAGAAAATATTTGGCAGGTGATTTAATATCTCTAGCTGATTTTACTGCAGTTGCACAAATATCATTGTTGGATTATTTTGGCGATATTAATTGGAATCACTATAAAATTATGAAAGAGTGGTATTCGATTATTAAATCACAAAAAATATTTGCGCCATTGCTGCAAGATCGTTTAACCAATATAAGACCTTGTGACTGGTACTCTAATCTTGATTTCTAACAATATTAGCATCCAATATGACAATTGAAATCAATTATGAACAAGCTAGCAATTTTTTAAAAAAAAATGATTATGATAAATTCACTATAAAGAAAATTGCTGGTGATGCTTCATTTCGCTCTTATTATCGCATAACCTTTGATAATCAAAGCCTGATTTTGATGTTTGCCCCACCCTCTCATGAAGATATTAAGCCTTTTATAAAAGTTGATAAATTTCTGCGAGATAATGAATTTTTGGCGCCAGAAATTTTAGCGATTGATGAACAGCATGGATTTTTATTACTGCAAGATTTTGGTGATGTAAGCTATGCAAAATTTTTACAAAAAAATCCTGAAAATGAGATAAAGATATATAAAATGGCAGTTGATGAGCTATTAAAGTTGCATCAAATTAATTTTAAAGGTTACCATAATCTAGTACCGCAATATAATAATTTTGTTTTATATCGCGAAGTTCAGCTTTTTATTGATTGGTATCTTAAGCTTTATGATAAAAAAATTACTTTAGACCTAAAAAAGAAATTTAAAAGTCTTTGGTTTGAACAATTCGATCAATTAAATGATCAAAATTATTTTGTCTTACGTGATTATCATGCAGATAATTTGATGTTAGTTGAAGAAAAAAAAACAAGACTTTTACACAAAGACATAGACGATAAATCAAAAAATGAATTAGCGACAAATTTGACATCGAGTCTTAAAGTTGGCTTATTAGATTTTCAGGATGCTTTAATTGGCTCAAGAGCTTATGATTTAGCTTCATTATTGGAAGACGCTAGAAGAGATGTTTCTAAAAAAACAGTAAATGAGATATTAGATTATTATCTTCAAAAATCTAGCCACAATCAAGAATCTTTATTAACAGATTATGAAATTTTATCCTTACAAAGAAATATAAAAATATTAGGAATTTTTGCAAGGCTAGCTTTGAGAGATAACAAAAAACAATATCTAGAATTACTTCCCAGGGTTTTAGATCATGTTAAAAATCGTTTAAATTCAAAAACCCATAATTTTTGCGAATTAAAAGATTTGTTTTTTAAAATATTTTAAACGCTAATTTGCGCTTAATAGAAAGCGTTTTAAGATTCTTGCTTTTGGTAATTTTGCAAGCCTCCTCCTAAAACCTTATATAAATTAATTAGACTTGTTAGCTGGTCTTTTTTGGTTTTAAGATATTGTTGCTTGGTTTGTAGATAAACTATTTTTTGGTTGAGCATATTGAATTTTGACTCATTTCCTAAGCTATATTTAGCTAAACTAATTTCAAAAACTTCATTTTGTAATTTGAGAGTTTCTTGCATTAATTTTAATTGTTCATCAATTGCTTTTCTACTTGCCAGCTGATCAGACATTTCTTTGAAAGCATTTTGAATCGCTTGTTCATATTTTACGATTTCAATTTTCTTTCTAACATGCGTTAGCTTAAGATTTGACCAGTTGGCAAAACCGCTAAAAATTGGTAAATTAATTTGAGGCGTAAAGTTCCAAACTGACTTTAGCTTATAAATATCTCCCAAGCTATTAGAACCATATCCAGCGCTAGAAGTTAACATAATTGAAGGGAAAAAGGCTGCTCTTGCAGCTCCAATATTAGCATTAGCTGATTTTAGCTTAAATTCTGCCTGTTGAATATCTGGCCTATCAAGCAGTTTACTTGAAGGAATGAATTTTAGCAAATCTTTAGCAATTTTAATTTGGTCAATTTCAACTATTTCTTCATAGCTATCAAATATTTTTTGATCAAAATCGCCAATTAAATTTTGTAAAATATTTTTATTTTGACTAACTATTTTTCGATAATTTGTCAAATTAATTTTAGCTTGATTTAGGGTGGTTTTTTGACTTAAGTAAGTAGATTTTGAATCAATACCATTTTCATAGCGCATCTTAATAATTTCATATTGATCTTGATTAATTTTAGCAATCTCTTGCGCTATCATCATATTTTGATGATTTAATATGAATTCAAGGTAAGAATTAACGACTTCAGCAATCAGAGAAATCTGCAGGGAGTTGTGAGCTTGTTGAGTAGCAAAGAAATCTTGTAGAGCAGAGTTTTTTAAACTTCTAAATTTACCAAAAAAGTCGATTTCAAAAGAGGTTAATGCTAATTGCGAACTAAAAACAGATAGTGGTTTTGAAAAAAAGCCGGCACTTTTGCTTCGCGAATATGAAGTTTGCAAATCAATATCAGGCATTAAATCAGAACGAGTGATACCATAATAGGAGCGAGCAGCTTCGATATTAAGAGTTGCTAATTCTAGATCACGATTTTTTTCTAAGGCTAAATCAACTATTTTTTGCAAGTTTTTATCTATAAAAAAATCTTGCCAAGCTATATCATTTATCATTCCATCTGAAAAATGATTTTTATTAACATCAAGTGACTCGATTTTTTCTTGAGATATTGGGCTCGTTGGCTTTTTATATTTTGGCTCTAGAGTGCAAGAGCTAACTATAAGTAAAATTAAACTAAATCTAGAAATGTATTTTTTGTAACCAAAACTCATTTTGTGGCTGGCTTTAATTTAAATCGACCCTTACTGATATTGTAAACCGCAATATAAAACATTGGCACAAATAACGTTGCAATAAAAGTAGCAGCTATCATTCCTCCCACGAGTCCAATACCAATTGCATTCTGACTAGCAGAGCCAGCACCATTTGCGATGGCTAATGGCATTACTCCTAAAATAAAAGTAAGAGCAGTCATCATAATTGGCCTAAATCTTTGCTTAGTTGCAGTTAGAGTTGATTTAACAATATTGCCATGTTCTTGATAAAGTTTGCGAGCAAATTCAACAATTAAGATTGCATTACGTGCCGATAGTCCGATAGTTGTTAACAATCCTACTTGGAAATAAATATCGTTACTCATACCAAAAATATTAGCAAAAATTGCTGCTCCAAACACACCAAAAGGCAATATAAACATAACGGCAAAAGGAATAGACCAACTTTCGTAGAGAGCAGCTAATGATAAAAATACCGCTAAAATTGAAATAATATAAAGTGCGGTTGTTTGGCCACCAGTAACTTTTTCTTCGTATGATAAACCAGACCATGAATAATCAATTTTTTGTGGTAGTGACTTAATAATTTTTTCAATTTCATTCATGGCATCACCTGAACTAATTTTGGGGGCTGCAGAACCAACAATATTAAGGGATGGTACACCATTAAATCTTTCTAATTTTTGTGGACCAAAACTCCAACTAGAATTCACAATACTTCCTAGGGATACCATTTTATTTTCATTATTGCGGATAAACCATTTATTGATATCTTCGGGATTCATGCGATATTGATCCTGACCTTGAATAATAACTTTCTTAATCCGCCCTTGATCAATAAAATCATTAACATAAAGCGATCCCCAACCAGTTTGCATTGTTTGATTAATATCGTTAGTATTTATTCCTAGGGCCGCAGCTTTTTGATAATTTACGTCCAAGTTAAATTGCGTTACATCTTCAAGTCCATTTGGACGAACACCTACTAGCTTAGGATTATGAGAGGCCATCCCCAAAGTTTGATTTCTGGCATTTATTAGATCATTTCTTCCGATATTTTTTTGATCTAAAATGTGAACATCAAAACCTGAAACATTTCCTAATTCACGAATTGGCGGTGGGAAAAAAGTAAATACCATCGCATCTTTAACTTGACTTAAAGCCCCCATTGATCTTGCTGAAATATTAAAGACGCTTTGCTCTTCGTCTTTTCTTTGTGACCAATCATTTAGCCCCACAAAGCCAAAGCCAACATTTTGAGCTCTTCCAGCAAAACTAAAGCCTGTTACCGTAAATAAATCTTTAACATTTTGCGACTCTTTGCTATCCAAAAAGTAATTTTCAACCTCTTTTAAGCTTTCTAAAGTTCTTTCGACTGTTGATCCGCTTGGCGTTTTAACAAAAAGATACATGAAACCCGGGTCATCATTAGGTAAGAAAGATGTAGGCAATTTGTTAAATAGCATGATCATGCCACCAATCAACAAGCTATAAATTACTAAAAATCTGCCAATTTTGCGAGTTATAAAATTAGCTTTATTAACATAAAATTTACGCAAATTTTTAATAAATTGATCAAATACTCTAAAAAATCTTAGATTGCTAAAACCAACATCTTTAACATTTTGTTTTAGTAATGTAGCGCATAGAGAGGGTGACAAAATAAGCGCCACAAATACTGAAAGAATCATCGCAGTTACAATAGTAACTGAAAATTGTCGATAAATTGCCCCAGCAGATCCAGGAAAAAAAGCCATTGGCACAAACACTGCAGATAATACAACAGCGATACCAATTAATGCTCCGGTAATTTGTTGCATTGATTTAATTGTAGCTTGTCTTGGAGTGAGTTTTTCTTCTTCAATAATTCTTTCAACATTTTCAACCACTACAATTGCATCATCAACCAACAGACCTATTGCCAAAACCATGGCAAATAAAGTTAGGGTATTAATGCTATAACCAAAAAAATAAAGAACAGCTACTGTACCTAGCAAAACGATTGGCACTGCAATTGCAGGAATTATAGTAGCACGAAAATTTTGTAAAAAAATTAACATTACCAAAAATACTAAAATAGCCGCCTCAATCAAAGTGATAACCACTCCCTCTATTGATAACTTGATCAATGTAGTCGAATCATATGGATAGATAATTTTTACATCTTCAGGTAAGAATTTTTCGATTTTTGCTACTTCTTCTTTGACTTCTTTAGCTGTACTTAAGGCATTAGCACCAGTTGCTAAAATTACTGCCATACCTGCTGCTGGTTGCCTTTTATAGCGCGCAACTCGATTATAATTTTCTAAACCAATCTCAACTTCAGCTACATCTTTAAGATGAATTTGCGATCCATTTTTATTGGCTTTTATTACAATATCTTCAAATTGTTTAACTGTTTGTAAGCGAGATTGGGCTGTAATTGTAGCATTGATTTGTTGACCTTTAACTGCGGGCAAATCACCAAGCTGACCAACTGCCACATCACTATTTTGTGATCTAATGGCATTAACTACATCTTGAGTTGTTAGACTGTAGCTATATAATTTATGTGGATTTAGCCAAATGCGCATTGCTTTTTGGTTACCAAAAATTGTTACGCTACCAACACCATTTATTCGTGAAACGTTATCTTTGAGGTTCGTAAATAAAAAATCATTTAAATCCTGTTCACTAGACTTACCATCCTTGGAATAAACGCCAATTATCAATAAAAAATTATCATTTGATTTATTAACCCTCACCCCTTGTTGCTGAACTACTTGAGGTAGTAAAGGCATAGCAGATTCAAGTTTATTTTGTACTTGAACTTGTGCAATATCAGGGTCAGTGCCCGGTTCAAAATTTAGAGTAATACGCGCTGAACCATCTGAGTTACTACTTGATGAAAAATAGCGCAAATTATCAATGCCGTTGATATTTTGCTCTATAATTTGGGTTATTGAATTTTCAACAGTTTGTGCTGAAGCACCCGGAAGAGCAGTAGAAATTGAAATAGCTGGTGAAGCTATGTTAGGATATAGTTCAACCGGAATTTTAAACAATGAAAACAATCCAGCCAACATAACAACAATTGACAAAACCCAAGCAAAAATCGGTCTTTTGATAAAAAATTCTGACATTATTTTTGGTAGCTTGATTGTTGTCGAATTTTAACCTCTGTATTTGGCCTAATTTTAAATAAGCCTTTGTCAATTATAGCCTCTCCTTCTACAAGACCAGATTTTACAATCCATTTATTTTCATAAAGCTCATCAGCAACAATAGCTCTTGGAGTAGCAATGTTACTACTATCAACAACAAATACACTCAAATTGCCATTTGGATCGCGATTGACTGCACTTTGTGGAACAGTGATAGCTTTATATTCACTAAGATAAAGTTTTGCAGTAACAAACATTCCAGGGATTAACTTTTCATCTTTATTAGAAAATTTTGCTCTTAGAGTCACTGAATCAGTAGATTCATCAGCAAATGATTGAATAAATTGTAGCTGTCCCTTATCATTATATTTTTGACCATCAATTAATAAACCGACTTTTAAATTTTTATTATTTCGATTTTTGATTGCTTCTGAAGTTGGCTGAACTATATCAACATAAATTGGACTGAGTTTAGTAATAGTCGCTAACGGCAATTCTTGATTTTGCGTTACTAAAGCACCAACTGTAAAATTAGTTTTACCAATAATCCCAGAAATCGGGGCTAGAACCTTAGTTTCAGCAAGCTTTTGAGCAGCATCAGCAAATTTAGCATTGGCTAAGGCTAGTTCTGATAAAACTTCTTCATATTCTTGCTTGCTAATACCTTCAATATTTAGTAATTTTTTAAATCTTTCTGCTTTGGCATGAGCAGCTTTTAGATTTGCTTTTGCTTGCTCAATTTCAGCTTTTTCAACCGAAGAATCAATTTGATATAGCTGTTGATTCACTCTAACAAAACTACCTTCTTGAAACTTTATTTGCTTTATTATGCCAGAAATTTCTGGACGAACTTCAGATATTTCATAGGCACTTACTCTTGCTGGAAGCTCTTTGGTAATTGCAATATTTTCACTAAAAGCCTTGATAACGCTAACTTCAGGAATCATCGTTTGAGCAAAATTAACCATAGCTTTATTTTGCTTAGTCGATTTGAATGAAAAAAATAATATAGTGGAAAAAGCAGCCAAAACCACCAATATTAAAAAAAAGATCTTTTTTTGATTACGCGCCATTATTTTAAAGATGTATTTTGGTATAATTATTACTCAGAGCATAAATTAGTAGATTTTTACTGCAATATTTTCCTTTTATTTTTTATTAAAAAAATTCGTAATAACTCAGTTATTACAGGAATTTTTTAAATAAACCTAAAAGAAAAATCTTCTTGCAAGAATCTACTAATTTATGCCCTGAGTAATAACTTAACTTTTATGAGTCGGTAAAAAAATTTTCAAAATTATGGTCAACTCCTGAAAAGTAAATAACTTAAAAATTAAATATTTTTATTTTAACCCAAATTTCGTTTTTTTAATATTACTGATTTTGAGATAATTTTTAGAGAAAATGAGTTAATTTTTAACCTAGGCACTGTTAACAAAGGTTAAAATTAGCCAGAATTAAATATGTTTTCTATTTAGCTCTCGGGTTAATAATTAAAAAAGCGAAATTGGGGTTATTTTACTTCTTTATTTCCTCTTCCAATGCTAAGGCAATATCAAACATAACTTGCTCATTAAATCTATTACTCATAAGCTGCATACCAATTGGCAAACCTTGATTATCAAAACCACTTGGAACAGATATAGCAGGCAAGCCAGCTAAATTAGCGGGAATTGTAAAAGCATCGTTAAGATAAGTATTGATTGGGTTATCACCCTCTTTAAGCCTTATTGGGAATGCGGTATTTGGAGTTGCTGGGGTTAAAATTGCATCAACTTTGCTAAATGCTTGATCAAAATCTTGAGTGATTAATCTTCTAATTTTTAGAGCTCTTTTATAATAAGCATCATAAAACTCTGCCGATAAAACATAAGTGCCAGTAAAAATCCTTCTTTTAACTTCATTGCCAAAACCAATTGAGCGACTTTTTTTATATAGCTCATCAAGAGACAGATTTTTATCTTCAAATCTAAAGCCATAACGAATTCCATCATATCGCGCCAAGTTTGAAGAACATTCAGCTGAAGCAATGATGTAATAAACTTCAGGTCCATATTCTGTGTGCGGTAGCGATATTTCAACAATTTTAGCACCTCTATCTTCTAAAAGCTTTATGGTTTTTTCTTTAACTTGATTAATTTCATCAGGCATACCTGGCAGGTGATATTCTTTTGCAATACCAATTTTTTTACCCTTGATATCTGACTTTAATAAATTGTTGAAATCCGGCACTTCCTTTTTGCAAGAAGTAGAGTCTTTTACGTCATATCCAGAAGCAATTTTAAGTAAAAGAGCCGCATCATAAACATTTTTTGCAAAAAATCCCGCTTGATCAAGAGAGCTTGCAAAAGCAATCATGCCATAACGCGAACATCGCCCATAACTAGGTTTAACGCCAACTGTATTAGTGAAAGATGCTGGTTGGCGCACCGATCCACCAGTATCAGAACCCGTAGCACCAGCACATAAATTAGCAGCAACAGCAACAGCAGAACCTCCTGAAGAGCCTCCCGGCACTAAATCTGCATCACTATTTTTCTTTTTGTATGGATTAACTACTGGACCAAAGTAGCTATTGGTATTGCCTGATCCCATGGCAAATTCATCCATATTTAATTTACCTAAATTGACCACTCCTGCATCAAATAATTTTTGGGTAACCGTTGATTCATATGGTGGCACAAAATTTTCTAACATTTTAGAAGCGCAAGTGGTACGAATATTTTTGGTACAAAACAAATCTTTGATGCCCAAAGGAATACCCTCTAATATTCCATCTTGATTATTAGCAATTTTTTTATCTGAAGTTTTAGCCATTTTTAAAGCTACATCAAAACATTCGGTAATGTATGCATTTAGATGGCGATTAGCCTCAATATTTTTTATATAATTTTTAGTTAATTCAACAGCGCTAAAATCTTTGTTTTTTAGACCACTAATTGCTTGTTTAATGGATAGTTTAGTTAGTTCGGTCATTTTAATTTTATTTGGCTTGCTGAATTGCTTCAAGCAATTCTTTTTTTGTTAATAATTCGCTAGTTAAGATGCCATTTTTAGCATTTGGACCATAAACAGCGTTGAAAGGGATAGCGTAGCGCTCCTTTTTTGCAAGATATTCCATCACTTCTCGTCTTGGTCTAGTAATATCAGCTTGCATTGCAATAATATTAGTCTGTTTTAGTACTTTAAGAACTTCATTGTTTTCTAAAACCCTAATCTTGTTTATCTTGCAAGTTACGCACCAATCAGCAGTTACGTCAATAACAACAACCTTGCCTTGCTTAACATATTTTTCAATATCATTTTCAACAAAATTCTGCCATATCGAATTATACTTAGCAACTCTTGCGTCCTTATCTTCTTTTAAGTAAAATGGTAGAGAAAATAAAGTAACGATCAACAAAGAGATGAGTGAAATTTTGAGGATATTGCGCTTAATTCTTAAGCAGGCAACCATCATTACTGCGATAAAACTCACAATATAGGCTGGTAAGTTGCCAATAATACCAATTAAAACATAAACTAACCAAATAATAGTAGCCATTAAAAAGCCTGACATTAATTGCTTAAAGCCATCCATCCATTTTCCAGGCTTAGGTAATAAATAAATTAGTTTTGGAGTAAAAATTAAAATTATATAAGGAAGCGCAAAGCCAAAACCAATAGCTAAAAACATTAAAATTATTATCGCATAATTTTGTATTAAAGCAAATGAGATTGCTGATCCAAGAAACGGTGCAGAGCAAGGAGTAGCAAGCAACACTGCCAAAATTCCAGAAAGATAGTTTGTAATGAATATTTTGCGTTCATTTTGGTTTTTAATAATTTTTTGGTTGATTAAATTAGTTAATTTTGAGCTAAAATTTATTTCAAAAACCTCTAAAAGATTTGCCGTAAAAAATACTAGTATAACAATCAAAAACACTAAAAAATAAGGATTTTGAAACTGCAATCCCCACCCTAAACTATTACCAGTTACCTTGATAATAATTGCTGCCAGAGAAAAGAATACGAAACATGTCAAAATTCCAAAAATTGTTGCCAAAAATGCGTAGCGAATTTTACTAATTTCTGCGGTTGTGTGATTTATAATTGAGAGCAATTTAATTGATAAAACCGGCAAAACACAAGGCATGATATTAAGAACAGCACCACCTATGATCGCAATCATCAACATAAACCAAACTCCTCTATTTGTGCTGCTACTTTTTTCAGTACTAAAGTTATCTTTGGCTATTAAATCATTATCATAATATTTATTGATTAATTTAAGAGCTTGGAAATCAATTTGCTTATCAAGAGTAATTACTAAATCTTTACTAGCTGGTATACAAATATCTTTGCACAAGCCAAAATCAACTCTAACCTTAATTTCTTGAACTTCTTTGATCTTCTTAAGATTAAGATTGATTGGAATTATAACGCTTCCCTTATAGACAGAATATTCATAGGTGGTATCGCCAAAAGTTTCTTTAGCAATAATACTTTTGGGCCAAATAACTTTATGACTCAAATAGTTGCTATTTTTAGAAAAATTAAATGTGGGTTCAATTCCAAAATCACCAGATTCTTTACCGTAGATTTTCCAACCCTTCCCGATCCTGAACTCAACACCAATTATTGGATTTTTATAGTCAATTTTTTGATTTTGCTCATTTTTATAAAAGCTACCCAAAATTCTAACTTGAGCCGCCTTGTCAAATTCTTTTTGCCAGTCTGAAATTGCAGCATTTGAAATGTTTATAACAGTAAAAAAACTCAGACAAAGTGCTAAAATTATTTTTTTCATCAAGTTTTTTTGAAAAATTAAATTGAAATAAAGATGTGTAATTATTAATTAATATAGTATTTTTTGAAAAATGTTAACAATATTTAGAAGATCTTAGTCTAGAAACTGTTAACTAATTATTTCATTTTATTATTCTGACTAGTTTTTGCTCTTTTTTTTGTAAAATTTTTCAAAATATGACCTGATATTTTTAAAAATTTTGCAAAAAAATCGCTAAAAACTATCTCAAAAACTAAAACAAAATAATTAGTTAACAGTGTCTAATAAGCTATTTTAATTTATAAAATAATCTTAGCAATATTATAAATGCAAAATAAATGAGTGACAAAAGTAAGGCGATGAGTGAAATTCTTAGCTCAAACTATGAAATTTTAAGGGTTAAATCGAAGAAAGTCTCCTGCCTAGGGCCAAGCAAAACATCTTCTCATCCTCTAATTTATTTAGATATGGGGCTAAAAGATTTTGTAGCCTGTCCATATTGTAGCAAGCTTTTCACTGTAAAACAAACAGTTGATGATAACCTGCTGCGCAAAATGGTTACGGAAAGTAAAAAGTAATATTTCATGGATAAAAAAAATACTGCAATCATTGGCCTGCAATGGGGTGATGAAGGGAAAGGAAAAATTGTCGATTATCTAGCTGATAAATTTAACTCTGTAGTCAGGTTTCAGGGTGGAAACAATGCTGGCCACACTATCAAAGTTGATGATAAAACTTTTAAACTAAGTTTATTGCCGTCGGGAGTTGTGCAAGGAAAATATTCGGTGATTGGCAGTGGCGTAGTGGTTGATCCAAAAGCACTTTTCAGTGAAATTGAAAATATAAAAAAACAAGGTCTTGAAGTTAATCATACAAATTTAGTAATTGCTGATAATGCTTGTTTAATACTTTCAATTCATCGCGAACTTGATCAATTACTTGAGCAGCAAAAAGGAGAAAATAAAATTGGTACCACCTGCCGAGGAATCGGTCCTGCCTATGAAGACCAAGTTGGTAGAAGAGCGCTTCATTTATCAGATTTATTTGATGATAAAGTTTTAAATCAAAGATTAGATAACCTTCTTTTCTTTCACAATTTACTTAGAAAAAGTCTTGGAGCGAATGAAGTAAGAAAATCTGAAATTTTACAAGAAATTAATCAATTTAAAGATAAGATTCTTCCTTTTGCCAAATCGCCTTATGAAATTTCACTTGAGCTTAAAAAAAGATCGCCAGTAATGTTTGAAGGCGCCCAAGGGGCTTTACTCGATGTTAGTTTTGGAACTTTTCCCTTTGTTACCTCTTCAAACACTATGGCTGGACAAGTTGCTCTTGGATCTTGTTTAGGAGTTGCTGATTTAAAGCAAACTTTGGGTATTTTGAAAGCCTACACCACTAGAGTTGGCTCTGGTCCTTTTCCAACAGAGCTTAATAATGAAATTGGCCAACATTTAGCAGTAAAAGGACAAGAAATTGGTACGGTAACTGGCAGAAATCGTCGCTGTGGTTGGTTCGATGCTTGTTTAATTCGCTACACCGTTAAATTATGCAATGTCAAAGAAGTGGCCTTAACCAAGCTAGATGTTCTTGATGGTTTAGATAAAGTTAAAATTTGCGTTGGCTATAAAATTGACGGCAAGATTTATGATTATTTACCCTTGTCTCAACATCTATGGCAAAGAATTGAACCAATTTATGAAGAGATGACTGGTTGGCAAGAAAGTACTTTTGGCGCTCAATCTTTAAATGATTTGCCAATTCAAGCGCAAGATTATGTTAAAAAAATTGAAGAATTGTGTAATGTCAAAGCTAGCATAATTTCAACTGGACCAAAAAGAGAGCAGACAATTTTAAGGTAAATCTTAAATGAAGATATTTATAAATGGTGAGGCAAAAAATTTACAGAATTTAAAAACAATTGCTGATTTAATAAGTTTTTATGAGCTCGATATCAAGAAAGTTGCCATCGAAAAAGATTTGCAAGTTATAACGCCAGATAAATATAGCTCAACAAATCTTAATGAAAATTGCCAAATTGAAATAGTTCATTTCATTGGTGGCGGTTGAAAATTCTTGCCTTTAATTTGAAAATACCAAGGTCAATAATTTTTTCCTTTTCTATAGCTATAATACCAAAATTCATCTATAAATATGACTACAAATCTTTTTATGATCTGACTTCATATTTTTAGATTTAATTTAAAACGCTGTAGCACCATTGATTCACTTTCTAATGACGGATTTGAGTTTAAATTAAAAAATAAAAATAACAAATATAAGGCGGTTGGGAATTTAATTTGTGAAAGTATCAATTAATTATTTTTTAAACAAAAATTGGCTTTTCAAGACTAAATGGGATTTTAGCCAAACTGCAAGTTGACAATAGAAGTTGTTATTCTAATGTTTTCGTTTCTTAAATTTTAAATTATTGGGGTTTGTAGCTCAGCTGGTTAGAGTGCGCGCCTGATAAGTGCGAGGTCGGTGGTTCAAGTCCACCCAGACCCACCATTACTTTTAAAACAATTTCTAAAGATTCTAAAAAATTTAGCAGCTAAATCGTTTTATTTATTTCTCGTTACAAATTATAATAAGTTTTTTGGTATTATTTTTAGAAATTTGTAGAAATTATCAAAGTTAAGCCTAATCTCTCAAATTCTTGCCTGCGTGATGGAATGGTAGACATAACGGACTTAAAATCCGTGGGGCATTAGCCCTTGCCGGTTCAAGTCCGGCCGCAGGTACCAATAACCCCTGCAAATAACCAGATTTTGGTGATTTGTAATTTTGTTGTAATTTTGGTTTTTAAAAAGTTTAAAGTTAAGGTTATATCTTGTTAGATGAGTAAAATAAGATCCAAAATACTTAAAAATCTATTTTTACTTATCGCTATAATAGCTACCTCGTCTTGCGAAATCGGAACTCCAAGAGGCTCTTGTATTGCTCCTGAAGATTTTGGAGGCTTTTCAACAGTTGTTGATTCTCATCGACAGGAAGCTTACGGAAATTACGTTCATGATTTCGATATCGAAGGCAAATATAACCGAAGCGGTGGACAGGTTGTAACTTGGCAAGAAACTAATCTGACTTACAATGGTGAAGAGCTGATTATAAAAATAGGCGGAGATGTAAAGCCTTGGGACATAACTAATAACGACAAATCTAGCGAATATTGCAAAGTTTGCGCCAAGCACTCTAGTACCGATGGATGCATCTGCTTTGACCCAGAATTTGATCCTCAAGGCTGTGTTAAGCAAGATTCTCTAAATCCAAAAGAATTTTCTTACAGAACTACTAACCGAATTGGCATAGATGACACAAGATTACCCCCAGACTTACAATACTCATGTAAGTTTAGAGCTGGATTAAATGCATATATTGCAGCATTTGGAATTTCTGGTCACGATATACCGCAAAATGCTTATCACTTATTTTCTACCGAAAAAGTCTGCGACATTTCAAAAAATATAGAAGGTCAGTGTATAGATGATAAAGGCAATGATGTTACAAAATACATATTTAGATCAAATGGTCCGCTGGTTGCAACCTACGACATTAGTGGTAACCCAACTGCATGGCATAAAAATGGTGAAAAATTAAAAGTGATTTTTGCTGATAGATGGTATTTAGATAATAGCGGTCAATATACATTAGAATTTCTAAGTGGAGTTAATGCCAATTCAACTTCTGGCTTACTGCAAATGATAGTTAAAACCGTAGAAGAATTAGTTCTTGGTAAGGAAGATGAAATAACCATTAAAAATGCAGGAACTGATCAAGTATCGATGCAAGCAAGCTATGAAAGTGACGGCGGTTTGGTAAAAATATTATACAATAACATCGTTACTGATTCTGGATTTGCTAAATCAGTCAATTTACTACTAATTTTTTATGTGGTTATTTTTGGTGGTTCGGTTTTGGCAGGAGTGATTGAAATAAATCGCAAAGAAGTGATGAAGCGAGTGATTAGAATTGCAATTGTTATCATGTTTACTAATCAAGCAAGCTGGAACATGTATAATAACTATGTTATCAAATTTTTTAAAGGTGGAACTGACGAAGTGGTAGCCATGATGGTTAATTTATCAAATCAGTATCGTGACACCAACTCTACAACTATCGAATGCAATAGATTTATTGGCAAAGATGATCGTCATTCAACCAGATTTTCATGTATTGATGGTACTATTAAAAAACTATTTTCATCAACCGTTACTAAGAAAATACTTGGTTTATTTTTCTATAGCGGATATGGCTTTATATTGATAATTCTTGTCTATTTCTTGATTCTTTTCTTCATATTCGTCATGCTCTATGCGGCGACAATTTACATTGTAAATTTATTGAAGATAATTTTTGTGTTATCATTTGGTCCTATCTTTTTTTGCTTCTCATTATTTGAGCAAACAAAATCCTTATTTACAAATTGGATAAAATTTATAGTAGGACGAACCCTTGAAATTATTATCCTCTTTACAACAGTATATTTCTTTTGGTTCTTGATCGATAGAAAATTTAGCATTCTGTTAAATTATAAAGTCTGCTATTTCCAGAAGTGGTTTATTCCAAGAATTCTTCCTTTTCCAACTTTAGTTTTACAGGCTGATGATGTTAATCGCTCATTTGGCGAATGGATTATGCAAATTATTGGTATAGGCGCTTTAATTTTACTAACCTACTTAGTTATCCAGGGAATGTCGCAAGTTGCATCAAGTTTAGCCGCTTTTGGTGGTGCCGAAAAAAGAGGTGGCAACGAAGATAAAGGTCAAGCTAGTGGATCTTCAAGTTTTGCTATGGCTTCAAACATGATGAAAGGAGTGTCAAATCTAGCGCAAGATGGTATAAAATATGCTTTTACAGCTAAATATGGCTTGAACACTATGGCTTCTTACGGGGTTTCTGGTGCTACGCATTTAGCAAGAGCTACTGGTGCCAACAAAATAACCAATGCCATTGGCAAATCTATTCCATTCAGAGGACCAAGAACAAGATGGCGAGATGGTATAATAGACTCTGCCATAAAAATGGCGCAAAAAGAATTATCCAAGAATCCAGACTTAACTGGCAAGGACGCTGATAAATTCGTACGCAATAGAGCGATGGAAATTTTAGCAAAACAAAAGACTGGCTATGTCCAAGGAGATATGCCAAGAAGAATGAAGTCAATTGATGGCAAAGGCAATAAATTTAGAATGCTTGGAATTGATGAAGAATCAATCCTCAAAAGATTTGATCAAAAATTAGTGCAAGAACCAATAAAAAATCAAATTCAAAAACAGGCTGCTGCAATCAAAGAAAAAATGGGAAGCAATGTTCCTTTGGGTCAAGAAATGAGACAGATGCTCAATGACAGAGTTAAAGATTGGGCCAAAGAAAACCTAATTGCCAGCGATGATAAAATTGACAATTATCTACAAAATATGAAGGGGTTAGTTAGAAATAAAGCGGCACTTTCAACCAATGAAGCCTATAAATTAACAAAAGATAATAAGGAATTTAAAAGCAAATTTATGCAAGATTTGCAAAATGAGCAATTTGAAAATGCCAATAAAAGACAAAGGGCCTGGCAACGAAGTCCTTTATCAGGAATTGGCAATGAATTAAAAAGATTTGGCCATAGATTTAGCCGAGAGGTTGGTCATAATCCAAAATTAGCACAAGAAAATTTTGCACGCAAAATTGCTAGACAACAAGATGTTGGATTTTGGAAGAAAGATGATAATGGTGAAAAAACATGGACACCAAGAATCGAAAAATTAAACCCACTTCGCTACTCAAAATTTACTGATCTTGAGTCGCAAAGGCTTTTAAGATTAACTCCAGTTCGCAACATTAATAATTATGCCATTCGCTATATTGCAGGAATTGCAACTTTTCCCGCTGGTTTTGTTGCTGGGAATACTATAGTTGTATTATCAAGATTAGCGGTAATTACTGCTAATAAAATAGCAAAATTAGCGGTATTTACTGCTAATAAAGCAAGAATTAATAAACTAATTGGCGAAGGCAAAAAAATAAAGAACCCTAAATTCTTTAACAAACCTTCTGAAGTTTCTCCTCCTGAAATCGATCAAAAATTCGATGAGAAATTTGGTATTAATGATATGCAAAAAAGTGAAGCTCTTAGCTATATCAGAAATATTCAAGTTAAAAATCAAAATGATATTGGCAAAGAATCTAAAAAAGCAGCTTACTTAATGAAAAACTTTGTTAACAAAATTACCAAAGATCAAGAAAAGGGTGAAATTTCTAAAGATAAGACCAACTCAGATTTTATTGCCTCTATAAATAAAGAAGATAACAAATCGCTAATCGAAAAAGTGGCTGAAAATGATAGAATGCCAGAAAAAATTGCAAAATTATTAGCTGATGAGAATAAGGAAAAGTTGAATGAAATATTAGAAAGTCAAACTATGAAAAATAGTCAAAAAATTGATGAAATAAAAAAATTAAAAGAAAAGCAAGCTTCAATTTTATCACCAAATCTGACTGAGGATCAAATTATCAAACTAAATGCAATGACTCATGATGATTTATCAACCAGAGAAATTGGAATTAGTGATAGTGATTTTAGGAATAAGGTTAATATAGAAAACCAAAAGGTCGAAGCTGATTCACAATATACTATTGAAAAAGCCTTCAAAACTCATTTACAAAGCCAATTAGATTTAGATAAAGAGATAGAAAAATTAGCAAAAAATAGTTCTGAAGAAATTAATCGTGATCCTCACAGAATCAACCAAGAAGAAGATTCGCAGCAATTACAAGAGGCAGGTAAAGCTCCGCAAATTGAGCCTGAAATAGTTTCAGGATCTGACTTTGGCTACAATCAGTATAAGGATGAGGATGAGGATGAGGATGAGGATGAGGATGATAATAAGGATGAAATAATATCTAGCCAAGATCCTAAAAAGGATGAAGCAAAAGATAAAAAAGCGCAACCTCAAATAAATAATTCAGGCTCATCTAATGCTGGTTCTACTAATAATGCCCAATCTAATAATGGCGGTAAGAATCCTGCCAAAAATGATAATGTTACGGGCCTTGGTAAAGAACGAGCAGAGAGAGCTAAATTAGACGAAGAAAGAAAAAATCAAAAAGAAACAGAAAGTAAGCAAAAGCAAAAACAAGATCTTGAGGGACAAATTGCTAAAAATAATGCCGAGATATCATCTTTAAAGAATTCTAAAAATTCAGATAATTCAGCTATTATTGACGAAAGAATTAAGAAGCTAGTTGAACAAAATTCTGTTTTGCAAGCGCAGATAAATAGTATAAAATAGTGCTTTGGTTTTCTATTTTTAAAAATCCAAGCAAATATTTGCAAAATATTGAATTTCAGTACTGAGTGGTAATTTATATTTTTATATTATGCTTAACTTAATTAGGCCTTTTCACTTAGCAATTTCAGTAAGCTCAATTGTCCAAGCAAGAGAGTTTTACGGCTCTAAATTAGGTTTTAAAGAAGGTAGATCTTCGGAAAATTGGGTGGATTGGGACTTTTTTGGCCATCAATTAGTGACGCATCTAGATCGAAAAAAGTCTGATAAAAATATTGTTAACAAGGTTGATGGTCATGGTGTGCCAGTTCCTCATTTTGGAGTAGTTTTAGAGTGGAATGAATGGCATGAATTTGCTAAAAAACTAGAATCTAACAATATCAAATTTGAAATTAAGCCTTATATAAGGTTTCAAAATACCAATGGTGAGCAAGCAACGATGTTTTTCTTTGATCCTTTTAAGAATGCTTTAGAGTTTAAGGCTTTTAAGAATGAAGATAATTTATTTAAGAAATTTTAGAAAATCTTTGTTCAGAAGTTTGCCAGATAGGTTGTTTATTTTCGAATTCGCTAATATTGTGTAAAATTACTTCATCAATTGAGTTATTTTTTAAAAAAACCTCTCTTTGTCGCTGACTACTATTACCGTTTTGAATTATATTACGAATTGTAGAAACATATCTTTGATAACCAAGCTTTTCTTCATATTTAGATAGTTTATCAAGCCAATTTATTAAATCTTTTTTTAGAGATATGCTATTGCCTAAATCATCCAACAAAATATCAGCTTCAATACCGTATCTTAAAGCATTACATTTATTTTGCCTCATTCGCCAAGATTTTGGAGCTAAAAATTCTTGATTTGGCTCTGAATTATCTTCAAACCAATATGCAAGTAAGTGAATAAAGGCAGTTATAGCAACAGCTTCTTTTAGATTTGACAACCCATCACAAACTCTGATTTCAATCGTACCATAATTTGGGCTTGGCCTAATATCCCACCACAAGTCTTTAGTAGTAGTAATTGATTTTGATTTCTTAAGTGCAAAATAAAGATCTTCGAATTCTTGCCAATTATTTACCAAAAAAGGGTGACCACTACATGGATGGGCTTCGTAATTTGAAAGTCTTACAGAATTTAAACCACTATCCTCACCGCACCAAAATGGCGAACTAGCGCTTAGAGCAATAAGGTGTGGAACCAGCTCAAGAAAAAAATTATTAAATCTAATTGCATCATTACCACTTCTAAGACCCAAATGAACATGAAGGCCAAAAAAATTGCTAACCCTTCGACTCATGATCTGATTAACTTGAATCATATCGTGATATCTTTGTAGATCGGTCAATTGATAATTATTATAAAAAAATTTTGGATGAGTGCCGTTTGTGGCATATTTTATATCTTTGGGAGTAAATTTGTCGATTAAATTTAGCGAATTCAGAAAATCTTGCTCAATTTCATGAACATTTTGGCATTTATCAGTAACAACTTCGATAGCCGACTGATACATCTCTTGCTTGAAACTCGTACTACCATTTTTTTGAGCCAAGTCAATAATTTCACTAGCTCTATTAACCAGGCTCAAAGAATTACTATCAATAATTTGTAACTCTATTTCAACCCCTAAAGTTAAATGTCCATTTGAACAAAAATCTATATCACTCTTTTCTTTTACAAAAGAGCTTTTATCAACTATCTTTGTTGTATTCATTCAAAAATTATTCACTTCTTAATAGGTCGTTAATTGAGGTTTTGGACCTAGTTTTTTCATCAACCTTTTTAACGATAATTGCGCTATAAAGTGAAATATTTTGATCACCCTTATTATTTTGTACAGAACCAGGAACCACTACCGAATATTTTGGCACACGACCATAAAAAACTTCGCCAGTTTGACGATCGATTATCTTGGTCGAAGCGCCAATATAAACCCCCATTGAAATCACCGAGCCTTCTTCAACAATAACTCCTTCAGCAATCTCGCTTCTAGCGCCAATAAAGCAATTATCTTCAATAATTACCGGATTAGCTTGCAATGGCTCTAGAACCCCGCCAATTCCGGCACCGCCTGAAATATGACAATTCTTGCCAATTTGTGCGCATGAGCCAACTGTTGCCCAAGTATCAACCATAGTGCCTTCATCGATATAAGCGCCCAAATTGACAAAAGAAGGCATTAATACTACATTTTTTTCTATAAAAGTAGCATGCCTTACTACCGCCCCTGCTACAGAGCGAAATCCAGCTTTTTTAAAATCACTTTCTTGCCAATTAGCAAATTTAAGCGGAACTTTATCATAAAAATTTAGTGAATCGCCACTAATTGACTTATGATTACTTAAATAATTATCATTGAGGCGAAAAGATAATAAAATGGCTTTTTTAACCCATTGATTTACTTGCCATTTTCCAGCGTCTTTCTGACAAACTCTAACTTTGCCCTCATCAAGCATTTTCAGCGTTTCTACTACTGCATTTCTAACTTCGCCTTGGGTTGAAGAATTTATTTGCGATCTATTTTCAAAAGCTTGTTCTATGATATTAATTAGTGTCATTTTTTACGTTTTTTTAAGAAAGTTTATTGCTTGCTTGCTCGATTTTATTTTCTAGCTCATTTAAAAAATCATTCTTAGCAAGACCTATATTAATAGGATCTAAGAATTCAATTTTTATAGTACCATTTTTGTTAATCCTTCCGTTTTTTGGCCAAAATAATCCAGAGTTGAGAGCCGTGGGTACAACTTTAACATTGCAAGCCAGATACATGGCAGCAATACCAGGTTGATAAGGATAATCTTGACTAGATTTGTCAAACGATACCCTAGTCCCTTGCGGAAATATTATAATGTTATGACCTTTCGCCAGTATTGATTTTGATTGCTTAATCAAATCTTTAATTGCTGACATGCCGCCTTGACGATCGACTCTAATCCCAGTCATAATTTTAACAAACCAGCCATAAAACGGGATTTTCAATAATTCTTTTTTATAAGCATAAGCTGGCCTTTTAAAAATCAGATGCATTATTGCCGTTTCCCAAATTGATTGATGCTTGCAGGCAATTATAACTGGTTCATTCGGCACCTTTTCTAAACCCAAAACCTGATAATCGATATTAAATATTTTTTTTAGCATAAAGACAACGCCTAAACTCCACATTTTTGCACCGTGATCTGCTAATTTTTTACTTCTAGTGATAAAGGCTGGAAAATATATAATTGGAATAATCGTGCCCCATAAATTGATAAAAGCATAAAATAATATAGATTTTACTAATCTCATCAATAGGCAGGTTTTAATTTAGAGGTTTTGCTTTTTTAATGGTGCCGGATGTCGGATTCGAACTGACGACCTACTGTTTACAAGACAGTTGCTCTACCACTGAGCTAATCCGGCTCAAAATAAAAAAGAAAATATAAATTATTTAAACTTTGCTAAAACTCAACTTATTTTTCAAAAAGAAATATTTAAATTATTAGTTTTTATGCTAGATAGCAAAATTTAGGAAAAATATAAATTATTATTTTGACTATAGCATTTCAAACTAAGATTGCCTCTTTTATCAAAGAGATTTTATCTTTTGAATTTAATTTAAAATAATTCCAATCCTAAATTTGCTTTAGCAAATTTAATTTATTTTATATATGAATAACCTTGCCATAAGCATCTAGCACTGCTTCATGCATCATTTCTGACATGGTTGGATGCGGAAATATTGTATGCATTAAATCTTCTTCGCAAAGCTCGGCTTGTTTGGCAATTACAAAACCTTGAATCATTTCCGTTACTTCGGCGCCAATTAAATGTGCGCCCAAAAGCTCGCCAGTTTTTTCATCAAAAATAACCTTAATCAAGCCTTCACTTTCGCCAGCAGCAATGGCTTTGCCGTTAGCCATATAAGGAAATCTACCAATTTTGATATTTTTGCCTAGTTCTTTAGCTTTTTTCTCAGTTAAACCAACTGAAGCAATTTGCGGCATTGAATAGGTACAACCTGGAATATTTTCTTTTTTGATTGGATGAATTTTGCTAGCATCAAACTTGCCTAATTTGCTAGCAATTTTTTCAGCAGCAATAATTCCTTCATGCGAAGCTTTGTGAGCCAGCCAAGGCGCCGAAACTACATCGCCAATCGCAAAAATATTAGCATCGTCAGTTTCTAAATAACCATTAACTTTAATAGAATTTTTCTCGGTTTTAACTTTGGTTTTTTCAAGACCAATATTTTCAATATTAGCTACCACACCAACCGCCATAATCACTTTTTCAGCTTTTAATTCTTCAATTTTGCCAGCAATTTCAACCGAGGCTACAACTTCATTTTTGCCAGTTTTAAGTGATTTTAAACCAGCATTTGTAAGAATTTTGATGCCTTGCTTGGTAAATGATTTGTGAGCCAATTTTGAGATTTCTTCATCTTCAACTGGCAAAATATTATCCATCATTTCAACAATTGTTACCTCGCAACCCATATTACGATAAAAAGAAGCAAACTCAACGCCAATGGCGCCACTACCAACCACCAATAATGATTTTGGTAATTTTTTAGGCGTCATAGCCTCGCGATAAGTCCAAATATTTTCACCATCACTTTGCAAACCTTTTATTTGACGAGCTCTAGCTCCAGTTGCTACAATAAAATATTTGGCCTGAATTTTAGCCACTTCTTTTTGATCTTTTTCAACTGAAATCTCAGTTGATGAGTTGAATTTAGCAAAGCCGTCAATCACCGTTACTTTGTTTTTTTTCATCAAACCAGCAATTCCAGAGCTTAGTTTTTTCGAAACTTCTCTTGATCTTTGCACAATTTTTTCAAAGTCGAATTTAGTTTCTTTGGCACTAAAACCAAATTGATCAAGATTATGTAGTAAGTGATTTACTTCTGAAGATTTAAGCAAAGCTTTAGTTGGAATACAGCCCCAATTTAAGCAAATTCCACCTAGATGATTGGCTTCAACAATAGCCACCTTTAAGCCAAGTTGTGAAGCACGAATTGCTGCTACATAACCTCCAGGGCCGGCACCAATAACACATAAATCAAAATTTTGTAAATCAGCCATTTTGTTGTAGAATAAAATTTATTAGGGATTTAATTAATGGTAAGATATGTAAATGAAAAATATCAACTAATTAATCAAATGTCAGCAGAAATTGAGTTAAAATTAACGCAAATTAAGGAATCTCTAACAATTATTCGGGGGTGTCTTTGACCTTGAGTCGATTGAAAAAGAATTATCTCAAATAAAAATTGAATGTGAAAAGCCAGAAGTTTGGGATAATCAAGAACAAGCACAAAGCCTTTTTCGTAATAAATCAGCTCTTGAAAATAAGCTAAAATCATATCAAGAAATTTTTGATTTATTGGCTGAGAATAAAGAATATTATGAACTTGCCAAAGATGAAGATGATCAAGAATTATTAAGCGAGATCGATAAAAATCTTATAAATTTACTTGAAAAATCACAAAAATTCAGCATTGAAGCTATGTTTAGTGGCGAAAGTGACACCAATAATTGCTTTATCGATATTAATGCTGGCGCCGGTGGCTCAGATTCTTGTGATTTTGCTGATATGTTGATGCGAATGTATCAAAGATTTTGCGATGATAGTGACTTTAAAACTGAAATTATCTCCATGGTTGACGGCGATGAAGCGGGGATTCGTTCTGCTACACTTAAAATTTCAGGCCTTTATGCATATGGCTGGCTAAAAACAGAAAGCGGAGTACATCGTTTGGTAAGAATTTCACCATTTAACGCTAATGGCAAAAGGCAAACCAGCTTTGCTTCTATTTGGGTTTATCCTGAGATTGACGATAATATTGAAATTGAAGTTGAAGAAAAAGATTTGCGAGTCGACACTTATCGAGCCTCTGGCGCTGGTGGACAGCATGTCAATAAAACCGATTCTGCTGTCAGAATTACTCACTTGCCAACTAATATTGTGGTGCAATGTCAAACTGATCGCTCGCAAATAAAAAATCGCGCAGCATGCATGAAAATGCTCAAATCTCGACTTTTTGAGCTTGAAATGCAAAAAAAACAAGCTGAACTTGACAAAATTGAGTCAAATAAAACTGATAATAGCTGGGGGCATCAAATTCGATCTTATGTTATGCATCCTTATCAAATGGTTAAGGATTTAAGAACTGGCTACGAAACTGGAGACATAAGATCAGTTTTTGATGGCAAGATTGAAGAATTTATCAAATCAACTCTAACTCAAGTAAAATAAATAATTATGCGCTGTCCATTTTGTAGCAATCTCGACACTCAAGTTAAGGATAGTAGAATTTCTGATGACGGCGAATCGGTAAAAAGACGAAGATTTTGTACCGATTGCAATTCAAGATTTACTACTTTTGAGAGAGTGCAATTGCGTGAAATTTTTGTGATCAAAAAAAACGGTGAGAAAAAGATATTTGATCCTGAAAAGCTAAAAAGATCAATTGAAATGTCAGTTAGAAAAAGGCCAGTTGCTGAAGTTCAGGTTGAAAATTTAGTCAATGAAATAACGCGTCAATTAGAAGCTAGCTCTGAAAGCGAAATCTCATCAGCCAAAATAGGTGAAATGGCAATGCTAGCTTTAGAAAGGCTAGATAAAGTGGCATTTGTAAGATTTGCTTCGGTTTATAAAAATTTTGAAAATGCTAATGATTTCCAAAAATTTGTTAAAAAAATCGCCAATTCTTAAAGAATGAAAAAGCCTGATAATTATTTAGAAAGTTTAAACTTTTATCACGATAATGAATTTAATGAAATTCTATCTGATAAGCCTCATAATCGTTTTGATGAATCCAAGAAAGCTAAACTTGCAACTCAAAAGATTGAACCACAAAGCAATCAAATTAACATTAAACCCAAAGATAATCAGGTAAAAACAACTCAAATTTTAGAAAAAAAAGATAGTTTTATTAAACCTATAAACTCAACTTCTGACGCGGTTTCAAATCTAGCTAAAAGATTTAATCAAAATAATCAAACTGACTCTAATGCTAACTCGGCCTTTAAACCACTTAAAGAAATAGTTTTGCAGGCTAAAAATTTAGCTGCTGGCGCTAAAAATACTCATGATCTAAAAAAAATTGTTGAAGAATTTGATGGTTGTAATTTAAAAAAAATGGCGACCAATACCGTTTTTTGCGATGGTAATCCGGAGTCAAAAATTATGGTAATTGGCGAAGCTCCAGGAAATCATGAAGATTTGCAAGGGATCCCTTTTTGTGGCGATTCTGGCAAGGTATTAGACGCAATGTTTGAAGCAATTAATATGAAACGAGCTAATGATTACTATATTTCTAATGTAATTTTTTGGCGTCCCCCGGGAAATAGAAAACCAACTTCAGAAGAATTGGCGATTTGTCAGCCTTTTGTTGAAAGGCATATTCAATTAATCGATCCAAAGGTAATAATATTAGTCGGCTCGACTGCAATGAATGCAATCATTAATAGATTTGAGCCAATTACAAAAGTTCGTGGCCAATTTATTGACTTTTCTCCAGCTTTTTTAGAAAAAACAACTAAAGCTTTTACAATTTTTCACCCATCATACCTAATGCGCCAACCTGCCAAGAAAAAAATTGCTTGGCAAGACATGTTAGCACTAGAACAATTTGTCAAAGATTTTTGAGATAAAATTTAAGAAAAGCGAATGTAATATATCCATATTTCATGAGACTTTTTTTCAATTTTATCCAAAAAGATGAAGAATATGAGTTAATTTACTATAGTTTATCTAAAGATTGGATTTGGTATAACTCATTCCAATTCGTGGTATATCTTGGTGAGCGGTGATCACACTTTAATGACCAACCTCTTTTGATGCCTTGCGCTGCTAAAAATATTGCCTCTTTACCATAATTATGATTTATTATATCAATTATCTTCATCAGCTTTTCATTTTTACTATTTTGGTCATTGTTAGCGAATAAATTGCCTTGCTCATAATCTTGTGAAATTAAGTCGAGTAAAATTATGCCACATTTGTGATAATTATAACCCTTCTTAAAAATTTCTTCTAACACTTGAAAAGCAATTTTAATAATTTTCGAGCTATCATTAGTGGCAAAATCAAAGCCTTTAATCATAATATTTTTATATTGCTGATCGCTGGTTTTAAATTTGTTTGTTTTAAGAAAAACCGCTAAACCCTGCGCACGGCTTTTTTGCTGGCGCATTTTTTGACAGGCTTTTACCGCGTAATTCGCTAATATTTGTTTTAGAATCTCTTGATCTTGAACTAAATACCCAAACGATCTTGAACAAACTATGTTTTTCTTAGGTTTGAAATCTTCAATTTCAAAGCAACTTATGTTATTTAACTCTCTAACTATCTTTTCTCCTGTTACCTTGTAATATTTTCTCATCCACATCGTATCTTTTACCATTAATTGATAAGCCGATTGTATACTAGACAACTTTAATTTTTGTGCCGTTTTAAAACCAACGCCCCAAATATCTTCAACCTTAGTCTGCTTGAGAACTTCGTCTTTTAATTTGTCGTTAAGCATAACAAAAACACCAGAATTGCTTTTTTTGGCAATATCATTGGCAATTTTGGCTAAGGTTTTAGTTTTACCGATGCCGATTGAAACCGGAATATCGGTACATTTTATTATTTTTTGTCTTATTTCTTTGGCATATTTTTCATAATTAATTGACACAATATTGTCTAATCTTAAAAAGGCTTCATCAATTGAATAAAATTCGATTTCATCGCTGAATTCTTTCAAAAGAGACATAACGCGATTAGAAATATCGCCATAAAGTTGATAATTTGAAGAAAATACCCTAACTTTATTTTTGGTCAAAACTTCTTTATATTTAAAATAAGGAGCAGCCATTGGCACACCTAGATCTTTAACTTCTTGAGATCTAGCAACTATGCAGCCATCATTATTCGATAATACTACTACTGGTTTATTTCTTAAATCTGGACGAAAAACTCTTTCGCAAGAACAAAAGAAATTATTACAATCAACCAATGCAAAAATCCTTTCTTGCCTCATAATTGATGAATAACACTAATGACCACTCCCCAAATATAAATGCCTTCTTCTTCGTCAATAGCTATTGGTTTGAATTGATCATTTTCTGGAAAAAGATATGGCTTACCACCTTCTAATTTGTAACGTTTTACCGTCAAATCACCATTGATAGCAGCAATTACTATCTTTCCCGGAGTCGGATCTAAGCTTTTATCAACAATCATTAAGTCACCATCAAAAATACCAGCATTAATCATTGAATTTCCTGTGGCACGAACAAAGAAAGAAGCTTCCGGATGTTTTATTAAATAGCGGTTTAAATCAAGCTTACCTTCCATGTAATCATCAGCAGGAGAAGGAAATCCGGCAGGAACTTTACTAGCAAAAAGAGGTAGTGCAAATGGCTGTGGATCATCAATGAGAGACTTAATATCGTCAATCATATTAGTTGGCACTCTCATAACTTTGGTTTCGTGACCATATCTTAACTTGGGACCAGCTCCAGACCTTTTACCACCCCAAGAATTTTTTGTAGAATTTTTGTAGATTTTCATAAATTTTAAATTAATACTTGAATATGTAACATATTCAAGTATTATAAATTTAATCCACAATCAATTTATTTACAAATTTCTTTCATTCTTAAGTAAGCTTTGGCAATACCTTTAAGAGAATATTGATCAACAGCATAGGTGCCAATATCTGAATTACTTCTGACCTTTAAAATTGCGCTATTTAATATGGTTTGGATAATCCTAACATCTTCATATTTAGTTCGTGCCCAAGCATTATCTTCCCTAGCTTGAATTTTAAACTGAGTATTATCAACCGTAATAAAAACCTCACTATTTTTTTTAAAACCGTAACCACCAAAAATGCTAAATTCTTCACTATTTGTTTCTTGATAATGAGTAATCATAATATATGGGTCTGGCCTAGAATTGTGATTTGTCTGAGCTGATTGAGGTTTGGATGCTATGTAGCAAATTTTAGGATCAAATTCTCCAGTCTGTATTTCATAAACTGTCCAATCAAAAAAAGCGCTGTCAATAATTTGTGCTTGCGATACTGGGATTAATAAAAAATAAATTAATGAGAATAATTTCAATAATTTGAAAATAGACATTTTCTTAATTGATTCGAGACAAAGAATAATTTAATATTGATAACATTTTATTTTTTTCTTGGCAATCTTCAAAAATTTCAAGATTTTTGATCGCCTCTTTTTGGTAGCTATCAATTACTGATTTACAATCTTCTAAAATCTTATATTTTGCAATCAAGTTGATAATTTTATCAAAATTTGTTGAATTTTTTTTGGACATCAAATTATCTTGATGAATCTGACTCATCAAAACCCTATCTTCTTTTGAAGATTTTTCGTATAACTTAATAAGTGGCAAAGTTATTTTTCCTTCAAAAAAATCATCACCAATTTCTTTACCAAGCCTTTTTTGATTAGCTGAATAATCAAGCATATCATCAACCATCTGAAATATAATACCAAGATTCTTACCAAAATCTTTTAAGGCTAAAATTTGTTGCTCATTTTTTTTAGCTATAATCGCTGGTACACAGCATGCTGATGAAAATAAAATAGCAGTTTTACCAAAAATAATATCAAGATAGGTTGCTAAATTAATATCGATATTTTTTGAATGCTCTAACTGCATAACTTCTCCATCAGCCATAATTGATGAAGTTTTAGCTAGTAATTCTAAAGCTTTTAAGCTATTGCTTTTAACCATCAATTGAAAAGCAACTGAAAATACATAATCACCAACCAAAATACTAGCTTTATTATCCCAAATAGCATTTGCAGTTTTTTGGTTACGGCGCATCATACTATTATCAACCACATCATCATGTAATAAAGTTGCACTATGAATCATCTCAACTGCTGCAGCTAAATTTAAGATTGCCTCGTCACTTTCTTGATTACATAAATCGCTAGCCATTAATAATAAAATCGGCCTAATTCTCTTGCCTCCAGAGCTAATCAAATGATTGGCTATTTCTTGTATTAATGGCGATTTACCTTGAGAGAATTTTAAGATAATTTTATTAATGTGATCAATTCGTTGATAGTAGTCTTGAAATAGTTGGTTGGTTTTTTTCATCAGAAGAGCAAGGTTATTGCTGGTTTTCGTGATAAAGGATCAAAATTCTATTTTTTGACTCTTCAACTTTGGCGGTAATTTTATTTAGTGATTCTCGAATATAATCTGCTAATTCTTCACTTTGACCATTTTTTACAAACTCGATATATTGCGTGGTAATTTCATCAGCACAATCCTCAAGACAACTAACTAAATCTTCGATAATATCAAACTGCTTAGCTGATAATTTGTGAGAGCTATCTTCGGCAACTCTAATCAAGCGATCCGCCATAGCGTAATATTCAATGACTTTGTTATAAGTTTGTTCTTGCTTTGAAGTTGCCATTTATTAATCTATTAATTTAAGTAAATCAACTTTAGTTAGACTTAGATTAGATCTAAGCCAAGCGACTTTGCATTTCTTAAGGATTTCACCAATTTCTTCATTTTTAAAACCAAGTCGCAATATATCATTACCATTTAATGGAAATTTAGCTATCGCATATTTTTCTAAAAAATCAAGAACTTGTTTGATTTCATTTATTATCGTGGCGCTTTCTTGGGTTGTTTGGCAATAAATATAAAATTCTTTAACTAAATTAACATCATTTCTTGCTAGAATTTCAAAAAACTGATCTTTCAGTGAGCAATTAAGATTGTTAACAAAAAATTTTAAATATTGATATTCGCTTTTCGTCAAATTTAAATCATCCTTTAATCTATCCAATCTTAATTTACTATCGACAAACAGTATAGCAATTTTTAAATTTTGACTAAGATTGAATGATAATTTATTAGCCAAATCATTTATTTTGATAAAGTTATCCAACTGCAAATTTTTTCCAAATAGAGTTTGACAAAAATTATTATCCTGCAAAATTTTTAATATTTTATAAAGATTATCAAGATTATTTACCGCAATTATCTTTAAGAACTCTTCACGAATCCTTGATTTTGAAAGCTTTAATAAGTTTTGCTGTTGAGCAATGCAAGCTTTGAGATTTTGCTGATTTATGTTTTGATAAAATAAGGCACTAAATCGAAAAAAACGTAAAATTCTTAGATAATCTTCTTTAATTCGTAAATTAGCATCACCGATAAATCGAATCTTTTTTTGCTCAAGATCAAAAACACCATCGAAATAATCATAAATCAACCCATCCTTATCCATATAAAGAGCGTTTATCGTAAAGTCGCGTCTTTTAGCATCTTCATAAAAATCATTGGTAAATTTAACCAAGCAATGACGACCATTATATTCATATTCCTGCCGCAGAGTGGTAATTTCAAAATTTTTACCATCAATTACCGCAATTATAGTTCCAAATTTTTCAGCTAAATCAACATATTTTATATTGTTATTGCTAAGAATTTCTTTGATCTGATTTGGAGTGTGGGTAGTAGCAAAATCAAAATCTTTAACTTGACGATCGAGTAACAGGTCTCTAACCGCACCGCCGACCATTCTAATTTCCTGGCCAAAAATTGTAAAAAGATTAATGACCTCTAAAGGAAGTTTTAGCAATAAATCAGTTCTTTTGACTTTTGCAATCATATAACCGTTATAAAAATACCTAATTCATCAGCTTTTTTGATAACTTGCTCTTTTTCTAAAATTAAAGTTGATTTAGCCTCAATAGCAATTCCTTTGATTTGAGAATTGTGACAATTTTTGATAGTATCGATACCAATTGTTGGCAAATCAGCTTTGCGACTCTGCTTTTTCTTTTTAAGTTTAACTAAAACAGCACCATCTTTATAACTCGATTGCAAATTTTTAAAATTTTTAATCATAGCATCAGTACCCTCCATACCTTCAACCGAAATTATTTGCTTTTGAGCGACTATAACTGACTGACCAACATCAAATTCTGAAAATCTTTTTATAGCCTTACTAGCAAGCTTGATATTTATTAAATCCGAACTATCTGGCTTATTCGTAGTTAAACAACCCCTTTCTTTGATTTGACAATCGATAATTTGATCAACGGTTAGAATTTTAATATTTCTTTGCTCAAAAAACTTGATTACCGACCTTAAAACCGCATCATCACCCAAGATTTTATTAGCAAGAATTTTACCAAGTAAAATTTTGCCGGTTTTATCAATTTTTAACTCTGAGAAATTTGGCTTATTAACTGCTCCAGCAAAAATAATTTGATTGATATTTTTGTTTTTTAGCTCTAGTAAAAGCTTTTCAACCTCACCATAATCAAAATTTACTGGTTTAAATTTTTGGTAGTCAAACTCGTAAATTTCAGATTTGAGTAAAAAGATTGTAAAAGGAGTTTGTTGTTTTTGTAATTGCTTGATAATCAACTGAGGCAATAATCCCCTGCCTGCAATTATCGCAATTGGCTCTTGTTTCATCCCTGATTGTTTAAATTGGCACCACCATCAACATATAAAATTTCGCCATTAACAAATTTATTTTCAAGCAGATAATTCAAAGCCAAAATTACATTTTCAATATTAGCCTCGTAAGCTAAAGGGTTGTTTTTTGGATTAAGATCTTGATTGTTGTCAGTTGGCGTTAAAATTACCCCTGGAGCAATAGCATTAGTACGAATTGTTGGCGATAATTCAATTGCCAACATTTGTGTTAGGTTAGCTAAAGATTTTTTGCTTAAATTATAAAAAAAATACTGAGTTTCAAAACGCGTGATATTTTTATCAATTAAATTAATAATCTGTGCGTTTTTTCTATTTTTATTCTTAACATTAACCGCAAAACTTTGCGATAAAATAATTGGCGAAGTAAAGTGAATATTTTGATTTTTTTCAAGTTTGGTTAAAAAATCATCTTGCAGAAAGCTAGTTTTTTCAAAAATCGAGGCATTATTTACCAATAAACTCCAATCAGGAAAATTACTAGTCATATAACTTGCTAGTTTTTGAGTTTGACGAATATCACACAAATCGCATTTATAAGCGCGACATTTTTTGCCGAGAGACTCTTCGATTTCAGTTACCAAATTATTAGCCTCTTTAGCTGAATTATTATAACTAAAAACAATATCATAGCCTTTACTTGCTAGACTTAAGATAATTTCACGACCAATTCTTTTGGCACCACCTGTTACTAGGGCTGTTTTTGACTGGTTAGGCATATTATTTTTTAAAAAATGTTGTATTTTTTATCTTGATTTGACCTGGCGCAATCCCCCAAAAATCAGCTTTTTTAAATTCTTGCCTTGCAAGAAAAGAAAAAATTTTATGATAAGACTTACGCTGCGAGTCATCAAGAATAATTGATCCATTCTTTGATAATGAATTAATTGAGTTATATACACAGTCAAATCTTTTGAGTGAATCAATAACTATATAATCATATCCTTGATTAAAATATAGCAAGATTTTTTGATATAATTCATTAAATTGACCATTTTTCATCAATAATACCACCCCTTTATCATAAAAAAAAACATCGTCAATTTTGTCTATTAAATCTTTTGGTATTTTGCATTCATTGTTTTTATTAATTAAAAATTTATTGAGTTTACCTTTAATAATATTAAACCATAATTGATTGGTCTCTAGTGAAGTTACATATTTAACTCTGTCGCTAAAAAATAAGGTGGAAGCACCGCAGCCAAATTCAAAAATTAGATCGCTATCTTTAAGATTTTGTTGCAAAAAATTTATTGCTGGATAGCTCATCCATGGCAAAAAATTACCATCTTCATCTTGCGACAAGCCTGATGTAAAAGACCTAATCCAACCCTGCTTATTTTGCTCAAATTGTTGTTTAAAATTTTGCAACAAAGTTATATGAAATTTGAATTGCTATTGTTTATCTACTTTGATTACCGGCTATTGGGGTATTTTTTCCAAACGATTTAACATTTTCCCTTCAGGGTGCAATGGGCTTGAAGAAGGGAGCATTTCTCTTTTTACCTCTTGCCAACTGCTGCATTCTAGGCCAGAAAAGCCATCTTGGCCATGATGATCTGGGCTTGATAAATTGCTTTTACTAGGTTTACCAAAGTTTTTATGAATTATATCCTTTAAAGCATCTTGCTTATCAGAACCTTGTATACTATTAGGCTTACACAAATCTAAAACATCTGAGGTTCTAATGCCGTTTGTAGGTTCTTGATTTTCATCTAGCATTTTTGTTGAATATAATCCTTTTTCTTTGGCTTTTTTCCTAAAATCAGCAGAAAAATTAGAAATTATAGTAACACGATCTTCAATATCATCATGTAATAATTCATCAACTTCATTTTCCTTTAGAAATTTTTTTAAAAATTCTCTATCTTTTCCTGGATTTTTATGTCTAGCTAAATTACTAATCCCACTTATACCATCTCCTGAAACATCTTTTGAGCCAGCCACTTTAAATATTTTATAAACCATATCTGAAGTGAGGAATTTCTTTAAATCATCAGTCAATTCTTGATTTTGATTTAATTCCTTGCTAATTTCTTGCAGAATTTCGCTAAATTTTTCTTTAAAATTAGCTACGAGTTTTTCTTTTACTTTATTATCATTTAAATCGCTAGGATTTTGACTAGTGCTCGAAGACCTAGTCAGTTGTTTCCTTTCATTTTCATCAAGCTTCATAGCAACACCAACAAGTATTTTATCTTGTACAACAGTAAAGCGATCTTGAAAACTGCTTTTATTTTGATCACTAAATCTTTCTTGCCTTAAAATATAAAGATCACCGATTTTACTAGTAGAACGAGCGTTTGTTAATAAATCGGATTCAACTTCAATTTTCGTGGCTCCTGAATTTTCCTGAGTGTTGAATTGATTATCTTTGCGCTTTTCTTCCTTCAATTTAACCGAAGTCCCGACTTCTGGTGCTGATTCTCTAGACACTCTAAACAGTACTGTATTTGTAAATGGTGTTAGAGGGATTTCTAATTGAGGTGTAAATTTATCTATAAGATTTACAACCCTTTCTCCCCTTCTCAACTCTTCTAATTTTTCATTTTGCTTCTTTTTTTGATCTAATAGAGCATTAACCCCGCCATTGTTTCTAAGATCTTTTTTTGATTCTCCTGTTGTTAATGAAATTGAAGCAGGTCGCAATTTTGAACCTTCTTCAAAGCTTTTTCTTAAATCACCAAAAGCATTGATACCAATTCCACTTATTTCAGCTGTACTTTTAGCTTTTTCTTTTTGACAGGAAGTATTTTCAAAAATTGCCCTAATTTTTGCAAATTGAAATGGTGAGGCAAAACTATCATTAGTCTCTAGCGGTTCAGGTTGACCGGTTTGGTCTTGAATTCTAGGAGTACTTGCTTGTGAAGCATCTAATTCATTATATACAGAACCATCCGAAAGACGTCTCACACGCTTCTTTTCGTCTTGGTTCTTATCGCTATTGTTTTTCATATATCACATTATATAATTTATGATAAGAATTAGATAATGCCTTTATAAAATTTAAACACTATCAATCTGTTATATAAACTAACAAAAAATACCTTAATGTAATATTGTAACAAAATTTCTTGACTTTGACAATAGTTTTTTGAGAAAAAAAGCTTAATTCTGTTCTCTATTTTCGATTCTTTTGATCATTTCGCTTTTAAAATTTTTGATCAAGCCTTGCACTGGCCAGGCTGCCGCGTCACCTAAAGCGCAAATTGTGTGACCTTCAATTTGTTTAGTTAGGTTATAAAGTTGATCAATTTCTTCAATTTTGGCTTTGCCTTCAACCATGCGATTCATCATGCGCATGATCCATCCCGTGCCTTCGCGACATGGCGTGCATTGTCCGCAAGATTCATGCTTGTAAAAATGTGATAAACGCGCAATGGCGGCAATGATATCAGTTGATTTGTTCATCACGATGATCGCTGCTGTTCCAAGGGCTGTACCAGCCTCTTTTAAAGAATCAAAATCCATTAAAACATTATCGCAAACTTCTTTTTTGATCATTGGCACTGACGAACCTCCTGGAATGACCGCTAATAAGTTATCCCAGCCACCAATTACGCCACCTGCATGTTTTTCGATGAGTTCTTTGAGGGGAATGCCCATTTCTTCTTCAATATTGCATGGTTTGTTGACATGGCCAGAAATTGAGAAAATTTTGGTGCCAGTGTTTTTTTCACGACCAATGCCTGCAAACCAAGATGAGCCACGACGAAGAATTGTTGGCACTACGGCAATTGACTCAACATTATTGACCACAGTTGGGCAACCATAAAGACCGATTAGTGCTGGAAAAGGTGGTTTTAAGCGAGGCTGACCTTTATTACCTTCTAAACTTTCAAGCAATGCCGTTTCTTCGCCACAAATATAGGCGCCAGCACCACGATGAATATAAATATCAAGATCAAAGCCAGATTTGCAGGCATTTTGACCGATTAGATTAGCTTCATAGGCTTCATCTATGGCTTTTTGCAAAATTTTAGCTTCATTGACATATTCACCCCTGATATAAATATAGCAAGTATTAGCGTTAATGGCCTTGGCAGCAATTAAGCAACCTTCAATTAATTTGTGGGGTTCATTGCGGATAATTTCGCGATCTTTGCAAGTTCCTGGTTCGGATTCATCGGCGTTAACTACTAAATAATGTGGCTTACCTTCTTTAGGATTGCTTTTTTTGGGAACAAAAGACCATTTCATGCCAGTTGGAAAGCCGGCACCGCCACGACCACGAAGCCAAGAATCTTTGACTTGCTTGATTATTTCTTCATTGTCTAGGGCTAAAAGTTTTTTGGTGTTGTCCCAATCACCTCTGGCAATCGCTTCTTTTATGGTAAAAGACTTTTGACCATATAAATTTTTGAAGATTTTATCCTGTTCTTTAAGCATTAATATTTGGGGTATATGTTAAATTTATGGACTAAATTTTTAATGAGACATAATTTATTAAAATATGCACTCAAACCAATAATTGCAAAAATTAAATTATCTAACTTGTAAAAATGCAATTGCTAAAAAAAAATTGATAAATAGTTTTACTCAAGAATTGAAACAATTCTTTTTTTCATATCTTTTTTCTAGAATAAGAACTTTTAATAATTAATTCTTTGTTTAGGACTTAAGCTCGTCTTACTTAAGAAATCTCTAGATAAAGATATAATAAACTATCCTAATTTTTTAGGTACCAAATTTATTAAATGAGCAAGCTTTTTTACTTAGTTACAATTTTTTTAATTTTGCAATCCTGCCTAAAGCAAGATTTGGTGCCTTTTGACAGAGAAACTAAAGCTACTAAAGATCAAATTAAATATACATTAATCCGCAACCGTGAGCAAGAAAAAAAGAAGGCCAAACAAGCCAAATATGAGCATGAAATAGTTGAGACTCCTAAAATTTCTAAAATGATTATTACGCCACCTCCTCCTAAGATTGGCAGCAATAAGATTGTATCTTTTTCGGTGACTGATCAAATTCCACTGAAAGATGTTTTGATAGAAATTGGTAGAGTTGCCGAAATCGATGTTGATGTTGATCCTTCTATAGAAGGTGGAATTATAATAAATGCTGTTAATAGACCTTTAAAAGAGGTTTTGGATCGTATTGCAAGTCTCGGTAAATTACGCTACTCATATGAAAATGGCGTTTTGCACTTTGAAAGAGATACGCCATTTTTGAGAAATTATTTTGTTGATTATTTGGTTGATGGAAGCTTGTGGGGTGATGTAGAATCCAACATTACTTCTATACTTAACTCTAACAGCGGTCAGTCTTCATCTAGTACTCAATCTTCAGTTCAAGCTTCTAGCTATACTTCAAATAAGTCAGCAGGCATTATATCGGTTTTTGCCAATCTAAGTCAACATGATCTAGTTGAAAAATATCTAAGTGCAGTTGAAAAAACCGCCTCAGCACAAGTTTTAATTGAAGCAAAAGTTGTTGAGGTTAGCTTAACAGATGAATTTAGTACAGGTATAAATTGGTCTTGGTTAAGTGGAAAATCAACTTTAACCACGACCACTGACGCAGAGGGAGCAACAACCTCAGCTATTGTTAGAAGAAGGGAAGCTAAACTAACTGGCGGTTACGACGATCTTACAGCGCCTTTTACTTTTGCCTTTAATGGTTTACTAAAAGGCAATATTGATGCACAAGTTAGTGCTCTAGAAAAATTTGGAACCACTAAAACACTTTCAAGCCCTAGAATACATGCCATGAATAATCAATCTGCATCTTTAAATTTTGCGGATAAGTTGGTTTACTTCAAACTAAGCAGAGCGCAAACTACTTCAACTACTCAAAGTGATAACGTAGTGGAAACACTATCTTCAGAAATGCAAGAAGAAAATGTTGGAGTTGAATTGCAAATTACTCCGTCGATCAACCTAAGAACGCGCGAAGTTGTGATGAAGATCAAGCCAACTCTATCAGTTAAAAGTGGCGAGGTAGTTGACCCAGCAAGTCCAACTGATGATAATGGGTTAGCAATTTTTGAAAATAAAGTTCCAATTATTCAATCTCGTGAAATTGAAACTATTGCCAAGGTTGAAAGTGGTAATGTCTTAGTAATTGGTGGCTTAATGAAAGAAGGTCAATCTGATTCAAATACTGGAATTCCTTACTTGCAAGATATTCCTATAATTGGCTGGCTATTCAAATCAAATCAAAAATCATCAAATGTAACTGAAACAGTGATTTTTATCAAGGCTACAATAGTCAGTAGCGGCGACGAGGCAAATAGTGTTGATAAAGATCTTCAAGATATGTTTGACAATAGCAGAAGAAAGTTTTTTGAATAAAAATAATCAGAAAATGAAAGTTATAATAAATTATATTATTCTAAATGGCGTAAGGGATAGGTTGTATCTTAGTGTTTTATTGACTTTAATTATTTCATTTATTGTATCTATTATATTTGGCTCTACTTTTCTTATTGAAAAGCAAGAGTCAGTTTCCGCTTTTAGCGCTGGTTCGTCGAGGCTGATTTTTATCATCGGCATCACTCTCTTTGTTTGTCTTAATCTTCATAGAAGCTTTGAGAATAAGGAAATTGAATTTATTATCAGCAAGTCTATATCTCGTCAAAAAATAATTATTGGCTATATTTCTGGCTATATTTTATCAGCTACAATTATTCTGATACCACTTATATTAGCACTATTTATCCTGACTAAATCTGACCTTATAGGCTTACTTTATTGGTCAATTAGTTTAGTTTTGGAAAGCTTGATAGTTGTAACTTTTGCAATTTTGGCAACTTTGATTCTTGGCAATGCCTTTTCAGCAATCTTAGCTAGTTTATCTTTTTATATCCTTTCTAGAATGATGGGAATTTTTGTTTATGCAATTGAATTGCCAAAAAGCTATGGTGATTTTTCCAATAATATATTACCATCAACTCTGAAAATTCTGTCAGTAGTTTTTCCAAGGTTAGATATTTATAGCAAAAGTCAGTGGTTAACTTATGGTATATCAGATTTTACAGATATAAAAATAGTTTTGTTACAATCTTTAGTTTATATCCCGCTGTTGATTTTTATGTCATTCTACGATTTTGGCAAAAAGCAGTTTTAGTATTTAATTATGATTTTGTCTATATCTAGCAAACAAGAATTGGATAGGGTTTTTTTGGGAACATTTATAATCCTTTTTGTTTTTCAGATATTTTTTTGGTTTAGTTATAGAGATATAGGACCAGATTTTAAAATCATTGAAAATCCTCCAAACAAAAAATTTATTAAAGCTATTGCTCTTGGAGACGAGGAATTTTTGTTTAGAAGCTTAGCTCTTCGCCTGCAAAATTCTGGAGATATTTTTGCTGGATTTGCACCACTAAAAAATTATGACTATAAAAATCTTTATGATTGGATGATTTTATTAGATAATATCAATCCCAATTCTAATGTTGTACCTCATCTAGCAACCTACTACTACTCACTAACTCAAAATAAGAAAGATTTAGTGCATATTATTGATTATCTAGATTCTCATGCTAGCCGTAATTTAAGCCAAAAATGGCTTTGGTTAACTCACGCTGTTTTATTGGCAAACAGTAAATATGATGATCAAGAAAAAGCTCTAGCTTTAGCTAAAAAATTAGCTGATAATAGTAATGACGACTTGCCGATTTGGACTAAACAATTACCAGCTTTTATTTACGCTAGAGTTGGTGATAGCTGTATGGCATTTACAATAATTAAAAATTTGGTTGACGAAAATGAAAGTAAAAAAAGATTGATTACTGAGCAGGAAATGGAGTTTATGAAGCATTTTATCGAATATAGACTAAATAAGCTAAAATCTGAAAAATTTGATCCAACCAAATGTCCCGACTACAAAAAGAAATCTTAAAAGTAGTAGATTCTGCGCTAATTGAAGATGGTGCCTTATTTGATAAAACCACTGATCTTATTAATCAAAAATCTAAAATAGTTGGCTTTAATGTAATTGCTAAAGAAGATATTATTTTTTGTGGAGAAGATATTATTTCCGTCATCTTTAAATTGATGCAAAAAAAAGCCAAGTTTAAAAATTCCAAAATTGACTTTAAGGTTAATTTTAAAGATGGCCAACTTGTAAAATCAAGGCAAGTAATTGCCTCTGGCTCGGCTGAAGCTAGCTTGATTCTTGCTTGTGAAAGGGTTTTGCTGAATTTAGTTCAGCATCTTAGTGGCATTTCAACTATAACCAATCAATTTGTAAAAACCCTTAATAATCATAAAATTAAGATTCTTGACACCAGAAAAACCATACCCAATTTACGCTATTTACAAAAATATGGGGTTACTAAGGGTGGCGGCAATAATCATCGCTTCAACCTTTCTGACATGATAATGATTAAAGATAATCACATCGCTTTAGCAGGAGATATTGGTAAGGCAATTAATTCTTGTAAAAAAAATTCTAAACTAAAAATTGAAGTTGAATGCGAAAATGTTCAGCAGGTTAAAGATGCCGTAATTCATCACCCTGACGTCATTATGCTCGACAATATGAATATAAATGAAATCAAGCTTTGCACAAAAATAATTCGTAATTTCAGTCCAAAGATCAAAATTGAAGTATCTGGCGGCATCAATCTAAAAAATATTAAAGACTATAGTAATCTTGACATTGATTTTATTTCAATTGGCTATTTAACTCATTCAGTAATAGCTAGCGATATATCTCTAGAAATTTTATAACAAATTTTGTTAAATAGTGGCTGATTTATCCGATCAACAAAAGCAAAGATATTTACGAAATATTGCAGTTTCAGAAATTGGTGAGTTAGGGCAAAAAAAATTATTATCAGCTAAGGTTTTAGTTGTTGGTGCTGGTGGACTTGGTTCTTCAGCGCTTTTTTACTTGGCAGCAAATGGGGTTGGAACTATCAAAATAGTTGATGATGATAAGGTTGAAATATCAAATCTACAAAGACAAATTATCCACAACTTAAACAACATTAATCAAAATAAGACCGAAAGCGCTAAGCAAAAAATCAACTTACTCAATGAAGATGTTAAAATTGAAGCAATTAATCTCAGAGTCGATAAAAATAATTTACCTTCTTTGATTAAAGATTGCGATTACATTATCGATTGTTCCGATAACTTTCAAACTCGCTTTGCAATAAATCAATCTTGTGTTCAAAACTCTAAAAAATTAGTTTTTGCAGCAGTTAAAGAATTTTCTGGCCAGTTATCTTTTTTTGATTTTAGCAAAAAAAATCAGCCTTGTTATTCTTGTTTTAACCATAATGATATTGAGCAGAATTTTGAATTACCAATTTCTCAAAAAGGAATTCTTGGCTCCGTCCCCGGAGTTTTAGGATCAATGCAAGCCACTATGGCAATAAATCAAATATTAGAAGTAGGTGAAAATCTGGCTGGAAAAATGATAATTTGTGACTTTTTAAACTTCAATTTTCGTAAAATTAATTTAAGCAAAAATGCATCTTGCAAAATTTGTTCTAGTTAAATTAAATCATTGCCTTAGTTTAAATTTATTGTAACTGACTGTAATTTAGGTAAAATTTTATTGGTTTTACAAAAATAAGTTTTTGCATTGTTTAAATTAATATCAAAATTTAGAAATTCATTTTGCGGGTGTAGCTCAATGGTAGAGCCCCAGCCTTCCAAGCTGGTCGTGAGGGTTCGATTCCCTTCACCCGCTCCAATTTCATTGGATCGGTGTTCGGTCATAGCCGATTTGATGATAAAAATGACCGTTTAGGTCATTTTTCTTGATCAAATCTCCCCATTCACCCGCTCCAATTTCATTGGATCGGTGTTCGGTCATAGCCGATTTGATGATAAAAATGACCGTTTAGGTCATTTTTCTTGATCAAATCTCCC
>Ga0222719_10000146_pt1 | contig 69241 bp, 67 predicted proteins | sample C33_34DmetaG_FD_165039 | JGI IMG/M metagenome (GOLD analysis project Ga0222719, IMG submission 165039) | Estuarine water microbial communities from San Francisco Bay, California, United States - C33_34D | ecosystem: Environmental > Aquatic > Marine > Unclassified | place: USA: California...
ATGGGTGGAAATGGTATACCTTATGGAAACGCGCTTCGTGGTTATCCAGACAACGCCATTGGACCTCAAACTGTCACTGGACAGGCCGTGGGTGGAAATTCAATGGGAAGATTTATAACTGAATTAAGATTTCCTCTATCAGAAAATCCGGTAATATATGTTATGGCTTTTGGTGAAATGGGGAATGTATGGAATACATCTGCATTGACAGAGCCGTTTTACATTGATAGATTCAATTCAATTTCGATGAAAAAATCAGCAGGAGTTGGTGTTAGGTTTTTTATGCCAGGTATTGGTAAATTAGGATTTGATATGGGATATGGATTTGATGATATAGTTGGTGATGGCAACCCACAGGGTTGGGAGTATACAATCACATTTGGGCAAACTTTTTAAATAAGGAGAATAAAGTGTACAAAAAAATATTAACAATATTATTATTAACTGGAATAGCTTTTTCACAGCAAAAAATAGGTGTAGTATTTTCTGAAAAAATCAGACTTGATTTTGAAGAATTCAAAGATGTTGAACAACAACTACAATTAGATTTAGAAGTTATTCAAAAAGAATATCAATCAATGGCCACAGAATTAGATAGTATGGTCAAAGAATATGAACAGCAAAGTCTGATGATGTCTGAAGAGCTTAAAAAAGCTAAAGAGCAAGATATTAGAGATATGAATAACTCATTACAAAGTTATCAAATGTCAAAAGTTGGACCTAATGGAGAATTGACTAGAAAACAAGCCCAGTTAGAATTTGAGTTAGTTGAAAAGTTTAAGGCAGCTGTCAATGCAGTAGCAATTTCAAAAGGGTTTGATTTGATCGTTGATGGTTCCCAGGCATCTTTGTATACAAAACCAACTATTGATTTAACAGACGACGTACTATACGAGCTTAGAAAGACTGATCAAGCATCAGAGTAAATAAGGTATAACACTTTGATTGCTCTTAAAGAGGTTGCTGATAAAATTGATGGCAAATTGATTGGTAATCAATCAATACCTATATCATCTGTCGACGATATAAAGCTTGCTTCAAAAGAGTCTATTTCTTTTGCTTTCCTACCAAAATATAAAAAAGCAATTATTGATTCCAAGGCTTCAGCATTTATTGTTACATCTCAAGACGATTTAGGTACTAAGGCTGGTATTGTTGTAGACAATCCTTATTTGGCTATGATTAAAGTTTTAGATATCTTTGATCAAAGACCTGTTCCCATTTATGAAGTTTCAGAAAATTCTATCATCCATCGCACAACATCTAAAAAAGAAAATTTACATTTAGGACCTTTTTCAGTTATAAACGAAAATGTAACTATCGGTAACAATGTATTCATTGGAAGTGGTGTAAAAATTGGTCCAGGGTCAGTAATCGGAGACGATTGTATTCTTTATGATAATGTCGTTTTATATGACAATATTACTGTTGGAGCAAATAGTATTATCCATTCTGGTACCGTGGTAGGTAGCGATGGCTTTGGTTATCATACAAATGAAAATTATCACCATAAAATTCCACAAATAAAAAACGTTGTTATAGGAGATAATGTAGAAATTGGCGCTTCTTGTACAATTGATAGGGGCTCAGTTCAAGATACAGTCATAGGCAACCATTGTAAGCTAGATAACCAAGTCCATTTAGCACATAATGTAAAAATGGGAGAAGGATGTTTAGTAGCTGGTGGTGTGTTTATAGGAGGAAGTACAACAATAGAAGACTTTGTAACAATTGCAGGAAAAAGCGATATAGGTCCTCACGTAACCATTGGGAAGAAGGCCGTTATTGCAGCACGTTCTTGTGTGCTTAAATCTTTGCAAGGTTCAGCAATGTATGCAGGAAACCCTGCTAGGCCAATTAAAGAAAAACAAAAAAGAGATGCACTATATACAAGATTTGAAATTTTAGAGAAAAAACTCAAAAATCATGTCATCTAAGCAACGCACAATTAAATATTCAGTTTCATGTACTGGAGTTGGTCTTCACACTGGAGTCCAAAGTACGGTTACTTTTCATCCAGCTGATGTAAACACTGGAATTAGATTTATTCGAAATGATATGGACGACCAAGTAGTTACTCCATATATTGATAATGTAGTTGATCTGACCAGAGGAACAACAATAGAGGAAAATGGAGTTAGGGTACATACTACTGAGCATGTAATGTCTGCGTGTGCTGGAATGAGAATTAATAATTTAATTATTGAACTCAATAGTAAAGAGCCGCCTGTAATGGATGGTAGTTCTAAAGATTTTGTTGCTGCACTGAAAGAAGGTGAAATAGTTGAGCAAAATGCTAAAGTAGATTTTTTAGAAATTACCAAGCCTGTAGTATATAATGATGAAGAAAAAGACGTTGAAGTTTTAGCTGTTCCATTTGACGGCTTTAAAACTACTTTTACAATCCAATATGATTTAGATGATTTAGATGTACAATATAGTTCAATTCAAAACGCTTACACCAATTATGAAAAACAAATAGCACCTGCAAGAACTTTCTGTTTGTTAAGTGAGGTTACAGAGCTCACCAAGCAAGGGCTTATTAAAGGCGGAAACTTAGGTAATGCAGTAATTATTGTAGACAAGGATATGGATGGCGAAGAAGTAAAATTTTTTAAAGATAAGTTTGGTATTAAATTTTATAAAGGTACTAGAGGACTATACAAATCACAACAACTGCGCTTCAAAAATGAACCAGTAAGACATAAAACACTAGATCTTATTGGAGACTTAGCTTTGCTAGGCAAGCCAATTAAGGGACACGTAACTGCTATAAAAAGTGGACACAAAGGAAATGTAGAATTTGCTAAATTATTGAGGGCTGAATTTAAAGACCAGTTTTAAGATGAATGATATAAGCTATATATTAGAAATGATTCCGCATAGGTATCCATTCCTTATGGTTGATAGAGTGATAGAAAAAAAAGAAAAATCACATATACAGACTATTAAAAATGTAACAATTAATGAACCATATTTTACTGGCCATTTTCCAGAAAAACCTATAATGCCAGGCGTTTTAATTATGGAGTCTATGGCGCAATCAGCCTGCCTTATTATTTTAGACTACATTGATAATCCTAAGCATCATTTAGTTTATTTATCTAAGGTTAATAATTTTAGAATTTTAAAAAATGTAATACCGGGTGATCAAATTATAATTAATGCAGAAACTATAAATGAAAAGATGAATTCATTTAAATTTCGCGCTACATGTCATGTAAATAATGAATTGGTAGCAAAAGCAGAATTTATAGCATCGTTGGTAAATAAGTAGAGGTTGGTAATCAAAAATAAAATACATAAAACAAACATTATTTCAAACTCAGCGAAAATTGGTAATAACGTTACAATAGGAGCTTACAATGTTATCGAAGAAGACGTAATTATTGGCGATAACGTTACAATCGGCAATTTCAATACAATTTCTAAATTTACTGAAATAGGAAATGATTGCCAGATTGTCAATAATAGCAGCATAGGAGCAATACCTCAAGATAGGAAGTTTGAAGGAGAAAAAACTAAGCTTGTTATTGGAGATAGAACTATAATAAGAGAATTTGTTACATTAAACAGAGGAACTAAAGAGACAGGGGAAACAAGAATTGGAGAAGATGTTTTAATTATGACAGGAGTACATGTAGCTCATGATTGTATTATAGGAAACAATGCTATACTTGTAAATTTAGTTGCTTTAGGCGGTCATGTTGAAATTGGTGATTGGGCTATTTTAGGCGGTGCAAGCAACGCTCATCAATTTTGTAAGATTGGCAAGCACGCAATGGTTGCTGCAAATTCAAAGCTAGTTCAAGATGTCCCTCCATTCATTCTAGCTGGGAAACATCCAGTAAAGTATTCTGGCATTAACTCTCTAGGGTTAAGTAGAAGGGGATTTGATGAGAGTGAAAAATCAGATATTAAAAAAGCATATAGGTATCTTTTTAGATCAGACCTAAACCAATCAGACGCCCTAAATAGAATCAGAGAAGAATTTAAGGGAAGCTCTAATATAGAAGATATTATAAAGTTTTATGAATTGAGTAAAAGAGGAATTATTTAGACCCTTAAAATGAAAAAAAATATTTTTGTATTTGGATCTACTGGATCTATAGGGATCCAAACACTTGAAGTTTTATCAAAAAATAATATGTATTCCGTAACAGGATTAAGCTGCAACTCTAACAGCAACCTTTTATTCGAGCAAGTTAAATTATTTAATCCATCTGTAGTTGCAATCAACAATATAGAACTATCACATGATTTAATTAATTATTGTGATAGAAAAAATATTAAACTCTTTCATGGCGATAATGCTTCAAATATTGTTCCTTTAGGCAATATTGATATTGCAGTGAATGCAATTGTTGGAACTTCCGGACTTCATCCAACAATTAGATTAATTGAAAGTGGAATAGATGTTGCGTTAAGCAATAAAGAGTCACTGGTTTTAGGAGGACACATTATAATGCCCCTTGCAAAAAAAAATAATGTTAAAATCTTACCTGTAGATAGTGAACATTCAGCAATCTTCCAGTGTTTGCATGGTGAGAATGATGCTAAATTAAAAAAAATAATTTTAACCGGAAGTGGAGGCCCTTTCTTAAAAAGGAAATTAAATACTTTTAAATCTATCACCCCCAAAGAAGCATTAAGTCACCCAAATTGGGAGATGGGAAAAAAAATATCCATAGATTCTGCGACTATGATGAATAAAGCATTAGAACTAGTTGAAGCTTTATGGCTATTTAATGTAAATCTTGAAAAAATTGAGATTGTAATACACCCGCAATCCATAGTTCATTCAATGGTAGAATTTGAAGATGGTTCGTATAAGGCTCATTTAGGGGTACCAGATATGAGAGTGCCAATTCAATATGCTTTAACGTATCCACAAAGGGAAAAAACAACTGTTAAAAGTTTAGATTTTACAAAAATGAATCTACAATTTAGCAAACCAAGTATTGATAGATATCCTACATTATCTTTAGTTGAAAAGTTAATTAATATGGGTGGAAATAGAGTTCCAATAATGAGTATTGCAAATGATTATATTGTACAAAAATTTTTAGACGAAGAAATAGCCTTTAATGAAATGTTTCCACTTCTCAAAAAGACAATAAATCAATTTTCTAATAATCATTTACCAACACTTGAAGATTTAATTACATTAGATAATAATATTAAACTATATTTAAACCCTAAGTAGAGAAATGATTTATATACTAGCATTCATAATATTAATTGGCGTCATAGTCTTTGTTCATGAGCTTGGACATTACATGGCAGCTAGAAGCGTCGGAGTTGGTGTAGAGCGCTTTTCTATTGGCATGCCGCCAAATTTTGTAGATTTTACCAAAACAAAAAAAGGATTAATAGTTGATATATATTTTTTTGCAGTAAAAAACAGAAAAGTAAAATGGATAAAAGTATATTCAACTATATTTTCATCGTTTAGAAATCCTTCAGAAACTATCCTCACTATCGGTTTGTTACCATTAGGTGGTTATGTCAAAATGAAAGGTATTTTAGACGAAAGTATGGACAGCGAATTTAAGGGAAAGGACGATGAACTTGAATCAAAGAATGCTCTCCAAAAAATATGGGTTATGAGCGCAGGTGTAATTTTTAATCTTATACTTACTTTTTTTGTTTTTACTCTCATTGGTAATTTGCAAGGCGATACAAAGCTTGAAAATACAAATACAACCATTGACTTTATTGTTCCCGATCAACCTGCAGATAAAGCTGGGTTGCAAGCCGGAGATGCTTTTGTTGCTATTGCGGGTACAAGTGTCAATAGTTGGAATGAAGCAGTTAGTCAAATTGAAAAATATCCAAATGAAACAATTCTTATTTCGCTTGATAGGCAAGGGGAAGTGTACAATAAGGAAGTTACCTTAGGCGCAAGGCCAGATTTAACTTCAGGTAGAGTCGATATACAAGTGGGCGCACTTGGAATTTCAAAAACGCAAATTCCTGTAGAATTAAGTTTTTCAGAATCTTTCGTTTATGGAATTAGCGAAACCAAGTGGGCAATGACATTAATGACCTCTTCTTTAAAAATGATTTTTCAAGGTAATGTTTCAAGAGATGAGGTTGGTAGCGTTATCATGATAGGAGATATGGCGGGACAAGCCGCACAAGCTGGTTTAGTACCATTTTTATTTTTAATGGCATTAATCAGTGTGAATCTAGCTTATATAAATATTTTACCAATACCTGGATTAGACGGTGGACACATTGCATTAATCTTAGTGGAGTCACTTTTAGCAAGAAAGCTATCTGTTAAAACTAGAATTAGAATTCAATCAGTCGGAATGTTTATTTTACTTTCGTTAATGGTTTTTTTACTTCTGAATGATATTATTCGCGTACTTTTTTAAGCCTAAGGCTTATAACTCCTTGCCCTAACTTTATTAATATTTCAACTGGCACTAAATTATCACCAATTGAAGCATAAGAAACCTCCATATCCCCTTTATTTTTAAGAATTGAATCATCATCTTTAATTGGTGTCAATGTATAAGCTAAAAACGTACCATACGGCGTTTTAATTTTACGAAATCCTTCATTCGTTAGTTCTATTTCTCTTACTTTACCAGCATCAACAATATTAAATTTTTTTGAAGATTCTACCGGTATTTCAAATTCAGGAAGAATAAGCAAGAGTGAGTAGGGGTCAAATGTATTTTCGTTAATAATATATTCTTTACCATTTGTAATTGCTAGCTCTCCTTGAATGGAAGTGATGGATTTTTTCTTTTTGCGTACTTCTTGCACACTCTTATCTTGTCTAACAACGTTTAGATTTTCTTTGTCAATCCAAACATCAATTTTATTTCGAATCTTATATATTCTGTCTCCCAGTTTTGATGTTTTAACACTAAAGTTTAAATGGTAGACATCTCTATCTCCAATGTTGCCAGATTCTTCAACAGATAGCGAAGCCTCGCCTATTTTGATATTTAGAAGATTTATGTACGCATTATATTCATACTCTACTTTTTTGCTAAATCGAGTACTGTCAGACATGCCCCAAGAAAAAGAAATAAGTAAAATTATTAAATAAGCTCTCATTTATCTTATTTGCTTTATCTCGTTATTATTAATTAAAAATATTTTCGATGCACTATTATTTAACACTCCATCATCAATAAGCAAGTCAATTTTATCTCCAAATTTTTTTTCAATATCATCTGGGGCATATAAAGGTTCTTGACCAGTCTCATTGATGCTAGTAGTAGTTATAGGTTTATTATATGAAGATAAAACAGATTTTAAAAAAATGTGATTAGGTATTCTAAAGCCTATTTTACCATCTTTTGTTATTTTGTGATTAAATGATCCTGGTATATATTTTGCAATACATGTGCTTCCATCCTTAAGTATTTCTTCAATTTTCTTGACAATATTTTTCTCAACAATCAATTTATTTTTCACAACACTAAAGTCATGCAAGACAATGCTCATTGGTTGACTACGTTTTTTAATTTCATTTATTTTGTTAATCCCATTTGTATTGTTAGCGTCCGTACCTATCCCATAAATCGTATCAGTCGGATAGGCAACTAGTTGTTTATTTTCCAAAGCATCTAAGAAGTATTTTTTAGCATCTGGATGGTCACTTTTAATTCTTTTCATTTATATTTCCTTACAGATTTCCATCTTTTATGAAACCAAAAATATTGCTCGGGGTACTCGCGAATAGTTTGTTCAATTTTACTAGTATATAGCTGAACAATTGATTCAATACTTCCACTAGTATCAATTTTTTCAAATCTAGCCTCATAAATATCATCTTTTTTAACAATGCTAAAATATACTAACGGAGATTTTTTTCTTTTACTTAGAATTGCTGCTCCTGAATGGGTAGAAGAATTAATATCAAAAAATGTTGCCTTGGTTCCTCTTTTTTTAGCATCCTGATCGCTTAGTAAAATAAGAATATTATTTTGACTTAATGCCTGGCTTAATTGTTTTGCATTTCCACCTTTATAGAGTTGATTTTTCATAAAATTTTCTCTTATTTTTCTGAAAAAAAGATCAGCTCCACTGCTATTTTGTTTATATGCCACTCCTGTTAAATCATATCCTTTCAAGCCTAACAAATAAAACAATTTATCAAAAGATCCATGGTGAGAACCAACCAATATCGCACCTTTTTTCTTTGACAGCGCCTCCGAAAGCATATCTATATTAGTCAAACGTATTTTGGAGGCATTATAGTACTTTGGAAACGATATAAAGTCTAAGAAATCTTCTGAATAAAATTTGTAACATTGCTTCATTATATTTTGTCTCCACAAACTATCTTTTTCAGGAAAAGCCCACAATAGATTTTGCAATACTACTTTTTTCCTCATTTTAAGTATATGGAATAGTAGACTATAAATAATTTTATAGGTAATTTTGTATGCAAATGATGGAGCATTTTTCAGGAACAAAGAAAACGCTTTTAAAAAAAAATACATCATCTAAATGTAAATCTTTGAATTAGTAATGAAAACAAAATTTAAGAACATAATTTTAAGCGCTATATTTTTAATGTCAGCAATGATTTTTGCTGAAGGATTAAATAAAAAAGTATATGTCATCCCTATTCAAGATGTTATAGACTTGGGCATTCCAGGTTTAGTTAGCAGAGGAATTGATTTAGCTGAAGAAAATAATGCAAAATTAATTATTTTTGATATAGACACGTTTGGAGGTCGAGTTGATGCAGCTACTCAAATAAAGGATTCAATAGCCTCTACGGATATCGAAACCATTGCATTTATTAATAGGAGAGCTATTTCTGCTGGGTCATTAATCTCATTGTCTTGCGATAAAATATATATGACAGAGGGGGCAACAATTGGCGCAACAAGCGTTGTTGATATGTCAGGGTCCAAGCAATCTGAAAAATCTCAGAGCTACATGAGAGAGGAAATGGCCGCAACTGCTGAAAAGTCAGGAAAAAATCCCGAAATAGCTAGAGGCATGGTAGATGAAGAGCTAAGCTTTGAATATCTAATTGTTGAAGGAGATACATTAGCAGTTGATGATATTGAAGGAAGAAAAGAGGGAAAGCTTATTACGCTTACCACAGAATTAGCATTAAAGTATGGCATAGCTGATGGTAAAAGTGAAAGTATCGATGAACTTCTTTTGTCGCTTGAAATAACAGACTATGAAATAAAAAATGTAAATGAAAATTGGTCTGAAAATGTTGTTCGAATATTGACAAATCCTACTGTATCATCTTTGCTTACTACATTCGGAACTATAGGAGTCATATCTGAACTGTATAGTGCAGGTTGGGGTATTGGCGGAACCATTGGTATTATATGTTTGACTTTAGCATTAGGAGCTGGATATTTAACTCAATTAGCATCTGCAACAGATTTATTGATCATATTATTTGGGCTTGCGATGCTATTCATTGAGTTTGTAGCAATTCCTGGATTTGGTATATTTGGGATTACAGGGATTGTTGTTTTATTTTATGGACTATATTTACTATTAATTCCTGATATTCCCGTTGGGCCAGAAGTATATTCAGAAGCTTTAGATGGTTTTTCATGGGCGGTAGTTGTTGGAATATTTGGAATCATATTTTTGTTAAGAATAATTGGTAAATCTGCTTTTTTTCAAAAGTTAGTAAGTACTGATTCAAATAAAACCACATTAAAAAAGAATTATAAAAATAGAAGTAAGGTTGAGTAGTTGTAATGATTTATCAACAATCGATCTTAAACTTGAAGATATATAACATAAAGGAGGCGTAATGGGACTGTATGTTGCCATACCATTAATATTATTTATTTTACTACTATTATGGGTTGTGCCAGTTGGACTGTGGTTGCAAGCTATATTCAGTATAGGAGGAGGACATGTGACCATCTTTAATCTTGTTGGTATGAGATTTAGAAGGGTTCCTCCAGGAATTATCGTTAGCGGATTAATTGCTGCAAAAAAAGCAGGAATAGATGAAGTTAGCGGTGATGATTTGGAAGTTCATTACATGGCAGGCGGAAATGTAGATAAAGTAGTTGATGCATTAATTGCCTCATCAAAAGCTGGAATAGAATTAACATTTGCTATTGCAACAGCAATTGATTTAGCGGGAAGAGATGTACTTTCAGCTGTCCAAACTAGTGTATATCCAAAGGTTATCGATGCACCTATCGATGGAAAATTATCTGCTGTTGCCAAAGACGGAATTGAAGTTAGAGCAAGAGCAAGAGTAACGGTAAGGACTGATATACCAAACCTAGTAGGTGGAGCAACTGAAGATACAATTATTGCAAGAGTGGGTGAAGGGATTGTAAGTGCAATTGGTTCAAGAGAGAACTATGAAGCAGTTCTAGAAAATCCTGATTCAATTTCAAGAACAGTATTAGAAAAAGGACTAAACAAAGGAACTGCTTTTGAAATACTATCAATCGATATTGCCGATATTGATGTAGGTAAAAATATTGGTGCACAGCTTCAGGCAGATCAAGCTGAAGCCGACCTAAGAGTTGCACAAGCTAAGGCAGAAACTAGAAGGGCGATGGCAGTTGCGCTTGAGCAAGAAATGAAAGCCAAAGTTGTAGAAGCAGAATCTCAAGTACCTCTTGCTATGGCTGAAGCATTTAAAATGGGTAATCTAGGAGTGTTAGATTACTACAAATTAGATAATATTGCTTCAGATACAAGCATGAGGCAATCTATTGCTGGTGTTTCAGATGATGACAGTACAGAATCTAAGGGGTAGTCTTTGGAAGAATTAATATATTGGGGAGCAATATTTCTTTTCTATCTTTTTTCGGCTTATAGAAGTAAGCAGAAAAAACAAAGTAGTGAAGAAGTATTTGCCCCCAAACCATTACCTAACCAAGAAAAAAAATCACCCAACCCTGATTTTAATATCTTTGAATTTTTAAATGATTCCATAGAAAAATCTGCTATTGATATAGACGAATTGCCAAAAACCTCCAAACCTCTAAAGAATACAAGTCAGGTTTTTGATATACATTCAGATTTAAATGCTATCAATGAATCACAACCAAAAGCAGAGTATAATATTAAAGATAATCATTTAACACATCTTGAAAAACGTATCGATCTTGGAAAAAGAAAAAAGAGAAAATCGCCTGCGAAAAAATTGCTAACAATTCAGAAAAGACTTAAAAATAAACCGACAAAATTAGCGATAGTTATGCAAGCTATTTTTGATCCACCAAAATCTCAAGGGATATAGTATGAAGTTATTGATTATGGGGCCTCCTGGTGCTGGCAAAGGAACTCAAGCTAAAATATTAGCTGAAAAATTTAATCTGGTGCATTTATCAACCGGAGATATTTTACGTTCAGAAATTGACAAAGGATCTTCTATGGGTCTTGAAGTGCAGTCATATATGAATGCAGGAAACCTGGTACCAGACAAAGTACTTTTATCTATGATGGATTCGACGCTAGAAAATTTAAAAGACAAAGGTTTGATTTTAGATGGTTTTCCAAGAACGATTCCGCAAGCAGAAGGCTTATCAACTATTTTTAAATCCTTAAATCAAAAAATTGATTATGTAATAAACATATATGTAGAAAAAGATGTACTTGTTAATCGTTTGGTAGAAAGAGCTGAAAAATCTGGAAGAGCAGATGATACCAAGGAAGTTATTGTTAATAGACAAAAAGTATATTATAAATTAACCGCTCCCGTGATTGAGTTTTATAATAATGAAATTATAAACATTGATGGAGATGGTTCTATTGAAGAAGTGACATCAAGAATTTTAAACATAATCGAATAAATGATTATCTTAGGTGTTACTGGCGGTCTTGCATCAGGGAAAAGTATCATATCATCGCATCTAAAAGAAAAATATAAAGCATATATTTTTGATGCAGATGTTGAAGCAAAACGAGTACTTCATACCAAAAAAGTAAAAAAAGAAATATTAGATGCATTCCCAGAAATAAAATTATTAGATAATAATACTTTAGCTCGCGTTGCATTCAAGAGCAAAGAATCTCAAAAAAAACTAAATAATATTATTCACCCACACGTAGATAAAGAAATTGAAAAGAGAATATTTGAAAAAGAAGGGAGCCATCCATTTTTTGTTATTGATGCAGCTTTGATTATAGAATCTGGTTCAGTAAATACTTTTAAAAACAATGGTATGACTTTATTGGTTGTCGTAGCGGATGAGCATCTTAGAAAAGAGAGAGCTGAACTGCGTGGAAATCTAGTAGAAGAAACTGTGTTAGAAAGAATGAGATTACAACTTCCAGATTCTGAAAAAATAAAATATGCAGATTATGTAGTTAAAAATAATTCAACAAAATCTGAATTATTTCAAAAAATTGATAAAATAATTGCTAAGATTAACAATGAATAAAATATGCCATATATTGATTCTGTTGTTTTTTTTGGGTTGTTCAACCGATTCCAGTTCAGAAGATATTTTAACTGATGGTAATGGTGGAAATACCGGGGGAGGATTTACTGGAGGCGGAGGAGGCGGAGGAAATATTGAAGATCTTAACGTTGAACTTATAACAACGTATGACGATCAAACGGCTTCATTTTCAGCGCCTTTCGGAAATTTTGTTAGAAATTTTATTGTGCATGTTCCTCCTAATTATAACTCAGCAACTCAATCTTTGCCTTTAGTTTTTGTTTTGCACGGATATACTAGCCAAGCTCCAATTATTAGACAATATTCTGGATTTGACCAAATTTCTGATGAAGAAAATTTTATTGCAGTATATGTACAAGGAACTACAGATATTTTTGGCAATACAGGTTGGAATGCTGGCAGGTTTGGTGCATTTACAGCAGTGGATGACGTTGGGCTCTTTAGGTCATTAATTAACTACTTTAAATCCAATTATAATATTGATACATCAAAAATATTTTCAATAGGTATGTCAATGGGAGGCTTTATGAGTTATCGCTTAGCTTGTGAGGTAGATGATATTAATAGTATTGGATCAGTAACAGGCTCAATGGGAGGTTATACAGCATGTCAGCCTCAAACCAAAAAAAGTATTATTCACTTCCATGGAGAAGAGGACACTGTTGTTCCTTATAATGGAGGAGATTGGCTTTACTCTGCAAATGAAGCACATGAATTTTGGAAAAATTATAATGAATGTAGCGATCAAGCTTCTATAACTCTTCCAGATTTTAATGGGGATAGCCAATATACTAAAAAACTTGTTTCATATAACTGTGGGGAAGACACAACTGTTGAACTTTATTCCTTGGAAGGGGAAGGGCATACTTGGTTCAGCCAAAACTGGGAACATGATGTGTCGAGTTCAGAGTTAATTTGGCAGTTTTTTAAAAATCAACAATGATTACAAAAAATCATATTTCTTATTTATCAAAGTCAGATAGTATTTTAAAAAAGATAATTAAAGATAATAACATACCTAAAATATCTAAATCTGAAGACTATATACTTGATTTGTATAAGTATATAATTTTTCAACAAATTTCCACTAAAGCTGGAAATAGTATTTTTAATCGATTTTTAAAATATTATCAAAAAAATAAAGAAGACATCACAGTGTGGAGTGAGCAAGATTGTAAAAATATTGGCTTATCACATCAGAAAAAAAAATACATTGAAAATATATTTAAGGATAAAAGTGAAATTTATAGCCTAAAAAAAAGCAACGATTCAGATTTGATTAGGAAAAAGCTTATTAAAATCAAAGGAGTTGGAAATTGGACAGTCGATATGTTTTTAATTTTCTCTAAAGGAGATCTCGATATTTTCCCAGTAGGCGATTTGGCGGTGATTAATGTTATTAAAAAAGAGTATAAAGTTGATTCAATAGAACAAATTCTTAAAATTGCTAACAATTGGTCTCCTTATAAAACGATAGCTACTTTATATTTATGGGAATCTTTGGGAGATGAATTTCCTAATTAAAATAGTTCATTTGTTAGACAGTGTATTGACCCACCGCTCAAATTGAACTGAGAAGCAGGTGTTGTGTCCAATATTATATTATTTACTGAAGTGAAATCTATTATTTTTGTATCATTTAGAGCTGAACTTCCAATTAGGAGACCTGGTAGCGATAAGCTATTCATAGATGTTCTAAATTGGATTGATTCTATTTGAGAGCGATGCTCTACCTCAATTATATCCCAGTTATTTTTATTGCATATAGTTGAGAAGTTTAAAAACTGTTTATCATTAAAGACCTCTTTGGCGCAAATAATCCCAATACAATCATAATTATTGTTAAAAATAGGAGAGATAGAAGTATCAAGATGATACCCGCTTGATGGAATTATATACAATTGAGATACCTTCAATTTTTCTGCCATATCTTCAGCGCCTTTAAGATTGTTTCTACACTGCCCAGCTAACAGTATATTTTCTTTTGGTAAATAAAAAAATTCTCCACCTTCTGCAATGCAATCATTATTTAAAAATGAAATATTATATCCTGCATTCTCTAAACTTGAAACAACGAATTCACCCTCATCCATTCTTTCAGAAAGCTTCATATTACACATCACAACATCTTTATTTGTATTGCAAACAAAATGATCTCTCATAAATACAAAATCATACTTTTTATCTTTCTCTAACTCTTTTTTGAACGGAATGTTTATTATTTCCAGAGAATATTTTTTTAAAATTTTTATCAAGCTTAAGTGTTCTTCTTTAAGTAACAACTGATTAGGATGAGCGCCATTACTCATCATATCATTATCTTGATATGCTGTAATACCGTCCGGCCACCAACCAGATTGTGGAAGAGAGCTTATAGCAATTTTGGGTTTTAAAGAGTTAATCAATTTCGCAAACTTACAATTTTATAATTAACATTATAAGATTAAATTGCAATAGTGAATAAAGATATCATAACAGTAAAAGATTTAAATAAATACTTACCTGCTATTAAAACAGAGGTTGATATTCATTTCAAAGATAAGTTGTCAGAGGGTCTTTTTAAGTCAGATGCTTTAGTTGGACTAAAGAAGCTACCGAGTGAATCTGTAGATTTGATAGTAACTGAACCATCGTTAGACCCAAATAGTACGTTAACTTATACAGAATACGTTCAATGGATTGATCAATGGATGGAAGAATGCAAAAGGGTATTAACAGCTAGTGGTTCAATATATATTATTTGCCCATGGGAATCATCTTCACTTTATCACTCTGTTTTGGGGAAAAAGTTCATAGTACAATCTAGAATTACTGCAGAAAGACAAATTGAAAATATAGAACTTTCTCAATGGAAGAATAAAATTTCTGATATTTGGTTCGCAACCAAAACAAATGATTATATTTTTAACCAAAACTATATAGTCAATGGTAAAAACATAAACAATCCAAAACCGGATGATATTAAAGATAACTTATGGTTTCATTTAGATTATGAAGAAATTATACATAGAATTATTAAAGCCAGTAGTTTCAAATTAAATTGGATTTTAGATCCTTTCATGAATGTAGGAGCAGTGGGTGTTGTTGCAAAAAAAAGAGGAAGAAGGTTTATTGGTTTTGAGTCAAACCAAGATCAGATATTATTAGCTATGAAAACAATAAATGAAAGAGAAAACTAATGCTAAAAAAATTAGAACAAGATATGATGCAAGCTCTTAAAAATAAAGAAAAAGAAAAAGCAGGAGCGCTGAGACTGATTATATCAAAATGCAAAAACAAGGCAATTGAAGTTAGAAAAGAATTATCTGATCAGGAAATCATCAAAGTATTACAAACTGTAGCAAAGCAACATAAGGAGTCTATCAAGCTTTATAAAGAAGGAAAGCGCGATGACTTGGTTGAAGCTGAAATGCGTGAATTAGGTTTTGTGGAAGTTTATCTTCCTTCAATGATGAGCGAAGAAGACTTAAGAAGTTTAGTATTGTCTGTTATTGCCGATGTTGGAGCTTCTGGTATGGCAGATTTTGGCAAAGTAATGCCCAATGTTATGAAACAGGGTTCTGGTAAGATTGACGGTAATTCTGCTCAAGCTATTGTCAAAGAATTATTATCATAATATGATTATAGATTTTCTGTTTTCAGTGATTATTTTTATCATGGGTATTTTTGGCATGAAAAAAGGTTTTATTGAATCTTTTACAGATTTTTTAAATTTAGTAGTAGGCGTTTCACTAGCGCTCCTTTTCTATGTTGATTTATCTTTTTATATATCTCAGTATATATCAGTAAGTGCGACTATTATAATAATTTTTTCACTTGTAATAATATTTTTGATGTCCATCATAGCCATGAGGTTATTAACAAGCTTACTCTTGTTTTTATTAGATGGAAGTATTTCATCATATAAAAATATAAACATGATATTAGGATTCATAATTGGGTCTGTAAAAGGCATAATTACTCTAACATTATTTGCAGGAATTTTTGAAAAATATATATCTGTTAACGTATACCAAATTTTATATGGTCAATCAAAGATTCTTGTTTTACTCGAACCTTTCAAAGACTATATTTTTAAATAATGAGAAGAATAGCACAAGAAACAATTAATAGAGTTTTAGAAGAAGTAGATATTTTTGATGTTATTTCTCAATACGTTGACCTTAAAAAAAGAGGTAGAAATTATTTTGGCTTAAGCCCTTTTCGATCAGAAACAAAACCATCATTTAGCGTTGCTCCTGAAAAAAATATGTGGTATGATTTTGGTTCAGGTCAAGGAGGTAATGCGGTTCAATTTTTAATTGAATATGAAAAAATTAGTTTTTCTGAAGCAATTCGCTCGTTAGCTGAAAAGCATAGTATTGAGATTATAGAAGTCGGAAATGAGCAACAGAGTAATCTTTATGATCAGTTGTATGAAATACACAGCCTTGCATATTTGTTTTTCTCTAACAACCTGAAGTCTTCAGCGGGTAAACATGCTATTAAATATTTAGAAGATCGTTTTTTTGATAAAGCAATTGTTGAAAAGTTTAATATTGGATTTGCTTCAGACTCATGGGATATGCTCTACAAAGATCTAAATCAAAAATTTGATAATGAGGTTATTGAAAAATCAGGATTATTCTCTAATGGTAAAAAAGGATTTTTAGATAGATTTAGAAATAGAATTATGTTTCCTTTTTACAGCCCATCGGGGAAAGTTATTGGATTCAGTGGAAGAAGCTTATCGGACAATGAAGATGTTAAATATTTAAACTCTCCTGAAACATTATTATTTCAAAAGAGTAAAGTTTTTTATGGCTCATATCAAACAATGCCTGAAATTAGGAAGCAAAATTATGTATTGTTGGTTGAGGGTCAAACTGATTTCCTTCGTTTGTATGAAAAGGGTTTTCAAAATGTGCTAGCTACTTCAGGGACCGCTTTTTCTTCAAAGCACGCCAATGCATTAGGTAAATATACTAATAGAGTCATTCTTACATACGATTCAGACAGCGCTGGAGTAAATGCTGCAATTAGAACAGGTTATATCTTATTGCAAAATGGGTTTGAAGTAAGAGTGCTTGATTTGGGAGATGGACTTGATCCAGATGATTATTTCAAACTAAAAGAAAACAATAAGCAGACATTTAGAGGCCTTATTAAAAATGCTATGCACCCGATTAATTTTATTATAATGAAAAAAGGCATTCTTTCATTGGGTGCGTCTGATAGATCAAAGTTTTTAAATGAGTGCATTGAAGAAATTAAATTGGTTAAAGATATTATCATTAGAAACGATCTAATTAAACGTTTATCAAGTGAGTTAGGTGTGGTAGAAGCGGAAGTGATAACTAGGTTTGAAGACTTAAGACCAAAAAGAAGATATGTCGACAAGACCAACAAAGAAGACCAACCAAACATTAGACACTATGATTCAAAATCAGATAAAGCCCAGTTAGAAATATTAAAACTTTTAATTCATAATTCATCACTAGCTAATAAGATTACTCTCTCATTATTAGATAATAAGTTGTGTTATAATATTGTAAAAACAATTCAAGATAATTCTGGAAAATATAATAACGTAGCCCAATTGCTTGAATTTATTGGCGATAGTCCAGAGGAAAGAAACTTAGTTGCGTCTTTAGCTGTAGATGTGCCAGAAAAAGATAATGAACAGGCTATTTTAAGTGATTGCATAAAAACTTTAGAAAATATCTCTATTCAAAATGAAATCAATGCTATTAGAAATCAAATTCGAATTATTGAAGATAATAATGAATCCCTAGATACTGATTTGCTTCGCAAGTTAGAACATCTCCGAAAAAAAGTTCAGTAAAATAAAAGCCCTCTAAAAAGAGGGCTTTTATTATTTAATAAAAAGATGTTCTACAACTTAGTAGTTGATAGTCACTCCCAAATTAAATTGTTTTGGAGCACCCATACGAACTCTAAGATCGCCTACATCTCCAGAACCATCATAAGCATCTACAAAGTCACCAATGTATAGTTCATCAGTTGCATTGAATATAGAGTAATTAAATGTTACGTCTCTATCCATAATCTCTGTACCATAGCTTAATTGTAGGTTGTAAATGGTTGTACTTTCAGTCTCATATGCATCTTCAGCAAAAGTATTACCTTCACCAAGCAAGAATGCTAAGTCTTCAATATAACCATCGTAACCCCATCTTGGGTATTGTCTAGCAGATGATTCAGCTTCAATAGATGCTTTTAATCTGTTGAAGAAACCAGTTACCATGAACACGGTTTGTGACTGTGGAGCACCTGAAATCATCACATCTTTTACGTAAAGATCAAAAGTTTCTGAACTTGAGTCATCGCCTTCAATCTCATTGTAAGTATATGATAGATTATCAGTAAATCTCCAGTCACTGTCATGACCTCTAACATCGATTCTTAACACAGGAAGCGGTTGATATGCAATAGAGTACTCTAACCCTTGGTGCAATTCGCTTAATCCTGTAATGCTGAAGAATGATTCTACGCCACTAAGATCTTCTGAGGTACCACTTTGATTTCTATCAGTCCATAGTGCATAGTAGTAATTCATACTACCAGCCCACTGACCGTTTAACGATTTAAATCTAGCACCTACATCAAACCAAGTAGCTTTTTCATTCTCAAAGCCTTCGTTAAGTCTGTAGTTTACATCATCAATAAGTTTGTCTAAAGATGGTGTCATAGCTGAGTAACTTACGTTACCAAAAAGCTGCCATGTGTCGTTAAGTGTACGACTTCCACCAAGCTTAAACTGATATCCAAGCTCTGCATCAGCTTCAATTTTTAAATTGTCAACTGAGAAGTGATTTTCGGCAGTATAGCTAGCAGTTGTAGCACCGAACATTGCAAACGCGTTTGTTCCTGCACCGTCATCATAGTTGGCTTGAACATATCCACCTAACCAATCAACTGTATTGGTGTTGTCGTAATAGATTTTATCACCTAATGTTCTACGTTTTTGTTTGTCAGTCCAATTAGGGTTTGATGAGTCATAGAAGAAATCACCACCAAGTAAGTCATAAACCTCTCTGTAGTGTTCTACTTTAGCAGTTCTCAAATCAAGACCATAAGTCATAGATAAAGTACTGCTCATCTCTTTTTCTAATTTTGACATAATACCAAAAGTGTACTGATTGTTTCTACTTCCTCTTAGGATACCTCTTGATTCATAACCATAGCCATCAACCCATTGAGCATCAGACATGTTACGTGCAATAGTTGCATCGTAGTCTCTTCCTGATCCATCGGATTTCCATAGAATACTTCCAGCACTACCTGAACCACCACCTTCACCACCGGAGTAGTAGAAAGAAGTAGCCATTGTTGTTGAATCATCTAGGTTTGCATACCAGTTCAACTGAACAATTGGTTTGTGGAAATAATTATTTCTTTCGTTAATGATAGTTGTTGAGCGTTGGCTTCTAGTTTTATTATTCCAACCATCAAATGGTAGCCAACTAGCTACAGCTCTTTTACCTGTGTAAGGCGTATCAAGCTCATCAGCTCTTGGACTCCAATCTAAGCCATACTCTGTTCTTAAATCCTCTTCAGCAACACCCATTTCAAGTGCTAGTTCATGGCTGTAGTTTGAAATACGATTGTTATAAAAGTTTTGACCATGAAACTGAGGAGAACCTAATGCGATAAATTCTAAACGATTATCATTGTTAATAGAATATGATGCATTAAAGTAGTAAGACCATGCATCTGAATAAGTACCTAGAGCAAATAGTCTGTCAGCAGTTCTTCTTGACGCTGAAGCCATAAGTGCTAGTTTACCATCCATTAATAAACCACTATTAACAGTTACCGCAGTTTTAGAATATTGGTATTCACCAACTTCTTGTTTTACTACAACGCCTGGTTCAGTTGATGCAGGTGCACTCATAAAGTTCACCACACCACCTAAACTTGGTGTTGCAAGATTAACAGATCCTGCTCCTCTTTGAACCTGAACAACAGATGCAACATCAGCAAGTACACTCCAGTTAGAGAAGTATAAATTACCGTTTTCCATGTCATTCATAGGAACACCGTTAATCAAATATGATGTGTATCGGTCGTCAAAACCACGAACGTATACATTTTCATCATCCCAACCACCACCATTTTCAACGTAAACGTTTGGTAGGGTTGATAGAGCTTTTGGCAATCCACGACCACCTAATCTGAAATCAATGTCAGCTTTGGTCATTTCGTTAAAAGGGATTGCATCGGTATTATCTACACGGTCTGCAAGTACTTCAACTCCGCCTAACGCGACGGATGCTGATTCTAATGTAAAGTTTGCAGATGCGTTAGAACCTGAAACTCTTACAGAAGCACTTGAAGATTTGTACCCAACCACACTGGCAGTTACAGTGTAGTTACCATCAGGAACATTAATAGTGTATCCACCACTTAAAGTAGCAGCAGCACCTAATGTAGTTCCTTCAACCACAACATTTGCCCCTGGCAAAGTATTACCATCTGCGTCTGTTACAGACCCAGAGATTGTACCTTGACCAAAGAGAGCGCCTGAAATCATAATGATTCCTACTAGCGCACCTAGAATCGAACGATTCATAGTTAACTCCTTTTTATCGGTTATCTTCATATATTAATATATTAACTCAGGATACACGCGAGTATCCTACGAGCAATTTCTCCTTTTAAATTTTAAATTCCAAAGGATAATTTTCATTTATTAAAATTTTTTTAAACATATAACACCTATTTATTTTTTTATTAAGTTTTCAAATGGAATTTTTAGATTTAAAAACTCAGCAGAAGCGTATAAGAAAGCCTCTTGAAAAAAGAATTAATAAAATTCTAGATCATGGTGCTTATATTATGGGGCCAGAGGTTTTTGAACTTGAAGAGAAATTAGCTGAATATTGTGGAGTTAAATATGCTATTTCATGTTCATCCGGAACAGATGCTTTATTAATTCCACTTATGGCATGGGGAATAGGTCCTGGAGATGCGGTCTTCACTACCCCCTTTACGTATGTTGCTACTGCGGAAGTAATTTCTATACTTGGTGCAACTCCCGTTTTTGTAGATGTTTATGAGTCAACTTACAATATTGATTGTGAAAAACTCGAAGATGAAATAAAAAAAACAATCTCAGAAGGAAAATTGAAACCCAAAGCAATAATTCCTGTTGATTTGTTTGGTCTTCCAGCCAGATATCGAATGATAAATGATATTGCCATAAAATATGGATTAAAAGTTATTGAAGATGCGGCACAGAGTTTTGGTGGAGCTATTGGAGATCAAAAAGTTGGGACATTCGGCGATGTTGCTGCCACGTCATTTTATCCTGCAAAACCTCTAGGATGTTATGGAGATGGAGGTGCTATTTTTACAAATAATAATGAGCTAGCTCAAGAATGTAAAGCAATTAGAATCCATGGTACTAAAGTTGATAAATATAATTCAGAAATGATTGGTCTTAATGGAAGGCTAGACAGTATCCAAGCCGCTATACTTATAGAAAAACTTTCTATTTTTGAAGAGGAGCTAGAAATGAGAAATATTGTTGATGCTAATTATAGAAACCAATTAAATAATGGACAATACCATCCAAAAAATTATCATTCTGCTCACGCATTATTTTCAGTTACTTTAGGTTCTAATGCAAAAAGAAATAATTTAATAAATAAGCTCAGCTCCAATAAAATACCTACAGTGGTATATTATAAATTTCCTATTCATTTGATGGACGCTTTTAAATATTTAGGTTATAAAGTAGGTGATTTTCCGGTATCTGAAAAGTTGTCTGACACCATTGTCAGTCTTCCAATGCACCCGTATTTATCAAATAAAGAAATTGATTTTATTATATCAACCTTATTATCTAAATAATGAAATTTGTAGTTACAGGAGGAGCAGGATTTATAGGCTCAAATCTTGTAAACCAGCTCATTCATGAAAATAATGAAGTTCATATTATAGATAATTCTATATCTGAAGACAAAATAAACTCAAAAGCGCACTATCATAGCTTGGATATTTCAGATGATAAAAATTTAGCAAAAATTCAAAATATTCTAAAAAATACAGACACTATTTTTCACTTAGCAGCAAAAGCAAGAGTGCAGCCATCGATAATTAATCCAATAGAATTTGAAAAAAATAATACACTCGGAACTATTAACATTTTAAAGTCATGTGTTGATTCTAAGGTTAAAAGAATTGTTTACAGCAGTTCATCATCAATTTATGGCGATAACTTAAATTTACCTTTAAAAGAAAATTATACACCTAATCCTCTTTCACCGTACGGCTCTCAAAAATATTATGGTGAAGTTTTATGTAAAACATTTTCTCATGTTTATGGTTTAGAATCAATATCTTTAAGATATTTTAATGTTTATGGTGAAGGGCAAGAGTCACAGAGTGCTTACTCGCTCGTAATTGGAATTTTTATGAACCAATACTCTAAAAATATACCACTGACTATAAGAGGAGACGGAGAACAAAAAAGAGATTTTACCTATGTAGGCGATGTTGTGAAGGCAAATATCTTGGCTTCAAAGTCATCAAAAGTGGGCTTGGGAGAAGTAATAAATATTGGTAGTGGAGAAAATAAATCTATAAAACAAATTGCTAATTGTTTTGGAGGAGATATAAAATATATAAAACCTGTTTTTGAGCCTAAAGAGACATTAGCAGATATAACATTAGCTAAAACTTTATTAAATTGGGAGCCATCTACAAGTGTTGAAAGTTGGATTAAAAAAACTATAAAAAATGAAAATAATTAAATCAAAAATTAAAAATGCATTTATAATTGATCCAACTATACATTCTGATAATAGAGGGTCTTTTATGGAGTTATATAAAGTTGGTCAATTAACTAATTTTAAAATCTGCCAAATAAACCAGGCTATTTCTAAAAAAAAGTGTATTAGAGGATTACATTTTCAAAAAAAACCATTTCAGCAAGCAAAGCTTGTCTGGGTTCCTGAAGGCGAAGTTTTGGATATTATTGTTGATTTGAATCCTAAATCAGAAACATACCTTTTGCATGATTATTTTAAATTAAGCAGTAGTAATAATAGAATGCTTTTTGTGCCTAAGGGCTGTGCGCACGGTTATATAACAAAAACAAATAAAGTTGTTTTTAATTATGCTCTTGATGAGATTTATAATCCAAAATTTGACGCAGGAGTGAATTTTTTTGATAGCAAGATAAATATAAAGCTAGATTTTGATGTGTCTCAGTACGAGTTATCAAAAAAAGATGAAACTTTACCTTTTTTAAAAGATATTACTTTATAAATTTTTACAATAAATTGAAGGACAAGTAAATGAACAAAAAATTATTAATCACCTTATTATTTTCAGTTGTTTTTTCTCAAACATCCTTATCTAATGAACAGTTAGATTTGATCAGAGAAAATCTTTCCAAAAATGGCGCATCTGAATCTTCTGAACCTTCTGAATCTAATGTAGATGAAACTATTGAAGAAATTTCTAATGTAGATGAAACTATTGAAGAAATTTCTATTGAAGTTCAACCAAAACTTGAGATTGATGATAAAAATGAACCCCTTTATTATGGATATAGCTATTTTAATAAAGACCTAAATTTCTTTGATAATATTCCTACACCAACAGATTACCGTTTGGGTGCAGGAGACGAAGTCATTATTTCTTTATGGGGGGAAATCAATTTAAGGAAGAAATTTTTAATTAATAAAGAGGGTTTAATTTACTATGAAAATATTGGTTTTATAAATATCTCAAATATGACCATACCAGAAGCAGAAAAGATTTTAAAAAATAAGCTTCAAAATGTATATTCAACATTAAAATCTGATATAGCCTCTTCAGATTTAATGATAGAAATTTCTAAAATAAAATCGCTAAATATTTACTTTTCAGGCGAAGTTACAAATCCTGGGATTCATGTAATTCATCCATTTTCTGATATATTTTCAGCTCTAATTCAGTCTGGAGGGCCAACAATAAACGGTTCGTTAAGAACAGTACAGCTTATTAGAAATAATAAAATAGTATCAACTACTGATCTTTATTCATTCTTCAACAAAGGTATTAATTCATTTGTATCTGAAAAAATCGTTAATGGAGATGTGATAAATATCCCCCCTGTCGGTAACAGAATTTTAGTTGAAGGAGAAATTGTAAATGAAGGATACTTTGAGATTCTTGAAAAAGAAACCCTGATAGATTTAATTGAATTTGCAGGCGGGCTGACTTCAAAATCCTCTTCTTTTGCGACATTAGATAAAATAATTCCAATGGAAGAAAGACTTTCAGATGACAATGCATACTCAAGTGAAATTATTAGTTTTGAATACTTTTCAGATTTAGAGTTAACAGATGGATCGTTTTTGTTTTTCCCCTCTATTGGAGAAGTAGATACTAAGGTAGAAATCTTGGGGACAGTTAAGTCACCAGGTTATTATCCTGCGAAAAATACATTGTACGAAACGCTCAAGATTGCTGGAGGGTTTGATGATCCATTTTTTAGAAAAAAAATTAGAGATGATGAAATTTTAATTCTTAGAAAAGATAGTACGAAGCTATATGGTTTAGAGTATAAAATATCATACAATAATTCTCAAGATTTTAAAACACTACCCGGAGATAAAATATTTGTTTATGAAAATATAAATTATAGAGCAAGCTCTACATTTCGTGTCGAAGGTGAAGTAAATAAGGCAGGTACCTTTCCTTTAAAAACCGGGTTAACTGTTCGTGATGCTTTAAAACTTGCTGAAGGTCTAACAGAGTTATCATCACTTGAAAATATTATTGTATATCAAGAATTTACTGATATTCTAGAAGATGGTATTGAAACTACAATTACAAGCGATGTAAGCAATGTAAGTTTAGATTTTATATTAGGATCTAACTCTGTTATAAAGGCTCTACCTATTGAAAATGTAGTTAGAGTTGAAGGTAACGTTTACAGTCCTGGATTAGTCGCATTTAATAGAGGTTTAACCCTGTCCGAAGCAATTGTTCAAGCTGGAGGCTATAAACCTTATAGTATGAAAAGAAGAGTATATGTTAAAAAAGCTAATGGAGAAATAGATAAAGCAAATTTATTTCGAGGCAAAGCTACGAGACTTTCCCCAGGAGATTCAGTATTCGTTCCAGTTAATCCAAACCAAACTGATTTTGATATAGCTGCATTTATAGCAGATATACTGTCTGTACTTTCAAACCTTGCTGCGATTCTAGTAGTTGTTGACAATAGCTCAAAATAAATTCAATGAAGCTTATACTTCTTAGACATGGCGAAAGCCAATGGAATCTTGAAAATAGATTCACCGGCTGGAAAGACGTAGATTTGACAAAAAACGGCATCAAAGAGGCTGAATTTGCAGCTAACCAAATCAAACTTGAAAAAATAAAAATACATTCTTTCTTTACATCCTTACTTAAAAGAGCAACGCATACTTCTGAAATTGTTGCAGAAAAACTTTGTTTTAAAAAAGAAAAAATTCAATATGATTGGCGATTAAATGAAAGACATTATGGGGCTCTACAAGGGTTAAATAAATCTCAGACTGCAGAAAAATATGGTGAAGATCAGGTCCATATTTGGCGAAGAAGTTTTAATATACAGCCACCTTTGCTAGATTATGATGATCCTCGCCACCCAAGGTTAAATAAAAAATTTAAAAACATAGATTGCGAGCTACCATCAGGGGAGAGTCTCAAGAATGTAATACATAGGCTTAATCCATTTTGGACATTTTATAAGAATAATATTATAAATAGATTTGAAAATAATCTTATTGTGGCACATAGCAATTCACTAAGAGCTATCATTAAAATCATTGAAAATCTATCTGACACAGAAATTATATCCATTAATTTGCCAACAGGAGTACCCTTGGTATATGAATTAGATGATAAATTAAAAATTACTAATAAAAGTTTTTTAATAGAAAAGTCAGCTCTAAGAAGTCTTGAACAAAAAATATTAAATCAAGGAAAGGTAAAATGAAATTAGATTTCTCAAAATCTAAAATTTTAGTTATTGGAGATTTAATGTTAGATTCGTTTTTTTATGGAGAATCAAAAAGAATTTCTCCAGAAGCTCCAGTCCCGGTAATACATAAAAAAAAAATAGAGCATGTTTTAGGAGGAGCTGCAAACGTTTGTAATAATATAGTAGCGTTAAGTTCAAATGTGAGTATTATAGGAGTTTTGGGAGATGATAAAGAAGGAAAAATAGTTCTTAACCTTTTATCGGATAATAAGATTCTTTCAAAAAATATATTTATAGATAAAAAGTTCAAAACAATATTAAAACAAAGAATTTTATCAAATAAATTACAGATTGCTCGAATTGACAGGGAAGACGATTCCTATAAATTTAAATTTTCAAAAGACGATATTACAAAAATTGAAAAACAAATTAAGTTAAATGATATTATAATTTTATCAGATTATAATAAAGGATTCTTAACAAATGATTTGCTTGCAAAAATAATAAAAATTGCATCTGCTAATAATAAAAAAATTATCGTCGATCCCAAAAAAAATTCTTTATCATCTTATATTGGAGTCGATATAATAACGCCAAACTTAAAAGAAATTCAATGCATGACAGGTATAAAAATCGCCAATGATAATCATTTAGTGAAAATCTGCAAAAAATTAATTTTTAAAAATAATCTTAAGTATATAATTGTAACAAAAAGTGAAAAAGGAATTTCAGTTATTGGAAATGACGTAGATTATCATTTCAAAGCCAAAGAAATTACCAATCCAGATGTATCTGGAGCAGGAGATACTGTTATAGCAACTTTATCTTTATGTCTTTCTATAAACCTTCCACTAAAAGAGAGCGTTAGAATAGCTAATTTAGCGGCTAGCTTAGTGGTAAATAAAGAAGGAACGTCAACAGTTAGCAAAAATGAGCTAGAAAGTATAATTTAAATTTAGAACAATATCTGAACTTTTCAGATCAGCAAATATTGAAAAATTGATATCCCGAATTTCTTTCCTTAGGCCAACAAGGTATTCACTTCTTGATTCTTGTAAATCATTAGATAAATCAAATTCTTGATTATTATTTGTACCATTATATGATTTAAATATTTTATGATTGATAATTTTCAGTGAAAGAAAAATTTCTTCAAATTGTTTTTCTAAATAATAGTGATTAAGAATGATTCTATTTTTATAAGGATTAATATAGGGATTACCAATAGTTTTATTGTTATAAGTCCACCCAGCTGTATAAATCATATTCCAGTAATAGCTGTCTAGACCAGGAGGGTGGATTGACCCGCTCTGTTTTTTAGTATTTAAATATTCAGCTAAAAAGAAAAATTTACTATTCGAAAATTCTAAACCATAAAGTCCATCAGGCCAATTTTTAAATTCTAATCCACTATTATCTTCAAAAAAATGTTGATGATAAAGTTTAAAGTATTTTTCTTCAATTCCCTGTTTAAATGAAAAATCAATAATTCCAAAAGCATCACCAAGAGAGTTAACTTGTTCGCCATCTGGTTTATCTTCGTTTCCTGGGTCACCAATTAAGACATCTAGCCAGTCGCTTAATGAACCACCTAAACTTCCAAAACCTTCAACTTCACCGCCCCATATAGTGTTATGAATTATCCCTAAAGATATTTTTGAATTATTAATTTTATAAGATGAATAAAGACTTTTCTCATGAAGGTATGGGTTTTTAAGATATGTTGAGTTTCTATCGAGAACACCATGTGAAAAATCTCCCAATAAACTAATATTTTTATTTTTAAAAATATTAAAACTAATATTTATTCTCCAAGGTTTTAAGGAGTTATTTGATTCTATCATTGAACCAGATGATCTGTATGAATCTTCTGATGAAATATTTCTAAAAAATTTCCCAATTTTAAAATTAAAATTTTTTAAACTATAATTAATATAAAGATAGTCAATCTCACTTTTCTCAGTACCAATAAAAGTTCTCGAAAATAGCTCAAATGAATTTTTTTTAAGTTTATATTGAGGGACTAAAACAAAACTATTTGTATTGATCCCTTTAAATTTTGAGTTTAAATAAATTGAATCTGTTTTGGGAGTTGACAAAATATTTAATTCAAATTCGTTGCTTTTACTGTATAAGCTAGATAATAAAACTAATAGATAAATAATCAGGATTTTCATTTATTCATTTTGATTTTGCGGTTCTACATAGTATTTCCAATCCATTACTTCTATTTGTGAATGTTTTGCAATATCAAAAGATTGAAAATTTTTGGTTGGATACACTCTTTTGCTTTGACCGTTTACTAGTAAATCAATAGGCATAGAAAAATTGTCTAAGACATTTTCCCATTTATAGAAATATTCCATATCTGTTTGATAGAATTTTAATATTGGCTGATTAGGAGTATAAAAATATTGTTCAGCGAAATACCAAAAATCAGTACCTGTTTCTAGCTCAACTTTATTAAAAAAGTCTCTGGTATTTACAAACCCCTTTGCATTGTCAGTCATAAACTCTTTTAAGATTTTGAACCATAAATTATCATTATCAATTACGCTTCTTAGAGTGTGCATTATCCAAGCACCCTTCATGTAAGTATCACCATTTAATGACCAATGATTCTCATCCTCATTACCTACAATTGGAATCTGATTTATAATTCTATTTTTTAAAGAATTCAAATAATGAATTCCTACTTCATAGCTGTCAAATTTATCTTCAAAGTAAATCGCTTCAGAATAGACTTGAAGTCCTTCATGAATCCAAATGTGCGTAGGATCTGATGCAGTTACACTGTTGCCAAACCACTCATGTCCGGTTTCATGAATAATCAGTGGATCTATAACGCCATACATTGGCCAACTTTTACTTCTAACTCCATTGTACATACTAAAGCCGTTGCCGTATGTTACAGCTGATTGATGTTCCATTCCTAAATATGGCACTTCAATAAGCTTATACCCATCATCATACCATTGATAATCACCAAAATATTTTTCATAAAAACGAATAACTTCTTTTGATTGTTGAAAATAGTTCGAAGCTAGTTCTTTGTTATAATCTAAAACATAATAATTAAATTCATGAACTGTACTCTTGTTTACAAAAGTATCTTGAACAGCAACATAGTTTCCAATCTGCACAGAAATGTTATAATTATTTATTGGATTATTTACAAACCATTCATAAGTAGTCTTATCCCCATTATTTGTAATGCTTCTTAAATTTCCATTTCCAACAGCAACAATATCTGAAGGAACAGTATATGCCATTCTTACGCTATCTCCTTCAGCGGTTATATGATCTTTATTCGGCCACCAAATTCTTGCTCCTTCGCCTTCGCATGATACAGCAATCCAATCTCGATTCTCTTTATCTTTTGACCAAGTAAAACCACCAGCCCATGGAGGATTGTCAGCATTTTGTGGAACGCCTTCATAAAAAATAGTAAAATCAAAAAAACTATCTTTTAATATTAATGATGGAAATTTAATTATTACTGCATCTAATTCTCTTGAAAAGTCTAATTTTTTATCTTCGTGGACTATTTTTAGAATATTTAAATTTTCAGCCAAGTCTATCTGTAATGTATTTAAATCATTCAAGCTTGTTGCTTTAATTGTTACATAGCCATTTATAGATTTATTATCGATATCAAAATCAATATTGATATCATAAAAAGAAACTCTATATGAAGAACGGTTTTCATTTAAAAATCCCATTAAATAATTATTACGCGTTAATTCTGGCAAATTTGTTTGGGATCCGTGCGGCCTATTATCGCCTACATTAGAGTTGAATTGATAGTTAACTAATAGAGTAATCATTGCATATCCAATAGCCCCAAATAACAAGATGATGATTGTGTTATATTTTTTTTTCATAATAGGTTGTTGATTTAAAGATATTTTTAGCAAAAATAATATAATACAGTAAAATGCAAAACAAAAACCACAAAACTATGGCAAAAGCTTCTTTGATTGCAAATAATATATAGGCAATGGCAAAATATACTATCCATTTTATCCAATTAGGTTGGTTCCATAGCTTTAGTAATAAATTCATCTTTCAGCAAAATAATATAATTTGTTATAATAATCTAATGCTTCATCATAAATCGACTGATATTTTTTATCTAAATCGCTTTCATTTGATACAAATTTCTGAAAAGTAGTTGTAGTAATCACATTATCATACCAATGCTTCCACCAAATACCGTCTTGTGAGTGATTCCCCTTATCCCAACTCAACATAGAATTGTCAAATTCTAAACCAATACCGTTGCACCACTGAGATAATATTTTTTCAGGATTATCAATTAAAATATTTGAATCGATCACAATAAATTTTTTCCTAATGCTTTCTAAGTACCTTATAATTTTATATTGTTGAGGATATCCTAGTTCATCTACATGAGTAAGAGAATTTTTCTTGGTATAAGATTGTATTACATTTTTAGGATGACGAATTAAAATACAGTTTTCTAAGTTTTTAATCCAATCAAGCTTATTTAAATCAATTAGGTGATGTGCCATATGTTTCTGATACCAATGTTTTTTATTGAACGGTATTTTAGACGTGAGGTTTTCAACAACTTCATTATATTTATTAGGATATTTCTCAATTATTTCTTCATGCAATGGATGTTTTAAATTTTTTTCTTTAAGGTAGTATGCATAAAAAGGTTCATCTGAAACAAACATATCTTCTCTAGATGACCAAGATCTCATAAGAGCTGTAGATATATTTCTCGGTCCAGACCAACAAGCAATTCTCACGCTAGCCTACATAGTTTTGGATTTCTTTATTGTATAAAAATCTAATTTTATTAACTAAAGAGTTAGAGTTAGTTGATTCTAATTTTCTGCCTTCTAGTTGCGATACAGGAATAATACCTGCAAACGTACCTGTAACAAAAGCTTCATTGCAGTCTTTAATATCTTCAAATGTGAAATTTGTTTCAAAGCATTCAATGTTATTTTTATTGCATATTGAAATGGCCTTTCCTCTAGTGATACCATTTAGACAATATTCTCCAGTAGAAGTCAAAATCCTATCATTTTTAATGAAAAATAGATTAGTAGAATTACATGTGCTAATATTATCATTCATATCGTTCATTATTCCTTCGTCATAGCCAAGCTTATTAGCTTCAATACTGGCTAAAATACAATTTAGTTTACTAAGAGTATTGAAATGTGGACTTAGTATGCTCTCGTTTGGCCTAATATTAGGTACTCTTCCAATATTCACGCCCTTTATGTATGTATTTGGATCTGTTTTTTTATGTTCAGGTATAATTACTAAATTAATTGGGCCTACATTAGCATTAGGATTTTGGTATGGAGTAATTTTATCACCTCTAGATATAATAAGTCGAATATGAATGTTATCATCCATTTTATTCTTTTTTAAGACCTTGCTTATTTCATCAATTATATTTTGTCTAGTATAAGGAATATCTAATGAAATACCTTTTGCGCTTGCATATAATCTATCTAAATGATCTTCAATAAAAACTAGTTTTGACTTATGAAGCCGAACACCCTCCCAAACACCATCTCCAAGCAAAAACCCACTATCAAAAACCGAGATTTTAGCTTCATTTCTATGGATTAATTTTTCATTAATATTAATAAAAATATCTTTGTTTTTTGAATTCGATATATAAGAATGGCTGCTCATTTGTGGGCCCACAGGGACTTGAACCCCGAACCTGCGGATTATGAGTCCGTTGCTCTAACCAATTGAGCTATGGGCCCCTTTAAATATTATACTAATTTTTATTATTATTAGCACATCGAAAATACTTTGAACTACCAAATTACCCAAGTAGTTTATAATTATTTAGATGATGAAAGATAAGAAAAAAATAATTTGTTTTACATGGCCGCCAAGTGTTAATCTACCAAGATTTAAGTTTAATCAATCTCAGTGTATGTTTTAATTAAGAAGATTAATATGAGCAATTTTAAATTTTTAAAAAATATATTGAAAATTCTTATTCCCCTTCAAATGCGCGTTAACATTAGAAAAGCACAAGCAAAAATATTTGGAATTGAAAATGATTGGAAAGGCATGGAAAATTCAGATGTATTTGATAAAATATATGATGAGGGTATTTGGGGTAAGAATGCAGATGGGAGTTCTACAAGTGGAGAAGGCTCGCATTCGCCGGAAGTTATAAATCCATATATAACAGAAATTTCAAATTTTCTTTCTCAAAAAAAAACTAATACTGTCGTTGATTTAGGCTGTGGCGATTTCAATGTTGGAAGAAACTTTGTATCTTTAACAAAAAATTATATTGCTTGTGATGTTTCTGATGTGATTTTGAAAAGGAATAAAACTAAATATCACTCTATAAAAAACTTGGACTTTAGGTTGCTAGATTTAAGCAAAGACACATTACCTAAAGGTGACGTTTGCTTCGTTCGTCAAGTTCTCCAGCATCTATCTAACAATCATATCAAAAACTTTGTAGAGAAAATAAATTCTGATAAGCCTTATAAATATTTGGTTATAACAGAGCATCTACCTCATAATGATCACTTTGTTGCTAATTTAGATAAAGGCGTAGGAGCAAATACAAGGCTTATGATTGGCAGCGGCGTTGTTCTTCATCAAGAACCATTCAACTTAGATGTTCATAGTACTACTGATTTACTTGAGGTATCTTCAGAAGGAGGAATAATTAAAACCATTATTTATGAGTTTTAATTTGGCTAAATTATTATTTTTAAAGGATATTAATTATGAAAGATAAGAAAAAAATAATCTGGTTTACAGGACAACCTGGTAGCGGTAAAACGACTTTGTCAAATGCTTTAATCAGCAGGTTGAAGAATACTCACTCTGAACTTTCTGTTGTATCTGTTGATGGAGATGACTTAAGAGATATTTTTATTAACAAAGACTATTCTGAAAAAGGTAGAAGATTAAATATCCAAACAGCAATAAATATAACGAAATTTTTGCAGAGCAAAGGACATCTTGTAATTGCATCATTAGTATCTCCCTATAAAGATTTAAGAGAAGATTTAAAAAAGGAAAGAGAAACATTGGAAATATTTTTATTTACAGAAGATAAAAGAGGTAAAGAAAATTATTTTGTAGACAACTATGAAATGCCTACAGAAAATTATTTAAAATTAAACACTGGAAAATTAGGTATTGAGGAGTGCGTAAATGAAATACTCTCTTTTTATTGGTAGATGGCAGCCGCTACATAAAGGCCACCTATGGTTGATTAATGAAAGACTTAAAGAAGGTAAAAAAGTATGGTTGGCTATAAGAGACGTCGAACCTGATGATAATAATCCATGGACAGCAAAAGAAATTGAAAGAATGGTGCACGAGGGCGAGTTAAAAGAATTAATAGCTGATGGTAAAGTCATAACTTCAATAATTCCAGACATAGAATCTGTAAATTATGGAAGAGGAGTTGGGTACAATATTATTGAACATGTTCCACCAAAAGAGATTGGTGAAATATCTGCTACCAAGATTAGAGCAAAACTATTTAAGGATAATAAATGAGCTTTTCAGAAAGTAAGAACGAAATTATAAGAGTTCTTAATAACATAGATTCAAATCAAATTGATGATTGCGTTAAAAGCTTAAGTACTAAAATTTTACATTCTTTTAGTAATAAAGGAAAAGTTCTAATTTGCGGTAACGGTGGAAGCGCAGCTGAAGCAGAACATTTTGCAGCAGAATTAGTTTGTAAGTTTAAAAAAGTTCGTCAAGCATTACCCGCCCTCGCATTACATTCAAATATTCCTACAGTAACTGCTATAAGTAATGATTTTAATTTTGAAGATATTTTTAGTAGAAACCTTCAAGCACTTGGAAATAAGAGTGACATCTTAGTTGTTATGTCAACTTCAGGTAATAGTCAAAATATAATCAATGTAATTCAATCAGCAAAAAAAATGGGAATATACACTTTTGCTTTGCTTGGAAAGGATGGAGGAAAAATTAAATCAATGCCAGATGACAGCTATATAGTTGATTCCAATATAGTTTCTACCATTCAAGAAATTCATTTAATGTTTTTACATGCATTATGCATGGAAATAGAAAAGCACGATTTTTAACTATGAAATTATTAGTAACTGGTGGTTGTGGTTTTATTGGATCTAATTTTTTAAATCTTGCATTTACAAAAGGCTTTGATTCAATAATGAATATAGATTCTTTGACATATGCAGCCAATCAAGAAAATGTAAATAGTGCGAATCAAATTAACTACAAATTTCGCAACATAGATATAACCAACAAAGATTTAGTCGAACAAACTATCCTAGAATTCAAACCAAATGTTATTGTTCATTTTGCTGCAGAGTCTCATGTAGATAACTCTATTTCAAACCCTCAAAATTTTATAAATACAAATGTGATAGGTACTTATAATTTAATTGAAATTTCAAGAAAATATTATGAAGACAACAATATCAATGATTTTCATTTTATACATATATCCACCGATGAGGTTTTTGGAGATCTCCCAGAAACAGGCTATTTCAAGGAAGATACCCCTTATGATCCTAGTTCTCCTTATTCTGCCTCCAAAGCAGCTTCTGACCATCTTGTTAGCGCATGGATGAGAACATATAAATTTCCTGCTACAATACTAAATTGTTCCAATAATTTTGGACCTAACCAGCATATTGAGAAGCTAATTCCTACAATTATTACCAAATCATTTACACAAAAAGAAATTCCCGTTTATGGTAATGGTTTGAATATCAGAGAATGGATATTTGTTGAAGATTATTGTAATGCAGTATTTGAAGTCATAAATCAACGTTCACAATCATTATTTGAAACATTTTGCGTTGGAAGTGGAAATGAATTGACCAATATTCATATTGTAGAAAAAATTTGTTCATTAATTAACGAGCACTATGATTTAGACTTTAATTGTTTGGATTTAATAACATTTGTTGAAGATAGAAAAGGTCATGACTTTAGATATGCCATTGATTCTTCAAAAATCAAAAATGTTTTAAACTTTTCAGCAATCACAGATTTTGAAAGCGCTCTAATTAAAACAATAAAGTGGTATAGAAAAAGAATATGAAAGGTATCATTTTAGCTGGAGGAAGTGGTTCAAGATTGTACCCATTAACAAGGTATGTGAGTAAACAATTACTGCCAATTTATGATAAGCCTATGATCTATTATCCGTTGAGTACCCTAATGCAAGGAGGAATCAGAGATGTTCTAATTATAAGTGATTCAAATAATATTAATTCGTATAAAAAGTTATTTGGAGACGGAGCACAATTTGGTATAAGCTTAAGTTATTGCATTCAGGAAAAGCCAAACGGTATAGCTGAGGCATTCATTTTAGGAGAAGAATTCATTGGTGAAAGTAATGTAGCGCTAATCTTAGGCGATAATATATTTCACGGAGAAAATCTACAAAAGCTTATTAAATCTAGTATTGACAAGACTGATAGTGGACAATGCGTTATTGTAGGACACAAGGTTCCTGATCCAGAAAGGTATGGAGTAGCAGTTTTAGAAAACAGTAAAGTTGTTGAAATCCAAGAAAAGCCAAAAGTTCCTAAATCAGATATTGCAATAGTTGGATTATATTTTTATACGAACGATGTGGTAGCAATGTCAAAATCTTTAGAACCCTCTAGCAGAGGAGAACTTGAGATTACTGATTTAAATAATTTGTATTTAAGAAAAAACAAAATTGATGTAAATCTTATGGGTGAAGGCTTTACCTGGCTAGATACAGGCACTTTTGATTCACTGCACAAAGCTTCTACGTTTGTAAGATTATTACAAAAAAGTAGCAATTATAGACTAGGATTAATTGATGAAGTTGCTTTTTTAAATAATTTTATTTCTAAAGAACAATTAGAAAAAAACATATTATATTTATCACATGATTTTCAAAAGTATTTCAAGGCAAAATACCTATAATGTTCGAACCGATTAAAGATTTAATATTGATTGTTTACAATAAGAAGAAACTATTTTTTAGCTCGTTCATTATATTAACATTTGTAACATTAGTCTATATTATCTTTATAAGAACTCCAATATACACATCTCATGCTAAAATTTTTATAAATTCAAAAGAGTCCTCAATGTCAAACCAATCATTCATAGGAGGATTTTTAAGTAATCAGTCAGGTGGAACAAGAGATGTACAGATTTTATCTGAAATCATTATAGGAAATTCATTTTTTAAACAACTTTTAATGACAAATCAAACTGTGCATCAAGCTGATGGAATTTCATATAATTTTGAATCATTTATTTCGAATGAAGCGAACAGTGAAAATATTGAGAAAATGCATAAGCATTTTCTAGAAATTCTAACAATTTCATATGATAGCAAGCGACAGCTAATAACTATTGGGGTTAAGAGCAAATTTAAGAATGCATCAAAGCATTTAAGCGCTCTCTTATTAAAGCAAATAGAAAATTCATATTTTTCTTATAAAAATTCCCTTGAAAAAAATAAAATTGAATCTATTCTTTTCAGAATAGAAGAAGTTCAAAGTAGCTTGTCAATAATTCAAAGTAATATTACTGCATTTAGAAATCAAAACTTAGATTACGAGAAATCTCCAAAATTGTTAATTGAATACGAAAATTTTTTAAGAGAAAGATTGATTTTAGAACAAACAATTGGTACGCTATTTGCGCAAAAAGAAATTTCTGAAATTGAAATGAAGTTAAATAAAGATCTTTTTCTTATAATTAATGAACCTTATTTACCGGTATATAAAGATGAGCCTACAAATCGTAAATTATTCGTTATGCTTGAGATTTTTGCATTTTTAATTTCAATTTCAATAGTTTTATTTTCTAGCGAGCTAATTAAGAAAAGGGAGTTATAAATGAAAGCTGTTATATTATGTGGTGGACAGGGAACGCGTATTCGAGAACTTACAGATTTGATACCAAAGCCAATGGTTGATATTGGTGGAAAGCCGATTGTATGGCACATTATGAACTCTTATGCACAATTCGGAATCAAAGATTTCATTCTAGCGCTTGGCTATAAAGGAGATATGCTTAAAAATTATTTTCTTAATTATCAAAATTTATCTAATGATTTTACTGTGAATTTGTCTAATGGTTCTATTAATGTGCATCAAAAAAATTCATCCAATCTTGATTGGAACGTTACGCTAGTTGATACTGGGGAAAGTGCGATGACTGGATCAAGAATAAAGCAGCTAGAATCACACATTGAGGAAGAAAGTTTTTTTGTTACCTACGGAGATGGCTTAAGCAATGTTGATATAAATAGACAAATTAAGTTCCATAAGTCTCATAATAGAATTGCTACTTTAGTGGGCGTAAATCCACCAAGTAGATTTGGTGAGCTAGTAATAGGAGAAGATAACAAAATTACTAAATTTATTGAAAAAGCTGAAACTTCTGGTACGCAAGGGTACATAAATGGAGGTTTTTATATTTTTAATAGAGAAATTTTTAAATACTTAAGCAAAAAAGAGTCGTGTATTTTAGAAAAAGATCCTCTAGAAAATCTTGTAAAAGACAACCAGCTTCAAGTATATAAACATGATGGTTTTTGGCAATGCATGGATACTTATAGAGAGTTTCAAATTCTTAATGAGTTAGCAGCAGAATCTCCTTGGACTAATGGCTATAAATAAACTATCTACATTCAAAAATAAAAGAGTGCTCGTAACTGGCTCTACTGGATTTAAAGGTTCATGGCTATCTATCTGGCTAAATAATTTAGGCGCAAAAGTATATGGATACTCCTTGAAGTCAATTTCACAAAAAGATAATTTTGTAGTTTCAAACCTTGAAAATAAAATAAATCAAGAATACGGAGATATTTGCGATTACAAAAATTTCAAAAAATATATTAAGCAAATACAGCCAGAAATCGTATTCCATTTAGCTGCGCAACCAATTGTTAAAGAAGCTTACGATAGCCCTTTGAATACAATTGAAACAAACGTTTTAGGAACAGCAAATTTGTTTGAAATTTGTAAAACTTCTGAATCAATAAAGGTTATTATCAATGTAACAAGCGATAAATGTTACTTGAACCTAGATGAAAATAAAGCATTTATTGAAGAAGATAAGTTGGGAGGTAAAGATATTTATAGTGCCAGCAAAGCATGCTCGGAAATTATAAATTATGCCTTTTATAACTCTTTTTTCAAAGATAGCTCAATATCTGTTTCTTCAGTAAGAGCTGGCAATGTTATTGGAGGGGGGGATTGGCAGAATAGTAGAATTGTTCCAGATGCGATGAGGGCATTTGAAAAAAATGAGAAACTACTTATTAGGATGCCAAACGCTACTAGGCCATGGCAACATGTCATTGAGCCTTTAATGGGTTACTTAATCTTGGCAGAAAAGATGTATTTAAACCCCAAAGAATATGATGGGCCTTGGAATATGGGACCATCAACATTAGAAAACATGACAGTTGGAGAGTTAATTTCAAAAATAAGTATTAAAATTAAAGATTTGAATTATAAGATTGTTAATAACGATATTTATGAACCAAACTATTTGCGATTAAATTCTAAAAAATCAAAAATTAATCTAGGTTGGGAAAAAATTTTAACTGATGACGAAATGGTTGATTTAATATGCGAATGGCATATGAAATACGACAAAGAGGATGTATACAATTTATGCACCAAGCAAATTAAATTTTATTTAGAAAGGTTTTATGAAAGAACAAATTAAAAAACAAATTTTTGAATTAGTTGAAGAATATTATAATTCTGTACATAAATCTGATTCTTATAAAGAAGGAGATCCTGTGCCAGTATCAGGAAGAGTTTATGATAGTACAGATTTAAAATATTTAGTTGATTCATCTCTAGACTTTTGGCTGACATCTGGCAAGTATGCTACAAAATTTGAAAAGGACTTTGCCAAATTTTTTGGATTGAAAAAAGCTTACTTAACAAATTCAGGATCTTCAGCAAACCTCCTTGCTCTATCTGCATTAACTTCTCCCAAGTTGAAAGATCGTCAAGTTCTTCCTGGTGATGAAGTTATTACTGTAGCTGCAGGATTTCCAACTACAGTCAATCCAATTATTCAAAATCAATTAATTCCAGTATTTATTGATGTTGAATATCCAGGCTTAGAAGTAAGTATTAAAAAATTAAAAAAGGCAATTACAAAAAAAACAAAAGTTATTATGATTGCCCATGCACTGGGAAATCCTTTTGATGCTGAAGCAATATCTAAAATTGCTAAAGAAAACAATATATGGCTTATTGAAGATAATTGTGATTCATTAGGCTCAAAAATTAATGGGAAACTTACAGGAACATTTGGTGATATATCCACAGTTAGCTTCTATCCTGCACATCATATTACAATGGGAGAAGGTGGCTGTGTTTTAACTAAATCTTCTAAATTAGGTAAAATTATTGAATCATTTAGAGATTGGGGAAGAGATTGCTGGTGTCCTCCTGGCGAAGATAATACATGTGGTAAAAGATTTAATTGGAAACTAGGTCAGCTGCCCAAAGGGTATGATCATAAATATACCTATTCACATGTGGGATATAATTTAAAAGTGACAGATATGCAAGCTGCGGTAGGTTGTGCACAGTTAAAAAAACTTGATAAATTTATCTCCATAAGAAAAGAGAATTACAAAAAGCTATATAAAAAACTATCGACATTTAATAATTACTTAATTCTCCCAGAGAGTAATGCAAATACAGAGCCGAGCTGGTTTGGATTCCCTATAGCTGTAAAACCTGAAAAGGGAGTAGACAGAGACAAATTAGTACAATACCTAAATGCGAGTAAAATTGGTACTCGCTTGCTATTTGCTGGAAACTTGCTAAAACAACCAGCCTATATGGACATTAAGCATAGAGTTGTCGGAGATTTAAAGAATTCCAATAAAGTTATGAAGTACATTTTCTGGATTGGTGTTTATCCTGGAATTAATGAAAATCATATTGAATTCGTTTATAAAGTTTTTAAAAAATATTTTAAAGAGAACCCTTAGTCATTAAAGTAAATAAAAATGAATATAGCAGAAAATAGAAAATGTCCTATCAGTGACTCTGAAAAAATTGATTTAGTATTTAGTCAAAAATTTAATGTTCCAGAAGATTATTTTTTTCCAAGTAAATATCAATTAGTTCAATCAATGAAAACTGGACTAGTTTATGCTGATGTTTTAATCAAAGACAATATTTTAGAAAATCATTATTCAAAAGATTCTAAATATGATCCAAATCTTATTAAGTCTCTAATAAAATATCCTAAAAATGATATTGATAGATATGATTCACTATATGATTATTGTAAAAAATACTTGAATGAGGATTCTAAAATTATTGATGTTGGTTTTGGAAATGGAGGATTGTTTAAATCGTTTTTAAGTAATGGAGTAACTGAGAAACAATTGTACGGCATTGACCCATCTCCTATATCACAAACTATAGCAAAATCAGTTTATAATATAAATTCATTTTTAGGTGGTATTGATGACTTAAAAAAATATAATGAAAAATTTGACCTTATTACTCTTAGCCATGTTGTAGAGCATTTACTTAACCCAAGAGATCAAATGAATAGCTTGCTTGAGTCATTATCTCCAGATGGTAAGATTTACATAGAAGTTCCCAATGCACGCAAGTTTCATGAATATGTTGATTTGCATGGCCCATATCAAGAAATTAATACCGAACATATTAACCATTGGACTGAACAATCATTAAAAAATCTAGCACATTTTTCTGGATTTAGATGTCTAGAAAGCTGTGAAAGAGTTATCCAAAATGAGGCTGGAGATTATCCTGTTGTACATCAAATTTGGGAAAAAGGCCAAGGGGAGTTTAAATTTGATAGTGATATTTTAGAAAGGATGCAATCCTACTTGGAAAAGTCCGATTTTCATTTTAAAAAACAAATTGCAACTATTAAAAAAAATGCACCCGTTTATTTATATGGAATTGGAGAGCTGTCTTATAAAATTTTAGCTAATATCGATCATAAGTACATTAGAGGTTTGGTTGATAAGTCTCCTAAAAAAATTGGAAAAAAAATCAATAGCCTTAAGGTGCTCAGTCCACAAATATTAAAAAATCTAAAAAATGAAAAAATTTATATAAGTTCATTTGTAAGCAAGCAATTAATTAAGGATGATTTATTGTCAATTAATAAAGATTTAATTGTATTATGATAAAAATTTCAGACTATATAGCACAAAAGTTTGTTGATAAAAATATCTCTAATATATTTTTGGTTACAGGTGGCGCAGCAATGCACTTAAATGATTCTTTGGGAAGTCATCCAAAGCTTAACTACACTAGTTTTCATCATGAACAAGCTGCTTCAATGGCAGCAGAGAGTTATTATAGAATGACTGGCAAATTAGGAGTTTTAAATGTTACAGCAGGGCCTGGTGCCATTAATGCGCTAAATGGAGTTTTTGGAGCTTATACTGATTCAATGGGAATGATTGTTATTTCAGGTCAAGCAAAGAGAGAAACTATGATGTCAAGTTACAACTTACCCTTAAGGCAGCTTGGCGATCAAGAGGTTGATATTATATCCATGGTAAAAAATATTACTAAATATTCAACTGTTTTAGATGATATTTCTAAAGTTGATGAAGTTATAGAAAAGGCAATATTTATTGCTCAAGAGGGACGTCCTGGTCCGGTATGGATTGATGTTCCTGTTGATATTCAGGGCACTAAAATTAATATTGAAGATATTGAAAAATATTCAATTGACATTGAAAAGATTGTGCTTGATAAAGATGTAAATAAAAATACGATTTTCTCTATGGACAAAGATATAAATAAAAATGTTGATTTAAAATCTAGTCAAGTACTAGACAGAATAGCTAAGGCAAAAAGACCAGTTATTTTTGCAGGTACTGGTATACATATTTCTAAGTCTAGACAACTATTTTTAGATTTAATAAAAAAACTAAATATCCCAGTTGTAACTGCTTGGACTCATGATCTGCTTAATTCAGATCATCCCTTATTCTGCGGTAGGCCAGGAACAATAGGTACAAGACCTGGTAATTTTGTTGTACAAAATGCTGATCTTCTTCTAGTTTTAGGCTCTAGGCTCAACATTAGACAAACTAGCTATAATTGGAAAAGTTTTGCTTCAAAAGCTTTTAAAATTCAAGTTGATATTGATAAAGCAGAAATTGAGAAACCATTAGTGCATATTGACTTAAAAATTCACGCAGATTTGTATCCTTTTCTAACAGATTTGAATAAAAAAGCTATAAATTTTAAAAATTCAGAAGATCATTTAAAATGGCTTGATTGGTCTAAAAAAAGAACATCATTATATCCTGTAGTCCAAAATAGACATAAGGTTGAATCTAAAAAGATTAATCCATATCATTTTATTGAAACACTTTTTAGCGAATTAGATAAAAATGATATTATAGTATGTGCTGACGCTACAGCAACAATAGTTCCATTCCAAGCAGGAAAAATTAAAGATGGACAGAGAATGTTTAGTAATTCAGGTTGTGCCTCTATGGGATATGATTTGCCAGCTGCAATTGGTGCTGCTATAGCAAAACCTTCTTCAAGAATTATATGCTTAGCGGGAGATGGAAGTATTCAGCAAAACATTCAAGAGCTTCAAACAATCATTGCTAATGATTTAAACATTAAAATTATTGAGTTGAATAATGACGGATATTTATCAATAAAACAAACACAGAATAATTTTTTTCAAAGGGCCGTTGGCGCAAGCCCTGATAGTAACTTATGTTTTCCTAATATGATAGAGATAGCCAAAGCATATGGATATAGTTCATTAAAAATTCAGGAAAAGCCGTTTGAGCATGATATACGAAATTTTTTAAAAAAACCAGGACCAGCATTCTGTGAAGTAGTATTTGATCAAGATCAAGAATTTGAACCAAGATTAAAATCAAGGCAGATGAAAGATGGAACAATTGTTACTCCTAGTCTAGAGGATATGTATCCATTTCTAAGCAGAAAAGAGCTTAAAGAAAATATAATTGACGATAAATAACAGATGAATAACGAATATATAATATATGGATGTGGTAATTTCGGAAAAAAATTGTCCCACGCATTAGAAAAAAAAGGTCATAAAGTTTACTGTTTTATAGATAAAAATTTTGAAGGTAATTACAATGATATTCAATCATATAAAGTCAAAGATTTAGAAAAAATAGACAATAAAGAATTACCTATTCTCATAGCTGTTTTTAACAGAGAGGTTGATATTTTAGGTTTAAGAAGAACATTAGTTGAGGCAGGTTTTAATAATGTTTTACTTCCTTCCGAATATTTTTCATACTATAAAGAAGAATTGGGATGGAATTTTTGGCTGTCGTCAGAAGATATTTTCGAAAAGAATAAAACGAAAATTGATAAAGCAAAAAAACTATTCACAAATTCAGAAGTTTTTGATTCAGTTGTTAATTATAGAAAAGGAATCGATTCGCACAATTTAAACATAAATAAATCTGTTCAATATTATCCATCAGAGATTGCTCACTTACTCCCTAAAAATTTATCTTTTGTTGATATTGGTGCATACGATGGAGATTCAGTCAATGGTTTAGAATTTGCAAACTGTACTTTTGAAAAAGTTTTTGCTTTTGAACCTGATATAAACAATTTTAAAAAACTTTCTGAAAATTTAAGAAAAAAAAACCTGGATGCTATAGTGTTTCCAATTGGTTTAGGAGACAAAAATAGTCTAGAATTTTTCTCAAATGATGGGTCTGAAGCTAGCTCATTCCGTCAAGGAGAAAAAACTGTTCCAATCTGTAAACTAGACAGTGTTATTGGAAATAGTTTTGTGAACTATATAAAGATGGATATTGAAGGTTTTGAAAAATTTGCATTATCTGGCTCAAAAGAAATAATTAAAAATCAATTACCTGCCTTGGCAATTTGTATTTATCATAATCCTGATGACTTATGGGAAATACCAATTTTAATTGATGAAATGTTTCACGGCAGATATACTTTTTATATTTATACTCATGCAGAGTCAACATTTGATACAGTGTTATACGGAATTCCAAAAAAAGGAGATGAAAATGAACAGTAAAAATATTTTTGAAGATTTATTTGTATTAGAAGTAGCAAACAATCATTGGGGGAGTGTTGATAGAGGTCTTAAAATTATCAATGATTATGCTCAGGTTGTTAGGTATAATAATGTCAAAGCTGCAATAAAATTACAGTTTAGAGACGTTGATGAATTTGTGCATAAGTCTTATAAGGGTGATACTAAAAGCAGATATATTAAAAAAACAGAAGATACTAAGCTTAGCAAAGAAGAGTTTAAAATTTTAGTGGATGAAATTGTTAATGTTGGATGTATACCAATGGCTACTCCATTTGATGAAAAATCTGTAGAGCTATGCGTTGATTTTGATATGCCACTTTTTAAGATTGCTAGCTCAGACATAAACGATTGGTCTTTAATTGAAAAGATAGCTTCGTATAAAAGGCCTGTGATTATATCAACAGGTGGTGCTTCGATTAAAAATTCAGATGATGTGGTAGAATTTTTTGCAAATCGAAATATACCTTTAGCAATTAATCATTGTGTCTCGATGTATCCAAGCGAAGATTGTGAGCTTGAGCTTAATCAAATAGATTTTCTTAAAAAAAGATACCCCGAAAATGTCATAGGACTGTCTACGCACGAGTATCATGATTGGCATTCTTCAATGTATATGTCATATGCGAAAGGAGCTAGAACCTGGGAAAGACATGTAGATATTGAATATCCTAAAGGTGACCCAAGATCTGTATCGAAATATTGTTCATTACCTCATCAAGTAGATGAATGGTTTAAGGCGCATAAAAAAGCTATAGAGATGAGCGGGGGTAGTATAGATGTTAAGAGAGTACCTTCAAGAAAAGAAGTTGAATATTTAGATGCGCTAGTAAGAGGTATTTATGCTAAAAAAGATATTAAATCAGGATATGTTTTTAGCAAAGAAAATATTCAAAAAGATTTTTATGCTTCTATTCCCTTGCACAAAGGCCAGCTTACTTTTAGAGAAATTCTTAATGGAGAAAAATTAAAATCTGATATTAAAAAAGATGAACCTTTAACAATTAATTCAATTGATGGACCTTATAATGAAAATTCAGAATTAAGAAAAATTATTTTAGAAAGAGGATTACACAATCTTGACAGCCTTGAAGATTCATGAAAATACTAATTACTGGAGGAACAGGTTTTTTTGGTAAATCATTGCTTGAATTTTTAAAATTTTCAGATATATCAAATGAGATAAGCGAAATATATCTTAATTCAAGAAATCCAAAAAAAATCTTATCTTTTTTTAGTGAAGATAATTTCCCTTTTAAATTGTCATTAATAAAACAAGATTTGACAGAAAAATTCAATTTTGATATAGAAGTTGATTATATAATTCATGCTGCAGCAGAATCAGGGTCATCTTTGGGATTTGATAATCCGCTAGAGATGAGGAATGTGATTGTTGAAGGAACTAAAAATGTGCTTGATTTTGCAAAAAGAAAAAAAATCAGTAGAATTTTATTTATAAGTTCTGGCGCTATTTATGGTCAACAACCCTCAAATTTAGATACAATTAAAGAAGACTGTTTAAACGCACCAAATACTTTGTTATCAGAAAATGCTTATGGTTGCGCAAAGAGGCAGGCAGAAAATTTATTTTCACTATATGCTAAACATTACAATATTAATTTTGTTATAGCTCGTTGTTTTGCATTTGTGGGCCCATATCTTCCTTTAGATCAGCATTTTGCGATCGGAAATTTTATTAATGATGGATTGTTAAATAGAGATATCACTGTTAAGGGTAATGGAAAAACAATTCGCTCATATCTTTACGCCGACGATCTATGTGATTGGTTATTTAAAATTTTATTTAGAGGTCAAAGAGGAGAGGCATATAATGTTGGCTCTGATCAACAAATTGATATGTATCAAATGGCAAAGCTAGTATCACAATGCTTTGATAGTAAACCTGCCGTAAAGATAATTGGGAAAAATAGTAGTAAAGCATCTACCTATGTTCCTAATGTTGATAAAATAAAAATTGAACTTAATGCAAAGCAAAATTATGATTTAATTGAAAGCATTAACAAGACAATCCATTTTCATAAATGAAAAAATTAGCTATTGCCATTCCTACTTACAATGAATTCAGTTATTTGAAGGTAGGTCTATCAAGCTTAATTGAACAAGTCGATGCATACCGAAATGATGTTGATTTGTATGTTTTTGATAACAATTCAAACGATGAAACAGGTATTGAGTTGCCAAGATTATTTAACAAGCGTAAAAATTGTTATTACATCAAAAATTCCAAAAATATTGGATTATATTTAAATCAACTAAAAAGTCTTCAAGTCAAAAATTATAAATATAATATGGTTGTCGGTTCTGATGATGTAATTTTACCAGGATCAATTTGTAAAATTCTCGAATACCTGGATAAAGAAGATTGTTCAATTTTTTTTACTAATTATTATGCATTTTCTAATAATTATTTGGATCCTAAACAATTCTTTGCAGAAGAAGCTGATAAAAGTTTTTCAAGACCATACGATATGCTTAATTATCCAAGCGTTGGTCATTTCTCAGGATTTATATTTCGAAGTATTTATACCAAGAAATATTTAAATATTTTATTAAATGAACATGATACAAGCTTTTATGAACAACATAGAGGAATAATTGGTTTTTTAGCTGCATATATTTGCTCTAAAGAAAGTAAGAAATCCTTTTTTATTGGCAAGAGATGTCTTGCAACTAAATTACAGAAAAAAATTAATTATAATCATTTGACTCATTGTTGTAGTAAAAACTTAAATAATCATTATGATTTTTATAAGAAAAATATCTCGAGTTATGATGATTATTTAATTAGGAAAAAACAGATAAAACAAGACTTATTAAGGTCTTCCGTAAGAAATTTGCCTTTCATGGCTAAAAATGAAATTATTGAAACATATCAAGATCTAAGATTTCATTTTAATGGAGAAATTTATTTTAATTTTATAATAGCTCCAATTTTTTATATTAATAATATAAGTATTGTAAGAAAATTTACAGCTTGGTTGATTACTAATTATTTAAAAAACAAAAAATCATGATTAAAAAATATAGAAAGATTAAGATCGTTATTACAGATGTAGACGGTGTATTGACTGATGGTGGTATTTACACTGGACCAAAAGGCATATTATTTAAGAAGTTTAATGTTAAGGATGGTGCGGCAGTTCAAATTCTTAAGTCAATTGAAATTGATACTGTAATAATGTCAAGCGAAACTGATCAAGTAAATAAAAAAATACTAGAAAGTAGATCAAAAAAAATAGGTGTTAAACATTGTTTTTCATCAATAAGAGATAAGCATAAATTTCTATTAAATTTTATGAGTAAAAATCATCTTAAATCCGAAAATATTGTTTATATAGGTGATGATATAAATGATTTGGGAGCTATAAAATTAGCAGGTATTAGAGTATGTCCAGCTGATGCAGTACATGAAATTAAGAAAATTTGTAATATTAGTTTATCTAGAGCAGGAGGAAAAGGTTGTTTTAGAGAATTAGCCGATAAAATATTTTTGGGTCTCTCTAAAAATGATTAAAAAATCATTATCAATTTGTATTCCAACATATAATAGAACTCGAGAGCTAGATGAAACACTTTATTTCGTAACAAAATTTTCTAAAAAATATGACTTTATTAAAGAAATTCTAGTATTAGATAATAATGAGAATAACAAAGCAACAGAAATTGTTGAAAAGTACGTAGATAAATTCCAAAAATTAAATTACATCAAAAATCCATATAATATTGGTGGTCATGAAAATTTTAAAAAATGTATAGAAACTGCAAAAAGCGACTTCGTTTGGTTGTTAACCGATGATGATATTTTACATGAAAATAGCTTAGAAATAATTCATATAAATTTACAAAAAAAAATCGACTGTTTAATTGTGAACTGGAATGTTTATGATGAAAATATAGATGAATTAGTAATGAGCGACGTGATGAATTCAAAAAAAAATTTTTTAATAAATAAAAATATTATCCTTTCAGAGTTTTTTACAAAACTTACTTATGTTTCCTCAATTATTTTTAAAAAAGAAGATTTTCTAAATTTTGTTGACGAAGATCTATATGATGAATATATAGATTATGGTCTTACTTGTGCACTTACAGCATATTCTATTTTTCTCAAAGAAAATTGTAAAGTTCATTATGAAAAAAGGCCAGTCATTAAGCAAAGAGGTTATAACGATGAATTTTTAATGAATAGCACAAATAACTTCTACAATGTGTTCTCCAAAGGAATGAATTTGTTTCATAAAAACTTTTTAGATAAACATTACGATAAAAAATCAGTTATAATTTCTAAGAAAAAAACTTTTTATTTCTATATTTTTAGGAGTTTAATTAATGAAAAAATTAAAATCGTTAATTTTCGAGAAGCTTTTAATAGTGCATATAATAATTACAAAGAATTATTTTCAATAAGAATTATTTTGTTGTTGATATATTTAACTCCAGTTAAGCTTATTTTATTATTAAAGTATGTTAGAAAAATTATCAAAAAATGATAAGAAAAATAATAAGCGTAATAAACATTGATAAAAATGTATCCATTTTTTTATCTGGCAGATTATTTTCCTATATTTCTTATCCACTAACTTTAGCTTTAATCATTAATTTCCTTAATCCTGTAGAGCAGGGTTATTATTATACTTTTTTAACATTACTTAGCTTCTCAATGTTTTTAGAACTAGGACTTGGTATAATTTTAACTAATTTTGCAAGCCATGAATTTGCCAAATTAAGTTGGCAAAATAATTTATTAATCGGCGATGAAATTGCGGTTAAAAGATCTTTAGCTCTCATAAAAAAAACTATTATTTGGTTTTCCATAGTAGCAATAGCATTTTTTGCTTTGATGTATTTTGTAGGACATTATTTTTTTTCAAACGATAATGAATCGTCATATATGAATGCCTGGTTAGTCTTTATCGCCATTTTTTCTCCAGGCTTAATTTTCAGCCCAATAATGTCGATTCTGCAAGGATTTAATAAAATTAAAGAAGTTCAATCAATAATTTTTTTGCAAGTCGTAGTCAGTATCATCTTTTTTTGGATTGGTTTACTTCTAAATTTGAATATTTATGCTTTGATATTGCAGTTTTTAGTTCAAAATATGATATCTTTTTCATATCTGTTTTTTAAGTATGGTCGATTAATATATCTATCATTTTTTCAGTCCAGCAATGTTTTAAGTTGGAGGAATGAAGTACTGCCTTTGCAACTCAAAACTGGATTTGCTTGGCTAGTTTCTTACTTAGGTATAAATCTTTTAATACCATTTTCATTTAAAATTTTTGGACCTGAGTTGGCCGGACAGTTAGGAATGTCATTTAAGATTGCAGAAATTACCAGCATTATATGTTTGGCTTGGACCAATACCAGAGTTCCTTTAATGGGCAAATTAATTTCAAAAAAAAATAAAAAGGAATTTTTTAATTTATTTAAATCAACTCTTCGTTCAATTGTGTTGACAGGATTTTTATCTTTAACAGGAATCATTATAATTTTTAAATCTCTAGAGACGATAGCATATAGTCAATTTTTAGATAGAGTCTTAACTTTAAATTTAGTTTTAGCACTTTCTTTTGGTTATTATATGTTTTCTATATCTAATTTTTTATCGATGACTATTAGAGCATTTAAAGATGAAAAAATGATGTACCCTAACGTCATTGTTCTTTTGGTTTATTCATTAGCTATATACTATTCTTATAATTACTTGAGCTATATTTCTTTAGTTATATCATTTCTCTTTGTAAATGTTTTTATTTTATTGCCTTTTTCAATAAGATTTTCATTAGAAGTCTTAAAAAATAAAAAATGGAATTAGTTTAATGGAAATTATTTTTATAGCAATTTTTTTAGCCACTCTTTTTTTATTAATAGGAATTAATCACAAGGCATTTTTTTTGATTGTTGTTTCATCAATTTTTTTAGAACATGAATTTTTCTGGATCAAAGAGTCTGAACAAATACCATTTAACTTAAGGCCGGTATACATCGCAACTTTTATTAGTTTGTTGTATTTGATACCGCAATTTTTTTTAAAACTAAAAAAAGGTATTTCATTAAAGTTGCACCACAAGATGCTTTTATCATATTTTTTTTATTGCTTTATAACTCTTCTAAGAAATCCTAATAATCATAGCGTAGAGCATTTTGGTCAACTTTCTATTGGAATACTTTTATATTTTTCTTTTATTTTTTTATCAAAGAAAGATCATTTTATTGATATCTTTAATACGCTTCTTTTAGTTGGTTTTTTTCAATTACTGATTGGTTTATTTCAACTTATCGCAGGTGTTTTAACTGTTGAAAATATTGTCAATTTTAGTAATCTCATTCAGCATGCAGATTTAGTTCCATATGGAAGACCTTTCGGTACATTAGTTGAACCTGACTTTTATGGTGCAATTAATACTTTTTTTGCATTTATATTTATTGGCGAATTTTATAAATCTTCTTATCGTATACATTATTTTGCAGGGTTAGTAAATATCTTATTTTTAATGTATTCTGCAGTTAGAGCCTCAATTATTGGTTTTGGTATATCTTTTTTTGTTTTATTATTTCATTTTAGAAATCAAATTAAAATTTCAACTATTGATTCATTGTTATTTTTTTATTCTGCTTTATTTTCAATACCATTATTTTATACCACAATAATAAGGTTTTCCTACTTTTTTCGAAGTGATTTTTGGATTGAAGGTTTTAATAACCCGAGAGTTCTTCAAATGAGTGTTAGTTTTTCACAATTCTTAGAAAATCCAATTTTTGGTAATGGATTAAATGCATATCGTTTTCTTGGGGATAGATATACAAATATTATTGAAGATTGGATGCCAAATTGGGTTATATCAGGCTATGATCCTTCAATTATTACATCTTTATTAAACGATACTGGCATAATTGGCTTTTCTTTATTTACTTTATTTATTTATATCTACCTGAAATCAATCATTTCTAGAAATTTAGAACAAAATATCTTTGTATTTTGTGCTATTTTATCATTGTTGATTTCTTATATATTTACAAATGGCTTGCCATTTGCTTTCACTTGGGTAATGCTTGCAATAATTGAAATGTATTCAACGAATGAATTATTAAAAAATAATGAACTTTAATAATAAACTAAATTATTTACTTTTTGTCCCACTCAAGATAGCTGAATTTTTCTTTAGGCTGATTAATTTTTTTAAAAAAAATAACATACCTAGAAAGATTATATTAATTATTGATATAGGCCATTTTGGAGATCAATTAATGTTAACACCAGCAATAAAACATTTAAGGGAAAGTAAAAAAACGGAAGGTTATAAAATTTATTGTGTAACATCAACGCTCGGAGAAAAAGCATTTAAAAATAATTCTTATGTTGATAAGGTATATACAGTCAATGACAGGTGGGAAAATAATTACAATAATTATAATTCAATTATAAATTATTTTGAATTGAAATATCTTATTAAAGATATCAATCCTGAAATAGCTTTCTCTTGTAGGTCAACATCATATTACATTGAAACATTTGCAATGTATGGTGCAAATGTGAAATTTCGTTATGGATATTCTGGTAAAGGTCTTAAAAATTTATTTTCACAAACTCTTGATTATGATTTAAAAATTCATAGAGTAGATCAAAATATTAATTTAATGAGGTTGTTTACAAAAGAAAGTTGTACTGTTTCACGAAAACCATACTTTTATCCAGTCAAGAGCAACATAAATAAATCTAGAATTGAGTCATATATTTGCAACTCAAAGGTTGTATTATTAAATATTTTTGCAGAGCACAACTATATTTGGGAATTAAATTTTTATTTAAAAATAATTTTGTTTTATGAAAAAAAAGGATATAAAGTCCTACTTGTTGGTACTAAAAAAAACCATAATAGGGTTGAAGATTTTCTTAATAAAAATAAAATAAATAGAAAAAATAATTTGTTAGGCAAAACTAATATTGACGAGCTTTATTATTTACTTTCCAAAGCACATTTACTTATTACCATTGATACAGGTATAAGACATTTAGCTAATTGTATCGAATTGCCTACTATTTCATTAAGAAAAACTCCTAATTATGATTCTGAATTTGGAAAATATGTTAATTCAGAACATGTTTTAAATGAGAAGAAGGGTCGAAAAAAATATGCCAACACAGAGCATAATGAATATTTAATAAAGCCAGAAATGTTATATGAAAGGTATGAGTTATGAATATTGGTTTTGATGCAAAATGGTACTTTAATGGGCCTGTTAGTGGAAAGGTGGTAGTAAAAAACTTATTAAAAAATTTAATCAAAAATGAAAACCATACTATTGTACCAATCTTTAACATAAATGATAAAAGTAAAGTTTTAGCAGAGTTTGGAAATATAGATTGTATTTATACAAAAATTAAAAACCCGCTAATATCTAATGTTTTCGAAGTCCCCTTTTTAGAAAAAACTAAAAATATGGATATAATTATATTTCAAAACTTCTCTCCATTTTTTAAAAACTTTAAGGCAATTAATTATATTCATGATATTATTTTTGAAGAAAAACCTGAGTTTTTTACAATTTTAGAGAGGATTTATTTTTTTCCAATAAAATATTTATCAAAAAGAGCAGATTTAGTTATTACAATTTCTAAAAATGAAAAGAAGCGAATATTGCGATACAATTATTCTAAAAACGTTGAATATGTTTATCATGGTGTTCAACCAAGTTTACACACATCTAGCGAACTAAATGAAAATACAATGACTCTGCCTAAAAAATACATATTAGCTGTTGGTAGGATTAATATTAGGAAAAATTTAGCAAACCTTATCAAAGCTTTTGAATTAATTGAAGACAAAGAGATAAAACTGGTTATAGTTGGCGAAAGAAGCTGGAAGAATAAAAAAATTTCAATAAGCAATAATCTAGAATCAAGGATTCTTTTCTTAAACAATATCTCAAACGATCAGCTGGGCGCTATATATTCTAAAGCGCATATTTTTTGCTTCATTTCTCTAGACGAAGGATTTGGACTCCCAATTGTTGAAGCAATGAGTTTCGGTATTCCCACAATAGTCTCTAATTGTTCAGTTATGCCTGAGATTGCGAACGAGGCAGCAATTAAAGTGGACCCACTTGATAGAAAAGATATTGCTCAAGCTATTGATTCGTTGCTTAATAAAGATTCACTATATCTTGAGCAAAAAAAACTTTCTTTAAATAGATCAAAATTTTTTTCTTGGAAGGAATCGTCTAAAAAATTGATTAAACTTTGTGAAAATTATTTTGAAAAAAAAGGAGATAGAAAAGAATTATGATTAATGCAAAATTAGGAATTATTGGACTTGGATATGTGGGTACGGCTGTATATGAGGGTTTAAAAGAGCATTATAATATTAATACATATGATATTGCAAAAGAATCCTCTTGTTCAAGCTTAGATGATTTAATTGCTTTGTCCGATTTTATTTTTGTTGCAGTTCCAACCCCAATGAATAAAATAGGAGAATGCGATTTGTCAATTGTAAATGATGTGATATCTTCTATTAATAAATCTTCGAATAATGACAAAATTGTTATATTAAAATCAACATCAGTACCAGAAACGACCAAAAAATTTCAGAAAAAATACAAAAATTTAAAAATTGTATTTAACCCCGAATTTCTTACTGAAAAAAACTCTATTAATGATTTTAAAAATCAGGAATTTATTGTTATTGGGGCTGATAAAGATTCCTCAAAAAAGGTTAAAGAAATGTATAAAGTTGCATTTCCAAATTCTAAATATTTTTTAACTGATTCGGTGACAGCCGAGACAGTTAAATATACAATAAATAACTTCTTAGCTTTGAAAGTTTCATTTGCTAATGAGATTTATAGTATCTGCCAATCAATTGGGATAGATTATAAATCAATGATAGATATTGCTTCTGAAGATCAAAGATTAGGCAAGTCACATTGGATGGTGCCAGGGCATGACGGTAGCTTTGGATATGGAGGTAGTTGTTTTCCTAAAGATGTTTCAGCTTTAAATGCAAAAATGAACGATTTAAAACTAAAATCATACATTATTAAGGCCTGTTTAGAAAGAAATATTGAGTTAGATAGACCTGAAAAAGATTGGGAGCTTCTTCTTGGAAGAGCAATATCAAAAAAATAAAAAGAGGCACATTGCTATAATCGGTAGTAGAGGTTACCCCGTAGTTTATAGTGGTTTTGAGACTTTAGTTAAGGAATTAGCAGAAGGTTTAATTAATCAAGGATTTGATGTTACAGTATATTGTCACTCTCATTTTTTTGAAGATAAGCCTCAAAACGTAAATGGGGTTAATCTTGTATACCTTAAGACTTCTAAACGAAAAAATTTTGCTCAACTAGTTCATTCATTTAAAGCAATCTTTCACTGCTGTTTTAAAAGGTATGATTTGATTTTTTCTGTAAACTCTGCCAACGGAGTTTTTGGGCTAGTCTCAAGGTTATTTTTAATACCAGCCGTAATAAATGTCGATGGGATGGAATGGAAAAGACCAAAATGGAATTTTCTTGGAAAATTTTTTTTCTATATTTCTTCATGGTTTAGCACAATATTTTATAATAGAATAATAACAGATGCCGATGCAATGGCTGATATATATAAAAAAAAATTCTTATGTAAATCAAGTGTCATTGAATATGGTGCTAATATTAATTTTAGCGATAGTCATAGTTTAATTGAAAATTTTGATTTACAGCCAAATTCATACTATATAATTGTTGGACGGCTAATTCCTGACAATAATGCAGACATAATTGTTAAAGGATTTGTTGAGTCTAGCTCAAATAAAAAATTAGTTATTGTAGGAGATGTTCCATACAAAGATAGTTACGCAGATAAAATTAAATCTACCAAGGATAGTAGGTTAAAATTTTTGGGTTACGTTAAAGACAGAAAACTGCTAGATCAATTAGTAAAACATTCTTATGGATACTTTCATGGACATGAATATGGAGGAACAAACCCCACATTGATTGAAGCTTTATCAAATAATGCTAAAATTTTAGCATTAAACACTGTATTTACAAAAGAGGTTTTAGCTGAAGGGGAATATGGATTATTTTTTGAAAAAAACTCAGCATCAATTAAACAGCTGATAAATCAAGTAGAGGAATGTCCTGAAATGTTGGAAAAGTTTTCTGGAAGGGGTATTTTTCGTATTAAAGAAAGATATAATTGGAAAAGGATCATTAGTTTATATTCAAATGTATTTAGAGAGACCATGAAATGAAAAAAATCTTAATAACAGGTGGAGCAGGTTTTATAGGTTCGCATTTGTGTAATTTTTATCTAAATAAAAATTTTCATGTAACTTGTTTAGATAATCTTTCTTCTGGAAATATTAATAATCTTACAAAATTCCAAGATAATAAAAATTTTCAGTTTGTTAATTTTGATATATCAAATGAAATAGAGATTAATAATAACTTTGACTTAGTTTTAAATTTCGCTTGTCCTGCATCACCAAAATACTATTTAAAGCATCCTTTAGATACTGCAGCTGCTTCAATAAAGGGTATATATAATATCTTAGACTTCTGTTTAAAAAATAATTCAGTTTTACTTCACGCTTCAACAAGTGAAGTATACGGTGATCCACACATACATCCACAAATTGAAAGCTATTTCGGTAATGTAAATACTGTTGGGCCAAGAAGTTGCTATGATGAAGGTAAGAGAGTAGCCGAAATGTTAATATATGAGTATTACAAGAAATTTGACCTGGATTGTAAAATAATTAGAATTTTTAATACATACGGTCCCAATATGGACCCAAAAGATGGTAGGGTAGTTTCAAATTTTATTAATCAAGCAATTGCAAATGAGCCAATTACAATTTATGGAGATGGGAAGCAAACTAGATCATTTTGTTTTATAGATGACTTAGTTAAAGGAATAGATTCATATTTAAACCTAAATGAAAAATTTATTGGTCCAATTAATTTAGGTAATCCTGGTGAATTTGATATGAATGAATTGGCAGCAAGGGTATTGAAATTAACAAACTCATCATCGAAAATAGTTTATAAAGACTTACCTACTAATGATCCATTGATGAGAAAACCAGACATTACTTTGGCTACAAATAAGTTAAATTTTAATCCAAAAGTTGATATTCATAATGGCCTAATTAAAACCATTAAGTATTTTAAAAATTTATAATGAATAAAATATTAGTTATTGGGTTGGATAATTTTATTCAAAAATTTAAATCAGAATACCAAGACCATACCAAAGTAAATGATATATCATTTTTAATAATTGAAGAGAATACATTTATTAAAGATTTAGATTTTGATTCCGAATTATATGATCATATGATATATATGAATGACAATTTTACTAAAGAAGAATATAAATTGTTAAATGATTTGAGTAGAAAAATTAAAATTTCTTACTACTTTAACATTGAATCAATAAACTTAAACTATAAAAATAATTTTTTATGGGGTATCCCACATCATAGTAATCATAAAACTATTAAAAGCTCTTATTTTCAATTGATTGCAGAAAGGCTAATAGCCTTTCTTGCATTGATTATCCTTTCTCCAATATTTTTGTTGGTATCAATATTAATCTATGTTACAGATGGATTACCAATTTTCTTTACACAAGACCGAATTGGAATTCATAAAAAAACATTTAAAATATATAAATTCAGAACTTTAAAGAATTCAACCCCTAAATACATGAAAAGTTCTGAAAAGACTGACAATTATTATACCAAAATTGGTTTGTTTTTAAGAAAATCTAACATTGATGAATTACCCCAGCTTTTAAACATTTTGAATGGAAAAATGTCTATTGTTGGACCTAGGCCAGAGATGCCTTTTATTGTTAATAAATACAATTATTTTGAAAAATTTAGGCTCCAAGTGAATCCTGGAATTTCAGGATTATGGCAAATTAGTAATGCAAGGCAAAAAGAAATACATTATAACTTAGAGCATGATTTCTATTATCTTAAGAAAAAAAGCATTTTTCTTGATATCAAAATTATCTTCCTAACTTTATTTAAATTTTTAAATAAATAGGAAAAAACTAGTATCTATATTCATCTTTCTTGAAAGGTCCATCCACATTCACACCAATATAATTTGCTTGATCATCTGTTAAGATTGTCAAGTCTGCATCAAGATGTTCCAGATGTAATCTTGCAACTTCTTCATCTAACTCTTTAGGTAAATTATATAATCCAACTTCAGGCTTTTCTTTAGCTAAAAATAGCTGTGCTAATACTTGATTTGCAAATGATGTTGACATAACAAAACTCGCATGTCCTGTAGCGCATCCCAAGTTAACTAACCTACCTTCTGCTAGAAGGAATATTTCTTTACCATCAGGAAAAGTATATCTATCATATTGAGGTTTAATTTGTTCTCTTGTAGCATCAGAATCATTTAAAGCATCTACTTGAATTTCATTATCAAAGTGACCAATATTACAAATAATAGCTTGATCTCTCATCTTTCTCATATGTTCTAGAGTGATTATATCTTTATTTCCCGTTGTTGTAACAAATAGGTGTCCTTTATTTAAAACACTTTCTAGCGTTCTAACTTCAAAGCCTTCCATTGCCGCTTGTAATGCACATATAGGATCAATTTCAGTAACAATTACCTTGCAACCATAAGATTTCATAGATTGAGCACATCCTTTACCAACGTCACCATAACCACATACTACAACTGTCTTTCCAGCTAGCATAACTTCAGTAGAACGTTTAATTCCATCTGCTAAAGATTCACGACATCCATAAAGATTATCAAATTTTGACTTAGTTGCTGAATCATTAACATTAAAGGCAGAGAAAAGAAGTTTTTTCTGTTGTTCCATTTGCACTAAACGAGCAACGCCTGTAGTAGTTTCTTCTGAAACTCCAATAATACCTGGAACGATATTATGCCAATGACTTCCATTAAGCTTATGAACTTTTCTTATAAGCTTTTCTACAACTAATTCTTCAGGGTTAGTTGTAGTTATTTCAGGATAATTTCCATGTTCATTAAAATATTTTTCAAGTTCATAGCCCTTGTGAATAAGGAGAGTTGCGTCACCACCATCGTCAACAATTAAGTTTGGACCTAAATTTCCGTTAAAGGTTAGAGCTTGCAATGTGCAATCCCAATATTCTTCTAACGTTTCACCCTTCCATGCAAATACAGGAGTTCCGGTTTCAGCTATTGCAGCCGCCGCTTCATCTTGTGTTGAAAAAATATTACAACTTGCCCATCTTACATCTGCTCCTAAATCCTTAAGAGTTTCAATAAGAATTGCAGTTTCAGTTGTCATGTGCAATGAACCTGTTAATCTAAAACCAGATAAAGGCTTTTCATTACTATGCTTTACTCTTAGAGACATTAAACCTGGCATTTCTTTCTCAGAAATTCCAATTTGATGTCGCCCAAGCTTTGCTAAACTAATATCTTTTATTTTATTCGGTAAAATTTCTACAACATTTTCCATTTTTTTATTTCCATTCGCCTTTTCATTTATAGGTTTTAACTCTACACTATCTAAACTTACAGTTCTCATTTTAATTTTTCCTTAATTTAGTCTAATTTAATTGGAAGCTAATATATTAGATAAATCTGTTTTTTCCCAACTAAAATTTTCTCCAGTTCTTCCAAAATGTCCGTATGCAGCTGTATCTCTATATATAGGTCTTTTAAGCTTTAATGCATTGATAAGACTTTTTGGTCTTAAGTCAAAATGATCTCTTACTAAGGATTCAAGTTCTTTTTCTGATATTTTGCTTGATCCAAAAGTGTCAATACTTATAGAAGTTGGTTCAGCTACTCCTATAGCATAAGAAACTTGTATTTCACAGTAGTCTGCTAGTCCTGCTGCAACAATATTTTTAGCGACATATCGTGAAGCATATGCAGCAGATCTATCTACTTTTGACGGATCTTTTCCTGAAAAAGCACCACCACCATGTCTTGCCATTCCACCATAAGTGTCCACTATAATTTTTCTTCCAGTTAATCCACAATCACCTACAGGACCACCAATCACAAATTTTCCAGTTGGGTTTATAAAGATTTTCGTTTCAGGGGTGATCCAATTATTAGGAACTACAGGTTTAATAATATGATTAAAGACCTGATCTTTAATTTCTTCATGAGATATATCCTCATCATGTTGAGTGGATAGAACGATTGCTGAAAGGCCTTTAATAGTTTTTCCATTATCACCATATTCAATACTTACTTGGCTTTTTGCATCAGGTCTAAGCCAAGAAAGTAAACCGCTTTTTCTTACTTCAGATTGTTTTTTAACTAATTTATGAGAAAGATCAATCGGAGCTGGCATTAAAGACTCAGTTTCTTTGCAAGCATAGCCAAACATTAGACCTTGATCTCCCGCACCTTGATTTAAGTCTTCCCCTTCACCTTCATTAACTCCTTGAGCAATATCAGGAGATTGTTTGGTGATATAATTTTCAAATTTACAGGTTTCACCATTAAATCCTAAAATATCATCATTATATCCAATTTCATTTATTACTTTTCTGACAACACTCTCTAAATCGGGACTACCTTTTGATGTAATTTCTCCAGCAATAACCACTAAATTATTTTTTACTAATGTTTCACAAGCAACACGACTTTCTGGGTCTTCTTTTAGATATGCATCTAATACAGCATCAGATACTTGATCACACACTTTGTCTGGGTGTCCTTCTGATACTGATTCTGATGTAAAAATATAGTCTTTCATTTTTTTCTCCTATTTGTGTAAGTGATTCAATATGTTTAACATGCAAGAGATGTCATTCATTAAATAGTAATGAATAATTGGAACTCCAGCATTAATTAATTCTTCAGTTTGTTTTATAGCCCAACGAGTACCTATTTCTTTAATGTGTTCAATATCTTCTGTTGCTTCTCCGTATAATTCATCTGGCAGCTTAATATTAAACAGCTTTGGCAAGATATCAATCTGCCTTGGTTTATCCAATATTTTAATTCCTGGAATAATTGGGATGGTAATATTTTCTTTTCTACATTTTTCAACAAATTCAAAATATTTACTATTATCAAAGAACATTTGAGTTACAGCATAAGATGCACCAGCAGCAATTTTTTGTTTTAATAAATCAATTTCTTGATCAAAATTTTTGGAAAAAGCATGTTTTTCTGGATAACACCCAATTCCTACACACATATCAATTGCAGAAGAGTTAGCAATTTCATGTAAGTATTTTCCGTTTGATAGATTTTTAATTTGATGTATCAAATCCAGTGAATTATTATTAATACTTTTACCGTCTTGAATAGTTTTCTTAGGATTTCCATCTCCACTAATAGCTAGTATATTTTTAATACCAAGAAAACTTAATTCTATTAGCGCATCTTCTGTTTCTTCTTTTGTAAATCCATTACAAACTAGATGAGCTACAGTATCAATATTAAATCTGTTTTGTATAATTCCACATATACTAATTGTTCCAGGTCTTTTTCTTTTTAAAACTGTCTGACCACTTCCAAACTTTTGTGTTGACGATGAATGACTTGTTACATCAATAAATGGAGGATTAAATTTTTTCAAATCTTCAATCATATCTATAATAATTTGCACCCCTTTTCCTCTTAAAGGGGGAATAATCTCATAGCTGAATTGAGTATCAATTGAGTTGTTTATATGTTCAATTACTTTCATAAATCAATTATTTGTGGGAAGATTTTAATCAATTGTTCTTTTTCCATCTTCTTCCTTTTTGCGTAATCAATTAATTGTTTTTCATCTATTCTAGATAAACCAAAATATTTTGACTCGGGATGCGAAAAATACCAACCACTAACAGATGATGCAGGATAGACAGCAAAAGATTCTGTTAGCTGTAACTTTGAATTATTTTTGATATCTAAAAGATTAAAAAGAGCAATTTTTTCACTATGATCTGGGCATGAAGGATATCCTGGCGCTGGTCTTATCCCAACATATTTTTCTTTAATTAAATCATCATTTTTCAACGATTCATTTTTAGAATAACCCCATAAGTCGGTCCTAACTTTTTCATGCATTTTTTCTGCTAGAGCTTCAGCAATTCTATCGCCTAATACTTTGATCATTATACTATTATAATCATCATTTTTATCTGCAAAATTTTTTCCTATTTTCTCGACATTGAATCCAGCTGTGACTGCAAATCCTCCAATCCAATCTTTTTTCCCTGAATCAAGAGGAGCAATAAAATCTGAAAGACAGTAATTTGGTTTTTTACCGTTCTTTGCCGTTTGTTGCCTTAAGTGATACAAATTAAACTTTTGTCCATGCAGAATAATATCATCTTCAGATGAGTTTGCTGGGTAGAAGCCTATGGTAGCTTTTGCATCAAACCATTTTTCTTTGATTGCTTGATTTAAGAGAGTTTTTCCATCATCAAATAGCTTCTGAGCTTCATTTTTAGTTTTATTATTTTCAAGCACTTTAGGATATCGGCTATTAAAACCCCATGCGTTAAAAAAGGGAGTCCAGTCAATATAATCAATTATTTCTTCTACTGGAATATTATCAAAATACCTTGTTCCTTCAAAAGTAGGCTTAATAGGATTATAGTTATCCCAATCACATGTAAATTTATTCTCTCTTGCTTTATCAATACTAATTAATTTATTAGACTTGTCATTATTATATGATTCTCTTAATAATTGATATTCTTTATCTATGTCTTTTTTAAAAACTATTTTTTCTTCACTCATTAATTTTTGCGAAACAGACACGCTTTTTGATGCATCATGTACATGTATTATTCCGCTACTATATTCAGGATTAATTTTTATAGCAGTATGTTTTTTGGAGGTTGTAGCACCACCGATAAGAACAGGGATATCAAATTTTTGAATTTCCATTTCTTTAGCCACGTCTATCATTTCATCTAATGACGGGGTGATTAAACCGCTGAGTCCTATCATGTCCACTTTTTCTTTTTTTGCAGTGTCTAGAATAATATTTGAGGGGACCATTACTCCGAGATCAATTACTTCAAACCCATTGCACTCTAAAACTACTTTTACAATATTTTTACCTATATCATGCACGTCACCCTTAACTGTTGCTAGTAAGATTTTTTTACTTGATTTGGTTTTTTTCTTATCAATAAATGGAGTTAAATGATTTACTGCTTTTTTCATTACTCGAGCACTTTTTACCACCTGGGGAAGGAACATTTTGCCTTTTCCAAAAAGATCACCTACCACATTCATTCCATTCATTAATGGACCTTCGATAACATCTATGGCATTTTTTAGTTTTAGACGTGCCTCTTCTGCATCTTCATCAATATATTCATCAATTCCTTCAACTAATGCATATTCAATTTTTTTTTCAATATCATAAGAACGCCATTCTTGAGTATTATCTTTCTTTTTATAGTCTTTTTTATATGATTGTGAAAACTCTAATAATTTTTCTGTTCCTTCTTGATTTTTATTAAAAATAATATCAGTAATAAGGCTACTAAGCTCTGGATTAATCTTGTCATAAACAACAATTTGACCTGCATTTACAATACCCATATCCATTCCTGCATCTATTGCATGATATAAAAAGATAGAATGCATCGCTTCTCTAACAGCATTATTACCTCTAAAAGAGAAAGATAGATTACTAACTCCTCCACTAATATGAGACTCTGGACACTCTTCTTTGATTTTTCTACATGCCTCTATATAATTGAGAGCAAATGGATTATGCTCTTCAATACCAGTAGCAACAGCAAAAATATTTGGATCAAAAATAATATCTTTAGGATCAAAATTTATTTTATCAACTAAAATATCATATGCTCTTTTACAAATATTTACTTTTCTATCAATTGTTTCAGCTTGACCTTTTTCATCAAATGCCATTACGATAACTGCCGCACCAAAGCTTTTAACTATTTTTGCTTGCTTAATAAATTCGTTTTCGCCTTCTTTTAAGCTTATTGAGTTAACAATTGGTTTTCCCTGTATATTTTTTAACCCATTTTGTAAAACGCTCCATTTAGATGAATCTATCATAATAGGTACTTTGGATATATTAGGATCTGCAGATATAAATCTGAGAAAGGTTTCCATGGCTTTTTCAGAATCAAGCATGCCTTCATCCATATTTACATCAATAATTTGTGCACCATTATCTATCTGCTCTTTTGCAACACTTAAAGCTTTATCATAATTATCATTTAGAATTAATTTTTTAAAAATTGAAGATCCAGTAACATTAGTTCGTTCCCCTACGTTAACAAAATTAATATTATCTCTAAAAATAAATGGTTCTAAGCCTGCGAATGATGTCGGATAAGTAATTTTAGGAATTAATCTAGGAGATTCATTTGAAACTTTTTCTTTTATTGCCTTAATATGTTCAGGTGTCGTACCGCAACAGCCTCCTACAATATTTAAACAACCCATATCTGCTAATTTTTTAATTTCGCTAGCCATAAAATTTGGGGAATCATCATATTCTCCTAATTCGTTTGGAAGACCAGCATTTGGAAATGCAGATACATAACAATTTGAAATTTTTGAGATTTCTTTAAGATATGGAGCCATATCAGTAACTCCTAAAGCACAATTGATACCAATACTTAAAGGCTCTGAAAATTTTATTGTATGCCAGAAAGCTTCTAATGTTTGTCCTGATAAAGTTCTACCGCTTTTATCTACGATTGTCACAGAAATCATAATTGGAATATCAAGATTATTTTCATTTAAATAATCTTTGATAGCAATTATAGCAGCTTTACAATTTAAAGTATCAAAAATGGTTTCAACCATTAGTAAGTCAACTCCGCCCTTGATTAAGCCATCCACCTGTTCATAGTAGGTATCATATAGTTCATCAAAAGTAACATTCCTAAATGATAAATCTTCAACCTTGGGAGACATGGATGCTGTCCTATTTGTTGGACCAATACTTCCACATACAAACTTTTGATCTTCATTTTCTTTGTTGTATCGCTTTACTGCATTTCTTGCTAATTGGGCAGATTGAAAATTCATTTCAAAAACCGAGCCCTCTAGGCTATAATCTGATTGAGATATACTATTTGCATTAAATGTGTTTGTCTCAATAATATCAGCACCAGCCTCAAGAAACTTATAATGAATATTTTCTATTATTTGTGGTTGAGTTATTGATAAGAGATCGTTATTACCCTTAAGGCTAGAATTATAATTAGCAAATTCTTTTCCTCTATAATCACTTTCATCAAGTTTATAGTCTTGAATCATCGTGCCCATAGCGCCATCTAAGATTAAAATTCTATCTTTTAATATATTTTTTATTTCTTTCATAAAGCAAAAAAACCAGTCACTAACCTGGTTTTTATTACCATTTTAGCAAGTTGTTTTAAGTCGCTGCAATCATGCCCAAATCACGACAATGAAATATAATAATTAATTTATTAAATGTATAAAAAATTATTTTCTAATTTTTTTTAGACTTTCCTTTAGTGAGATTGGAGAAATTTTTTCATTTACAATCAAACCAGAATTCAGCGGCCTTGGGGCTACATAACCTTCTATTTTTTCCATAAGCTGACTTGTAGTAATAGGATAAATTAGTTTTTTACTCAACTCCCATTCATCAGCAATCATTTGTGCAAATTTATATCGAGAAATTAATTTATCTGTACCTGCATGATAAACTCCTGGCTTCTCATTAGTTATTAGTTTGTATATTATTTTACAAAGGTCTTCAGACCATATTGGGTTTCCTACTTGATCATTTACTACTGGAATACTTTTATTTTGTTTTAATGAATTTATTATCCAGTCTAAAAAGCTGGATTTAAAGTTTATATCAAAAATAACATTTGCTCTTATAATAAAAAGATTATTTGATAAGGATTGTGCTATTTTTTCACCATTTAATTTAGAAAGTCCATATTTGTTAATTGGATCTGCGCAATCATCCTCTTTATAAGGACCATTTTTTCCATTAAAAATATAATCTGTAGATATGTGAATAAAAATACCATTAAAATTTGCTAATAAATTATTGATAGCTTCAGCATTTACTCTGTTTGCTGTTTGAAAATTATTTTCAGATCCATCTACATCAGTGTAAGCTGCACAGTTTAGAATAATATCTGGTTGAAATTGATCTTTGATTAATTCAACCTCATTTTTTTTTGTAATATCTAATTGATGTCTACCTAGAGATTGAATTTGAAATTTTGAATTAAATAAGGAAGAAAATGATTGAGCAAGCTGACCGTTTCCTCCAGTAATTAATAATTTTTTCATGTTCTAAAAGTAAACTTTAGTATATACATAATAAATGTTTTTTTTGTAGATGAATTAGAATATATTCATCTCGAAATGATTACAAGTAAGGAAAAACCTATTTTATGAGTCTAATTAATCAAATAATTCTATTACAAGATGTTGATAATAAATTATTTGAAATCAATAAATTATTAGGCGATCTTCCATCCAAAGTGCAAGAATTAACTGAAGAAGAAGATTCTGTAAAAATATCGCTGGAAAACAAAGAAAACGATCTCAAAGATACTTCAGTACTGATTAGTACAAATGAAACGCTTGTAAAATCTACGTCAGACAAAATAAATATGCTTAAAGACAAGTTAATTGATGGCTCTATTTCTACAAATAAAGAGTATGATGCTATGATGGAAACAATAGACTTTGAAAAAAACCTTTTAGATACAAAAGAATCAGAGTTAATTGATTTAATGACTAAAAAAGAAGACTTAACTAAAGAAATTACTGAAGATAAAGACTCTTTAGATGGAATTATCTCAGAATTAAAATCTAAAAAAGATGATTTAAATGCAAAGATGGAAGAGGTGTCGGAAGAAAATAATGCACTAAAAGTCGAAAGAGAAAGTATTGCTAAAGATATTGACACTGACACTATGGATAAATATTTACAGATATACGAAGCTAGAAAAGGTTTAGTTGTTGCAGAGATTCTAGATAATAATTGTGAAGGTTGTGGAGCCTATATTCCGCCGCAATTAGTTAATGAAGCGCTAGCAAAGCAAATAGTTTTCTGTGGTACATGTAGTAGATTTTTATATAAGTCAGAAAACAATCCAGAAAATTAATTTTTTTCTTCTTAATTCAATTTCAATACCTTATTATATCTCCAAGAGCTGATTGGATGATTACTCGAATTTTTCGAGAGGAAAGTCCGGGCACCGCAGAGCATAGTGCCACCTAACAGGTGGGATTCGTGAGAATATGGACAGTGCAGCAGAAAGTAGACCGCCATTTATTTGGTAAGGGTGAAACGGTGGTGTAAGAGACCACCAGTAACAATGGTAACATTGTTAGCTGGTAAACCCCACTAGGTGCAAGATCACGTAGACCCGAGATGCTGCTCGCATCATTTGAGGGAAGGGTAGATTGCTAGAGTTTTATAGAAATATAAAATAGAGAGGAATAATCATCGCATCATTGATGTACAAAACCCGGCTTATAAATCAGCTCAAAAAATTGTTATGAAAAAATCAAAAATAGCAGGTATTGGCTTCAACGTCCCAGATAACGTTGTAACAAATCATGACATAGAAGACATGATGGATACAACGGACGAATGGATTAAAACAAGATCAGGAATTGAAGAAAGAAGATGGGTAGAACCAGGAACTGCAAATTCTGATTTGGCATTACCAGCATGCATAGAAGCAATCCAAAAAGCTGGCATTACTCCAAATGAAATAGATATAATTATAGTTGGCACAGTTAGCTCAGATTATAATTTTCCTGGAATGGCACCGATTATTCAACAAAAATTAGGTATTGCTAATCATGTTCCTGCATATGATATCAGTGCAGCATGTTCAGCTTTTATTTATTTGTTAGAAATGGGCGACCAATACATTAAATCTGGAAAATATAAAAATGTACTTTTAGTTGGTTCTGATTTGATGTCAACAATAATAGATCGTTCTCCTGAAGGAAGAGCAACGGGTGTTTTATTTGGTGATGGATCTGGTGCAGTCGTACTTCAAGAGTCGCAAGACGATAGTCAAATTTTATCAACCCATCTTTTCGCTGATGGAAAAGGGGTAGAGCATTTAGGCGCAAAAGCACCGGGTTCTATTTTCAATCCTCTTAGAATAGATGAGAAGTTAGTAGCAGATAGACAACATTTACCGTATCAAAATGGTAGAGAAGTTTTCAAAAATGCCGTAACAAGAATGCCAGAAGCTATTAATGTTGCGCTTGAGCACAATAATTTAAACATCGAAGATGTTTCATTGGTTATTGCTCATCAAGCAAATAAAAGAATTTTAGAGACATGTGCTAAAAGAATGAATCTACCAATGGAAAAAATGTTTGTAAATATTCATAAATATGGAAATACAACCGCTGCTACTATTCCAATTGCTATATGCGAGGCTTTAGAGGAAAATAAATTTTCTAAAGGCGATTATATTATTTTAACAGCTTTTGGCGCAGGATATACTTGGGCATCAGCAGCTATTAAATGGTAAGATGAATAATTTTAAACAGCTTAAAGATTTTTTCTTAAATAATAGATTTCCAATACTTTGGTTTTTCCTACTTTCATTTGCTATATCTTTAACTTTTCCAACTGGATTTTCAATTAGATATTCTTATCAATTAAATGATATTTCTAGTGAGCCAATAATTGCACCTTTTGACTTTGGAATTCTTAAAACAGATCAAAAGCTTAAAAAAGACCTAGATGAAGCAAAGAAATCAGTACCTTTTTCTTTTAGTAGAAATCAAGATTTTGTCGATAATCAAATTGCCTCTATTGATACATTTTTTATTTATTTAAATGATATATATAGCTCACATGAACTATTTATTTCATCTCAAGATTCACTTTATAAATATCGATATGAACCTGAATTTGAAAGTTTTCAAACTAGCTTTGTTGCTGATAGTACTACCTATGTAACGCTATACAATGAGTTCTTAAATCAATATCAGTTCCAAATTAAAAAAAATCAATGGGATCAATTGCTGGGCATTAACGAAAGCCTGATGGAGCCTATAAATCTAGAGTTGTTTAAAAAACAAGTTAAACAAATATGTCTTAATAGATGGGCTGAAGGCATAGTCGATGAGCCATTAGAAAATATTTTGAGTGATGAAATTAGTATAGTCCAGGGCGGTGAATTGATTATTGCACCAACAAAAAACTATAATGATATAGAATCAGCTTGGAAAAAAAATAAAGAAGAAGTAAACCTGCTTTATAATAATGATTTAGATATCAAATCTATTTTGAGCTATGAGTTAATTAATGAGTTTACAAAACCAAATATCATTTTTGACAAGGAGTTAACTGAATCAAGGCAAAAAGAACGTTTAGATAGAGTATCACGTTTTCAAGGAACAGTGCTTGCTAATGAGTTAATTGTTGATACAAATAATCGAATTACAGATTCTGTATTATTAAAATTAAAATCTTTAAGAGTTGAATCAGAAAGAAGATTAGGATATGAGAAAGCTGCAGATAAATTTAGAGAATATTTAGGAGCCTTTTTTGTTGTTTCAATACTACTTTTTTTACTTTTTTCTTTTTTTTACATCTATCGAGGAAACTATTTTGAAAACTATAAGATCTTAGTTCTAATCGGATTTTTAATGTATTTAATTGTATTTTTTTCGTGGATAATTGTTAATTATCAGTTACCTGTCTATATAATTCCTATAGCAATGTTTTCTATCCTCATGACCGTATTACTCGATGCAACAGTAGCCTTGATTTCTTCCACTATCTTGATTTTATTAATTTCATTACTTATTGGTAATGATTTAGATTTTG
>Ga0222719_10000150_pt1 | contig 68647 bp, 64 predicted proteins | sample C33_34DmetaG_FD_165039 | JGI IMG/M metagenome (GOLD analysis project Ga0222719, IMG submission 165039) | Estuarine water microbial communities from San Francisco Bay, California, United States - C33_34D | ecosystem: Environmental > Aquatic > Marine > Unclassified | place: USA: California...
CGTTACATTATTTAAAATCTTCATATCCAACTGCTGCATTGCAAAACCAACACTATATATGACGTGCATCGTTCCACTAACCCATAAGGTTCCGTGGTCAGCTAATAAATCTCTACATCTTCTTATCCACTCAGAATTGAATTCGTGATTTAATTCGGGTCCCTGTGATTCATCCCAGTCCCCTTTGTCTACCTTTACCATTTTTCCCGATTGGCAAGTAATACCACCATTGCTTAAAAAGTAGGGAGGGTCAGCAAATATCATATCAAATTTCTTTCCTTCTTTTATCATTTTGTCCATTGCAGAAAAGCAATCACCTTTTATTACTTGAGCAAGAACGGGTTTCGTTGCTCTAAAGTAAGATTTTGGTTTTTCGATTTCTAATTGTTTTTTAGTCATTATTAGTATTTTAAGTTATTTGTCCTAGAAAAATAGTATTGTGTTAATGAAATGTCTAATGTTCAACCAATAATTAAGTGGGCTGGTGGTAAGAGAAAGCTTGCACCAATAATTTCTAATATCGCTAAAGAGAATTTATCAAATTGTGATACATATATAGAGCCATTTTTTGGTGGTGGTGCTGTATATTTTGACCTCTATAACAACCAACTTTTTAAAAATGTATATGTAAATGACATTGTTCCTCAATTAGTTAGTTTCTATAAAACTATTGCTCATATAAATAACGTGGAAGAGATACATAATCATATATCTAAACAACTTAATCAATTTAATGCACTTGATTCTAAAGAAGAAAGACAAGACTTTTTTTATGATGTTCGAAGTAATTTTAATAATTTGTGGGTAAATGAAAACGCAGATGCCCCTGCAGTCTCAGAATTAAATGCAGAAGACTCTATTCAGTCAGCAATATTGTTATATGTTCTTAATAGAACTTGTTTTAATGGTTTATTTAGAGTCAATAAAAAAGGTGGTTTTAATGTTCCTCTTGGAAGCTACAAAACAATTGCTATTCCGACTTTAGATGAAATAGAGAATTACTCCAGAGCATTAAATAATACTGAAATCTTCCTAGGAGATTACGAAAAGTTAATAGATAAATCTATAGAAATTGAAAACTCTTTTACTTATTTAGACCCTCCTTATGTAGAAAATAGTAAAACATCGAATTTTACCTCCTACAGTAAAGACAGCTTTAAAGATTCTGAAGATGTAGACGCAGAACATATCAGACTTTCAGAAAACTTTGATAAATTAATTGAATCACAGTCTAAAGCTATTCTTTCAAATCATAATAATTCAAAAGCAATGGAGATTTTTGTTGAAGGAAAGAGTGAAATATTCGTTTACGAAATCGATATAACAAAAACTATAGGAAGAGTTAAGGGAAGTAAAAACACTTCTAGTGAATTGTTGATATCTACCTTCGAAATACCCCAGCTAATAGGTAGCAAAATAACTTAATTTTAAGAATTACTTTCACTCGGAGTTAACAAATATACGCCTTCTTTATTTATCTGTCTAATTGAACATTCCCGACCAATCGACAATCCAGTTACAAAGTCCATTACTCTTCTTTTATCTTCCTTGTTTAACATATCTCTTATGTCTATAGCTACAAGAGTTTTACCAACAGAACTGAAGTCAACAATTGATAATTTATCAAATGAATCGATTTCTATGCTTATTACTTCGTCTTCCATTTTTAAATTCCATTAACAATCTTATCGCATTCAATAAAAAGTTTCGTCAAAAGGTCAACTAAATAGATGACCGTAGACATCAAATGTAGTTTTGATACTTGTGTGTCCTAACATTTTAGAAATCTCAAAAGGATGTTTATTATCTTTAATTGCAAGAGCTACTGCTGTATGTCGTAAATCATGAAACCTAAAAGGTTCTCCAATTGATGCTTTAACTGCTGGCTGGAAGTATCTATTTCTAAAATTACCAGCCTGCATCCTGCTTCCTTTAATGCTTGGAAACACAGGACCTTTTTTAAGGTTTAAAAAATAATCCAAAAGTTCATCGGGTATATCAACTGTTCTTATACTTCTTTTTGTTTTTGGGTGAGTAATCTCAGCTTTGCCATTTATCAAAGTAAGAGATTTTGTAATTTTTATCTTATTATCAGAAATATCTGATGTTTCTAAAGCAAACAACTCACCTTTTCTTAGTCCAGTAAGTCCAGCAAGCAAAATTAATTCTTTGTATTGAGGGTTTATGCAATCAGAAAGCCAAGTCAATTCATCTTTTGTAAGAAACCTCTGCTCTTTGAATTCGGGAGGAGACACACTTGAGCGAACAAGGGATGTTTTACAGGGATTTTTTACAATCATTTCTTCTTCAACAGCAGTATTAAATATTCTTGAAAGTAAGTTCAATACTTTTCTCTGCGTTTCTGAGGAATAATCTAGGTTCTGTAAATGAAATAAAAAATCTACAACATCAGTTGGTCTAACTGCATCTAGTTTTTTTGAACCAAAGTATGGAACAATTAACTTCTTATACATAAACTTATGTTGTATTTTTGTTGACTCCCTATTGGATTGTTTTGAATATCCTATAGTTTCAAGCCAATCTTGAATTAATGTTTGTCCTGCAAAAGGGCTTGTATACCTATTAGTTAACAACTCTGCTTCAATAATTTTTTTAAACTTTACTGCATCAGACTTGTTTTGGAATGTTTTCTGTCTCTTTCTGCCATTAGGCTCATACCAGTAAACAGATGGTCTTTTAGTAGTAGGGTGTTCCCTTATTGCTGCCATATAATAAATATAGAACTGTCATGTGACATTTCACTTAAAATCTATAGCTTTACTCGAGATTTGTTTATAATATATTTGAAGCGATTCTGTCCCGCAACTGTATTCGAAATACAAGTTGGTCGTATTTAAGGTAAGAAATAGGAAATATGAACGGGAAAAATAAAGGATTCGCAATGATTCCAACAATTGTTCTAGATAGCTTTGGCAACTCTAAAGAATCAAGAACATTGAGAGTTTATTGTGCAATAGCAAGATACTATTCAATTAAAAATAAATCTGATGGTTCAACATATGTTAAACGTCCATTTCCTGGTCACAAAGTAATAGCAACTATGTTAAAAATTTCTGTGGCACAGGTTAAGAAAGATATAGAACTCCTAACTCAAATTAGAGCATCGGATAATCAACCCCTGCTTATAAAGGAAAATCGATACAACCCGGAAGAGAAAAAATTTAGTTCTAACCTCTATACACTTCCCCATTTAGAAGAAACCATTAAATATGTGAAAACTATATAGGTTCATATAGTTACTGAGGGTATGGTCATATGGTTACTGAGGGTATGGTCATATGGTTACTGAGGGTAGGTAACTCTAGTAGCTAATATCTAAATAACTTATCTAAATGACTTATCTAAACAAACTATCTACTTATAAAAACTTCGTTTTTAGCTTAGATAAATCTAAGCGATAGAGTCGCAAAAGTATTTTTAGATTTAGATAAAATACCGAGCTTTTGTAGGATTTTGAATTAAATTTACAAGAGAATAAAGCGACGATATTGACATATGAAATGACAATTTTTGACAGTGCTTTTGTCTATTATTAGAACAATGAAAAGATATTTAATTATTCTAGTGATTGTTTTTATGGCCTGTGGTGATTCTAGTGAAGCGGTTTCAGATGTTGTTCAAGTCGAAGAAGATACTACAACTACCACAACCTTAAAAGAAGTTGCTCTTGAAGATTCTAAGGAAAAAGAAGCTGAAACTATTAGATATCGTGGAATTTTAAGAAGAAATATGTATCAAAACGTTCCTTTGGTCTATTCAAACTTAGATACATTTGAACAAAAAAAAGTGGAACCACAACACGAATATTCTGAAGACTTTTATTACGACATAAGAATTCCAGTAATAAATGAGGAAATTGCTTGTGCGGATGTTGTAAATACAAAAATAAATTCAATAGTTGAGAGATTAGTTGAAGAAAAGAAATCAATTTTAGATTTAACTACACCCGAAGAGGCTGAAGAAGAATGGGGCGGTTTTGCTGAATATTTGACTATAAAATATGACATTATTGAAGTTTCAGAAGAGCTTATATCAATACTTATTTCAAACGAAACATATAGTTTTGGAGCAGCACATTTTATTTCCTACACTGAATCAATAAATATTTTTACTGAAGATTGCTCAGACTTAAATGTTGTGCAATTATTTGATACTTCTAATGCTGATTACATGGAGATATTAGAATCTGCAATGCAAAACCAGCTCTGCGCAGTATTGACATCAGATGAATGCACTAGTTTTTTAAAGTTTGCTGAGCCTTTTCCCACGATAGAAGAGTTAACTGAGTGTTGTAGCGCAGTAGCTGTGTCTCAATTTGGAATTTTTATTCAGTTTTGGGAATACGAAATAAGCAGTTTTTCAGAGGGTTCTGAATTAATCTTATTGCCTTGGTATTACATTTCAGATGTAATTGAAAAGAATGGTAAGTATTCAGATATATTAGAGAGTTACAGCAAAAGAACTTATATTAACTCTGTTTTTGAACCCGAGTGGAGCTTTTGATAAAGTAGCTATATGAGGGAAATACTACTTTGGCTCACAATAGCTTTAAATAAAAAACGTTTAAGAATTAATACAAAATATAAAGTATTTTTAAAAGTTTTTAAAACTGATATTCCAAATTTAAATAAAAATGATGTTTTAGCAACAATAGATATTGATACAAGAAGTAATAAAGTAAAGGTCGTCTTTTCAGAAATTATTGAACAAGCAAAAGGTAAACGATTTGATAGTGATGAAGAACGAGCATTGTTTGGGGTGTGGGACTGGATAAACGAATTTAAAAATTTAATAGAGAAAGGAAGAATTTCTTTAAGATATTTAATTGAAAATAGTGATAAAGAAGTGATTGCACCTAATTCCGAAGAAGGGAAAAGTTGGGGAACATTTTTACCGGACCAAAAAGATTATTTATTTTTACAACAACGACTTGATGAAAATAATGAAGTCTTGAGAAATGATGATGGTGTTATGTTACTGTGGGCTCTAAAGTTTAAGGTCGAAGTAGAAAAAAAGAAATTTACAGTAAACGGTAAAGAAATACCGAATCTCTTTGATTATTAATTTAATGCCATATATATAAACACAATTATAAATACACCAAACAACATAGTGAAAAATACGCCTAAACTACCAACTGCTTGTGCTCTATCCGAATTCTTATCTCCTTGAAGGCTTGCAAAGAAAAACAATATTAAGCCAAAACCCAGTATTGATAAAATTGCATCCATAAAAATATACTATTTAATTGTCACCAAAAAGTCACCTTAATAAATAAATAAGTAATGTTTTATAGAATTATATATTGAAATCTTTAAAGATTTTATCAAGCGCTTCCCTTACAAGGAAGAAGTCACAGGTTCAAATCCTGTAGCGCCCACAAGGGTTTTTCAGAAATCTATCCTGCAAAAATACAAAAAACCGCGAAAAAACCTGGCATTATTAATTTATTTTTCTTTTAAACATTTTTTTATTTCTTCAAAGATAAATCTCTGATGTTTTTTACTTACATGGGGACCGATTGGAATGTAGAAACCGTTTAAACCTAGGTATTTTGAATTTTGAATAGTATCAGAATTAATTTGGTAGTTATATTTTTGCAACAATGGTTGCATATGAAGAGGCCAAAAAAAAGGCCTGGTCTCTATGCCTGACTTTATTAATTTTTTTGTAACTGAATCACGCTTATTATCTTGTTTTAATACAATCCCAAACACCCAAAAATGATTTATTGAAACGTCATTTTTTAACAATGGAAGCTGAATATCATTTTGAAGCTCAGAAAATAATTCGAGATAATATCTTCCTTGTTTTGTTTTTTGTGAAATTGTTTTGTTTAAATTTTTAAACTGTGAAGTGCCAAGTGAAGCTTGTATTCCACTCATCCTATAATTCCAATATAGATTTTCATGTTTAAACCTCTCATCAGGATTAAAACCTAAATTTCTTATGCTTAAAGCCTTTTCATAGTAGTCCTTAGAATTTGTGAGAAGCATTCCTCCTTCACCAGAAGTTATATGCTTATTTGCATAAAAACTCATTACGGAAATATCACCAAACGAACCACATTTTTGCCCACCAATAATTTGACCATGTGCCTCTGCAGCATCTTCAATTAAGTAAATATTATTATTTTTACAGAATTCGGAAATTTCAATTGCATTTGCAGCTAGACCATATGTATGAACCATAATTACTGCTTTTGTATTTTTTGATTTTACTTTTTTTATATCGCTTAGCGACATATTCCAAGATCTTTTATCTACGTCACAAAATACCGGAGTGGCCCCAGCACGAATCACTGCCGCTAGGCAAGAAATAATAGTAAATGAAGGCATAATAACTTCATCATTTTCCTTCAGATTTAGTAATTTTAAAGCTACTTCTAAGGCCGCACTCCCATTCGACAAAGCAACACCATAGTCTCTATCAAAATATTTTTTTGACTTTTCTTCAAATTCTGATACAGGCTTGCTGGTTCCAGAAATTTGATTTTTATTAAGTGTTAAAAAAACGTCTAATTTATTTTGGAGTGAAAGTCTTGGCTCAAATACCCTAATCATTAAAATATTTCTTTATCTAAAGCTTCAATATAAGGTCCTTGTTTGAATTCAATAAATTTTGTTTCTTCTACAACTTCTATTCCGTGTCCCCCACTTAATAGGAGTATTGAATCTCCAGAGTTAAGAATATGGTCTGAGATAAAATTTCTTTCATTATCAAATAGCTTTATTTTAAGAACACCGTCAATTACAACAATGCCTTCTGATGTTGAACTTATTTCCCTTTTAGAAGTGTTGTGGATATGATTTCTAATTACTTCATTTTTCTCAAGACCAAAAGAAGCAAATTGCATCTCTTCACTATTATGAGTTAGAAAGTTTTTACCTTTACTTATATCTTTTTTTCTTACTATGTATGCAATAGTTATCTGGTTGTCATCAATTATTTTCATATAAAATTTTCCTACTTTTAATAGCTAAAAACAAGTAAGGAATTGAAAGTTTTGCAAGCTTTATAAAGTTAGTACTAGTTTTCGACTGTCCATATTTTCTAGGCTTACACACATATCCCACTTCTATTATCTTTGCATCTTTTTTAGTTAACTCAAGAATCAAGCTTATAAAATATTCACCATAATTAAACCCTTTAAACATTTCATATTTTAAAAAATTTTTTTGAATAATTATAAAACCACTTGTCAAATCTTTAACTGGAACTGCTAGCAATCTACTTAATACTCTGTTTAAAATATTGGATAGAAATACGGCAATTAGCGAGTCTTCTGATTTAAAAAGATTTCCAAAAATTTTGAGGCTAAACCCTTCTTTTGTTTTACCTTTATAACCTCCTCCATCTACGAATCTTGAACCAACAACTGCGTTACAATTTTCTGAAAAATATGTTTGAATAATTCTTTTCGAGGATTCCACATCCATTGATCCATCAGCATCTAACCACATGACTGAATTGAATTTACTATTTCTAATTCCATCAAAAATAGAAAGAGGGAGGGATTTAGGTGAATTTCTTTCTATTAATCTAATATTCTTATTTGCTTTTCTAAAATTATTTACAGTTGCCTGAGTTCCGTCTGTAGAACCATCGTCAACAACAATAATTTCGTACAAGACTTTTAAATTGTTAGATAAGAGATTAGTAAATTCTGGAATTAGATACTCCAAATTTTTTGACTCATTTAATACCGGTAGAATAATTGAAATATTTTTGTCTTTATTCATTTTTTTCCAGTTCAATCAATAAAAGAAAGCCGAAACTATTTTTAAATAGTTTCTCTATAAAAAGTTCAACATTGCTAGCAAGTTTATGATTTAAAATTGAAAACAAAACACCAAAGTTATGAATTTTTTTTACATTTGTAGTTGTTGAATTATATTTTTTAAAAATATTTCTAACTTTTTCCTTAGTGAATTTATTATTATTTACCTGTCTATAATCTAATCCTCCAAAAATATAGGAAATAAACTCAATAAATCTCATAGAGTTTTTGTAATTAGGTGTTGTGAAAATAATTTTGCCTCCTTGCTTCAAGTTTGATAATAAAATCTTAACTAATTTTTGAATTTCATCATTTGATAGGTACTCTAAAAGACCTAGTACTGTGATAATATCAAAAGGCCCAGCGTCAGAAATATCAAATTCTGATAAAGAATAGAAGTTGTATTCTGGATATGTTTGTTTTGCATATTTAATTTGATTAATTGAAATGTCAACACCTATAGAATCTTTATTTTTACAGTAATTAATAAAAAAACCGGATCCGCAGGCATAATCTAAATGTATATTTGAATCCATTACATATTTACTAACTTGCTTATACGTTTGAAGATGCCAAAAAGATTGAAGGCCTCTGCCGTTTATAATTCCTTCTTTAGAGATAATATCATAGAAACCCAAAGGAATGCTATCTTCCCAAAATTCACTAGTGTTCATTCTTGAATGATAGTAAATATTTATTAATATTTTTTATTCAATAAGCGTATAATTGTAATGTATTTGATTCCATGATTAATTTAAAAAAATTTTATGTTTTATTAATTCCGATATTAATTTATATCATTAATAACTTAATATCGTCAAACAACAATGCAACTTACATAACATTGTTAATTTCAATATTTTTAATTATAGGAATTAAGTACTTGTTTTTTGATTTTGAGATAAATTTTAAAATTTTCAAAAGCTTGATTATTTTTGCAAAAAAAAATCACGTTCTAGGTGTTTTTATATTATTAATCTTCACAATTATTACTCAAAATAGATTTTTAAATATTGAGACAATCTCTTGGGATGTTTCATCTTACTTAGTTGCATCGCAAGAAATTGGACGAGGGTACCTTCCGTTAGAAACACAGTGGGAATCAAAGGGTCCTTTGTTTTTATATCTTTATTTTCTAGTAAGTAAATTAAGCTTAAATAATCTTGTTTACTTTAAAATTGCTAACGATTTAATTCTATTCACTACGTCTGTTTTCATTTACCTCACTGTCTCAAATGTTTCAAAAAATAAAACATTAGGCTTTTTCTCATCGTTATTCTTTTTAAGTATCATAAGCTATACATGGTTTATTAGTGAATTAAGCGAGATATATTGTCTAGTACTTATATCAATAATATATTTTTTAGAAAGTAAAAAAAATAGCAACATTTTATTAATTGGTTTATTATTTTCTTTTTCTACTTTAATAAATCAAGGTACTGCAGTATTCATAATTCCGTATACAATTTTTAAGTTTTACAATATTTTTGTTACTAAGCACTATAAAAAATTGATTCATTACTTGTATGGATTAGCAATTCCACATATTTTTTTTATAATTCTTTATTCCTTAAGAGGTTTGCTTGACGTTTATATTTCTCAATATGTGACATTACCATTAAATTACATACAGGAAAATTTAAGTTCTTTTTATGAATTAAAGATAGTTTTAAGAACATTTTTTAATTACGATGTTTTTCTATATTTAACATTATTAACTATAGCCACATTTATTTTTATGGACTTAATCAAAAAAAACAATAATGAAACAATGTCATTTAAATTGTTGCAGCTGATAAATTTACTATTCGGTTTAGGTTTTTACTTTTTAGCAGGCCATAATTACTATCACCACCTTTTTTATTTTGTATTCTTTATTTCATTAAATTTTGTGAACTTAAATTCAATAAAATATATTAAAATCACCTGTTTGTATGTCTTTATAGCTGCAGTCTCCGTTTCAATTACCACTGCAAGCAGTTCTCTAAATAATTTATCAAACTTAAACAATATATATGATAATTATCCTCTTAAAAAACTATCAAAAACAATAAGTAGTAATTTTGAAGATGCTAACTATGATATTTTGGCTCTTGATTCTGTTCTTGTTTTATATTATTTAGAAAAACCTAATTTTTCTTATATCATTCATCCATCTAACCATTTTGAAAATTATATTGTAGATGACTTAATTCGTTTAAATAAAATAAAAACAAATAGCTTTAGCCACATCAGTTACTTAATTGAAAAAGAACCAGAAGTTATTATATGTAATGGAAGAATGATTATTAGAGGCAAAGTTGAAGATGTTGACTTTTACAATTGTGCAATTGATGACTATAAAAAGAATTACAATAAAATAGATACCCAAGAATTTTTGAATAGCAAGTATCTTGACTTTTACAAAGACCCCTATAAAGAAATGAGCGTTTTTATAAAATCAAATTAATAATTTACTTAAAAAGTTATTGTGAAATCTTTTAATTAAACCATTCGAATATATCTTTATGCTTGTCATCAACATATACATCTGCAGCAGGCTTCCCAAAGTGTAATTCGTGATAATTTACATTCCATTTTTTCAATTGATTTTTTGTAACTTTTTCCCAATCAATCCCGGTCACAAAGCCTCTTGCTGTATATAAAATAATTACATTTCCTTCTTCATATAAATTATTTATCTTTTCGACTCTATCTAAATAAGGAGTTGCTGAATCATAGTCTGTGCCATTTTGCGTGCATATAGTTCCATCGATATCAAAGCAATATGTTTTCATAAAAAAATTATATACTATTTTTCTTGAATAAATTATTTATATTTTGTACTTTATTCTTATTTTATAATTGTCAATGTAATCATTTAAAGTATGTCTAGTATTTTTCATTTCACCAAAACAATCAAATCCAAACCTATCACTTTCTAAATTAAAGAGTTTTTGTTTTATATACTTTGGGTGTTGGTCATGATTTTTTTTATTTACTTGTTTTTTTAATCTACTTTTAACCATTTTAAACCAAGCGTTGTAAGCCTCCTCATCGGTTGAACCACCTCTGTCGTCCCAGGAATTAAATTCTCTATACCATGCTCTTGCGAATCTTCCTCTATCTTTTGCAATAACTTCTTTCGTTCTAAAGGTAGAATCGTAATTCCACAGAGCAATAGGAACAATGGGCACATTGTTTTGATCAAGAATTTCACCATTTAATGTTGGTAAACATAGGTCCTCTCCACCATCAAATTTTATATTTGGAAACTTTTTTTTATTAATAGCCCATACATCAAATGATTTAATTTCGTACTTGCTTGGAGTAAAAAATTTGTACTTTGGAAAAGCCAGTGCTGGCGCATTTGAATATTTGTTAAAATACTCTTTCATTTTTGAAATTTGTTTTTCATGAATAAACATATCTAATGCTAAATTAAGAACCCAATCTCCAGAACATTTATTAAAACCTTCCGTGAAAGTTTTTCCAATATGATCCCACGTAAATTCCTCTGGCCAATCCTCGCCAACAGTAATTAATTCATCTCCAATATCTTCATAACAAGAAAGAGCCTCTTGCCATGGGTCCATCCTTTGTTCTGGATTTGTCATATGTGTGTAAACGGAAATTTTCATTTAAATAAAAGTCTCAAAGAATACCTGAATTTTGAACTAAGTAAGAACTCACTAATCATAAAAAAATTATACTTAATTTTCATTTAAACTTTAATTATTAATATTTTTTAAAATATAGTAAATTTTATTAATTGATTTAGAGTGATTTACATCCCCATAAAATTTATCTTTTAGTTCATTTAATAAACTGTCATCATATTGATTAAAAAGCTTTTGTTCAATTTCATTATTTAATAATTCATAATTTTTTGATCTTTTATTATTTAATGTTTCAATTACAGAAGAATTAGGAAATTCATTAGGATTTGGAGTGTCTAGAAAAATAATAGGTTTGTCTAGACAAAGGTAATCAACATAAATAGTTGACCAATCGGTAATCAACATATCGCTCATAATTAATAAGTCGTAATCTGTTTCAAATTCAATATTTTCTGATAGCACCAGGGAAGACTTCGTACTAATTATTTGTTTAATTTTATTACTTATAATTGTTTTATTGTGAGGCTTAATAATAAAACTGATTTCTTTTTTATTTCCTAAGATTTCTAAATTATTTAAAAAATTTTCATTAAATACAAAAAATTGTGAAGATTTATAAATCCTATTTTTACGATCATCAGTGGGGGCAATTAATACAATATTTTTTTTAAAATTATTACTGTTAACAAGTCGAGATTTTTTATTTTGATTATCAATTAAGTGTTTTATTCTCGGATAGCCAGTAACTTCAATATTATTTTTTTTATATTTAAACTCATTTTTATACATATCTAATTCATAATTAGAAAATAAGAATACATTGTCATGCGCATAGAGACTTTTCAAATTTTTATTTTGTATTATCAAACCAGAAAGTGCATTTCCGACATAAATAGATTTGTAATTAAGAACATTCTTTAAATATCTATTAAAAAAAATTCCATGAGATGTCATCAATATTGAAGAATTAAATGCTTTAAAAAAATGAGTTAAATTTGGGTAATACAGTATCGTTTTGTTGTTCTCATTTTGATATTTAGTGAGAAGGAGTTTATATTCTTGACGATTTAATGTCGCATATTGTAAATTAAAATTTTCTAATTGCTGAAATAGAATTTCAATATTACCGTTCAACTTTTGTCCAAAAAATGTAATACTAATACTTTCACTTTTACGCTTTTTAAAAAATATATAAAATATTCTTAAAACAATTGTGTTTATTAAAATCTGAAAATAAATTAAGTAGTGCAGTGGGTTTTTTTTATCAAGTTTCATTTAAAACTATTTTAAACAAATGATAAGAATTAATTCATTTTTTAATTTTGTAATTTATTTGTGCAATAATATAAAGATTTTTAGTTATTGTTATTAATGATGATAACTTTGAAAAAACTGTTAAATTATTCAACTTTGTTTTTAATTTTTATTTTATTAATTTTATCTATTGTTAATATATTAAATCTTGAAACCAACCTTGATAGTGCAAACACAATAAAAGAATGTGGTGTTTTTATTAACCAGACGTTATCGAGCTTTGATGGTGAGTTTATAAACAAAGATGTATACATTTTTCCTGAACTCAATAATTTACTTTGCCTAAATAAAGCTTTGAATATTGAAGATAATAATTTTATTTATGTTGGAACAAATTCAAAATTTATAAACTTTTTTGTCATAGGTATATTATTTATTTATTCTTTGTTTTTATTTTTTGGAAATAAATTATTTTATTTAAAGTTTTTCTTAACAATATTTTTAGTATATTTAAATTTAAATTTTTCATTTAATATTTTGACCTACAACATTATATTAATTTTTATTTTTTGCAGTTTTTCATATCACGATCCTTTTAATTTCAAAAGGATGTATTTTAAATTTTTAGATACAAAATACATTTGGTATTTCTTTTTTTTCTCTCTGATTTTTGTTACACAATTCTCAACACATAATTATGAAACAATGAACTGGGATATAAATTCTTTTATAAATGGGGGGCAAGATATTTTATTAAATAAGACTTTGCCTTATGAAAATTCCTATGAAAATAAAGGGCCAATTTTATTTTTAATTTATGCTGTAATTGTATTTTTTAGTAACTCTAATTTATTAATTTTAAAAATTTTAAATGATTTATCGCTTTTATTATTATCGTTTTTAATTTATAAATTTTCTAAAAATAATACTAAAAACAATCTAATACCAATCTTAAATACATTTATTTTTATTTTGCTTATGAGTAAAGATTGGTTTCACCCTGGCTTTAGTGAAATCTATGCTTGTATTTTTTTAATTTTGAGTCTCAATAGTTTAACAATGAATAATTCTATTAAAGGCGGGGTGTTTTTTAGCTTAGCAACTTTAACAAATTTTGGTTCGATTATTTTTTCAATTGCCTTTATGTTATATTTTTTATTTTATAAAAAAATTTATTGGTTTTTTAAATTTTCAGCAGGGGCATCTATTGTGCATCTTGTTGTTTTAACTATATATTTTGTAAATAATCTGCTTGATATTTATTTAAAAAGTGTTTTTATTATTCCTTTAAAGTACAGACAAGGAAACAAATCTTTAGCTGAAATGTTCAGTGAGCTTATCATTACAGCTGAGAGTTTCTATAACTACACAACCTCAATTTATATTTTGATAATATTCCTTTTTTCGACAATGTTTGCAACCTTATTAAAAAATAAAATTATCTCAAATGAAAATATGTTTGCAATTATTGGATTGTTGATATATATTCTGGCAGGCACCGCATACGACCATCAACTAATTTATTTCTTTTGTTTTTTAAGCCTTGTACCGTTGACTATAAGAAATGAACTGAGCTTAAGAGCTCTAGTTGTAATAGTAATCATCTCAACGTTTTCAATTGTAAATTATCACAGTTCAGCTTCAATAAACAATTTAAAAAAATTTAATGAATTAAATAAAAACTATCCTGTAAATAATATTGTTCAAGAATTACAAATTTATGAAAACTCTAAATTAATATCCTTTGATAATACGCTTGTATATTTTTATTCCAAAAGTGAAAGGTTGGGTTATTTTTTGCATCCTAATTTGTATGAGGAAAAATTTATTTTAGAAGAATTTAAAAATTTAAAACTTGTTGATCCATTGAAAATGATTAAAACATATCCGGATTATATAATTTGTAGCTCTTCAAAGTACTCATTGGACTGTAAAAATAATAACATTATCAATACAAAATATAAGATCCTAGAGGATATTAACTATAATCAAGAATTCTTACACTATTATGAAAAGAATAAAGATATTTTAATTTACTTTAAGACTGACTCTTAAATTTCCAAATGAAAAAGTTAAAAATCTTACTGTAAAAATTTCTTACTTTTAAATAATAAAAATAAATATATTTAAAAAAATTATTTTCTTTTAAATATTCCTTCTCATAAAAATTTGTATGTACTTTCAATAGCAGCTTATTGTTAATTTTTTTATTTAACGAGATTGTTGTGGGAAATTTTATTTCTTGTATTTCAGTCGTTGGATAATTACTCCTGTAGTTTTCTAGTAAGTTATTAGTTGAATTTTTACCAAATCCTTTATTTGAAATTAAATTATATTTTGGAATTATGCATAATTTTTCTTTTATTAATATTGTAGAAAATAATTGAAAATCCCAATATTTATAATTTTTATTTTTGATATTTGAAAAATTTCTAAATAATTTATTAACAATAAGTTTTTCGGGGTGTCCATAGCTTCTCAAATACTTTTTATTCGAACTAAAACTATTTTTCCAAACTTCTGTTTCTAAAGTATATTGGTCCCACCTATCTCTCCATGTTGCCCACCCCCAAATTAGTGGTAAAGTTACAAAATCATAAGAATAATCAAATTCACTATATTCAATAAGTGGGCCACCGTTATCACCTGAAATTAAAAAAATAGATTTCTCGTTTTTATACTTTTCTAAAAGATAAGAACAATATTCAAAAAAAGAATAATTTGGTATGCAATCATCTTCTAAAATAATTCCAGCTTCTTCTTTTTCAAAAAACCAATTTATGGATTTTCTAGGCCCATCACCTGGTCCATAATTCTTATCTGAGAAGTTTGTAAAAGTCTCGCATTCCCAGGTAATCTTTTCTTTGATTAACGTTTTTACAAGATTTAGATTTTTCTCATCTCTTTCAAAATTAGAATCTCTTGGACCATCAATAGATATATATAATCTTTTTGGTTCATAAGCTGATAAAGATGAGAAAAGTTCGTCTAAAAATTCTGTCCTATCAAAAAGGATTAGCAAAACTGGAAACTTACTTAAATTATTTCTCATATTATCAATTTATTACATAAACAAATTAAAATTAAGTTTACTTTGTTTGAAACAATTACATTTACAAATTTCGGGTATTTAAGTTTTACTAAAAATCTTATTGGTTCAATAAAAAAAAATGAAGTAAACATTAATTTAAAAACCTTTGCGTTAGATGATATGTCTTATGAACAACTTTCAAAAATTTCAGACAATGTTGTACTTTATAAAGATGAAGATTTTAAGATAACAGAATTTATAAAACAAGATGAAAATATATTTGCTAAATTGATGTACAAAAAACTTGAAATTATTTATACATCATTGCTTAAAAATGAATATGTTCTTTATGTTGATGGAGATGTAGTTTTTAAAAAGAACCCAACGGATTACTTAATGCGTTCAATAGGAGATTTAGATATATTATTTCAAAATGATAAAAACCCTAATAAACCAAAAAAAGAAATTTTATGTGCGGGTTTTATGTTTATTAAAAGCAATGAAAAAACGTTAAAGTATTTTAATCCTGAAAACATCTCACAAAAAAGACTTTACAAAGGAAACCACGACCAAACATATTTAAACAAAATTAAAAGAAAATTTAAATATGACAAATTGCCTCAAGATGAATACCCCAACGGAATTCATTTTTATAATAATTATCGAACATTAAATCCAACAATAATTCACTTTAACTATGTTTTAGGAGAGTTGAAGGAGCAAAAAATGAAGGAGCACGATGAGTGGTACATTTAATTTAAATTATTTGGATTGGCTCAGTAAATCAAACATTTATAATTAAATTATGAAAGAAGAAAAAATTTGGGGTTTTACGGAAGAAATTTTTGCAAACAGGCTCTTTGAGTTCCATAGGCTCGAATATAAAAAAGGTTTTAATTGTTCAGAACATATTCACAAATATAAATGGAATGCTTTTTACATTGAGTCTGGAAAAATGATAGTCCGAGTCTGGAATTCAAAATCAGACCTTGAAGATTATGAAGAGTTTATTTTAAAATCTGGAGACTTTAAAAAAGTTGAACCTGGAAGGTATCATCAATTTGAAGGTTTGGAAGATGGTGTAGCGTTTGAAGTGTATTGGGGTGAGTTCAGTCATGATGATATTGAAAGACGGAAGCCTGGCAATAAAGTTGAGTAAAGATTTTATAGTTAGGTTTAAATATACATGAAAATAATCGCAGGACCATGCCAACATGAAAATTTTAGCCTGAGTTTAGAAGTAGCAGAAATATGTAAAAGTGTCTGTGAAAAATACGATATTGAATATATATTTAAATCAAGTTTTGACAAAGCTAACAGAAGTCATATAGATTCTAAACGCGGAATAAGTTTTGATAATTGGCTAGAAGACTTTGACATATTAAGAAATAAACATGGTTTTAAAACTTTAACTGACATTCATGAAACATATCAAATTTCTAAAGTTTTAGATGTAGTTGATGTTTTGCAAATACCGGCATTTTTATCCCGACAAACTGACTTAATTATTGAAGCATGTAAATCAGGGAAAGTTGTTAACATTAAAAAAGGTCAATTCCTCTCACCTTCAGATATCAAAAACGTATTATCTAAATGTGAAGATGCTAAAGAGGTTTGGATAACTGAGAGAGGGTCTTCTTTTGGATACAACAATTTAGTGGTGGATTTTACTGGATTAGATTACATGTTGAAAAACTATGATGTATCCATATTTTTTGATGTTACACATTCAGTCCAAAAACCTGGTGGTAGTGGCACATCAAGTGGAGGGAATAGAGACTACGTTCCGGGATTATCTCGTGCAGGTAGTGCTTTAGGAGTTCAAAATTTTTTTCTAGAAGTTCATCCAGATCCAGACAGTTCTCCCAGCGATGGTCCTAATTCTATAAGACTTTCAGATTTTGAAAAAATAATTGATGATATAGTAACTTTTAATTATAAAAACCTTTAAAAATGAAAACTGTAGCTTTAATACCCTGTAGAGTTAACAGCTCGAGACTTGAGGGTAAGTTGTTGAAGGAAATTGAGGGTTTTCCGCTTTTTTATCATGTTTTTATCAGAACAAAATTAAGTAATTTAGACGAAATCTATATCTGTTCTGGTGATAAAGAAATTATCAATAAATGTATAGAGCTTGATATTCCTTATATAAAAACCAAAAAAAATCATCAAAATGGTACAGACCGTTGCGCAGAAGCTGCCAATCAATTAAAACTTAACAATAATGACTTGGTAATTAATGTACAAGGTGATGAAGTTTTATACGATCCAAAGTTTATAAAAACTATGATAGATTTTTATAAGCATAATAAAAGTGCTGACATAGTAACTCTTTATGGAGAGAAATTTACTAATAATAATTTTGATGAAACAAAATTAGTAACAAATTCTTTAAATAAAGTTCTTTATATTAGTAGATACGATATTCCATACGATATATCTAAAAATAAAAATCAAACTAAAAAGGTACATATCGGAATGTTCTTATTTAAGAAAAATATTTTAGATGCGGTCACTAGACAAAAATCTACGTTTAACGAAAAACGTGAAAGTATCGAATTAATAAGATCTTTAGAATTAGATCTGAATGTGTTTGCTTTAAAAGTTGATAGTAAAAATTTAGTGTCTGTAGATTCAAAAGAAGATTTTGAAATAGCCAAAAAATTAATTAGTAAAGATAAAATTTTTCAAAAAGCTATTAAAAAAGTTTAAAAAATAACAACTATTCTTATTAAGCTTATAAATAACGAGATTATTTTGCTTAAAAAATTATTTACTTTAATTAGAAACAAACTGAGAACCTTGCTGGTAGTTGGTTTCATTTTTGTTTTTGGTACATTTATTTTTAGTAATTATGAAAAAATATTTCTTGCAATTGAAAAGATTGCATTATCTGATTTATTTTTATTATTTGTGTTGATTTTTACAGGGCAACTCTTAAAAGCAATAATTAACGTTAAATTATATAACTTGATTGACATAAGATTAAAAATGTTGGAATCATTAGATTTAGTTTTTATTAATTCTGTGGGTAACAACCTTGGACCCCTTAGCCTAGGGGCTGGTTACAAATTTTCTTATCTTAACGAAAAACACAGATTAAATTTTTCAGAATTTTTTTCTATTAATTTTTTGTTTTCAATTGTAAGTGCTCTTACTAGCTTAATTTTTATTTTTGTTTTTTTGGGTATAAATTATATTACCTATCTAATACCGTTTCTCATACTTGCAGTATTTTCTATAGTATTTAGGCACAAAATAGTAAGCTTGGTTAAAAATATTTTTCCTATTGAAAACATAAATACATTTTTTACAAAATTAATCAATAATACAAATGGTAAGAACCTTTTTTCAATGTTTCTACTTATAGTTTTACAAATACTTCTAAATTCATTAATTTATTACACAATCTTTAAAGCATTAAAAATTCCAGCATTATTTGATTCTGCATTTATGTACACAAATATCGGTACTGTAACAAATTTAGTTAAGTTGACACCTGGAAATCTTGGTTTTCTAGAATTAGTATTAATTTCAGTGAAAAATATCCTAGGATTAACTACTTCAGATATATTATCAACAACAATTGTTTCTAGAATTGGATCATATGGTACATCTTTCACATATTTATTATTTAAAAAAATTTTTAAGAAATGACAATGAAAAATAAATTTATAATAACTTTTCTATTAACTTTAGTAGCATTATTTTTTCTTAAAACTGACTATAGAATGATTGAAACCATTTATCCAGGCGCAGATGATGGTGACCATTATTTGCATGCAACAACAATAGGGATAGATTTTGATTTAGATTATACCAACCAACTAAAGGGAGTCGAAGATATTAGGTATGATGGAAATGGAAAAATTGCACCGACTGCTTTCATAGGTTCTGGTTTTCTTTCCTCACCGTTTGTTGCTTTTGGAAATTTATTAAATTCAATTACAAATAATGAACAAGAAATTTTTAATTTTGTAATATTGTTCTACTCTTTATCAGGATATTTTTATTTGATTCTTACTCTTGCTATTTGTCTTTCTTTAAAAAGTTTTTTTAAATTAAATTTAAGTAATCTAGTTATTTGCATTTTAATCTTAAGTTCGGGGGTGTCGTATTTTGTTTTTGAGAGGTATTCAATGACTCATATTTTTGAAATATTTACAACTTCATTAGTAATATTTACTAGTTTTAAATTTTTTGAAAAAAGAGAAAAAAAATTTGCTGCTCTAATTCCTCTAGCCGTTCTTTTAGGAATTTTAGTTAAATGGACGAATTATTATTTATTTATAATTCCAATTTCTATCAAACTGATATATTTTACAGAGAAAAGAGTAAAACTAAGAAATAATATATACTTTTTGCTTTCAACAGCACTATCTATTTTTATATTTTTTTTACATACCAAAATACTTTATGGTGTTTTTACTATCAATCCTGGAACTAGTTATGAAGAAGACGCAGTTGACATAATAGATAAATATGTCTTAGCTAATTTTAATTTAATTAATGAAATTACAAGCTTTGGTAAAAGTATATTAATTATTTTATTTAGTTCAGAATTTGGATTGACTTGGTTTTCAACAATAAATTCTATTGGTTTTATGATGCTCTTTTTCTTTATTATTAGAAGTGTTTATAAAAAAGAAATTGAAAAATTTATTGGTTACAGTTGTTTCTTTATTGGGTATCTTTCGATATTTTATATCATACACCTTTGGGAATCTACAGCTTCATCTTACGGATTCAGATACTCTTTTTGCTTAACTCCAATTTCGCTAATTATTTTCTTTGATTTTTATAAAAAATTTAAAATAAATTTAAAGGTCGTAATTTTATTATGCTTGTTTTCTATTGGTGGTACACTATTCTTTGAAACCCACCCTTTAACACAGCTATCTCTTGAACCTGCATTAAATTCATGGGGGCAATACAATACATATTCTCAAAAAAATTATCTAAGCGGTTATCTACTATCTTTGATTTCATTTACAAGCTACCAAATAATAATTGTTACGAGCTTTCTATTTGTCTACTTTATTAAGTTTTTATTATTTTTTCTTAATTCAGAAAAATTACTTTTTCAGTTCAGTAAATTTGGTTTACCTTCAGATAACGAAGATTTTATAAATCTAATTCAAAACATAGAAAAAATTAGTCTAATATCATTGATAGTTTTTTTCGTATTAATTTTTTCTATTAATTACTATCTTGTTAATTTAAGTTCAAAAAATAATAAAATTTGAAGTGATATTATATGGGAAGTTCTTCAAATAATTTAATAGACAAAAACTTTGCAAAAATAATTTTTAACATAACATTTCATTCTATATTAATATTTATTTCTTATTTTTTAAGTGAAGATCTAATTCTTATAACAGCTTTTTTTATAATACTCATGTATACAAAAAATAAACTCAACTATATTTTGTATTTTCTATTTCTAGTATTGAGTATTTCAATAAATTTGATTGTCTTTTGGAAGTTGTTAATTTTTATCTTTACAGTATCTATTGTTGAGCTTATACAAAGAAATAATTATTTAAAATCTGATATCTCTAATTATCTGCTTTATTTTTCAACTTTAATTTATATAGTACTGAAATTTGAAACACAAGCTTATATTTTAAAAGCAAATACAGACATTCAATTATTTCTAATTAATGCATATCGACTAGATTTGTTGAATGGCTCTACATTCGAAATTAATTGGGATCACAAAGGCCCATTAATTTCGAACCTTTATATGTATATTATAAAAGTTAATTTTTTTGAGAATCCTTGGTACGGAATTGCATTCTTTTACTTTTTTCTCATATTTTTAAGCATATTTTTAATAAACAGAAATCTAAAAAATTATTTCAATAATGAACATGGATTTTTTATTTTTTTAACTTGTCTACTGATTGTGATTGATATTGTAAATCAAAACACAGCTGCATATTCAACTTTCGATACAAGATTTATTACGACAACCTTAAACATTGTTGCAATTTACTTTTTTTTGAACTCAAAATATAAAATTTCAGTTTTTATATTTTTTTTAAATTACTTAAATCTTGTTAGCAATATTTTAGTTTTTTTATTATTTCACTTTTTCTTATTTATTTTTAAGTCAATTGATAAAAAAGTTATTTTTAATAATTTCTCAATATACTCGCTTCTAATATTATGCCATACTATTTGGTTGTTATTTACAAATCAATTTGAAAGTTATTATCTGAACAATATTAGATATAACGCTGGACTTGGGGGCAACTATTTTGATTTAAATATTATTAAAATTATTTTCGATAACTATTTTTTTATCATTCCCGCTGCTCTTTTAATATTTAAATTTTTTAATCGAAGTGAGTATAAATTTTTAAATTATAAGACTCTGGTAGTTTTTCTATTTTTATCAGAATTTATACATTTAATTGTTACAGGGCCAAGATTTTATCAATATAACGTATTAATTATTCCAGCTTTGTATATACTTTGTTTAATTTTTTTAGTAGAAATAGATTTAACAAAGAAAAAAATTGGGATTTACTTTATTCTTGTTTCACTACTCATTCCAACTTTTTTAAGTAATTATGGAATATTTCCAAAAAACTACAGTAGCGAAAGGCCATTAGATTATACATTTGACACAAGTAATTTTTATAGCAACTTATCTCCATTGAATCATGTAAGTGATCCAAGAATAAATACACTTGTAGAAATTAAACCTGAAGGCAATAAAAAAGTAGGTCTAGTTTTAGCAAATACCAAAGATTACGACTTTATATTTAATGAATTAAATATTATTCCATCTACAAGGGTTTGGAATCCTATTTATCATCGAAAAGAGTTTAGTGAAAGTAGATTTCCAATAGATAAAAAATTAATTTATAAAAATTTTATGAATGATTTTAATAGTGAAAATCCAACAGTATATATTATGACCAAAATGAACACTGAATTTAAAAATAGTGTCTTGTACGACTTCTTTATTAATGAACTTGTACTAACTTACTGCGTGGAAAATTTTTGCTATTACGAAAAGAAATAGTTTTAAGGTTTAATAGTAGCTTTTACTTCTTCAGTAATATTAAAAATGCTTGGTTCGCTGCTGCCGTAAATAAGATAGTTTTTCTCTTCAGCCCTAATAATTGATTTTCCTGACAAACATTCAATTAGTGCTCTAAATGTATTTACACCTGATATTTTTTCTTCTTTTTGGCAATAGTCATTATAATTTGATACAGATAAAGTAAAGTACCTACTCTTAAGTTGATTGTTTGCCAAATCATTACTACTAGATACTTGTTCTTCAAAATTTGGTCCATGATCAGATTGAATGATTAAAATAGTATTTTTTAAATTTATAGTATTAATTAGATAATTTATTTCATTGTTTGCACAGTTAAGTGTTGAAAAAAAGCCTTGCTTATTGTCCTTAGCTGATAGGTAACTTGGGTTTATTAGATATTCACAGTTTTCATCAAATACAAAAGGTTCATGTGTGTTCATAAGATGAAAGAATACAAATTTTGGGCTATTTGTATTTTCATTCACAACATTAAATAAGCTTTCAAATTTTTCATCTTTTGATCTATTAAATTCGCATGATGTGTTACAGCTAAGTTTGAAAATATCATTAAAGCTGATCCAGCCCTTCTCAATTACAACTTTCAATGGGGTTTCCATCATTAAGTCATAAACTACACTATTGTTCGTGTTTATATTTTTTACCAATTCATTTATACAAATATCTGTATCCGAACAATATGTCTTATTTCCATATTTAAATATGTTGTAACCATTTTCTCTCAAAATATTTTCTATAAAAGTGTTTCCAGACTTGTAATTTTCTAATATTTTCTTTCTATCTGCAAAGCTAACTTCTGGTGGGTTAAACAAATATTTTCCTTCAAATATAGAGGCGAAGGTATAAGTCGTCCTTCCGTATGGTGAAGTTGATAGACTATTAATGGTTATATTGTTTTTTTGAAAAATTAACCTAATATTTTCTGAATCATAATCATAGAGTTCTTGTGCAACGTCGAGATTAGGATATCCATCAAAAACAATATAGTAAATATCAGGTTTTTCTAATAACTGGTATTTATATGAAAGTTCTTCTTCAGAAATAGAAGAATCTTCATTTGTAAAAGTAAATTGAAAATTAGTTAATAAAATTGTTATCAGATTAAAAACAATCAAAGGTTTAAGAATTTTTTCTGCATCAATTTTCATCAATAAAAAACTACAAATAGTAAAAAACAATACAAATGAAACAAAAGCATAGTTTGGAATGTTTTTGATAAAATTAATGTTGTTGAAATAAAAGTAAATTGTTAATTTACTGTAATTAAGGCAAAGATAGAAAAATAGATTAATAATAATCAGTAGTTTTAAATCAGCTGTAACAAATCTATTAAAAATTATAGAAATTAATGAAATTAATATTATTAATGTGAGTGCATAAATTATTAACGACTTCAGCTCCTCCGTAGTAATTTGGTATCTATTTACTAAATATTTGTTTACAAAGTGAAGAATGTAAAAAATATCTAGAAGAGCTATAATTTTAATCATCAAACATAAACATTATACCAATGAATAAAAAATCGCTATATAATCTGTCACTTATTGTTTTTTGTACACTTCCTTTTATTAACCTATTTGTAAAAAATTACTTTGTAATGACGAATGGAGAAAAAACAAGACTGCTTATCTCAATTACTGCACTTATAGCTATTTCATTACTAATCATTTCGTTCGAAGATCAGTTTAAATTTTTAAAATTAAAATATTTTTCAATATTTATTTTTTTATTATTTAATTATTTATCGATTACAGATTTTGCGTATTCAAATTTTCCTCCAAGTATCACAAAATTTGATAATTATGCATTCTACTTTTACGTTATTTGCTTTTTTTCAATTTTTACAGTTGCCTTAAAGCTTTTTGAAGAAAACGCTTTTCAATCATTCTTTAGTGTGTTTGTCATCTTGTCATTAATATCACCAATTTATACATTTATTAACGAAACCTCTGAAAATAACCTGGAGGTATCTGGAATTGACCAGGATGAACTAGTTGAATTTAAATCCACTCCAGATGTTTATTTTATAATATTTGATGGTATGGCAAATTACAGAACTCTTGAGGAATATTACGATTATAATATTTCCACATCCTATGATGAGCTCGAGAATAGTGAATATATTTTAAATAAAAATAGTGTGTCTGCCTATGGACAATCTAGGCCAACTATTGCAAGTATTCTTAATTTAGATTATGTTTTTCCAGAAGGAGAAGTTTCATTCAATAATAGAAAGCTTTTGCTAGAAGAATATTTATCAGTAGATTCAATAGTTTATAAAACTTTTGAAATAAATAATTATGAATTTTTTATAACAGGAGAAGATTTGCCATGTAATCCAGATATTCATCACTGTATAAAGCACAATTCGGGGGATACTTTTTTATATAATTTGTTAATTAACACTCCTTATTCGATACTTGTAAATAATAGAGATAAAATTCCAAATTTATATAAATCGATAAACAAATTTTTAAATATCGACTGTAGTCCTGACTGTAGAGAAATTAATTTTAGTGAACTGCAAAAATTTATTGCATCTAATGAGGATACTTCAAAGCCTAATTTTGTTTTAATACACAATATGAATACTCATTTTCCGTTTAGGATTGACAAAAATTGTAAAACTCTAAATGAAACTAAATTTGGTTATTCATATTTTAATAAAAAAGAATTTATAGAAACAAATCTCTGTAATATAAGCGAGCTTATTTATCTTTCCAAAAACACAAATAAAAATTCTATTATTGTCGCTCAATCAGATCATGGTCCATTTTATAAAGAACCAATATATGAATTTGATAATTTAAGCATTGATGATATTAAAAATAGATACCTTATCTTTTCAGCTTCAAAAAATATAGATAGTATATGTCCAAATGTGAATTACAAAAATTCTTTTGGTGTAAACACTTTTAGAATCATTTTTAATTGTTTAAGTGATACTAGTAAATATGGCTTGCTAGAAATTAAATCGTTTTATGCTAGCTATGGTGCTAAAACTGGAGAGATAAATTATGGATTTAATAAAATAATTCAAATTACTATGCAAATAAATAAAATCTTGAATGTAAACTAGTTATAAATGTTTGAAATAATTGACAACAGCTTTCACTATCTTGATCCCGGAACAGGATCTTATTTGATGCAGGTAATCCTAGCAGCAGGAATTACAGTTGGAATATACTTTAGAAATGTTAAAGACTTTTTGTTAAATGGATACTACAAAATAAGAAAATTGTTAAATTTATAGATTAACTTTTTCAATTATTCTTGATAACGATAAGCTATCCAAATCATATTTGAAATTATCTATTCTTTGATTAATCGATTCTTTATTGTAAATATTGCTATTAATGTGTTTTGTATACGTTTTTAGATTACTAATTAAATCTAATTTCTCCGTATTTTCTACGAGTTCTGACAGTATTTTAAAACTCTCTACATTTTCTAACTTTTCATAATATTCATCAAATACAGGTTTAATAAATATTGCACAAGCTAAACCGTGTGGAACATTGTAATTTAATGTTAAGGGATATGATAAAGCGTGCGTAATTGATGTTTTATTAATATTTATTGAACAACCACCTTGATAACTTGCGTAGTGAATTTTTTCTCTTAGTTCATAAGAATTTAAGTTTTGCAATAAATCAAAAAAATAACAATTAAAAGTTTCCAGTGAATTAATAGAATATTTAATTGATTGTTTTGTACTAAATTTATTCACTAAAGAGTCAAAACTGTGACAAATTGCATCTAATCCGGGATGGAGTGTGTTTTCATAGTTTAATGAAAGCAAAAAAGAGCTATCAAGCAAAACGTCTGATGGCATGATTGAACTATTTTCAAGTGAGTATTTTTGTTTTAACTCAAAATCCCATATTGTAGCAAAAGAAGTTGCCTCAGCCCCACTCCCTGAAGTAGTGGGGATTGCTAAATGCTTTATGAATTCTATGTTTTCAATTTCCCTGATTTCGGAAACATTTTTTGAATTGAATAAATTATTAAATATATATTCATTTATTAGTAAAACTGAAAGAGATTTAGCTACATCAATAACACTTCCACCTCCGAGTGAAATAATTAAATCGAAATTCTTTTTATAATGTTTTTCACGAATAGCTCGAATATGATTAATTGTTGGAAATGGATTTAATGTTTCTAATGTGAATTTTTGAACCTTATAAGTATTGATTAGTTTCTCTATATTTCCCCTTTCAACGTGTCCATTAGAAGTTAAAATAAGTACGTTCTTAAAAGAAGGGAGCTGGAATTCTTCTTTTATTTCATTAATATGTAATTCTTGCTTCATTATGAAAATAATTTTTTTATAAAGTTCGTTTTGTTTTCTTCCGGACTAGACTTTGGTCTCATTAAACCACTGTCTGATTTATTGTTAATGTGCACATCAATAAACAATGGTTTCTCTTCTTCGAAAATTGAATCGTCTAATTTGTCAATATCTAAAATTTTCCTATAGCTTTTATAGCCAAGAGATGTGGTTAAGCTCTCTACATCAATTTTATCAAAATAGTTCTGTTGACCACCTACTGATTCATGTGAAGAATTATTAAAAACGATGTGTGTAAAGTTCTTTAAAGAATATTGATTATTTAATCCCATTGAACCCATGTGCATAATTATCGAGCCATCACCATCAAGACAGTAGATATCTTTATTAGGTAATTGATAAGCAACTGAAAAAGCAACTGAAAAGGTGTGTCCCATGCCACCAACTAAGTAAAGATCGTCGTTCTTTTCATTTTCGTTAAACCTATATTCGTAAAGTTCCCTAGAAAGTTTTCCTGTTGTGCTAATTAGTACTGAATCTTTTTTTATTAAGCTAACTATTTTTTTTAATGCATCTTTTCTGCTTGTACTTGTTTTTCTCTCAGGAAATACTCTTTCGTCTTTTTGAAAGAAGTCTTTTTTAACTACAAATGAATACGGTTTATTGTTTAAATTTTCTTTCCTAGCTAATTCAATAGCCTTCTCTATATCTATGTTTGTGTCTAAAATTGAGTATTTAATATCTAGGAGTTCTAATTGTTCTAATGTTTTTTCCCCTTGAAAAAGATGCTGAGGCTCGTCTGCTATCCCAGGCTCTCCTCTCCAACCAACTATTAGTAAAAATGGTATTTTGTAAATATTTTCATTTAATAAAGAACTGTAAGGATTTACGATATTTCCTAGTCCAGAATTTTGCATATAAACAACTGCTGCTTTTTTAGTTGATAAGTTATACCCCATCGCCATAGATAATGCATTACCTTCGTTAGCAGTTATAAAATTGTCTAAATCATTGTAATCAAAATAAAGAGACTTACTAAAGCTAGATAATAAAGAATCTGGGACGCCATAAAAGCTTACGAACTCATTATCAATTAGTTTTTTAATAAAGTAGCTGGCTTTAATCATTATTCTATAAAATTAATAATATCTTTTACAGTCATTAAATCATTCTCGAACTCACTAGTGCGTCCATACTTCAATATTTTCTTTGCAGTTTCTGACATAGCTGGATATGAACTTCTTAATAAATGATTTGCGTAAATCACAATATTAGCTCCTATGCTTTCAAATTCATTAAATGAGATGTGATTGTATGTTGTAGGCACAACTACCAGTGGCTTGTCACTTACAGTTTTGTACTTCTCAATAAATTTAAAAATTTCTTTCTCAGATTTTGATTTTGAATGAATTAATATACCATCTGATCCTGCTTTCAGGTAAGATTCTGCTCTAATTAAGGCATCGTCAATTCCTTTGTCAAGTATCAGACTTTCTATTCTGGCGATTACAAAAAACTCTTCAGTTTTTTTTGCACTTACAGCATGAGAAATTTTTTTACTAAAAACTTCTATGTCTTCTTGTTCTTGAAAAACATCGTTCCCAAATAATGAATTTTTTTTCAAACCTTTTTTATCTTCAATTACTATTGCTGATACACCAATTCTTTCTAAATTCTTTACCGTAAAAACAAGATGTTCTGGTTTACCGCCTGTATCACCATCATATATTATTGGTTTTGTGGTTACCTCAAGAATTTCATTCAAAGTTATCAACCTTGATGTAGTATCAACAGCTTCAATATCAGGTTTTCCTTTTGCAGTTGAATCAGTTAAGCTGCTTCCCCACATTCCATCAAATTCTAGTGTTTTCCCTCCTTCTTCAAAAAATGCATTTTCTATGACAATTCCGGAAAGAGCATTGTGTATATCTAAAAACCTGAGAGTGTTTTTAGAATTCAGAAGCCTTAACAACATCCCTCTTCTTTGTTCTGTAGTAATATTTTCTTTAATATTTTTTTTAATACCTGTTGATGATATTCCTTCGGTGTACGGAATTTCAATAAGTTCTCCATTCCATTCCCTCAGTACATCTATAACTTTTTGCCTTATTGGTTTTTGAATACCGATTTTCCAATCATCACCATGTACTACATAATGGGGTTTGATTTGTTTCAAATTATCCGTATAATCAAGAGTTCTTTGCTCAACCGTTTCTGAAACATACTTAATTCCCTCGATTACTGCACGTCTTTGCTCAAAGGACATAAATGGTATTTTTTTATATGATGAAATTGCATTATCGTTTAATAAACCAACGATGACTTTTCCTAGTTTACTTGCTTCTTTTAATATATTTATATGACCTGGATGGACTATGTCTGCACTCATTCCTACGTAAACAATTTTTTCCATAAAGCATTATCATATATTTAAAAGTTATAAACAAGATTATATGAAAAATAAACACATAACTATATTTATTGAAAACGATTCACACTATAGATTTGTTTCTAAACTTGTAGAAATACTATATAAAGAAAATAAATTAAGAATAATTTCTTTAGAACATCTATCTGATTTATTTGATCATGAGAATATTAGTTTAAGTGTATTCAGTCACTCAAAAGAATTAATTTCATCATTATTAAATCTAGAATGTGATCTTTTTTTTACAACTACACCGGGGTTAAACAGCTCATCTTTTCCAAAATCAAAGATAAGTCCAAAAAATAAAAGACCAAAATATATCTACTTATTTCACTCCTTAGTTAGCCCGAATGAAATGTATTCTAAAAATTCTTTTTATAACTTTGACTATATTATTAGCCCATCTGAAACTGTAGGTGAGCAATTAAAATTACTAGTTGGGAAAAAAACAAGAATCTTAAATTTTGGTTATTTACTATTTGATAATATGGAAGCTTATAGTTTTAAAAACTATAAAGAAAAAGTACTTATTGCTCCAAGCTGGGGAGATCAGGGTTTGTCAAAAAATTTATCAGCGATACAGAAAATTATAAAGAGTATTGAGTCTATTAAGCTTGATGCAGTATTTCGTCCACATCCAATGAATATTGATAATTTTGGTGATGAAAATTTTTTTTTAGATAACTGTGAAATTGACTTAAATCTTGATTTAAAAAATTTGCAAGACTATAAGTTTTTAATAACGGACTGTTCGGGAATAGCTTTAGAGTATTATTTCTTGACAGAAAGACCTGTGCTTTTTATTAATGTACCAAAAAAGAGAAAGAGAAATTTAACTTTTGCAGAAAAAAAATTAAATTTAATTGAAGACGATATGAAAAACATTATAGGAACAATAATAGAACCGGATGAAATAGATGAAAATAATATCATTCCATATATTGATAATTTAAAACAAGCAAGAAATTTTATAGATGGTGTTTGTATAAGTGAAAATGTTTTAGAAAAGATAGTTAATTATGATTTTAATTAAGCGCAATAAAATAGTGGGTTTATTTTAGTTATGAAAAAAATTCTTGTTTTAACCTCAACTTTTCCATTTAATAATAATCATAATGTTCCAGACTTTGTAAAAACACAAATTAATGGATTGAAAAAACAGTATCCTGATTTATATTTCAAAATTCTTTGTCCCAATATATCTCAAAATATTGAAAAGGAGAAAACAGGCTTTTATGAGTTAATTACATTTAATTATTTTTGGCCAAAAAAATATCAGACACTTACTGAAATTGGTATTTTGCCATCAGTAAAAAAGAACTTCCTAAATATCTGTAAGATACCACTTTTGATAATATTTCAATTAATTAAAACTGTTAAAATTTGTAAAAACTTTAAGCCAGACTATATATATGTACATTGGTTTACACCACAAGCAATAATTGCTTATTTTGCAAGCATGTTGTTTAAAATTCCTTATGGATTTACTTCCCATTCACAAGATGTAATTGTTTTAACTAAAATACCTATTTTTGGAAAAATCTTAATAAACAAGATAGTAAAAAAATCTCATGCAAACTCAGCCGTATCAAGGGCGACAAATTTAAAATTAAAGACTTGCGTATATAAAGATAATTGGACGGAAAGCAAAAATATGGTTTTGCCTATGCCAATACCAAACTATGTCCCAAAGAAAAAAAACAGAATTAATGAAACTTTTGATATTTTATTCATTGGTCGTTTAGTAGAAAAAAAAGGAGTGGAGCTACTAATTCGTGCATTTAATAAAATTGATAATTTAAATATTGCTTTAACTATCGCAGGCGAAGGGCCAAAAACTAAATATTTAAAAAGCATATCTGAAAATAATATAACCTTCGTTGGATATGTTAACGGAGATGAAAAAGATCACTTAATGGCAAATGCTGACCTAATAGTAATTCCATCAATAATTTCTAAGGATGGTGATTCAGAGGGCCTACCCGTAGTGATTTTAGAAAGCTTGGTAAGAAGAAAATTAGTTTTAGCAAGCTATGAAAGCAACGCAGAAGAAATAATTGAAAATGGTATAAATGGGTTTTTATTTAATCCCAACAATGAAGAAGAATTTATTAAAAGAATAAAAGAAATTTACAGTTTAGATTCAAATAAAAAAACATTGATTGAAAAAAATGCATATGAACTGGGATCCAATTATCAAATAAGTAAACTGGGAGCAAAATATTACAATCACTTTTTTAAAGATTTAAATTAGTAATAATCTAAATCTATTTGTTCTTGTATATTTTTTAAAGAGTCAAAAATTTTAATCTTACTTTTAGTAAAGAAATCGATTTGAGTCATTTCGCTTTCAACCAAATAAAATTTTGCATTGTATTTCAAGGAAAGCTCATAATCATTTTTTGAATCTCCAATAAATATAAAATCATAATTATTTAAGTAAAACTCATTTTTTGCTTTTTCAACCAATCCATTTTCTGGCTTTCTACAATCACAAATTTTTTTAAGTTTTTTAACTTCTCCATCATGACCGGTCTCCGGATGATGGGGGCAAACATAAATTTCATCAAATGGTTTAATCCCACTATTTATAAGCTTATGTTGCAATAAATTATGAAACTTATCTAAATCATCAAAGGAAAAAAATCCTTTTGCTATGCCTGGTTGATTGGTGATTAAGATTTTAGGTATGTTTTTGCTTTGTAAATATAACGCTAAATCTAAAAACTCATTTTTTAATTTAAATTCAAATTCTAGATTATCACCATAATTTTCTGTAACAGTACCATCTCTATCAAAGATAGCTAAAATCTTTTTCTTTTTGTCAATATTTTTTAATTGCTTTATCCCAGCAGAATATCTCTCTTTAGTTCCGAAATCTTTGATGAAAGCAATTGATTTTGAAGATGTAACTTTTAGTGTCCCGAATTTATCATTGCTTAAAAAATTTTTAAAAAAATCGCCTTTATGCAAATTAGAATTTTCAATAATACTTTTTTTTGAAAAAAACAAGCCTGTGTTGCCAACTGGTTTATAAGGGAATTCTAAATTTTGAGAGGAGTCTAATCTCTCCACATTGCTTTCCTTAGATACAACAAGAATATCACTATCATCTGGATGGTCTGTATTTCTTGAAATTAAATGTACATCACTATCGTATTTTTTAAATTTCTTATAGAAAAAATCAATATTTATATCAGTAATTACATCGCCAAGTAGAACGAAGAAATCTTCTTTAAGATACTCTTCAGAAAACTTTAGAGCTCCAAATGTTCCAAGAGGTTCTTCTTCAGTTCTATAAGTAAAATTTAACTGACCATAGTTTGTATTTAAATGCTCAAGGATCTCTTTGCTTCCTTCTCCTAAGCAAAAATGAATGGATTCAAAAGAATATTGTCTAATATTCTCTAACTGATAATCTAATATTGTTCTTCCATTAATTGGAGCTAATGCTTTTGGGATTGATCCAATTGTTTTTTTTAAACGTTCTCCCTTTCCCCCAGCAATTATTACAACTTGATTAACCATAAACGAATTCTACTCGGTTATAATTTATTAAATGAATATACGAACAAGAATGGAAAATTATTTAAATTTATTATTAAAAATTTATGATTCTTCTGAACTAGATAATTTAGACTTACTTTTTGAAAGCTTAAATAAAATATTTGGTACTGATGGGAGGGTTTTTGTAGCTGGAAATGGTGGTAGCTATGCTGTAGCGTCACATGTTGCAACAGACCTTGCAAAATTAAATAATGAAGACAAAACTATATCAACAATACATGTTGGTTCTAATGCTTCTTTATTAACCGCTCAATCAAATGATGATGGATATGAAAATGCTCTTGTAAATATTATTAAAAATTACAAACCAAACAAAGATGATATTTTAATCTGCATATCATCATCTGGAAATAGTCAAAATATATTGGAATTGATTGATTACTGTAATAAATTAAACGTAGACACATTTAGTTTGGTGGGTTTTGATGGTGGTAAAGCCAAAGAAGCTTCAAAACATGCAATTCATTTCTCATCTGAAAAAAATTATTATGGACCAATAGAAGATTTACATATGTCAGTTTTTCATCTTTATGCACATTTTATAAAAAGAGATATCTCAGAAATATAAAATGACCACAACTATAGATTTAGTTTTAAACGCTTACAATGAAATTGAGTCTATTGAAAAAGATTTAAACGAAATTTTTAGTATTAAAAATTCAAATAATAATATAAAAAATATAATTGTTGTTGAAGATGGAAGTTCTGATGGAACCTCTGAAAAATTAAGAGAATTGGAGCAAATTTATAACTTTACATTATCTCAATCAAAGAAAAGAAGAGGTTATTCCAAAGCTTTGCTAACCGGTATAAATACCGCAAGTTCAGAATTTATTTTTTTTTCTGACTTAGGTGGTAAATTTAATTGGGATGACATAAATAAATTAATTGAAAAAATTCCTAATAGTGATTTTGTTCTTGGTGTTAGAGTAAATCGTACTGATCCTCTATACAGAAGATTACTAACTTTATGGTATTCAAAATATATCAAAATATTTTATAACATTAACTCTTCAGATCCCGATGCGGGATTCAGAATTTACAAAAAGGATTTGATTAAAGAAATAATAGATGAGCCTATTTTTAATTCTCATTTGTTAAATTCTGAATTTACTATAAAGTGTATTTCCAAAAAGGCTTCATATTCTGAAGTCAAGATACAATATATAAATAGAAAAGGTAAATCTAGAGGATTGCCTTTAAAAATTATTCCAAAGGTTATTATAAGTACTATAAAAAATTCTTTTTTAATTAGAAAGCAGATAAGGAATTATGGACAATAGGTTTTGTATGCTTGGAGGAGGAATTTCCTCTTTGGCTTTTTTACACTTTTTGAATGGCGAAGGCATTGTATTTGAAAAATCTCCAACTCTTGGTGGACTCTGCAGGTCTTTTAAGGATGAGGATGGAATTGCTTGGGATATAGGTCCTCACATTACATTTTCAAAAAATAAAGAAATTTTGGATTTTATAATAAGCCTGACTCCAATGAATGAACTTAAACGTTCAAATAGAATTTTTCATGATGGAAGATTTGTAAAATACCCTTTTGAAAATGATTTATATTCTTTATCAGAAACTGACAACTCCTACTGCTTAAATACATTCCTCGATAATCCATATGAAAATTATAAATCATCCAACATGCTTGAATTTTTTTATAATACTTTTGGTGAGGGAATTACGAGACTATTCCTTGAACCTTACAATAGGAAAATATGGAAATACGAACCTTCCTTTATGGACATGCAGATGGTTGAAAGAATTCCAAAACCACCCCCAGAGGACATAATTGAAAGCGCTAAAGGCAAGAGTACTGAAGGTTACTTACACCAGCTTTATTTTCATTATCCCGAAAAAGGGGGTTTTCAAACTATAGTCGATTCTCTCACTGAAAAAGTCGAGCATAAAACTGAGTTCCATCTTAATCAAGAAATAAAAGAAATTATTCCTAAAAAGAATAGCGTTGAAATTATTACTGATAATTTTTCTGGAGAATTTCAAAATACTATTTCTACAATACCAATACATGAAACATTTAAAATTTTAAAAACTGATGTCCCAACTGAGGTATCAAAAGCTTTAGATTTGCTAAAGTACAATTCGATACATATTACATATATCAAAGTTAAAGGTGACTACCTTGGTGATAATTTTGCTATTACAATCGCTGACCCTAATGTTATATTTCACAGAATGTCAAAATTAAATTTTCTTGGTAAAAATTATTACAAGGATGGATATACATACTTAATGGTTGAAGTAACTTTTAGAAAAGGCCTTAAAGAAGACCTTAGTCATGAAAGTCTCCATAAACAAATAATCGCTGATCTTGAAAAAACCAATTTAATTGAGGTTGGGAATATTGAAAGTATAGAAACTAAAACTTTCGAATACGCATATGTTATATATGACACTAACCATAGGAAGAACACAGATATTGTTTTAAATTATTTAAAAAGTATTAATATTATACCTCTTGGAAGGTTTGGTACTTTTGAGTATATAAATTCAGATAAAGCTATTGAGTTGGCCAAGGATCTAGCCGAATCATATAATTAGAATATGAAAACTCATCTAATTACAGGAGCTGCAGGATTTATTGGCAGTGCTCTAAGTGACAAGATTTTATCAAGCGGTGATAATGTTGTTGGTATTGACAATTTTCTACTAGGAAACAAAGAGTCTATAAATCTTTTAAAAAACAATTACGAAAATTTTAATTTTATAGAGTCTGATTTATCAATTGAAAAAGAAATACCAAATTTAATCAAAAAATTGAGCATTTTCAATTTTGACATCGTTTGGCATCTTGCTGCTAATTCAGATATTAGAGGATATGAAAATGGACTTAAGGTAGATTTTAACAATACGTTTATGACAACTATTAATACAGGAATGATTATGGAAAGTTTAGGAATAGATGAAATTGTTTTTTCTTCTTCGTCTGCAGCGATTGGAAATACAGATATTGCGATAGCAGAAAACTATGGTCCCGCTTTACCCAATTCATATTATGGATCAATGAAATTAGCATCTGAAGGATATTTGTCCTCTTTAACAAGCTATTTTTTAGAAAAATATACAATTGTTCGTTTTCCAAATGTAATTGGCCCAAAAACTACCCATGGAGTTATATATGATTTTGTAAATAAACTAAAAAATAAACCAGAAATTTTAAATGTTTTAGGCAATGGTAACCAAAAAAAACCATATCTATATGTTGATGATGTAGTTGATGGTTTAATATATTTTCAAAATAAAGATTTTGAAAACAGAGTAATCAACCTATCTCCTTTAGATGAAGGTATTACAGTAAAAGAAATTGCTAATGAATGTATTAAGCAACTTAGTCCCACAACAAAGCCAGAATACCAAGAAACTGAATATGGTTGGTTTGGAGATGTACCGAGATACTCGTACAACTATGAAAAAATGCTTAATCTTGGTTTTAGTCCAAGGTATTCTTCATACGAATCACTAATAAAAGTTGTTGAAGAAATTAAAAACAAATAAATTTAATTGTCGTTAAAAATAATACTTGATCCAGAACTCTCCAATTGAAAATATACTACATTTTTATTATTTATGCTCAATAAAGCCTTGGGTTCTCCAACAAGAAGGACATAGCCCCCACCGCCTGCACCTAAAAGTTTTGCTCCATATATTTCTGGCTTACTAACATAGTCATAAATTAGATTTTGAATATGGTCATTACTTATTTCCTTTTGTAAAGATTTTTTCAATTCCCAATTCTCGGTCAGTAAGCTACCTATTTCTTTGATGTCATAATTTTGTATTGCAGAAATCATTGGGTCTACCAGTTGTAAAATTTTTAGATTATTGTCATCGTTTTTACCAGACTGAAGATTTTTTCCTTGTTTTTCTAATATTGCTGATGCACTTCTTGATTTTCCAACCTTGATTAAAACCATTGATGAGTTTAAAAAATACTCTCCTTGCTTATCTAAATTTATTGGTTCAACATCAACAGAGTCGTCCTTATTAAATGTAAAAATATTTAAACCACCATATGCTGCTGCGTAATGGTCTTGTTTACCTATAGGCTCTTTTAAATAATTAATTTCTATTTCTGCACTAATTCTTGCAAGATTAGATTTATCAAGTGTTTTATTTTCATAAAAAGATAAGCCATTAACTAAACCTACTGTGTAAGAGCTAGATGAACCAAGCCCACTTCCTTTTGGAATGTCAGCAATTGAGTTAATGTCTAAACCTTTTAAGCTATATAAATTTGAAACTTCTTTTACAATAGGATGCTTAATATCTTTTGCGCTATTTACTTCTTCTGTTTCAGAGTATTTAATCTGTATTTTTTGTTCATCAAATTTATGAATGAAGTGATACATATATTTATCAATTGAAGTAGAAATAACTTTGCCACCATATTTTTTATAAAAAAGAGGAATATCCGTTGAACCTCCAGAAAACGAAACTCTAAAGGGGGTTCTTACGCCAATCATTAATATTCCTTTTTTCTAAATTACTACTATTTTATATCATAAATTGAGGAAACTAGTTCAAAAAGTTTTAACGTTAACTTACCTAATTTTGACATACTATAATTTCCACTTTCATTTATCACAATATTTCCAGATACCATTTGCTCATCTATTCTTTTTTGTGTAAATTCAGTAGAGCTTGTAAAGCTATTATTAATTTCTAATACTTGGTTAAAATTAAATTCACTTTCTCCATATTCCAGATTAATTTCACGAAGCATATTTACAGATATAGATCTTTCAAGAGCTACCGGAAAGAGAACAAAGAAAGATAAATTGATTGAAAAAGATGTCAATAATAAAAGTAGGACATACTTTAAATTCTCACTTTTTTTATAAATAAGAAAGCATAAAAAGGATGAAATCAGTAAACAAAATACTCCTTCATAAAAATAAGTATTGAATAAATTTAAATTAATTAAAAATATAAATAAAACAAAATTCGTAATAAAAACTTTAATGATCATAATTTAATTAATATTTTCAAATTTACTTGATAAAAAATTTGTTTGATGTTTTTGCGATACATTGAAAAACAATCCTGAAAGAAATATAAAAAATAAAAATACTAAAGTCCATGTGCCTTGCTGCCCTGGTTGATCAAAATATCTAACAGATATGACTTTGTAAGTTGAAAATAAGGATATGCATAGATTAATTAAGAAAAAGATATCATAAAAACCTGAAAGTTGTAGTTTTGAATTCTTAAATTTGATCGAAATTTTTCTAATAAAACTTCTTAAGGTATATGAGATTAACTTAAAAAACATAACAAAAATATTAATTGTTTTTTTATTACTAAAGTATTCTATAGTATTTTTCATTTGACCAATTTTTATATCTTCGCTGAAAGATAAATGGGAAATATAATTTGTTAGATAAAAAGGATAGCCGTATCTTTTAAAGTTATTTGGAATATTAATTTTCTTTGTTATTTTGCTTGAAAATAAAAACAAACCATTTAATGGATCGTTAATTCTCCAATTCCCTGTTGATATTTTTAATAAAAGAGATGCAAATGCATTTCCAAAATACCTAGTTTGAGGTATCGTTCCTTTAATTCCCTTTTCCCAAAACCTATCACATTTAATAAAATCAAAATTTTTACTAAATTTAATGAGTTCTATTACATCACTTTCTTCAAATTGATTATCTCCATCAATTTTTATCAAATAATTTAAGTCTGTTTCATTAAAATAATCTAATGCTTTTTGTAACGAATAACCTGCTCCTTTATTTTTACTATTTGTAATAATTTTGATTTTTTTGTGTTCATATTGTAATTTATTTAAAATTTCAGATGTTTGATCCTGACTTCCGTCATTTACAATTATTATTAATTCAAAATGATTTAAGTACTTCTCTACAATCATTTTGACTGAGTCTTCTTCGTTATAAGCTAATATACATAAACAATACATAAATTCAATTACCTAAAATATCCAAAACTGGATGTACTCTTATTAAACAATATGTATGATATCAATCAAGTGGTTAAATTAAAACATTTTATAGAGAATAAAATTTACTTAGTACTAGGTATAAAATATTTTATTTTTTTTGGATTTGCATATTATCTAGGTTTTATTGTTCATGTTTATCCAATTTATGATGAATTAGCTTATATAGACCATGTCAAAACAATTGGATTATCAGACAATTATTGGTATTTGGGCGATAGAAATCGCATGCCTTTGTTTAATTATTTACTTTTTTTATTTTATGACTCTACACTTGATGAACAGTCCTTGTACGAAAGACTTCAGCTTGCAAATATTATCTTAACAATATTAATAAACTCGACTTTTTTTTATTTATTGAAAAAGTATTTTTCAAGCACGTTGCTTGCTTTGATTACGAACACATTTATTTTATTTCTTCCTTTAGGTGCGTTTATTGGTGAAGTTGTTGTCGAATCAACATACTATGCATTTTTTAGTATATTTTTACTAGTTTTTTTTAATATCAAAGATAGACATGAACCAAGATATTTTATTATCCTTGGATTTACAGCTGCTATATTGTATTTCTTTAAAGCAACTGGGTTGTTAATTTTCATAATCTCAATAATGTATCTTGTGGTTAGAAATTCTAATAGAAATAATATAAAAAATATTTTCTATAGCTTATCAACTTTCTTTGCAACAACATCACCTTATTTGATTGAAAATTATATAAAATTCAACAAAAATATTTTTTATAATGTCAATACCACATTTTATGTTTGGTATGACTCATGGGAACAGGTAGAAAGTGGAACAAAAAAATACGGAGACAGAGTTGGATGGCCTGATATTGATGATTCACTAATTCCAAGTGCTTCAAAATATTTACAATCTCACACTGTAAATGAAATAATTGAACGGTTGTTTTTTGGTATTAAGTCATTTTTACAGCACTACCTTATTCCAGGTTCTAATGGTTTTGTCTTTTTTCTTTCAATTGTTTTAGTAAGTCTTTTAAATTATTTTATTTTTAAAAATAGAAAAAAAAGCAGTAAAAAAGATATCAAATTTGAAATGAAATATATATCCTTGTTGCTTTCATTTTTATTGTTAACGAGCTTTTGGTACTCCTACATAGCTGATAGTGTTAGATTTACTATCTTGCTTTTTATACCCATTTATATTCTAATTTATAAAAGTATCGATTTAAAAATTAATAATATAGATAAAAACACTTCTGATCTAATTGAAATAAAAATTGTACTTATATCAATTTGTATATTCTTAGTTGTATCACTAGTTGGTTTGTTTTTTATTTTTTGATTTTATTAATTTAGCTATGCTTATCAAGCCTCTGCTTAAAAATGTGAGCACCCTTTGAACCTTAAGTAAATTTTTAATACTTAGAAGAGTTTTTAAATTGGTTAAAACAAAATCTGTTCGAGGATTTAGATCAATATGGTAAAAAGACGAGTTATGTTGTCTATGAATATTTTGATAGATTTCAGAGTATTCTTCTAAAATTCCAAATATTGACCATGGCTTACTTTTTCCCAAGTAATGAAGAAAGTAAACTTCGGATAGAATATATTGTGACTCTTTATCGTAGTTTCTTACTTGGTTATATAAATAATTCATAGCGTTATTTAATTCGTAATAATTTCCATCTATTGAAAAATTAAGGACATCTTGATCCCACCATAAAACGTCTTTTCTTATTTTTTCCATATTTTCTAGCAATTTGTTTGAAGGATATTTTTTTTGCCATTTTTGATAATCAATACAGATCAATCCTGCATTAAAATATTTTTTACTTTCAAGTTTTAATCTATCTGAATGATAATTACTTTCATACAACTCCGAACAAGCAGCAATATCATAACTTGAGCTAAGTAAAGATGATTTAATATCATAATATTTTTTTGTAGGGTCATTTAAACAATAAATATCTGCATCCAAATAAATAATAAATTCTATTTCACTCGGTAAGTATTTATCCATAAACAGCCTGTAGTATGTTGCCTCAGAGATGTGTTTTGATTCTAAATTGGGGAAATCAAAGTCACTTTTTTGAAACGCATAAATTGTAATACTGGAATTCCATTTACTCAATTTTTTTAAATACTTTTGAAAACTTCTAGGATTTTTATGAATTATATAAATACTCACATCAGATGGTTTTTCAAGTTTAGACAAAAGTGATGAAATTGAATTATAAGCCTGTACATTATAATTTTCATCAAAACAATAAAGATAATTCAATTTATATCCATGTATTTTTTATAGTCTTTCGAAATATTTATAACCCCTATTAAAAGTGTTGATAATAAAATCAATATTAATAAAGGTATATTTAAGTAAATCTCAAAATAGATAAGTATGGTTGAAATAGTTGCAAAAATATATGGAGGCGAATTAATAATTTTATTTCCTTCATATTTTCTTAGGTAATACAATAATTGAACTATTAAAAAATTAATAAGCTCAAATATGATATAAATCAGAATTATATTTAAAGATCCTTCAAAATAAGCGTTTAAAGTTAGTAAAGAAAAATAATTTATCAAAGTAAGGATAAGAATTTTACCTTCTTCGTTGGAAAATTTTATGTGAAAAAATTTTGGTGCATAAAGCGAATTAATAGTTGAAGCATATATTGAAAGAACAATAAGAAAATAAAAATTATCTAAATAATCATCAAAATATAGAGTATATAAATCTCTTAAAAAAAATAAAACCATAGATGCCAGAACAAAAAGAGAACCCACCATTGCACTTAAATTTGTTATGAAATTTAATAATTTCGTATCTTTGTTTTTTAATTGTATATTTCTTGAAATCTTAGGAATTAGCAACGCAGATATTGAAGAAGAAACTGGTCTTAAATTATTTATTATAAAAATACATAATGAGTATGTAGCAACTTCATTACTCGAAACAAAGGGTGTAAACATTAAAAATACTATATTTAAAAACGAAACATGTAGTGTTTTGATTAAGAATGCAGAGGACGAATAAGATAAGCTTAAAAAATTATCCTTAAATACCTTTGTTTTAACAAACTCAGAAATAATAGATTTAAAATTTTGACCATTTTGAAAAATTACAGTTAGTACGTATAAGCACTTTATTACTAAATTGGTAACCAGTAAATGATAAATGCTGAAATTGTTGACTAAAAGTATTAAGAAAATTATAAGTTTAAATAATTTGTTAAAAGTAAAGTCAATTTGGTCGTATTTCGTTGTTTTTTCAATTGATAATATATATTTACTGACAATTTCGTTAGTAGATTCAATAAAGATTGATAACGAAATTAGAAGAAACAATATCTCTATATTTTCAATCTTGTATTTTTCAAAATAATCAAAATAATTTAAACAAATTAAAACTAAAAACCAGACAGGAAGAAATAATATGACTGTTTTAATAAATTTTATTAATTTAGAAAACATTTCATTATGTTCAAGATTTGGAAAGTATTTTTCTACATACTGAACATAGGTTAATTGACCTATTTGAGTCAAAAAATAAATTAAAGAATTTGCTATACCCCAAACTGCGAACTCATTAACATCCAAATAAAAAGTTACAAAAAAGATACTAAGGGCTGTAAAGAAAATACCTAAAGTGCTTGTAGCATACCTAGTGAATATGGCTTTTTTTAACATTTCATTATCAATCCTTGAAAATTTTTCAAACTAATCTCTTATGTTATTGAATAATGAAATAAGTCTAGATAAAAGTTTATAAAATATTCTAACAATCGGTTTAAATCTAAAATAAAAAAATGAATTATATTGCTTTAGGTTTATAAGATCTTTATTTAACTGCATCTGCTCAAAAAGAAAACTTCCTTTTGGAGGTAGTTTATTTTTATCTATTAAAAACTTACGATACATTTCGTTCCACAAATGTGCTACGAAAGAATCCTGTAAAATGTTTTGCATTATTTCTTCACGTGGCAAAAAATACTTTTCAAATTCTTCAGGACCGATTTTATAAAAATATTTCTTTTCAATTGCCTTATTAAATAAATCATTCTTTTTAAATACATCGGTAATTAAATATGGTCCAATTTCACCCCAATAAAAATTGTAATTATTGTCATCTATTTTTTTATAAATTTCACTCAGTAAAAGTTCTACAATGCTTTTGTTATTAAAAAACATTACAGAACTACCAATTAAGTTCTCATTTTCTAAACCTAATACAAAATCTTTGTTTACTGTCAATAATTCGAATTCTTTTGAATTTACAAGACTGATGCAGTCCATATCAAACCACCAACCTTCATTACTTGCTAATAATTCATATCTGAAAAGATTAGAAAAAGAGGACATGTTTGACTTTTGAAAATTTTGTGTAAACTTTTCAAGCATCTTTTTAGGTACAATTTCTTCAGCGTTGCAAAGTTTTACACCACTTGGAAGTTCTAAATTTTGATAAGACCAAACTTTCACAATAAAATCATTCTCTAAAAAACTTAAAAGATTGGATTTTTCATAAATTGTAAGATTTCCGTTCCAAAAAAAGTTAGCAATTTTATAAGAATTATTCATGTGATTTAATTATAAGTTTCATATACTAATTAATATTAACTAAACATACGAGATAGGGTTTTCATACTTATGCTTAAGCTTAAATCAAATACCTTCAGAATTAGGCATAATGAAGAATTAAAAAGATTTATCATAAACGATTCAAATGTTTTAAATATCTACAGCGATAATACTGACTTATCAATTAATAATTCGGGTGTTAAAAATATTACAATCAAGATAGATTCAGACGTTCCAAACAATATTGATCTATTAGATGATAATTTTTATAGCTTAATCATTATTACAGATATATTTGAGTTAACTAATGATGTTTATGGACTGCTTAAGCAACTTAAACAAAAACTTACTAAAGATGGAAAAGTTATTATCACTTCAATTAACCCTAAGTGGAACTTTTTTCTTCTAATTTTTGAGATTCTTAAATTAAAAAATAAAACAGTACCCAGATCATATATTCATTCGAAAAAAGCAAGCAACATGGCTGAAAGCATAGGGCTTGAACTAATAAATTCTTTTTCTAGACAAATTTTTCCTTTTAAATTATTTGGGGTGGGAAATTTAATAAATAAAATTCTTGAAATTATTTGCTTCAAATTTAACTTAGGAATTAATACTTATTTCATTTTTAAAGCTAAAGATACTGAATATAAAATGCAAACAAAATCAATAATTATTCCAGCTAAAAATGAAGAAAAAAATTTAGAGCCATTAATTAAAAGGATTCCCGATTTTGAGAGTGAATTTGAAATTATAATTATTTGTGCAAAATCTGAAGATAATACAATAGAAAAAGCATATGAAATAAAAACAAAGTATTCCGAATTAGATATCCAAGTAATGATTCAGGAAACTAAAGGGAAGGGTGGTGCAGTATTTGAGGCATTGAAAATAACTAAAGGCGAATTAATTGCTATCTTGGATTCTGATATAAGTGTAGATCCAGAAACACTTAAAGATTTCTTTGAAATACTAGAATATGGACACGGCGATTTTGTAAATGGAACACGGTTTATTTATAAAAAACAATATGGAGCTATGAGAAACTTAAATTCTCTTGGAAATATCTTTTTTCAAGCAATCATTTCCTTAGTAATTAATACAAAGCTTTCTGACTCACTTTGTGGTACTAAGGTATTCAAAAATAATCAGATTAAAAAAATTCTAGATTGGCAAGATTTATTAAAAATAAAAGACCCTTTTGGAGATTTTGATTTTATCTTTAGCGCAGCTTTTTCTGGAAATAAAATAGTTGAATATCCAATACACTATAGAGCTAGGGTTTATGGAAGTACACAAATATCACGGTTTAAAGATGGTTTAAGGTTGCTTTTATATTTTATTAATTCATTTATAGTATTTAACTCTTCTAAAAATATAAGATGAAAGCTTTCTTTTTTAAAATTTCATTAAGACTTAAACGATTAATTTTTTTCATTAAAAGTATAATAGACTACATTAAAAGTGGCTTTGCATGGCTAATCCTTTCTAAAGAACATACAAGCTTTTCTGTTGAACTTTCAAAAGATAGTGAAAATTTTTTAGCAAGAAGTATTTCAAATTTTACAAATTTATCGTATGAAGAAATTTTAAAAATAATTTACGAATGTAATACTATCGAAATTCCAAAAAGAAAAAGATCTATTAAGTTTTCAGATGTAGATTTTGCAACTAAGTGGGATTATAGAATTCTTTCAGTGATTTTTATGAAAGCTTATAGTGTAAATAATGTATATGAACTTGGATTTAATCAAGGAAGAACTGCATACTTAATTAATCAATACTTTAATCAAAACACCAATATGAAAGTTTCTTACGAAGGTATTGATATAAATAAAAGAAAAGGTGCTTTCTTTAGCTATATAGAAGATAGTAATTTTCAAAAACAGTTTATTGATCTTGAGCAATATTTAAGTTCCTTTAAATATTTTGAAGAACTTAGAAATTCTTTAATAATTAGTTCAACTCATGACAATAAGTCTGAGAAAGCTTTGTTTGATTTTTTTGATAAAAATAAAATTTATCCAAAGTTAATTATCTCTGATAAAGCTGGTGTAGATTCAGACTATTTTAAGTTTGTTAATAAAAATAATTATGTTATTTCAGTTTTTCCCTTTATAGATAGGACTTACTTTATTAAACCAAACTTTATTAGTATCGCCATAAATTTAACCCAATCCACTTCGTAAAGTAAGCTTATTAAAAATAGAAGTATCCGTACAAATATTAATTAAGTTATAATGGAAGCTTTTTCTTGAGTTCCACGGATACCTTTGAATACTCTTTTTAGATTGGCGAAACAGCATTCCTGATTCACCAAAGCTCACCGACATAAACTCTTTATGAAGATATTCAAGTTGATCATCATTTACATATCTTCTCATCCCATAAGGTATAGCGAAATGTTTAATATTGTCAGAAAACTCACTAAGGAAATTTAAATTTATTTCTATTTCTTCAATTAGTTCATTCATTTTTAGTCTTGAAATTTGGTGATGTTCATGTGTATGAGAACCGATTAGTTGACCGGAACTAACTAGGTCAAAAATTCCTCTTTTATCAATAAATCTTGACTCATCAAATACATTAATATTTTTTTTAAATACTTTTAAATCGCCACTTTCTAAAAATATAGAATTTAGAAAGAAAGTGCCTTTTGCATTAAATTTTCTGAATAACGGAATAGTGTCTATCCAGCTTTTAAAACCGTCATCAAATGTTATGGCAATCATTTTGTTATCATCATTTATAGACTGTTGAAATTTATCAATATTTACAAATTCATAATGATGCATTTTAAAATATTGAAATATATTTAAAAGAGCATCAAAATCTTTTTTTTCTATTTCATGAAAATATATTGCAATTTTATTAGGCAGTGAATTCAAAAAAGTTTTAGTATTAACATACCTAATTCCAGATTGTAATGTTTGCTTAATAACCATCATTAACTCTTTTTAAATATCTAGTCAAAAAAAATAATTTCCAAAGTCTTTGTGAATTTATTCTAGTTTTAACAAATGTTAAGTATTTTAATTTTTTTAAGTCTAAGTATTCAGAAAGGGGTCCTTCTTTTATATATTCGTAAATAAATTTTTTGTTTCTAAAAACCCAGTCTTCAAGCTCAAAGACGAACCCTTGTTTTTTTCTATTTAAAAAAATTGGTTCAAAATCTGAACTCAAATATTTTTTCAATAACTTTTTTGGTTCTTTTAATCTTATCCAATTAGTTTCAGTTGATAATATATACTCTATCAGCCTATGGTCAACAAAAGGTGATCTTACTTCAAGTGAATTGGCCATTGCAGTTCTATCAACTTTTAACATCATCATTTCAGATAGATAAAGTTGAAATTCTTGTAAAAAAACATATTTATAGTCATTAATATTTGTATTTTTATTAATTTTTAAATTATTAGTTTTTAGTCTAAAAAGTTCTGTTAACTTTGTGTCTCTAAAATAAGTTTTTGAATAGTCTTCAATATTATTGCTTCTTGAAAGTATATTTTGTCCAGTTCCCAAAAAAGATGGATAAAGTGAAAAAATAAAATTGATAAATTTACTATTTAATTTTCTATTTAAAAACCATTTAATAGACCTTTCATAACCAAACAATAATTCATCTCCACCGTCTCCAGAAATTGCAACTTTAAAATTATTTGAAATAGTTTTAGCAAGCTTAAAACTTACAACTGTAGATGGATCAGAATAGGGTTCATCAAAGATGTCTATAGATTCAAAAATTTCATTTGTAGTAATTTTTGATGAAACAAATTCTTCTATATGTGTAGTCTGGTATTTTTGAGAAACTAATTTTGACCATTTTGATTCATCATATTTTTTATTATCAGTAATCATTGAAAAAGTATTTATATCTTGAACGTTATTCTCAGACAAACTTTTAATTATAGTAGATGAGTCAATCCCACCAGAAAGATAACAAGCAACTGGTACGTCAGAAATCAACCTATAATTTACAGATTCATTAAATAAGTTATAAAATCTACTGTAATCAAACTCCTTTTTGTCAATGAAATCAACAGGATTCCAATATTGTTTTTTTAATATTTCAAAGTTATCTAAATTAATTTCAGCGTAAAATCCTGGCTCTAACTTATAAATATCTTTGAAAATTGTTCTTGGGGATGGTATAACTCCAAGAGATATATAATCGAAAAGGCCGTCCTCATCAAGATTATTAATATTTGAAATTTCTCTAAGAGATTTTAAATTTGAACTAAAAGATATACTTTCACTGCTTTGTGAAAAAAATAATGGCTTTTGACCTAACCTGTCTCTACATAAATAAGTAGTATTTTTTTTAATGTCTATATAAGCAAAAGCAAATTGACCGATTAACATATCAACGCAGTCAATTCCATACTCACACAAAAGTTTTAAAAGAACCTCGGTGTCAGAATTTTTTGTTTTAAATTTATATCCCTTTTTTACTAAAATTTCTTTTAATTCTAAAAAATTATAAATCTCTCCATTAAACATGAGTAGGCTTGTTTTATCTTCAGAAAACATTGGTTGATTAGCATTGTCTGACAACTCAAGTATGGAAAGCCTGTTAAATATACCATTAAAAAATTTATTATCTGAAGAATCGACTTCATCCCTAAAATTAAACTCGGTATGAACTTTTGAATCAGGACCTCTGCATTCAATATATCTATTTGCTCTTTCAAGAACTTTACTATTTTTTTTGTCTAAAGAAATAGTTCCTATAAATCCACACATCGTTAAGTTAAGCTTAATGATTATTATTATCTAATATGAGTAAATATTTATGAATAAAATAACCTATGTTTTTGGTCATGGAAGGCGCAAAAAAATACTTCAAGGAAAAGGTTTTGCTAAAGAATTTTTCTACTCTTATCAGGATTTTGTTAATGATGGAAATTTAGTAGAAATTGTTGAGATGAAAGAAGAGATTTTTAGTCCAAGAGGTTCAAGGAAAATTTATAAATTTCTAGACAAAGTTCTTAGAAAACTTTCTAATCTTCCCTTTTTTATGACTGAAATAGTTACAAGAAATAACTTTAATATCATAAAGAAATCAAATAGTATCTTTTTTACAAATGACAGATTGGCAATTTCATGCATGCCTATCTCTATATATGCAAAAATCGCCACTAATTTAAGCTCAAGCGTACTAATAATGGGTTTATTTAGTAAGCCTAGAAATAATATAATCATAAAAATATTTCAAAAAAGTTTATTAATTTTATTCTTAAAAATTCACGATAATTTTATATTTATTGGAAAAGCAGAATTGGAAGAAGCAAAAAGATTATTTCCTAAATACACCAAAAAATTCAAGTACATACCTTTTTGTGTAGACGTAAAATTTTGGAATTTTAAATCAAAAAAACATCAAAATAAAACTAATAGGAACATTCTTTTTGTAGGAAATGATGGAAATAGAGACTATGAATTTTTAGTAGATCTATCGAAAAATTTACCACAATATGATTTTAAATTTATAACAAATTACAAATTTAATAAAACATTACCCAGAAATGCTACACACATTTCTGGTAGCTGGTCTAAATCAATGATTGATGATAATAATTTAAGAAAAATATATCATGAGTCGGATATAGTAGTACTTCCATTAAAGAATACAATACAACCCTCGGGACAAAGTGTTACATTACAAGCTCTAAGTTGTGGAACTCCTGTCATGATTACAAAAATAGATGGATTTTGGGATAAAGATTCCTTTAAAAATATGGAAAATATTATCTTTATAGATAAAAACCATATACAACTTTGGTCTGATAAATTAGACATTCTTTTTAATGACCGGGTTTTGTACGATAAATTAGTTTCGAATGGTCATGAAATGATAAAAGGAGATTTTAACATTGAGTACTTTTATAAAGAATTAAAAAAATTAATTTTAAATTAGTTCTATTATTCAATTTGAATAGTGAAAAATAAATCAAAAGTTTTAATCGTAGGAGCAAATGGTCTAGTTGGATCATCCTGTAAAAATATATTAAAAAATTCAAAATATGTTTCAGAGCTACTTACATCAAGTAGAGAAGACACTGACTTGTTTAAATTAGACGAAACAAAAAAACTAATTGAGGTAAGTGAACCAGATGTTCTTGTAATTGCCGCAGCAAAAGTTGGCGGTATTTATGCAAATAACACAATGCGTTATGAGTTCATTATGCAAAATCTTAAAATAAACATGAACCTTTTAGAAGCATGTGCAATTAATAACAAAATTAAAATTATAAACCTTGGTAGTAGTTGTATTTATCCACTAAATGCAAAAGATCCTATTAAAGAAGAAGAGTTTATGGATGGTAAGCTAGAACCAACAAATTCTCCTTATGCAATGGCTAAATTAACTTCTATTGAAATCGGAAGGACTCTTTCTCATCAGTTTGGTCATTCGGTTATTAATTTAATGCCGACAAATCTTTATGGACCAAATGATTATTTTTCCGATTTAAATAGCCACGTAATTCCAGCACTTATGCTGAGGATGCATAAAGCTAAAATTAATAATGATAAAAATTTTGAAATATGGGGATCTGGAAAACCTTTAAGAGAATTTTTATATGTAGATGATTTAGCTTATTGTATTGAAAATATAATCTCTAAAGACTTAAATGAAGATCTATACAATGTAGGAAGTGGAGAAGAGATTTCTATTTTGGAACTTGGTAAAAAAATAAAAATAACAGTAGGTTTTGAGGGGGATTTAAGTTTTGACACCTCCAAGCCAGATGGAAATCCTAGAAAGCTTCTTGATAGCTCAAGGATATACGCTACAGGTTGGAAGCCAACCATAGATCTTGATGCGGGATTAATGACTACTTATAGATGGTTTCTTGAAAATGTTAAGTTGGATTCTCCCAAGTAGAGTCAATCAAGCCTTTGTCATACAAAACTTTTTCTTGTTCTGCTAAATTTAAGTCGCTTTTAACCATCATCTCGACTAAATCTTTAAATGATGTTTTAGGTTCCCATCCCAAGAGTTTTTTTGCTTTAGTAGGATCGCCAAGAAGGTAATCAACTTCATTTGGCCTAAAGTATTTATCTGAAGTTTGAACAAATTCTTCAAAATCTAAATTGACGTAATTAAATGCAATTTCTAAAAATTCTTTTACTGTATGAGTTTCTCCGGTAGCAATAACCCAATCATCAGGTGTGTCATGTTGCATCATTAAATACATCGCCTCTACATAGTCACCCGCAAAACCCCAGTCTCTTGATGCATCTAAATTTCCGAGGGTTAGTTTACTTTGCAATCCTAGAGAAATTCTTGATACAGCCCGTGTTATTTTTCTAGTAACAAATGTTTCTCCTCTTAAAGGCGACTCATGATTAAAAAGTATTCCATTTACACAAAATAAGTCATAAGAATCTCTGTAAATTTGATTTATATTATGTGCAAATACTTTTGAGGCTGCATATGGACTTTTTGGATCAAAGGGTGATTCTTCATTTAATTTTGATTTGAATTGACCTCCATACATCTCAGATGAAGAAGCTTGGTAAAATTTAATGTTTTTTTCTATAGATCTAATAGCTTCTAAAAGAGATATGGAACCTAAAGTTCCTACCTGAGATGTTAAAACAGGATTCTTAAAAGAAACAGCAACATGAGACTGTGCTGCTAAGTTATATACTTCATCAGGTTGGATTTCATTAATTAGATAACTGAGAGATGCTGAATCTAACAAATCTGAATAATGAAGATTTAATTGACCATCAGGAGAATATTTAGAAATTAATGAATCTATTCTATTTGTATTAATTGAAGAGGAGCGTCTTATTGTTCCATGAACCTGATACCCTTTTTCTAATAACAAAGTGGCCAAATAATATCCGTCTTGACCAGTTATTCCTGTAATTAATACTTTTTTCATGAACTACTTAATTATAATATAACGTTAATAATTTCATTTCAGGATACCGTTCTTCTGAAAATATGAAATAAATGTGTAAAAAATTAAAGGAAACCTGACGCTTTCCATTGCAGCATCAAAACTAATCGTAAAATAAATTGGAAGAAGAAAAAGTAATATCAAATAATTACCGTGATTTCGTTTCCAATTTAATATTATATAAAAATTAAACAATAAAAATAGTGATAATAGCGGGAAAGCGCCTCTACCAAAAAGATATATAAAATAATTGTGAGGATTTTCGTTTGTACCATCTTGACCATTTCGTTCCCAATAATCCATAGCTGGCAACATTTCATTGAACCCAAAACCACTTAATATTAAATCCGATCTGAATTCCCCTTGTGCCCTAATTAATTTATACTGTTCATCCATTGAATAATCTGCTTGCCAAAATATGTCTCTAATCACATCCTGCCAAATTTGTAATCTCCAGTTTGCCATTTGTTCCTGAGAATATAATCGCCCATCAATTATGAAAAAAGAAGCAAATATTGATGCCGTATTTTTTTCATTAACCACTACGTTTAGAGATTTTTGTATTGTGTTACTAGAAAATGTTTCATCTTCAAAGTAACTATCTTGACCCATTTTTTTGAATGTGAAATTTCCATAAGAATTAAAAGTTGAAAAAAGAAATATTGGAATGAAGATGAAAGATATTAAAAAACTTTTTAATTTTTCTTTTTTGAAATAATCAAAAAAGTATATTAAAGAATAAAGAAAAAATAGTATACCTGGAAAAAAAGCACCTTTGCTTTTGTAAAGCATCAAAGGAATATATAAACCACTTGAAATAACAAAATAAATGTATCCAGAAGTAGTCTTATTAAATTTATTTCTTGCAACAAGTAAACATACTACATAAACCAATAGTGTGTCTGAACCTTTTATAAAATCAAACTTGTCTGAATAATTTTGGAAAAAAGAAATTAAAAATTCCGGAAAATGGACTGTGCTTAAAATGTAGACTATGAAAAGCACAGATGGAATAAAATTAAAATATTTCTTACTAATTTTTTCTTCAGAAATTATATAACTACCAATAAATAAAAATGCAGTAGTCCAAATAACTGAACTTGATTTATATGTGTATAGGTTTGTAAAGCTTCCTCCAGTAAATAAAACAATAAATATAAAGTTTAAAAATATTAATTTTGACACTATGAATGTTTTTTTATCATATAGAAAATCAATTTTTAATTTTTGAAATATATTATTTGGATAAAATAATATTGTAAATATTAAACAAATCAGTACCAAATATTCACCTAACCTGTAATCCAAGATGTATAGCCCCTGAAACGTCCTTCCAAATAACATTGTTAGAATCAAAATTAAACAGTAAAAATGAACGTATAAATTTTTTATAGAGTTTACTATCTTCAAAACTTCAAGCCTTTTTTAATCATGTTTTTTAAATGCAGTTTTCTAAATTTCAAACCTAATCTTAATCTGTGACTTAGAATAAAAATAATTTTTTGTATATAAAAGCCTTGACTTTTTGTTTTATAACTTCCGCTTTTTAATAATTGAAGAAATAAGTTTTCATATTCTTTACACATTTTTTGTGAATTAAAAGGGTATGTTTTCATCAACTCAAAATAATTGGTATAACTTTCCATCAAGTAAAAAATTTTTTTCTCGAGAGTATTTATAGTGAATTCAATTCCATGGTTCTGACAAAACTCTTTTACACCTCCACTATCAATATATAAAACAGGTAAGCCACATTGTGATGCTTCAATATGATGGTTACCAGATGGTTCATTTATGGTTCCAGTTAAATATGCATTATTTTTTTTAAGTTCTTTTGCTAGCCTTTCTCCATTTAATGGATTAATAATGTTTGTATTCTTCAAATGAAGATCTTTGGGTAAATTACCGATATAGGTAAATTCTATTTGATTTTTAAAATCTTTATTATCTAAAAGTTCATCTAAAAATTTATATGCTTCAAAACCTTTATTCCAGTGATTTCCCCAGTGATGTGTAACAATTTTAAACTTGTTACTATTGTCCCAAATCTCGAATCCTTTATTATTAAAGATTTTAGTGTCTGCACCCGACATAATTACTTTAGAATTATTAACATCCATACCACTTTTTTTGTAAATACTTTTTAGCCACTCACTAACAAAAACTGTGAAGTCAGCAATTTTGTTCTCATTTATATAATATTTATTTAAACCTTTTGTTCCTTTTCTTTCGTCGCATTCGTTTATTCGATGGACAATTTTTACATTATTGTTAAATTTTTTGTAGCGCTTCACCTCGTTTGGGGTAAAAGTAACTAGTTCTGAGTCACTTCTTGGATCAATTATAAAAATTATATCTATATCTATTGAAGATAGATCATAAACAACTTCGTGATTATTTTCTAAAAAATAATTAACAATATTTTTAATAAATAAATTTCCACCACCCCATGGTGAATCTATAAATTTTGAACCGATAGCAATTTTCATTTAAAGTTTTCTATTGGACTAATATCTTTTTTTACACAGTCAGCATAATACTTTTGCTTATCTTTGAATTTTGTAGAAATATTTTCACTTAGATTTAAGACGTATAGCTCTTCCTTCAAAATTCTTAATTTATAATCATTTAAAATTAAATCATTAAGCAATTTGTAATCTTGAGCATAATAAAATTTTTCATCATATCCTCCTATGTTTTGTAATGAATCTCTATTCAACATAAGACTTCCGTGTATAAACGGATTTTTTATTTTCATAATAATTTTTTTTGGGAAATAAAAAGATTTGTTTGGTGTTACTTTTAAACTGTTTTTAACAATAGCTCTTGTAGTTGAGCCATCCAATCTGTTTTCAGATATAAAATTAATTTGTTTAATAAACCTATCTGATAAACTAATGTCGTCTGAATCTTGTCTTGCAATAAAATCTCTTTTTGCAAACCCTAAAAGTTTGTTTAAAGATTTTGTTAATCCTAAATTGTTATCATTTTGGTAAACATTAATTCTGGCATCTAGTTTTGAGTAATCTTTGCAGATTTCAAACGTGTTATCAGACGAACAGTCATCCATAATTAAAAATTCAAAATCTTGATAGCTTTGGTGTAGTATGCTTTCTATAGCTAGCTTTACATTATTTTCGTCATTGTAGACCGACATTAATACAGATATCATATGTTTATTTGTTTAAAGCTTCATTTAATGATAAATGTAATTCATTATTATCAAGTGATTTAAATAAGTGCTCTCTGTTTTTTTTGCCTTGTGGAGTATCGTACGGATTTAGAGCAATTATTTTTAATTTTTCGAATAAATCTTCATAGTCATATTGTTTAAAAGTATATTTGTAGTTATTTGGAAAGAAGTCTTTTATCCCACCTGCATCTGGAAAAAGAGACGGTGTTTCCAAAATAGAAGCTTCGCATAATAATGTTGGTTGTCCTTCAAGTAATTTAGTGGCTGTTACTACTGCTTTAGATTGAGATATAATTTGCAGCACTTCGCTATTATTCACATAACCCTTAACTTCTAAATTTTTAGAGTTATATTTTTTTATTTTTTTAAGCAATGGCCCTTCACCTAGCAAAACTAATTTGCATTTATTGTCTTCTAATTTATTCCAACTTTCAAGCAATTGTATTAAACCTTTTTCAGGAGAAATTCTTCCTGCATAAACTACCTGATTCAATCTTTTTGATTGTAAATTTAAAGCCTTACTTTCTTGACTCAAAGGGTTGGGTTGTAAAAATATTCTTGACGCGTCAATTCCTAAATCTATTAAATGATTTTTATGATGATTTGTAAGAGTTAGTATTTTTAAACTTTTATTTTCAAGTAGTTTGATAAATTTTCTTGAAAAGTTTATCGCTAAGAGTGATTTGATTATTGACTCTTGAAAATACTTATTAAATACTCCTACCTTTGTTTTTTCTAAACCACAAGCAGGACATATTTTATTACCGTTGAGATGTTTTACAGATGAATAGTTGCTTGTGCAAGAGTATCTATAATTATGAAGCTTAATAGACGTATTTAAATTATTTTTTAAACAGTATCTTAAAATTCCAATAGATCCTTTAAACCATAAATTATTAATAATGATGAAATCTGGCTTAAATATTTTTATTTTTTCAGAAAGTATCTTTTTGCTTTGATAATTGTCACTTGTAATTAAACCTAGAATCTCAGAAATTTTGCGAGGTCTTGTGTTTTGAAAAAAAAGGACTTCAACATTGTAAAAATTTTTTAGAAAATTAACTTCATTATCTACAGCAATATCTTCTCCACCACGCTCTATATACCTGGTATGAATTATCAACAATTTTTCCATATTAATTAATGTACAATTACTATTAGTTTAATGAGAATATTAGTAATATTTACATTTGATTATTCATTAAAATCTTGGAAAGATGCCGGTTATCTAGACCGAGAGCTTCATTTTTACAATACACTTTCAGCCAATTATGGAATCAAATTTACTTTTTTAACTTATGGTGAAAATGATGAGTTTGAGTATCTTAATGATAATAAAAACATTGAAGTTGTGCCTATATATTCCTTAATTAAGTTCTCAAAGTTTAAATCTGTAAGATATATCAAATCTTTCTACTTACCTTTTATATTTAATAAAAAATATAAAGAATATGACGTAATAAAACAAAACCAATTGCTTGGTTCTTGGGTAGCAGTTATTTTAAAACTACTTTCTAAAAAAAAGCTTTTAATTAGAACGGGATATGATATGTATAAATTTAGTATTGATGAAAAGAAAAATATATTTAAAAGAGCTTTATATTACAGTTTAACTTCTCTTTCTTTAAAGTTTTCAGACCTGTATACAGTAACAAGTAACTCTGATCTTAGATTTTTAAATGAGGTATTTAAAAGTAATGCAGTTATAAAAATTAGAAAAAACTGGGTACACATACCACCCACAACAGAGATTGATAAATATAAAAATAAAGTAATTTGTGTTGGAAGACTTGAACCTCAAAAAAACTATGATTTACTAATTCAAAATTTGGCTAACAGCACCATTGAAGTTGACATATATGGAATTGGTTCTATGGAGAATTACTTAAGAAGACTCGCCGAATCAAATAACCTTAAAGTAAATTTTTTAGGCCTGATTGATAATGACATACTTGTAAATGAATACCAAAAATACGAAGTGTTTGTATCCTCTTCAGATTATGAAGGAAACTCTAAAGTAATTTTAGAAGCCATGGCTGCAGGTTGTATAGTGGTTGCAAAAGATATTCAAAATAACAGAGATATAATTGAAAACAAAAAAAATGGTATTTTATTAAAAGATTTTTCAAAAATTGAAAATGCTTTAAATGATATTTTCATTAGTAAAAAAAATTATGATGAAATATTAAAAAATGCAATAGCTTCAATAAAAAAGAGTAATTCTATAAATGTTATTTCTAAAAAATATAAAGAAGACTTTTCTAGCCTTCTAAAGTAATATTGCTTTTATTTTTATCTTTAAAAACATTTATTTTAAAATCAAAATCAAAATCTTCCGGATTGTGAGTTGAATTAATAATCGTAAATTTTTCTGATTTCAAAATACCCGAAATTATTTCCTTTGCTTCATTATCAAGATTGGCTGTGGACTCATCAAGAAATAATATTTCAATGTCGTTAATCAAAGCTCTAATGAAAGCTATCTTCTGCATTTGCCCAGATGAAAGACTTTTATTTGAGATGAGTGTATCAAGATTAATTTTTTTGTCATCTTGAAAATGTAATTTATCTAACATTTCATATAAATAAGTGTCATCAAAACTTTTTTTTGAATTATAAATTAAGTTATCTCTTAAAGACGATTCAAAAATTAAAGGTGTTGCTCCAATGTATCCCAATTTATTACTTTTTATTAATATATCGCCTTCTTCAGGAATTAAAACTCCAGACATCAAGCCAATTAGTGTGCTCTTGCCAGTACCATTTGGTCCAGTTATCACAGTATGCTTATTTAAAGGTATTTCTAAGTTCAATCTATTAAATATGTAATCATCAGAACCAAAATATTTAAAATTTACGTCCTTTAAAAATATGGCAGGACTTAGTTTTTCATCCAAAATAAAGGTGCTTTGATGTGTCTGGGGATTATATTTTTCTAATTCAACTAATTTTTCAAGATGAACATGAGAATTAATTAATGAATTTAATGATCCATTTAAATTGCTCAATGCCTGAACAAACCTCAACACAACTCCTAAGAATTCTAGAGTAATTAGTTTTGCAAAGTTAAAAACTACAATGATAAATGCAAATATAAATGTTGTAAGAAAATTCGGCAAAACACTATTTACTACACCATATTTATAGTTTTTATATTGAGCATCAAAATAATTATCTGACTCTTCAGAGAATCTTTTTAACTCTAAATTTTGAGTATTTAAAATTTTAATCAAAAAGAGGTTATCTATTATCCTTTGAATTTTAGATGAAATATTTTGTGAATTAGTAAAAGAAATATGAATATATTTCCTTCCTAATCTCAAAAAATATCTAGTTGGAAAAAATAAAATTAAAATAGCTAATGTAAAAATACCAATTATTTCAAAGCTTTCATATAACAAAAAACTCCCGTACAAGATTAATTGGACAACAAAATTTATAGCTAAAGTTAAGGCACCATAAAAATAAGAAACGTGCATAGTCAATTCATTTACAAAAAATGTTGAATCTGCGACAGAGAAATTTCCTTTTTTAAGTATTTCTCTTAAAACTCTTTTTCTAAGACTTTCTCTAACATTCAACTGCAAGTTTTGCTGTATCATTTTGTCTAAATAAATACAAAGAAACCTTAAAACGATAATTATTGGAAGTAAATAACTCCTTTCAATAAAAAAATTGAATAATATGTTTGAAGATATAGAATCATTTTTAAAAAAACTAGCAAATATAACAATAATTAAAATATCTGATAAAACCCCTATATTTGTTAAGAAAATAGAGAAAGACACAGTTAATTTTTTGTTTTTAATTTCTGTTATTTTTGATACGAAAAGTATCTCTTTTAATTTATTATTAAAATTTTTCATAATAATAATCTAATGTTAATTACTTTACTTTTTTTTCAACAAAATATTTCTATCTTTAAAAATTATGACTATACAGCCTAAAGCTAAAAGAAGTGAAAAATATGGCGGTGCTTTTCTATCTGTTTGTTCAGAATTAACTATATCTATTGCATAAATTCTACACTCTTTTGAATTTGAAAAATTTAAGTTTAATTTACCATTGGAATCAACGCACTGATTGTAATTACTTTTATTCGATGGTTGGTTATTCAATTGCATAAGTTTATGAGTTGAGAAGTTTTCACAGTCTGACTTAAAGTCATTTATATTTCCAGATACATGCAGATTGCTAATTAATTTGTTTTCTAAAAAAATTAAGTTATTAATTTCGCAAAAATTAGAGTATTCATTCATTGCTACAATGTTTTCAGATAGAATTTGACTATTTGACTTAGGATGTCCTGCTACAAATATCATAGAAAATATAAACAGAAAAATAAATAACACTTTAAACAAATTAATTTTTTTTAATGACTCTGCTAGGAAAAACAGAAAAGCGACAGATAGTAGAAAACCGTAATAAAACGGCTTATATGTGTCCCCCTTGAATGGATTAAAGTTATTTGAAGGTATACCTAATGAATTAATATAAAGAATTATTATTCCAACAAATGGTGCTAAATAAAATTTCCTGCTTTTTTTATATTTATATGCATAATACAAAATGCCAAAATAAAAAAAGAAGGAAAACAAAACCGGAACAACTTTTCTTACATGATAAAGATCATTAGACAATAGCTCATTAAATGGTCCTTGATAATTTATCTCCCTATTCGGAGTTATGAATACTTCTGAATCATTTACAAATATTGCTTTTCTATATTTTGAAAAATAACTTGGCCTAGAGTCAAATAATTGCTTAAAGTGATCTCCAAAAGTATCTAATAATGTAATGTTGATAATCGAATTAGCGTGAATACTGTAAAAGTTTTCTTCATAATTATAAGTAAAAAATGGATCTGTAAATAAATCAGATAAATTGAATCGAAATATTGAGCTTGCCCTTGCTTTATAGTCATATTCTTCGTCGTAAACTCTTTCAAATGGAGAAAGGTTGGTAATTTGATTATTTTCAAATTGTATTGCAAGTTGACAAGACAATGTTAGTAAAATTAGTAATACTATTTTTTTAATTTTTATTCTATTCAAAATTTTAAAGTAAAAAGTTAACAAATATACTATGACCATCCCAGCAATAGATGCTTTTGTATTAATTAGTAAAACTAAAAATGGTATTAAAAAAAATAGGTTATTTAAATCATTTGTTTTCAAAAACTTTTCTAAAAAAAAGATTATCCAAAATATTAATGCGAAAGCAACGATCTCAGGCTTCATGACAGACCTCATGTACAATGCTTGTGGAAAAATACTCAGAATCATTAGGGACAATAATATCTCTCTCTTTTCAAATCTTTTTAGTTTAAGCAGTTGGAAAGCTCCCAGGATCCCAATTAAATAAAAAATCAAATTAACTTGTTGAACTGAATAGCTTAAAAGTATATCAATGTTGGTCTCATCAACCATATCAATTTTTCTTAGAAAAAATAGTGATATCAAATAATAATAAAAAGTGCCTTGACCATAATCTATGACGACATCTAATCCTATAAAATAATTTATATAATCGTAGTACTTATCGAAATCAGAGTTGGTAGGGGCTAAGTAGAAAAAGTTTATCCAATTTTGAGTAATAAAAATTCCAAAGATTAACAAAAACCAATAAGCTTTATTTTGAATTTTAAATTTTTTCATATATTTACAATCTTAGAAAAATTGAACACATATATTAGTAAAAAGAAAATGATTTTAATATATCTCTTACAATTAAACATATGAAAGAAAAACTAAACAGCTTAACATGGCTGCTTGTAGCAGTTAGTATTACTATTTTTTTCTTTAACATATTTTCTTACGACCCAAAAAATGGATACGATGGTGATGCGCATTATGAATATATAAAATTTGTCACAATGTATTTACCCGAAAATTTCAAATTGCCGGGAATAGGAGATACTTACGAATTTTTTTCACCACCTTTGGCTTATATATTTCCTTCTTTAGTAGGAGTTCTATGTCGAAATATTATAAGTTCTTCAGATTATGTTAATGATTGTTATGTTTATCAAGATAATTTTACCCAATTTTTTCAATTGATAATGTTCATTGGCTTAGTCTTTATGTACGTAAAGATATCAAATAAATTATTTCCAAAAGATTCGAGATTTAGAAACACTGTTCTTATTTTGCTCATTTGTTTAACCCCAAACTATAAAGCATTCATGATGTTTAGAGGAGAGCCTTTTGTAACACTCCTTATTGCTGTTATGGTTTATTTTTTAATTCAACTCTATCAAGAAGAATACGAATTAAACTTTTTAAACTCATTACTTTTTGGTGTACTTATTGGACTAATTGCATTAAGTCGTCAATGGGGATTTTTGTTTTTTCCTACGGTTGTTTTTTTTACATTTATTTCTAGAAAAAAACTTTCATTTAAAAGACTTTTTGGTTTTTTTACAATCTCTTCAATTGTTGGTTTTATAATATCTGGTTGGTTTTATTTGGGTCTTTATAATCAATATGGTTCTTTTGCTAAGTTTAATCTTGAGCCAAATAATTTCTCAGTATTAGATTTGATAAGAATTATGTATATAAACATAAACATTGATGAGTTATTTACAAATCCGACTAAAAACTCTACATTAAGAGGGCTATTTCCAGTTTTTTATGCTGATTTATGGGGTGATTATAATATGTACTTTTCTTATCTAGATCATAAGTTTACTGGAAGAAATTTAAGATTTGAAAATTATTTAGGAAGGGTTGCGCTTATATCAGTTTACCCAACTGCTTTGATTCTTTATGGATTAGTAAAATTATCAATCGATTTTGTTTCTAAAAAGATAGATTTAATTTCAATTACACAAAAAGTTATTTTTTTCAATGTTATAACTACATGGTTCTTTTATTGTTCGTGGATTGTTATCTACAATTTTTATAATGAAACTATAAGCGGGGTCTCTCCCGTCTATATGCTGCAGTTAGTTAATTTATTTCCACTATTAGGAGGGCTGGCTTCTATGACCATTTATAAAAAATATCCAAGTTTTTATCAAATAAATTTAATAATATTGTCATTAATTTTTCTGCACAATATTGGAGTGATTTACTTAAGCAATTAATTTTAAAATATTTTCACACATACTCTTTTGCCATCTTTACTAAATGCAAGGTATTCATAATCATCAACTTGAAAAACCTCCTCAAGTGCTTTATGCTCTCCATTTTTCCAACCGCTGTAGTTATAAAGTTGATCAAATAAAATTATTGAGTTTTTTAATAAGAATGGCTTTAATCTTTCTAAAACAAATTTAGTACTTGGGTATGTGTCTAAGTCCATGTGTACAAAGCCTATTTGAGGGTTTTGTAAATTTAAGAATGGGTCTAGGGTTTCCTGAACAAGTCCAACATGAATTTCAACATTTTTTTTCAAGAAAGGAACTTTCCCATTTAAGTTATATGCTCCTTGTGATCTGTAGAAACCTAGCCAATCTTCTGATAAACCTTTAAAGGAATCAAAACCATGAATCTTTTCTACAAATTTTGAAAAATAGTTTATTGAAATGCCTTTATGAACGCCAAACTCTAAATAAAATATTTCATTATTTTGGTCAAGGTTTTTGTTTAGTTCTAAAGATTTTTTAATAGAGTACTCTCTTATTTTATCGTCGGAAATAAATATAGAAGTATAGAAATGTTTCTTAAAATAATTATAAGATTCATTTATTTCATCACTTTCAAATCTGCCATAAACATCATTAGGAGAAGCTTTTAAATAATGTTTGTGTTTGTAATATGTATTACTTAAAATCTTTAAAAACTTTATATAAGCTCTTTGTATGTTATGAATAAATATATACATTATCACCTACTTTAAATTCAAATCTTTATAATTCAAACAAAAAGTGTGGGTTATGTAAAAATTTTTGAAACAATTTTTTAATAATATTGGTAATCAAATTATTATTTAGTTTAATGACCAATATTAAAACATACTGTAATCTTGAACTTGTAAATGAATGACAAGAAAAATTTAAAATCAAGCTTTTTAATACTTTCATTACTTACTTTTTTAAGCAATGTATTAATTTACATTATTCAATTTTATTTTAATAAAGAAAAAGTAGACTATTATCTGTGTACAAGTTTAGAAACTTATTCATACAGTTTTTTTTCTAAAAACATAGATCTAATTTATCCAGAAAGTTGTGATTTAGAACCCTACGCATTAGGAATAGTCAATTTAGGTTCTTATTACGGATTAACAGAATTTGTTTACTTAGATAGACCACTCTTTATTTTATATATCGCAGCATTTTTTAATTTGATAAAACTATTGAGCTTTTCATCATTAAGTACCATTTCTATATTAAAAATTAGCTTTTTCCTTGGACAACTTTTTTTAACAACTTTAATTTGTATTTACTTACTCAAAATATTTAATTTTATAAATATAGATATTAAAAATAAATATCTCTTCCTTCCACTTTTAGTTTCAGTATCTCCTATGTTTAAATGGCATATTTTTGAGTCTACTTCTATGACATTTACATTTTTTATATTTCTTATTGGAATTTATATTTTTATTAATAATAAATATATAAATTTACCTATTTATTTTTTTTGTGTTGGCCTGTTATTTTTAATTCATAGATCGGCTTTACTAATTTTGGTATTTTTTGTTATTAATAGTGTGATTTATAAATCTTTAGAAAAAGAAAAAATACTAAGTACTGTATATTTTTTTATTCCAGTTATATTTTATTACACTTCTATTTTCATATTCTCTGGCTTTTATGATCACCAGGCTGAAGATTGGAGACAATTTATTTGGGTATTAGACTTCTTGCAAGGAAAAGAAACTCTGCAAAGTGGTTACTTTTGCCAAACCCCAATATTGGCACTTAAATGTTATACAAATGACTTAGCCATGCTGGCAAAATATTTAGCAACTCCAGCTTTAGTCTGTTTAGCTTATATATCTATAAACTTTAAAACATTTAGCAAACCACTTAATAAAGTTCTAGGTTCGTCTATTGTTTTCACTCTTATTATTAACTTATTTTGGTTGTTTATTGGTTGGTATCCACCAATCAGGTTTTCATATTATGGTTTTGGGAATTTAGTAATATTTATTTCAATTTTAATATTTTTTAATTTACAAAATAATATTTCCCAATCACTGTTTATCTCAGGTTATTTATTTTACTTTATAATACTTAATCACTGGAATAGTCCACTTGTTGTAGAACCAAATCAGCTAATGAGAATTTCTATTTTTTTATTTATTGGATCTATTTTTGCTGAATATTCTTCTAGAAATCGATAATACTGTTAATTTAATCAGCTTTTAAATTAGAGATTATTTTTTTGTTTTTAACTTTTTTATAAAAGTCATCTAAAGTATGCGCAAAATCTATAAAGAAAAGATTTACAAATGAATATACGTACCTGTAAGCTGAACCTACTTCAATGTTTTTCCAAACAGTTGAATATAGATACAAAACTAAAATTAAATTAATTACTAATAAAAGTGTTAGTAAATTTAAATTTTTCTTAGATTTCATATTTATCAATTTAATAACTATAAAAATAAATATGAAAAGTGTCATAACTCGATCTAAAAGCAAAGAGTCTGAAAATACGGAAACTACTTTAATAAAATTAAAATCAAAAAATTTTTCACCATTTTGTAAAAATATTTCTAAATATACATTTTCAATTCCAGGATCATTGGATGCTTGTTTATTAAAAATTACAAAATTAAGATATAAATTGCTTAATAGGAATCCAATAAGTGGATATCCAATATAAAGTAATTTTTTATATTTTAAATATAAACTTATAGCTAACAATAAAAATAATACTGAAGCGAAAGGTTTCAGAAAATATAGAAATCCAATATTAATCAATAGAACTCTTTTTTTCATGACATCAGAATTAATAAAAACATTATATGCAAATGTACTAAAAAGAAAATTAACTATTACTTCTCCCATTAATGAATTAAAAAAAATATAACTTGTCCAATCGCTATTTAAAAGAATCGAAATATAAATAAGCAAAATTGAAATTTTTATATTTTTATTGATTTTTAGTTCTGAAATTAAAAGCAAGTTTAAAAATAAAAAAATATTTGGTATAACCAAAGAAAAATTAAAAAATTGCTTACCAATAAATAGTAAATTTAGAGTGGCAAAAATATGATTTATCATTAATGAATATCCTTCAAATATATTTAATCTGTATGCAAAATAAAGATCTTTATTATAAATTTTCTCTGTCATTGGTTGCCAAAATTTCATAACATCACTGCTATATTGAATATAATTAAAATCAAAAAAAGAGTAGTTACTTGTAACAAGTCTTATTACTAATAATGAAATAATTATCAAGAATGGCTTTTTAAAATTTCTTTTTTTGTAAATGTAAAAAACTAAAAGTAATGTATTTGAATAAATAAAAATATCTTTAAATGAAAAATATTCTTTGTCTATTGGAAGTATAAGAAAATTAATTGCAAAAAAGCTTACCAAGTAAACAGCAATTGATAATGCGACTGAATTAAATTTAAACAACTTGTTAATTTCGTAACCAACAACATATAAAAACAAAAAACACAACAGAGATATAAGCAAAGTTTTTATGTAAATGTGTGACAATGAATTAAAATTTAAAATAAAATTTAGTAAAAATGGAACCACAATAAGAAATGGAATATAATTTTTTAAATTATTCATTTAAAAAATTTAGAACATCAATAATAAAATAAATGCAGATAGAAAAAATAATTACAATTAATTCTAAGTCATAGAGATTAGTTACTTTTAAAACTGTCAAGATGTTGATGACATAAAATATAAGACTTGACATTGAAAGGTTGTGTTTTGCATTCAGGTAGTTTTTTAAATATAGCATTTTTATAAATACTGGGATAACCTTCAAAGAACCTCTTATCAGAGAAACGCTGCTCTTTTCATCGCCATAGATTGTTTTCATTGAAAATTCAGCAATTTTTAGTTTAAAAATATTTGCAATTAGAAGAAACGAGTTCTCAAAGAAATAGTCATTTCTTAAATATTTAATATTAATTCTTTCTAATATAGTTGAATTAAATCCGACCAGACCATTGTTTGGATCGGATATTTTATAATTTCCTGTAACAATCTTTTGCAAGTTAGTAGTTATTAAATTTGCAAATACTCTTATCATTGGCATATCAGAATAAGAGCCAATAAATCTATTACCTTTTACAAAATCAAATTTATTATTTTTTAATAATTGTAAAAGTTGGGGAATGTCGGATTCTAGATGTTGCCCATCTCCATCAAATTTGATAATAAATACTGCTCCCAACTCCTGTGCTTTTAAGATTCCTTTTTTTGTTGCACCACCTATTCCAAGATTTTTTTTATTATTTATAATGACTAACTTATTATTTTTAATTTGATTTAGTATTTCCGGCGTATTGTCCGTTGAAGCATCATTTACAACAATTATTAAGTCGCAATGGCTAGAAACACTTTCTATTATTTTTTTAACAGTTTTTTCTTCATTAAAAACTGGAATTACTACAGCGTCCATATATAAATTATAAATTTATAAACACAAATTTACTTTTATTTTTTTGATGTTATTTAAAAAAGAGTTAGAGAAATTGATAGGGTATCCCTAAAATAGTCAGAAATGAACACAAATAGCTATAAATTTAGAACAAGAGTCAAACACAGATATTATCGTGTTAAAAAAAATATATTAAACCAACGACTTAACCTATTAACTTATTCAAAATATATAAAGTTGAAAAACTCTGAAGCAAAAGAATACGAAAAACTTCATGATTTTTATAAGTTAAATAATATTAAAATAATTGAAGGTAATTCAACTCAATCTGCAATGCAAAAAGAATACCTAGACAAATACAAAGAACATTTTAAAAATGTTTTAGAAATTGGATTTAATGCAGGACATTCTTCAGAAATATTTCTAAGCATGAATGAAAACTGTAGATTAACAAGTGTGGACATTGGATTTTGGTACTATGGAAAATTTGGCGTTGAATTTTTAAATAAAAAATATCCTGGTAGATTGAATGTTTTTTTTAAAGATTCTTTGCAAGCATTAGAAACTTATGAAGTTGTTTCTGAAAATACTATTTTTAATTTTATATATATTGATGGAAATCACACATATGATTACGCATACAATGACATAAAAAATTGTAGTAAATTTGCAGACAAAAATACTATTGTTGCTATAGATGATGTCGTAATTGATGAAAAATATAGATCTCTAGCTAATACTGGTCCAACAGAAGCGTGGAAAAATTTATTGAAAGATGATTTCATTACGGAAATAGAAGTTGCACATTTTAAAGATTTGAACAGGGGTATAGCTGTAGGGAAATATAATTTATAACAATTTAAGCGTCTTTTTACTTTCCTAGAGCTTTAAGTATTTTTTTCTAATAAAAGAATATACTGTGTAGGGAATTGACGAATTCCCGTTCTATTTATTGATAAAATTTTAAAATCAGAAAATAATTTCTTAATAGCGTGCTCTGTAAATCTCCAATAGTCTTCAGGTTCATCATGAAGTGGATAAATGAAGGGAACTGAAATAACTAAATGTCCCTTTTCTTTCATTAAATATTTCAAATTCTTAATAGCTAAATTAGTATCATAAACGTGTTCTAATACATTAGTGCACAGAACTAAGTCATACTTTTCTTCGATCTGTATTTCACTTGTAATATCCAAAAATTTGTGACCAAGTTCTGAATTAATATCTGTTTGTATAAATGAATTTGAATTTGAGAAAATATGGACAGCAGATTGATTTTTTCTAACGTCACCACTTCCAATTTCTAAAATGTCCAAATTTTTATAATTTGACTCTATTGAATTTAAATATTTGTATAAGGGTTTTCTTGTTGGAAGGAGTACATGAACTAGTGATCTGACAACATTTAATAACATCTGTGGACAGAGGCAGAATCGAACTGCCTACCCTTGCATTTAAGACACAGGCTAACCATTTGACCTATGATTATTATAACTAATTGTATTTAAATATATATCAAATATAGAGAGGCCGTATCCTGCAATAAGCGTGTCTGAGTTTTTGTTGTATTCTTACTAAAATAAAAATATGTCAATAACTCCAATTCGAATAATTTTTGCCCAAATATGAAAGTTTTAAATATAAAAGAAATTTCAATTGTTTTTTTAGAATTATTATTTTTATATTCGACTTTGTTTTTTGAATATTATTTAACATTAATTGTTGCTATATACTTTACGTTTAAATATGGTGTTCTAAAACAAACGGTTAAAATTTTTCAAAACTATATAATTTATATATTTGTAATAATTTTCTATTCAAAATATTTTTACCAAAAACAAACTAGTAATCAATCAATATTTTGGGATATGCAAATATTTTTGAATAAACTTAAATGTAATGATGAGATTGATTTTGTCTACAAAACCGAATATAGCAAAAATTTATTAAACTGTGAATCAATTAATTTTGGGCCTCTTTCTGAAATCTTATTATTTAAATCTAATATCTGGGTTACTACTTTAGTTGTAGCATTTTTCTTCTTCTTTATGGTTTTAATTTATTGGTTTAAATATATTGAAAATCAAAAAATTTACTATTTTCTATTCGTATATTTTCTATCCCCACCATCCTTAATGTTATTTGAATCTTTAAATCCAGATATAATTTACTTAATATTTTTTTGGACTTTGTACCAAAAAAAAACATCGAACTATGGAATTGTATGGGTTTTAGTCATAACGATACTGACCCAATTAAAGATTTATACTGTTGGAATATTGGCAGGTATAATCCTGTTAAATATTTTAAATTTAAACATTAAACAAGCAGTATATAATTTTATCTTTTTATTAATTAATATTTTAATTCTGTTTAATCACTTTATATTTCAAGACAGAGGCTACCCAACACCATTCAATAATACATTCCAAAC